>Ga0209656_10000970_pt1 | contig 18515 bp, 17 predicted proteins | sample BogFormECP12_OM2_FD_188239 | JGI IMG/M metagenome (GOLD analysis project Ga0209656, IMG submission 188239) | Bog forest soil microbial communities from Calvert Island, British Columbia, Canada - ECP12_OM2 (SPAdes) (version 2) | ecosystem: Environmental > Aquatic > Freshwater > Wetlands > Bog ... | reverse complement strand
TGGTGCCGATGTGCGAAACGCACCCTCGACTGGTCCCGCAACCGCCGCGCGAAAATCTCCACCAGCGCCGGGCCGGTTCCCCAGGTGATGTGGAAACGGGGCACCGAATTGCCGTGCCCCTGCGCGCCGTAGCCGCCGCGCTCGGCCCAGCCCACCAACGGGAAGATCTGCAAGCCCCTGGCACGCAGCCAGCTGCGCTTCTCTCCCGCCGCGAAATCGACGTAGGCGTGCGCCCACTGCCTCGGCCAGTAGTCTTCCTGCCGGTCGAACGCCGCGGTGCCGAGCCAATCCTGGAGAGCCAGCTCGTGACTGTCGTGAACGCCCAGACGGCGCTGCTCGGGGCTGTCGACGAAGAACAGGCCGCCGAATGACCAGAAGGCCTGCCCGCCGAGGTTGGCGCTGTTCTCCTGGTCGACGATCAACACCCGCAGGCCGCGATCCACCACCTCGCGGGCCGCCACCAAGCCCGCCAGGCCAGCACCGACGACGATGACATCAGCGGTATCGCTCATGGCGCTACACAGTAGCGAGCCGAGCCGTCAGGCCGCGTCGAGAACCGTCTGATCCGCCCGCCACTCATACACGCTGGGGGCACAGGCTTGCAGCAAAGCCAGGTCCACCGCGTCGAGCATCGCTTGCGCCGGCCCGGGCTTGCGCAGGTGATGCGCCGCGACCGCGACCCGGACGATGCCGTCACGGCGGGCAACCCGCTCGGCGGACAGCACCAGCATCCGGCACCACCAGGGCTCGGCCAGGAAACCTTCCCCGATGCCTAACACCCGTGCACGAACGGTCGTCTGCCGGACCAAGTCAGTGATCCCGTGCAGATCGGCGAGTAGTCGAAAACCATTGCGCGGCAACGCGTTAACTGTACCTTCCGACGCCGTCCAAGCTGGTGCCGCGAACAGCCGGGTGCGCAACCCGAGGTGCTCGAGCACACGGTCGGCGGCCATCAGTCGCAGGTTGGCCTCGTGCGTGGGCAGCGCAGCGAACTCGCCGCGCCGCTTCTTGGTGGCGGCCTGGTCGTAGCCGTTCAGCAGGATCGAGTCGCCGGCAGCGCGCCGGCCGGTCAACCACTCGACGGTGTGCGGATCGCGGTCGAGTCGGTAGCCGCCCTTGAGCCGCGGGGCCACCAGCAGCGACACCGGCACCGCCCGGCTGTCCATCTGTGCGCAGAACTCGGCGACGTCGTCCAACGTGCGTTCACAGATCCCGGAGACCGAGACGATCAATTTCCCAGACACATCACAATTTTGACGAGGCCAGGTGTCCAATTGGTGACATACACGCGGACAATAAGCGTCGATCCGGCCCTCCGACCAGCTAATTCGGTAGCACGGCCTCGATGGCCGCAATAACTTCCGGCGCATCGGGCACTGTGCGCGGACGGAATCGGTTAACCACCTTTCCGCCTGGAGCAATCAGAAACTTTTCGAAGTTCCACTGCACGTCACCGGCCTGCCCGTCGGCGTCGGCCGTCTTGGTCATTTCCGCGTAAAGCGGGTGCCGGTCAGGCCCATTGACCTCGGTTTTGGCTAACAACGGAAACGTCACGCCGTAGGTGGTGGAACAAAAGGTTTGGATTTCTTCGGCGGTGCCGGGTTCTTGACCCATGAATTGATTGCACGGAACTCCAAGGACCGTGAGCCCGCGGTCGCCATAGTCTTTCGCAAGCTGTTCCAGCGCAGCGTATTGCGGAGTCAGCCCGCACTTGGACGCCACGTTGACCACCAAGACCGCGTGGTCGCTGTAGTCGGCCAGTGATGTCGGACGGCCATCGAGTGTGGTCAATGCGATCTCGGTCACAGTCATAACCGCTCACGCTACCCCCATCGCATGTTTTATTTGATTAGCTAGCTATTTTCGTTAGGGTGGAGGCCATGGTTTCCCGCGCGGCGCCGTCGACCGCGAACATCGAACAGGCCACCGGCGACCTGCCTGATTACCCTGATGCCCTCGACGCCGGCCTGCTGCGCATCGCCGGTGTCTGCATTCTTGCCTCGGTGATGGCGATCCTGGACGCCACGGTCGTCAGCGTGGCGCAGCGCACATTCATCGGGGAGTTCGGATCCACTCAGGCCGTCGTCGGTTGGACGATAACGGGTTACACGCTCGGGCAGGCCACCGTGATCCCGCTGGCCGGGTGGGCGTCCGATCGGTTCGGCACCAAGCGGCTGTTCTTGGGCGCGACGTTGTGGTTCACGTTGGCGTCGCTGCTGTGTTCGATGGCGTCAAACATCAACGAGCTCATCGCGTTTCGAGTGATACAGGGACTTGGCGGCGGGATGCTGGTGCCGTTGACGTTGATCATCCTGACCCGCGAGGCCGGTCCGCGCCGGCTCGGCCGGTTGATGGCGGTGATGGGTATCCCGATGCTCCTTGGCCCGATGTGCGGCCCGGTCCTCGGCGGCTGGCTGATCGGCGCGTACGGGTGGCAATGGATTTTCCGGATCAACCTGCCGCTGGGGGCGATCCTGCTCATCCTCGCCGCGGTGGTGTTCCACAAGGATCGCCCGACACCATCGGAGACGTTCGACTTCACCGGCATGGCGTTGCTGTCGCCAGGGTTGGCGACACTGCTGTTTGGGATTTCGTCGGTTCCGCGGCGCGGCACGTTCGCCGATGTGCATGTGTGGATACCGGTGCTCATCGGAGTCGGCTTGATCGCGTTGTTTGTGCTGCATGCGCTGTACCGTGCCGAGCATCCACTGATCGACCTGCGGCTGTTCAAAAACCGCGTGGTGACGCTGGCCAACTCGTCAATGTTCCTCTTTTCCGTCGGCTTCTTCGGCGCCGTGCTTGTGATTCCCAGTTACCTCCAGCAGCTGCTGCATGAGACGCCGCTGCGGTCCGGGCTGCAGCTGATCCCGCAGGGGCTCGGTGCGATGCTGACCATGCCGATCGCCGGTACCTTGATGGACCGACGCGGACCCCGCAATGTCCTGCTGGTCGGGGTAACGCTGATCAGCACGGGACTGTCCGTATTCGCCTACGGCGCTTGGAAACACGCGGACTACCTGCCGATCCTGCTGGTGGGACTGGTCATTACCGGCATAGGCCTGGGTTGCACCCTGACGCCGCTGTCCGGGTCGGCGGTGCAGGCGTTGGCACCCCACGAGGTCGCGCGCGGGTCAACGCTGCTCAGTGTCAACCAGCACGTCGCCACATCGTTCGGCGCCGCGGTGATGTCGGTGATCTTGACCAGTCAGTTCAACCGCAGCGAAACCATCGCCACCGCAGAGAAACTCGGGATACTCAAAGGAAAGTTTGCGAAACACGGCCCACCGGCACCAACCCATTACGACGTCTCCCCTGACTTCACCACCCGGCTGATGAACGACCTCTCGCACGCCTACGCGCTCGTCATCGTGGTGGCCGTCATCCTTGTTGCGGTGACACTCGTGCCGGTCGCGTTCCTGCCCAACAAGCCGCCGGCGAAACGCCAGCAGCCAGTACCGGCGTACTAGCCGGGCGACTCTTCGAAGAGCATCCTCGCAATCCGCTCGACGGTCGCCATCGGATCGGTCGCCTTGATGCGGGCGTTCACCGCGTCATTCAGCCACAGCATCGAAAACCCGTGCACCAGTGACCAAGCCGCCAGCTCGGCACCGGCTGGATCCGCTTTGGCGTGCTGGTCTGCCAGTGATGCCACGCCCCGAGACAACTCGGCGCCGGCGGCCGCTTGGGCTGCGACAAGCTCACGACTCGACGGATCGACCAGCGACTTGTCGAACATCACCCGGTAGTGGCCCGGGTGCTCGATGGCAAACCGCACGTACGCCAGCGCGGCATCGAGGAACCGGGGGTGGGCTTCGGCGAGGGCCGCGGACAACAACTCAAACCCCTGTGCGGCCAGCGCGGTGAACAAGCCGCGCCGGTCGGTGAAGTGATGGGCGGGCGCCGCGTGGGACACCCCCGCTTCACGAGCTAGCTCGCGCAGTGACACTCCGTCGGCGCCGCGCTGATCGACAAGACGTGCAGCCTCGATCAAGATCGCGGCCCGCAGGTCTCCGTGGTGGTAGGTCGGGCGACTCATAACGCCAGCATAGCGGACAAACTTGACAGTGACTAGTTTGTCGCTTTACGCTCCGACTGCACAACTTGTCAGTGTCTAGATTGGAGAATCGAGATGGCTCCGTTGATCACCCTGTTGGTGGGCAGCATCATGGCCCGGATCGCGGGTTGGGCCGGTGTCGATTACGTCGACACCTGGCTCAAAGCGATCGCCGTCGGTCTGGCCGCGATGTTCGTTCTGACCGGTGTCGCGCACTTCGTCCCGCCGCTGCGCGCCGCCTTGATTGCGATCGTTCCGCCGCAGCTACCGGCACCCGGCCTGCTGGTGACCCTCACCGGCGTGCTGGAGTTCCTCGGCGTAGCGGGCCTGCTGGTTCCGACCACCCGGGTCCCTGCGGCGGTTTGCCTGCTGCTCCTGATGCTGGCGATGTTCCCGGCCAACATCTACGCCGCGCGGATGCCCGATCCGCCCGAGTCGATGACGACGCAGCTACCCCTGCGCACCGCTGAGGAGATCGTCTACCTGGCCGCTGCCGTAGTGGTCGCGATCGGCGGCAGCTAGCAGCCAGGCGTACTGGTAAGCCACCTCTTTCCAGCGCTCGTAGCGCCCGCTGATACCACCATGGCCGGCGGTCATCTGGGTCTTCAACAGCACCGGATTACCGTCGGTTTTGGTGTGCCGCAAGGCCGCTACCCATTTCGCGGGTTCGACATAATAGACCCTGGTGTCGTTCAGCGAGGTCATCGCCAGGATGGGCGGATACTTCTGGGCGGTGACGTTCTCATACGGCGAATACGATTTCATGTAGTGGTAAACATCGCTGTCGCTCAACGGATTTCCCCATTCGTCCCACTCGGTGACGGTCAGCGGCAGCGCCGGGTCCAGGATCGTGGTGAGCGGGTCGACGAACGGGACCTGCGCCAGAATCCCGGCGAACAGATCGGGCGCCATGTTGGCCACCGCGCCCATGAGCAGCCCGCCGGCGCTGCCGCCCAAGGCCACCAGCTGCTCTGGTCGGGTCAGTCCGGTGTCAACCAGGTGGTTTGCGACCGCGATGAAGTCGCTGAACGTGTTCTTCTTCACCAACAGCTTGCCTTGCTCGTACCACAGCCGGCCCATCTCGCCGCCGCCACGGACATGCGCAACGACAAACGTCATACCGCGGTCCAGCAGCGACAGCCGGGCGATCGAAAAACGTGGATCCTCGCAGATCTCGTAGGCGCCGTAGCCGTAAACCAGTGCCGAAGCGGGGAATTCGATATTGGCCCGGTGCACGATTGAGATTGGAATCCGGCTCCCGTCGGCCGCGACGGCCCAATCACGGCGTTCGACGTAGTCCTCGCGCCGGTAGTCGCCGAGCACCGGCTGCTCGCGCAGAAGCGTGCGCTCGCCGGTGACGAGATCCAGGTCGTAAATCCGAACCGGGGTGACAAACGATCCCGCGCCGATCCGGAGCTTCGGTGAGTCCCAGTTCGGGTTGGCGCCCAGTCCGACCGACATCAGCTCGGAGTCAAACGAGATCTCCTCGGGCCGTCCGTAGTCGGCGCCGTCGATGGGCCACAACTGAATTCGCGGCAACGCCTCGCCGCGGTAGCTGACCACCAGATGCCCGGCAAAGGCGTCTACGGCGTCCAGTCGCACGTCGTCGCGGTGGGCGATCAGGGTGCGTTGCTCGCCCGGTTCATCGGCAGGTGCCTCGACAAGCGTGAAGTTCACCGCACCGTCATTGTGCAGGATCAGAAACCGGTCCCGCCCGTCGACAATTGCGTGCTCCACGGCATACTCGACGCCGTCGCGGCGCGGCAGCACGGTGACGAATTCGGCATGTGGGTCGGCGGCCTCCGCATAACGGACCTCCGACGTGATGGCCGACGCCGACACGATCAACACATAGGCGTCGCTACGGGTTCGACCGACCGCAAGCCAGAACCGTTCGTCGGCTTCGTGATACACCTTTTCCGCGGGCAGGCCCGAGGCCAGTCGGTGCCGCCACACTGCCTCAGGGCGCCACGCCGCGTCGACCGTGACGTAGTAGACGGTGCGATTGTCGGTAGCCCAGGTCGCCCCCGCGCCGATCCCGACAATCTCGTCCGGGTATTGCGCTCCGGTGCGAAGGTCCCTGAACCGCAACGTATAACGCTCATCGCCGACCACATCGACGGAGTAGGCCAGCACATTGCCGTCGGGGCTGACACTCGCAGCGCCCAGTGAGAAGTAGTCGTGCCCCTCGGCTTCGATGTTCTCGTCGAGCAAGATCTGCTCACCAGGAATCTCGGTGTGCTCGTCGAAAACCGGCGGGTTCCAATCGGTGGGATCGGCGACCGGGCAACGGCATTGGACGCCGTATTGCTTTCCTTCAAAGCTGCGGGCGTAGTACCACCAGTCGTCTCGCCGGATCGGTACCGACAGGTCAGTTTCCTTGGTGCGTGCCTTGATCTCGTCGAAAATCCGCTGCCGCAACGGTTCGAGCTGGGCGGTCGTCTGGTCGGCGTACTCGTTCTCGGCTTCCAGATACGCGGTGACCTCAGGACTGGACTTGTCGCGCAGCCACTCATACGGGTCGACGAACACGTCACCGTGAAATTCCCGTCGACTCTCCACCCGCTTGGCGACGGGCGGTTCCGGCAGATCGCTCATGCCCCGGGCCCGATCCAGTCGCCGAAGCTCAGCCCGGAAATCCGTTCGTAGGCCTCGATGTAACGAGCGCGGGTGGCATCGATGATGTCCTCGGGCAGCGGCGGCGGAGGATGAGATCCCGACCGGTCCCAGCCGGAGTCGGGGCCGGTCAGCCAGTTACGGACGAACTGCTTGTCGAAACTCGCCTGCACTACACCGGCGCGGTAATCGACGGCCGGCCAGTAGCGCGACGAATCGGGTGTGAAGATCTCATCGGCCAACACCAAGTTGTCGTGCGCGTCGATACCGAACTCGAATTTGGTGTCTGCGATGATGATTCCTCGTCTTAACGCATGGTCGGCGGCCTGCACATAGGTCTGTATAGTCCGGTCGCGTAACTGATTAGCGCGGACCCCGCCGACCATCTGGATTACCCGTGGAAACGAGATGTTCTCATCATGTTGTCCCAGTTCGGCTTTAGTCGCCGGCGTGAACAGCGGGTTGGAGAACCTGCTGGCCTCGACCAGGCCCGGCGGGAGTGCGATGCCACAGACTTTGCCGGTCTGCTGATAGTCCAGTAATCCCGAGCCGGTAAGGTAGCCGCGGGCGACGCACTCCACCGGAACCATCTTCAGCTCTTGCACCACCAGTGCGCGGCCGAGGACCTCGTCGGGGATGCGCGGATCGTCCGGCGGGCCCGCAAGGTGGTTGGGCGCCTCGACGAGGCCGAAGAAGAAGACGCTCATCGCGGTCAAAATCCGGCCTTTGTCCGGAATCATGCTGTCGAGCACATAGTCGAACGCTGATATCCGGTCGGTGGCGACGAACAATAAGTGGTCGGCGTCGATGCGGTAGAGCTCGCGGACCTTGCCACTGGCCAGGTGCCGGTAGTCGGACAGTGCGGGACGCATCGGGACAGCCTAGCGGGCGGGCTAAGAACGACCTGCGGACCGACCGTGTGTTGGGATCGAGGCTATGAAATCGCGGTTTCTCCCCTACGCCACCACGCCGGGCCGATTCTTTGCTCAATTGTTCAGCGACGTCGTCGTCGTCATTTGGACATTTATCTGGGTCCTCGTCGGCCTAGCCGTCCACAGCGCCGTGTCGACCATCGCCGAGGTGGGTCGACAGGTCGAAGGCGGCGCGGGTGGTGTCGCCGACAGCCTCAAGTCGGCCGGCAATGGTGCCGATCGGATTCCGCTGGTCGGTGACACGGTCAGTAAGCCGCTCACCGCGGCCAGCAAGGCCGCCCTCGACATCGCCGGCGCCGGACACAACCTGGACACCACCGCCACCTGGCTGGCGGTGGTGCTGGCCCTGGCCGTCGCCGCGCCGCCGACCCTCGCAGTGGTGATGCCGTGGTTGGTGCTGCGAATCCGGTTCTTCCGGCGCAAATGGACGGTCAGCACGCTGGCGACCACACCGGCCGGCGAACAGCTGCTCGCGCTGCGGGCACTGGCCAACCGGCCGTTGCGCAGGCTGACCGCCGTCAGCCCCGACCCGGTCGGTGCATGGCGTGTGGCGGATCCAGGCGCGATCCGCGGGCTGGCCGCCCTCGAGCTACGGTCGGCGGGAATTGCCGTCAGGTCGCGCTAGCGTAATTCGACGACCAGGTGCCGGATACCGGTATGGCGGTTGCTGCGAGTCCATTCGACCGGCCGCACAACCTGCACGGCGCGGAAACGCGAAAACAGCTCCTCGAAGAGCACCCGCAGTTCCAGCCGGGCCAGATTGGCACCCAGGCAATAGTGCACACCCTGACCGAAACCCAAGTGCGGATTGGGCTTTCGGATGATATCGAATTCGTCGGCGACGTCGAAGACGCTAGTGTCGCGGTTGGCCGAGCCTTCCCAGATCTGCACCTTCTGCCCCGCTTCGATCGACACGCCGCCCAGCGTGACGTCTTTGGTGGCGGTGCGCCGTTTGGACGGCGACGGCGACGTCCAGCGGACCATCTCCTCCACCGCGGCCGGCAGCGTATCCAGATCCGCACGCAGCGCGCGCAATTGCTCCGGATGCTGTGCCAGCGCCAGCAGCCCACCCCCGACCGCGTTGCGCGTCGTCTCCGCGCCGGCGCTGAACAGCAGACTGAAGAACAGATACAGCTCGAGATCCGACATGGCCGGCGCATCGACGTCGCCAAGAGTCGAGTTGGCGACGACCGACAACATGTCGTCGGTCGGGGCAGCACGCTTCGCCGCGATCAACTCCTGACCGTAGGCGTACATCCGCGATCCGGCTTCCTCGACCGACAGCTGCGACAGGGATGCCTTGCGCGAGCCGCCGAAGTCGAACTGCGGCTCGATAGCCTCGAACAGCCAATGTCGTTCGGACTCCGGGACTCCCAGCAAGATGCAGATCATCTGCATGGGCAGTTCGGTGGCGATGTCGACCAGAAAGTCGAACGGCTCGCCCGGTACCACCGCATCCAGCAGCCGACGCGTCCGCGCTCGAAGGTCGTCCTCGACAAGACGGATCATCCGCGGCGTCAGCCCGGAGCTGACAAGTCGCCGAATCTGCGAATGCCGCGGGTCGTCCATCATGTTGAGCACCTGGCCCGCGATGGCCAGGTCTTGCAACAGCGTGCCGCCGAACGCCCGGTCACCGCCGGTGACCGATGAGAAGGTCACCGGATCCTTCAGCACCGCAAGTATTTCCGCATATGTCGCGACGGACCAGAAGCCTTCTCCATCGGGCGTGTGCTCGGTCGGTTCGTGCCAGTACACCGGCGCTTCGCGGCGATGCACAGCGAACAACTCGTGCGGAAATCCGTTGGCGAAGTTGTCCAGATCGGTGAAGTCGATGTCCGCAAGCGCGCCGGCGAGAGTCATAAGATCGCGCCCGGCGTATATTTGGCCGCGTCCGGGTAGCGGGCAACCAGCGCGTCCACCGCCGCAACCACGGCGTCGACCTGGTCGCCGGCGGCCCCGATGAACGCCTGCTTGTCGGCCAGCGCGGCGTCCAGCGCCGCTCGATCCAGCGGCAATCGCGGATCGGCGGCCAGCCGGTCCAGCAAGTCAGGCTCGGCGCCGCGTTCACGCATCGCCAGTGCGGTGGCCACCGCGTGTTCTTTGATCACCTCGTGGGCAGCCTCACGGCCCATCCCGGCGCGCACCGCCGCGATCAGAACCTTGGTGGTGGCCAGGAACGGCAGGTATCGGTCCAGCTCACGCTGGATCACCGCCGGGTACGCGCCGAATTCGTCGAGCACGGTCAACATCGTCTCGATCTGCCCGTCGACCGCGAAGAAGCTGTCCGGCAACGTCACTCGGCGCACCACCGAGCAGAAGACGTCCCCTTCGTTCCACTGCGCACCCGCCAATTCAGCGGCCATCGAGCCGTAGCCGCGCAGCACCACCTGCAGCCCGTTGATCCGCTCGGCACTGCGGGTGTTCATCTTGTGCGGCATCGCCGACGAGCCGACTTGGCCCGGAGCGAATCCCTCGGTGACGAGCTCATGGCCGGCCATCAGCCGGATAGTGTGCGCCAGCGACGACGGCCCGGCACCCAGCTGCACCAGAGTAGAGACCACTTCATGGTCCAGTGAACGCGGATAGACTTGTCCGACGCTGGTCAAAACCGTTGTGAATCCCAAGAATTGGGATATGCGTCGTTCGAGTTCGGCCAGCTTCGCCACGTCGCCGCCGAGCAGGTCGAGCATGTCCTGGGCGGTGCCCATCGGGCCCTTGATGCCGCGCAGCGGGTAGCGGTCGATCAGCTCCCGCAGCCTGGTCAGCGCCAGCAGCGTCTCCTCCGCCGCCGAGGCGAACCGCTTGCCCAGCGTGGTGGCCTGCGCTGCGACGTTGTGGCTCCGCCCGGCCATCACCAGGTCACGGTAGGTCGCGGCACGCTCGGCCAGTCGGGCCACCAGTGCTACGCCGTGGCTGAACACCAATTCCAGCGAGCGGCGGACCTGCAGCTGCTCGACGTTCTCGGTCAGGTCGCGACTGGTCATGCCCTTGTGCACCTGCTCGTGGCCGGCCAGCGCGTTGAACTCCTCGATGCGGGCCTTGACGTCATGGCGCAGCACCCGCTCGCGGGCGGCGATCGAAGCCAGGTCGACATCGTCGAGCACCCGTTCGTAGTCGGCAACGGCGGTTTCGGGGACCTCGACTCCCAATTCCGCCTGCGCGCGCAGCACCGCCAGCCAGAGCCGCCGCTCCGCGACGACTTTGGCCTCCAGCGACCAGATCGCCACCATCTCGGCGCTGGCGTAGCGGTTGGCCAGCACGTTCGGGATTGTCACAAACACACAGCTTAACGGCGCCGCACGGCGCGCGGATCAGGCACAGTAGGCCCCATGCACTTCGTTGGGCTCGATCTCGCCTGGGGCGAAAAGAACAGCACCGGTGTCGCGGCCATCGATTCCGACGGCCGACTGCTGCACGTCGGTGCCGCGCAGGACGACGCGAGCATCGAAGCCGCGGTGTCGCCCTACGTCAGCAGCGACTGCCTGGTGGCCATCGACGCACCGCTGATCGTGAAGAATCCGACCGGACACCGGCCTTGCGAAATGGCGCTCAACCACGACTTTCAGCGTTTCGAAGCGGGGGCACGCCCGGCATTTGCGGAAAAGCCCGAATTCAACGATCCTCGCGGCGCCCGGATCGCGACGGCACTCACTCTCGACATGGATCCGCTGTCGGGTTCGCCGCGACGGGCAATCGAGGTGTATCCACATCCAGCGACGATCGCGCTGTTCGGTCTGGAGAAGACCCTCAAATACAAGCGAGGTCCGTTCGAGGTTCGTCAGGGTCAGCTGCTGCAGTTGATGACGCTGATCGAGGGACTCGACAAAGCCACACCGCGGCTGCGGGTGAACCACAACGTGTCGTGGGTGGAATTGCGTCGACGAATTGCCGCCGCCACTCGACCGGGACAGCTCGACAGAGACGAAGATCCCGTCGACGCCGTGCTGTGCGCCTACGTCGCACTGTTTTGGTATCACCGGCCGGAAGACGTGACCGTGTATGGCGACTTCGCCACCGGCTACGTCGTCACCCCGACTCTTCCGCCGGATTTGGCGCCCACGCCGCGTCGTCGTGCGGCCGCACCGCCGGATACGGACCAATTGCGTGAGCGGCTCGCGCACCTCGCCGCGCTGCTCGACGAGGCACAACGCGGGTTGACCGCGATCCGCCGACAGCTCGACGGCTAGCCCGCCGACGATGCACGCCGACCTGGCGTGAGGTGGGGGCACCCCCAGCCGCGCAGCGGCGAGGGGGAGAGGCGGGCCATCAAGCCTTGGCCGGTCAGATCTGAACGGTGCGCTGCTCGAATGGTGCCAGCGAGTCGATGACGTCGATCACCGTCGCCCGCGCGACCGTCCGGGGATCCTCGCCGTCGTCGACCAAGGCAGAAACCACCGCGCCATCGACTGTGCAAATCAACGCGGAGACCAACTCCACGCGCACCGTGCGTCCGGACCGCTCGATCACCTCGGCGATGGCGTCGATGCGGTGATGCAGGTTGCGGCGCTGGATGTCGCGCAGTGCGGGCTGGCGGGCACAGGCGATGTAGCGCTCATAGCGCGAAATCAGCTGCTCGGTCAGGGGCGGGCCGGATTCGCTGCCGACGAGCAGATCGACCAGCAGGTCGGCGATTGTCTCGGGTCCGCGGCGCCGACGGGACAGGGTGGCGACTTGGGCCCGCAGCTGTGCGACCTCCAGCATTCCGATATGAGCGACCGCGCTGGCGATCAGGTCATCGAGGCTAGAGAAGTAGTAGGTGGTCGACGCCAGCGGAAGGCCCGCTCGGCGGGCGACGGCACGGTGGCGGACAGCCTCGAATCCGCCTTCGCGCAGCAGCTCGGCGGCGGCGCTGACCAGCGCGTACCGTCGGCGTTCTCCCTTGGGAGTGACAGCTGCAGTCACCTACGACATGCTGCCAGCCAGCTGTGTGCCGTATTGCCCTTTCGGACAAACGCCAGGTGGGATGTGGCACCCCCACACACGCTGCGGCGAGGCGGCATTCAGCGGCACTTTAAGCGTGCCGGCGACGATGCAGAGCGAAGCGATGAGGAGGAGCGGCACCTTAAGATGGCCCGCATGCCAGATCTGAGTCGTCGTGCCGTGTTGCGCCTTGGCACCGGTGCAGCGGCGGGAGCACTGGGCGCCTACGCGCTCGACAGGTTGCTGCCCGCGCGGCCCCCGCTCACCACACCGGTGACGATGACCGGCACCGGCGTTCCGATGGCGCCGCACCCGCCGCTGGACCCGGCCCCCGCACCGGTCGCGGCCCCAACGATGGTTACCGGCTCGTTCGTGTCGGCGGCGCGCGGCGGAGTAGCCACCAACTGGGCGATCGCCCGGCCGCCGGGTCAAACCAAACCCCTGCGACCGGTGATCGCGTTGCACGGCAAGGGAAGTAGCGCGGGCACAGTTATGGACGGCGGCGTCGAGCAGGGCCTGGCACAAGCCGTCGCCGCCGGCCTGCCCCCGTTCGCGGTGGTCGCCGTCGACGGGGGCGGAAGTTATTGGCACAAAAGGGCTTCCGGCGAAGACTCCGGCGCCATGGTGTTGAACGAGCTCATCCCAATGCTGGACACCAAGGGCCTCGATACCTCCCGGGTGGGCTTTCTGGGCTGGTCGATGGGCGGCTACGGCGCACTCTTGCTCGGCGGCCGGCTCGGAGCGCCCCGCACCGCGGCGATCTGCGCGGTGAGCCCGGCGCTGTGGCTCTCCTCCGGTGCGGCCGCCCCGGGCGCGTTCGACGGCCCCGGCGATTTCGCGGCCAACTCGGTATTCGGGATGCCCGCGCTGGCGTCCATCCCGATCCGGGTGGACTGCGGCAACAGCGATCCGTTCTACGCCGCGACAAAGCAGTTCGTGGCCCAGCTGCCCAGCCCGCCGTCGGGTGGGTTCTCCCCCGGTGGGCACGACGGATCGTTCTGGAGCTCGCAGCTGCCCGCCGAATTGACCTGGATGGCACCGCTACTGACTGCCTGAGCCATTATCAGAAGGCTTACGATATTTGATACGATAGTGCCTTCGAAGCGTCGGAGGGCACTGAATTGGCGAGGCAGGCAGTCGCAGACAAGCGGCAGCGGCGTCAGCGTGGATCGATCAGCGTCGACGAAATCATCAATGGTGCCTTCGAAGTCGCCGAGGAAGTATCGGTCGACGGCTTGAGCATGCCGCTGTTGGCCAAGCATCTCGATGTCGGTGTGACGAGCATCTACTGGTACTTCCGGAAGAAGGACGATCTGCTCAACGCGATGACCGATCGCGCGCTGGGCCAGTACGACTTCGCGACACCGTTTGTCGAAGGCCAGGATTGGCAAGAATCGTTGCGCAATCATGCGCGAAAAATGCGCCAGACCTTCCGGGCCAATCCGATTCTGTGCGATCTAATTTTGATCCGCGGCACCTTCGGCCGGGAGGCAACGCAAGCCGCTTTCCAGAAACTCGAAAAGGCGGTCGCCACCCTGGTGGAGGCGGGCCTATCGCCCGAGGATGCATTCGACACCTACGCCAGCATCTCGGTTCACACCCAAGGCGCGGCGGTCCTGGAACGGCTGCAAGACAGATCCGGCGGAGCTGAGCCGTATCGCCGCGGCGGGACGTCGCTCATCGACCCCGAGACCATGCCGCTGATCGCCGAACTGACCGAGAAAGGTCACCGGATCGGTGTCGCCGACGACATCAATTTCGAGTACGGCCTCAACTGCATTCTCGAGCACGCAAACCGGCTTATTGCCGCGCGTCGAGAAGGCGGCTGACCACGATTGCTCGGCTCCTCCCCGGGCCGCTCTGCGGCCCGCATCGTCGTCCGGGCTAAACCTCCACGACGACGGCACCGCCCTGGCCGCCGCCCGCACACATCGCTGCCACACCGATCCCGCCGCCGCGGCGACCCAATTCATGCACCAGCGTGGTGAGCATCCGCGCGCCGCTGGCCGCGATGGGGTGGCCCAGGCTGCAGCCACTGCCGTAGATGTTGACCAGGTCCTCGTCGAGCCCGTACTCACGGCATGCGGCGATCGGCACCGAGGCGAATGCCTCGTTGATCTCCCACAACGCGACATCGCCGGGGGCCAGGCCGGCACGGTCGAGCACCTTGCCGATCACTTTCACCGCGCCCAGACCGGTGTCCTTCGGTTCGACGGCGGCGGAGGCCCACGCCTTTACCGAGCCCAGCACGGTGAGCCCGGCAGACCGGGCGAAATCGTCCTCGGTCAGTGTCAGTGCGGCGGCCGCGTCGTTGGTGCCGCTGCTGTTGCCTGCGGTGATGGAAAAGCCCTCGATCTCAGGGTGCAGCACCTTCAGCGACGCGAGCTTCTCCAGGCTGGTCTCGCGGCGCGGGTGCTCGTCGACGCTGAACTCCACCAGTGCGTCGTCGAGAGCCTTGATCTTCAGCGGGACGATCTCGTCGACGAAGGCGCCGCTGTCGATTGCCACGATGGCGCGCTGATGCGAGCGCAACGCCCACGCATCCATCTCTTCGCGGCTGATCCCGGCCGCCTGGGCGGTGTTCCACCCCACCGTGATCGACATGTCGCGGGTCGGAGCATCGGGCGACTCGACGTGCGTGGGCGGGATCCAGCGCTCTTCGAACTCCAGGGTCGGCCCGGGGATACGCCAGTTCATCAGCGGGCTCATGGACAGCGATTGCACTCCGCCGCCGACAACGACCTTCTCGGCGCCGGAGCCGATCTGCGCCGCCGCATTGGCAACCGCCGTGAGGCTGCCCGCGCAATGCCTGTTGACGGCCTGACCGGGCACTGAGAACATCCCGGAGTTCGCCGCCGCGTAGCGCGCGAGATCACCGCCGCCGTAATGGGATTCGGCGAAGATCACATCGTCGATGTCGGACGTCTCGACCCCGGATCGTCGGACCGTTTCCTGAAGGATGGTGGTCGCGAGGATCTCGGGCGGAGTGTTGACCAATGAGCCCTTGAACGACGTTCCGATAGCGGTCCGGACGGCACTGACGATGACGGGCTTGGGCATGAGGTCAACCTTTGGGATTCGGAGGGCTCTTGAAGTACGTGGAGACACCAATCGTATCAGCTACCGTAGCACCGACGATAAGGGGTGCTTGCTGGCCGGAGCACGCGTTGAGACACTTAAGACTCGCGCCCGTCGGTGAGGAGTGCCGATGCTCTTTCGTCAGCTGGAGTACTTTGTCGCAGTTGCGCAGGAGCGACACTTCGCCCGGGCAGCCGAGAAGTGCTACGTGTCGCAGCCCGCGCTCTCGGCCGCAATCGCCAAACTCGAACGCGAGCTTGACGTCACACTGATCAACCGCGGACACAGCTTTCAAGGCCTCACCGCCGAAGGTGAGCGCTTGGTGGTGTGGGCCAAGCGAATACTCGCCGAACATGACGCTTTCAAGGCCGAGGTACGCGCGGTGCGATCCGGGATCACCGGCACACTTCGACTGGGCACAGTACCAACGGCTTCCACGACCGCCTCGTTGGTGCTCTCGGCGTTCTGTTCCGATCACCCGTTGGTGAAGGTGCAAATCCATTCCCGTCTCGCTACCACCGAACTGCACCGACGGCTGCAGGATTTCGAGCTGGAAGCCGCCATCGTGCACACCGTTCCCGAAGAGGTCCACGACGTCGAACTGGTTCCGCTGTACGAGGAACGCTATGTCCTGCTTGCGCCCGCCGACATGCTGCCCGCAGGGACGTCAACCCTGCAGTGGCCGGATGCGGCACAGCTGCCGCTGGCATTGCTGACACCGGACATGACGGTCCGGCAGGCCATCGACGAGGCCTTCAGCGATCAGGGCCTCACCATCAGTCCGCAGGTTGAAACAGATTCGGTCGCATCGTTGTTGGCGCAGGTCGCCACCGGCGACTGGGCGTGCATCATTCCGCACACCTGGCTGTGGACCAGCCTGATGGCCGGTAACATCCGCGTAGTTGAGCTCGTCGATCCGATCCTCAAAGCGCAGATCGCCGTTGCCACCAACTCCGCCGGGCCCGGATCGCCTGTCGCCCGCGCCTTTTCGGCATGCGCGCAAAAGCTGTCGCTGAACGAATTTTTCGACGCCCGCCTGCTCGGAATCACCGGCCGGCGCTGACACTTACCCCTTGGCGACAGCGCTTTTCGGGTTGAGGCTGGTCAGGTGCCCGCTTTCCACACCCGCGGCGGGGTCGAGTTCGCAGTCCACGATCGCCGGCCTGTTCGATGCCAGCGCATCGGCCAACGCCGACTGCAATTCGCTCGCGGTCGTGACGTGATAGCCCTTGCCGCCGAAGGCCTCTGCGATCAACTCATGGCGCGCATGGGAACTCAGCACGGTGGGCGCCGGGTCGGTGTCCGAGGTCTCATCCCCGCGGTAGACTCCGCCGTTGTTGAGGATCACGACGGTGACCGGTAGCCGATATCGGCATATCGTCTCGAACTCCATCCCGCTGAAACCGAATGCGCTGTCGCCCTCGATCGCTACCACCGGTTTACCGGTTTCGACCGCGGCGGCGATCGCGTAGCCCATGCCGATACCCATCACGCCCCAGGTCCCGCTGTCGAGCCGGTGTCGCGGCAGTTGCATGTCGATCACGTTGCGGGCAATGTCCAATGCGTTGGCGCCCTCATTGACCAGATATACCTCCGGATGCTGTTGCAGCACATCGCGAACCGCGCGCAGCGCATTGTGGAACCGCATCGGGTGCGGATCCTCGGCCAGGCGCTCGCGCATGGCGGCGTCGTTGTGCGCCCGACGCTCGGCGAGTTCATCCGTCCACGCGGTCGGCGGAACGATCGGATGGGCGTCGATGCGGTCGAGCAGAGCCGACATCACCGGGCCGATATCGCCCGCCAACGGCGCGGCGATCGGGCGGTTGCTGTCGAATTCGGATGCCGCGACATCGATCTGGATGAACTTCGCATCGGCTGACCACGGCGGCGACGCACCGTGACTCAGCAGCCAGTTCAGCCGGGCCCCGACCAGCACGACGACATCCGCTCGGGCCAGCGCCAGCGAGCGTGCGGCCGCGACGGACTGCGGGTGGGTGTCGGGCAGCAGCCCCTTGGCCATCGACATCGGCAGATACGGGATGCCGGTGGTTTCCACGAACTTTCGAATCACTTTGTCGGCCTGCGCATATGCCGCCCCTTTGCCGAGGATGATCAGCGGTCGTCGCGCGCGGGCCAACAACTGCAAAGCACGATCGACCGCCTCGGGCGCCGGCAGTTGAGCCGGATCGGGGTCGACGACCCGCCAGATGGTGTTGGCCGCCACGTTCGCCTCGATGGCCTCCGCCAGCACGGCACCCGGGATGTCCAGATAGACGCCGCCGGGTCGTCCGGAGACCGCGGTGCGAATGGCACGCGCGACACCCAGGCCGATGTCCTCCACCCGGCCGATGCGGTACGCGGCCTTCGCGAACGGGCGCGCCGCGGCGAGCTGATCCAGTTCCTCGTAGTCGCCGCGCTGCATGTCCACAATCGGGCGCTCGCTCGAGCCTGCGATCTGGATCATCGGAAAACAGTTCGTCGTGGCATTGGCGAGCGCAACCAGGCCATTGAGGAATCCGGGCCCGGATACCGTCAAGCACACACCCGGCCGGCGGGTGAGGAATCCGGCGGCGGCCGCGGCGTTGCCGGCCGAGGTCTCGTGCCGGAAACCGATGAAGCGAATTCCGGATTTCTGCGCGAGACGCGCCAGGTCGGTGATCGGAATGCCGACGAGCCCGTAGATGGTATCGATTCCATTGAGCTTGAGTGCGTCGACGAACAGGTGGAAGCCGTCGGTCAGCTGAGCAGGTGCCGATTGCGTGGTCATCGTGACGACTCCTCGTCTGCCGGCGGGCCGGTTGCCCGTACCCATCACTCTTGTCCGTGCCCTCGTCGGGCGTCCAACTGCGAGTTGCTATGCAGCGATAAATAGCGTCTATCGAGCGTCAATCGACTGGGTTATCGGATCACTGCGG
>Ga0209656_10000968_pt1 | contig 18532 bp, 18 predicted proteins | sample BogFormECP12_OM2_FD_188239 | JGI IMG/M metagenome (GOLD analysis project Ga0209656, IMG submission 188239) | Bog forest soil microbial communities from Calvert Island, British Columbia, Canada - ECP12_OM2 (SPAdes) (version 2) | ecosystem: Environmental > Aquatic > Freshwater > Wetlands > Bog ... | reverse complement strand
GACGCCACCAGGTGAATGCCCAACAGCACAGACGCGGCAAGAATCGATACACCGGGCCACATCAGCACAAGGACACCCACAGCAACGGCCACGAGCCCCATCAGCAGCTGCGGTGCCCACAGTTCGCGCAGCGGGTTGGCGGTTTGGTAGTTGTCATAACAGTTACCCTTCATCTCGCAGGTAGCTCCAATGCTCGCGGCATCCGCCCGGCTGTAACAGGGACATCTGTTCATCAAAAAAGCGCCAATGGTCACTTCATGAGGACACCGACGAATCCCGTGATCGCCGTGCCCGGTACGGCCATGCGCACCACCCGTCGTGTCCGGATCGAACTGCTCGACGAACGGATCGACTCTCGGACCTCCCGAAAAACATCGAGGCTCAGTCAGCCACACGCTCGCGCGCTCGGTGCGAGTTCCGGTGATCGTCACACCGGTCGAGGAGCAGGCAGGATTCGACGGAGATCGGAATCGCAACGGCGGCTGAACAACTAGCAGCTCGGTGACCGGCTCGTCGGGGGCCGCGGTGGGCACCCGGCCCAGCGGTATTGCGGCGTCAGGGGACCAAGGTGCTCGCGCGCTTGTCAGAAGCGACACCGCGCAGCCTCAGGCGGGCAGCACTGGCGGCTGGGCTTCCGCTTTGTCGAGCTGTTCGTCGAGTGCCAGGGCTGCGGCAATCAGGGCGAGGTGCGTGAACGCTTGGGGGAAGTTGCCGAGCTGCTCGCCCGAGGGGCCTATCTCCTCGGCGAACAGACCGACGTGGTTAGCGTAGGTGAGCATCTTGTCGAAGGCGTACCGGGCCTCGTGAAGCCGGCCCGCACGGGCGAGTGCTTCGACATACAGGAAGCTGCACAGGTTGAAGGTTCCCTCGGAGCCCAGCAGGCCGTCCGGGGAAGCCTCAGGGTTGTACCGGTAGACGAGGCTGTCGCTGACCAGTTCCTCGCCCATCGCGTCGAGGGTGGTGAGCCACGCCGGGTCGCGCGGGGAGACAAAGCCCATCCGGGGCATAAGCAAAAGCGAGGCGTCCAGGACCTCGGTCGCGTAGTGCTGAACGAACGCTTGACGTTTCTCACTCCAGCCGCGTTCAACGATCTGCTCGAAGACGGCGTTACGGACGTCAGTCCACCGGGCGACATCTGCGGGACGGGAGTAATTCGTGGCCAGGCGAATGCCTCTGTCGAATGCGACCCACGTCATCAGGCGGCTGTAGGTGAAGTCCTGGCGGCCTCCCCGCGTTTCCCAGATGCCCTCGTCGGGCCGGTTCCAGTTCTCGGCCAACCAGTCGAGAACGTTCGCGAAAGCCCGCCAGCCCCGGATACCGCCGATGTCGCTGGATATCATCAGGCCGACATCCTCACCGAGCACATCCAGATGACGTACCTGCGCCAAAGCCTCGGCGGCCTCTCCATAAATGTCGAGCTGGATCTGGTCGGCGGCCGCGTTGCCCACCCGCACCGGCGCCGATCCCCGGTAGCCATCCAGGTTCGAGAGTATCTCCTCCGATAGGTCTGGTTGGCCGTCAACCCGGTACATGATCTGCAGGGGCTCGCCGGAGGCGGTGCCCCCGGCTTCTAGGCGGTCGCCCAGCCATCGGCGGTAGGCCTGAGCCTCCTCATTGAAGCCGAGATCAATCAAGGCCCTTACCGACAGGGATGCGTCGCGGATCCAGGTGTAGCGGTAGTCCCAGTTGCGCTCGCCACCGAGCTGCTCAGGCAGTCCCATGGTGGCTGCAGCGATTGGCGCACCGGTCGGAGCGTAGGTGAGCAGTTTGAGAGTGATCGCCGAGCGGTTAACCATGTCCTGCCAGCGTCCGCGGTAAGTCGATGCGCGGAGCCACGACACCCAAAATGTGCGACATGCCTCCAGTTCGTCCGCGATGCCGTTTACTGATGGTGCGGTCGGAGCGGGGCCGTCACCGGCGACGCTGGTCATAACAACGACGGCTATTTCTCCGGCCACGAGGCTGAAGTGCGCGGTTATATCGCCGTCGTCGGCCTGAAGCGTGACCGGTTCGGTGGACTGTAAATGCAGATCCGTTCCCGGGCCACGGAAAACTACCGAGCGGTCATCGACCGGGGCGAGGGTGTGCGAAGCGCGACCGTAGTCGAATCGCGGGCGGCAGGTAAGTGTGAAGGGAAGGCTGCCCCGTACCACCCGAACGACCCTCACCAAGCGGTGCCGGTCGGTGGGCGTGGGGCACGGGAGCGGTGCCATGAAGTCCACGACCTCACCGACTCCGCGGCGGGACATGAACCGAGTCAGGAGGACAGCCGTATCTGAGAGATAGAGCTGCCGGACCGTTGTGTCGCCCGCCGGCAGATCCGCGGCGATACGGCAGTAGCCGCCGCGCTCACTATCGAGCAGCGATGCGAAGATACTTGGGGAATCGAAGCGCGGCGTGCACCACCAGTCGACCGTTCCCCCGGAAGACACCAGAGCGGCAGTCTGAAGATCGCCGACGATGCCGTGCTCGGCAATTAACGGGTAATCGTTCACACGTCCTCCTTCGCTCGGGCCGACGCACCGCATGACTCAGCAGCGTCCACAACCCGACCGCCGTGACGCATTCGGGAGCCCTCAGGCGGCCATGGCGCAACCGAGGAGCAGGTAACGCTGATGTGGCACAACCCGGGGGACGACGAAACACGCCCCGTCGTAAGCGGTCAATGCGCTCTCACGTTCATAGTCTGCGCCGCTGCGGAATTGAGCGCAGGCTTTCCACATTCCTGCTCGCGGTTCCTACCGCGGCCGGGCGCCTAGCCAACACCCTCGAAACACTGTCAACGATCAGTCGGAGCCCGAAAAGTCAACCATCGGCATAAGTCACACAACGGATTGGAGCCTTCTGCCAGATTGAACTCCTCTCTCGGCGAACGTGAGGGTTCCCCGCCGATGCGTCAATTCGGATCAACTCAGTCAACATGGCAGCCATCGACACACCGATGGTCGCGCACGCCGCCGAATACGTGGCCGCCACGCTCGCGGCCGGCGGGGGCAGCGGGATGGCCCGGCTCAAAACCCAAAGCCCGCTGATGGCCGCCGATTCCGGGCAGCGAATGGCCACGGTATGGGAGCAAGCCGGACCCATTTTGTTCCTGCTCTCCGACGATGCGAGCAACATAACCGGTTCCATCATGGCCACCGACGGCGGCTGGACCACCTACTAATCAATTGCGTGCTAACTACCGCCGAGCTCCTCAAACGGGGGCTCAAGTTCCCCCGTTCGAGTCACGATTCTGCCCTCAATCACGATACCTGCCGAAAGCATCAGAATTGAGGATGCCTGTTAGACTCCTAGTATCTGGGCGAGCCACCAGGCGCGAGCCGACAGAGGACGAACGAGGTGGACGACGTGGTGGACGGTCGTGGCGGGCCGCAGAACCGCCTGGAACGGCGCAAACAGCGCACCCGCGCGGCATTGATCAAGGCCGCGCAGGGCTTCATCGCCGCAGGCAAGCTGAATGTGCCGGTGCTGGACATCACCCAGGCCGCCGATGTCGGCATGGGCTCGTTCTACAACCACTTCGACAGCAAGGAACAACTGTTCCAGGCGGCGGTTACAGACGTCTTCGACGCCTATGGGGCGGTGCTTGACAGCCTGCCCGAGGTGGAGGATGCAGCCGAGACGTTTGCGCGCAGCTTCCGGTTGGCCGGTCGTTTCTTTCGGCGCCGCCCGCAGGAATGCCGTGTGCTGCTCAATGTCGGCCTGGGACCTATCCTGTCGGAGCGGGGTCTGGCGCCGCGGGCGCTGCGCGACATCATCGCCGCCAACCGGGCCGGTCGCTTTCACGTCGCTGATCCCCAACTCGCGCTGGCCATGGCCGCCGGAACGCTGCTGGCGCTGGGCCAACTGCTGCAAGACCAGCCTGAGCGTGACGACGGGCAGGCCAGCGACCAGATGACCGAGGACCTGCTGTGCATCTTCGGGGTACCGGCCGCGGAGGCCCGCGAGATCTGCGGCCGACCCCTCCCCGACATTGCCGGCATCACCGCAGCCGGGTCGGCGGCATGACGGGGAGTGCCGGTCACTCCGCTGTCGGGTGAACTTAGCGGAAGCAGCCGTCTACCCCGGGCAGCCTCGAAAGAACAGTTCCCAGCAGGGCGTCCATAAGCTCGGCAGCTGCAGTTGTTGGAGGGCTTCGCCGAAGCGGGGTGCCTGAGGCGCCGAATGGGTGCCCGGTGGCGACCGCTCCCCCGTTGGGGCTGAGGTTGTCATCGGGAATCGTGAAGCCGCCCAGTTGGTTGGATAGTTCACGCAACACTCCCAGCGCTTGGGCGCTGAATGCTTCGTGCACTTCCCAAACGTCGACCCGGTCGGGGGTGAGTCCGGCGCGCTTGAGCGCCAATGGAATCGCCCACGCCGGCGCAAGTCCCATGATCAGTGGGGACGCTGCAGCTGCGAGATCATTTGAATTCGGAACAGAACAAACCTGACGTTCACAGGGACGGCGCATAGATGGGGTCGGCGGCTACTGCCGCGACGCCCAGTTCGGCCGCGACCGCGTCGATCGCTTGCTGCGCGACGGTGAGGTCCACCCGGCCGTCGGGGGTGAAGTACGGGCCGATGTAGCGTTCGTGGTGCCGCTGCGCTTCATCACGTGTCAGCCGGTTGAGAAACGAGGCGATGTAGTCGACGGCCAGGCTGGGTTGTTCGGCAAGGGTCCGCAGGGCCCGCTGGTTGGCCCGCACCAGCGCCTGCAACGCTGGGCTGTCCAGCGGGATATGGACGGGGTCCACCGCGACGCCCACGGTGGGGATTTGGAAGTGATCGCCGACCCAGGCCAGCACGTGAAACCCTTCTTCCTCGGCGACCTGTTCGGGGGAGAGCGTGCTGCCGACGTAGGCGGCGTCGATGGAGCCGTCGCGAAGGCGTCGCAGGTCCATCTGGTAGTCACCCGGAGCCCGCACCACACATTCCAGGTCGCGGTCGGGGTCCAGGCCGTGCTTGCGCAGCACGATCCGGGCGAAACAACCGGGGGCCGTGTGGGCGGCGTGGACCGCCAGGCGCCGCCCGCGAAGATCCGCCATGGACGTCACCTCGGCGCTGCCGAGAAACCAGAACAGCGGACGATGGGTGTTGACGCTGAGCACTGTCCAGCCGATCCCGTCGGTCAGCCGCGACAACAGGGTCCGGCCCAGACCGATCGTCGCGCCGCGGCGCAGACGCTCCGTTTGCCAGCCGACCCCGTCGCGGATGGCGACATGGACACCCTCATCCTTGTAATAGCCCTCCTGGTCCGCGACATAGGCGATCAGTTCCTCGTGGACACCACGCCCGACATAGGCCAGGTCGATCGTCTGCACGGCCGAAACCCCTTCCCCAATCTGCGGACTTCCGTAGCCGGCGGAACCTGATTTCAATCCATGGCAAGGCCGCCGTTGACCGGAAGGTAATGGCCGGTGGTGAAACCGGAATCCTCACTGGCCAAGAAAGCCACCGTCTTGGCTACCTCGTCGGGGCGCACGAGGCGCCCCATGGGGTTGGTTGCACCGAGGTGACGCACCTGCTCGGTCGTCAACTGCCCGCTCACCTTTGTTTCGTCCACCGTCGCGGGCGCGACGAGGTTGGCGGTGATCCCGTGCGGGGCCAGCTCGAGTGCGATGTACCGGACAAACTGGTCCAGTGCCGCCTTGGCCGTGCCAAGCGTGATCATCCCGTCGCGCGGCCGGCGGGACAGCCCGGTGCTCAGATACACCAGCCGGCCGTAACCGCGGGAAGTCATCCCCGGCACAACCGCTTTGGTGATCAGGAACGCGGCAAGCAGCTCTCGGTCCAGCTTGCCGCCGAGCTGCTCCCAGCTCAGATCGGCGAACGAGGTGACAGCAAAAGGGATCAAGGCGTTGTGCACGAGCACGTCGACCCGGCCCCACCGCTGTTCGGTTTGGTCGGCCATTGCGGCCACATCGTCGGCCTCGGTGACATCGGCCCGAATCGCCACCGCCTCACCGCCAGCCGCGGTCGCGGCCTGGACCACCTCGTCTGCTTGCTCGGCACTGGACCGGTAGTTGACGACCACCCGAAAACCCCGCTCCGCGAGGACTAGTGCGGTTGCCGCCCCGATTCCCCGGCTGGCTCCGGTGATCACCGCAACACGACGCATCAGTGTTTCCTCCGTCTTCCTTTGTTGATCCATTATCCCGGTGCCGAAGCGGTTCGGCTACGTCTTGGCCGCGTCGTGAACAGGGTCGCGCCGTCACCGGGGCAGAAGCCGGGCAGCGGCAACGCGATTGGGGCCACGCCATCGACCGGGCCGCCGCGCCGGCCGCCGTTCCGACCGCGGCGATCGGAGCCAGCGTGGTCGGGGCAGTGATCGTCGGCATCGGGATCGCCGCCGCCACCGCGCCTACGACGCTAGCCGTGCTGATGTTGTTGCGCTCTCGGCGTTCGAGGCCACCGGCGCGCTGCCCGCGGCCGCGGTTCAGCTCACCAGGTCGCGGATCGCGGCCGCGCGACTGCTCGACCTGGTTCCCGCTCCGGCAGCGCCGTCGAGCGCCACGGTGAGAGTCACGTCGCCGGCAATCGCGCCCCCATTGCGCGCTGTGGCGCTGCGCGCCGGCTATCCCGGTTCGCCCGGCGGCCAACCGGGACGGTCGATCTGGCGCCCGGTGCCCGGTTGGCGCTCACCGGGAAGAGCGGTGTAGGCAAGGCCGCCCTGCTGATGACGCTGGCCGGATTGCTGCCGCCCGTCAGCGGCGAGGTGACGGTGGGCGGTGTCCGCACCGACTGCCTTGGTGAGGACGAATTACGCAGGGCTGTATGCTATTTCGCCGAGGACGCCCACCTGTTCGCCACAACCGTTCGGGACAACCTGCTGGTGGCCCGCGGCGACTGCTCCGACGACGAATTGACCGACGCGCTGCACCGGGTCGGTCTCGGCAGTTGGCTGGACACCCTTCCCGACGGGCTGAGCACGGTGCTCTCCGGTGGTGCGGCGGCGGTGTCCGCGGGACAACGCCGACGGCTGCTGCTCGCTCGGGTGTTGTTGAGCCCGGCGCCCATCGTGCTGCTCGACGAGCCGACCGAACATGTGGATGCCACCGACGCCCATCAGATGCTCAGCGCCCTGCTGGACGGCCGGAACGGACTGCTTGCACCGGACCACACCGTCGTCGTCGCCACCCACCAATTCACCGATGACATCGATTGTCCGCGCCTATCCGTGAGGCAACGTGTTGACCTCGATGACGATGCTTACGAAAGCGGAAGTGCGCCGTAGTCTTTATCGCGCTACCGCGATCGACTCCCCGCGAGTGGCATGTCAGGTTTGACCGCGGCGTGCTTTAGCCGACGGTTATGAGACTTCAGTGGCCGCCCGGTCCCTGCGGACCGGCCTGTTCACCGGCCGGCGTTGGTGTGCCGCCGATGAAGTCGTCCCAGTGCCGCCGAACAGGGGCCCACCGATCATCGAACGCGGTGGCGCGCCGTTGGGCGTGCGCGAGTTTGTTCGGACCGTAGCGCCGGCGCGCCCACGGCGACGTCGGGCGCGCGAGCCGGACGGCGGCCAGCCAGGCGACGGGGGAGATGAAAATACCGATCAATGCCGTGGGGTACTTGCCCTTCAGCGCTGTGATCGCGACCACGACGAAGTGGAACAGCAACACCACGACCGCGCCGATGCGTACGGCGGCGACGTTGCCGGGCAGTTCGTCCAGTTTGACCGGGGACACCCCGACCGCCGCGAGACCGATGCAGGCAGCCGCCAAGGTGACGATGTTCACTGACAGCTGGCCCTCCTGCGACCAGTACACGTCCTGTAGCCGGAAGATCATCGCGAACTCGTCGAGCACCAGCGAAGCGCCGATCCCCACCAGCACGCCGGCGATGTATGTCCACACCGACAGCGGCGGCGAGCCGACCGCCGTGAAACCACCCAAAATGAGCAGCACCACGCCCGGCGTCGAGTGATGCATGTGTACGCCGCCACTACTGACGTTGTGGAACGGTCCTTTGCCCGCCCGAATGAGGCGCGTGATCGTTCGGGTGGCCACGAAGGTCACCACGAACGCAACGAAGCTCAGAAGCAGCGGCCCTTTGTATCCATCGACCACCTCGTCCTGCCACCATGCATTCAGCCAAGCCATGACGGCATATTAGGCAGCACCCGCCGCGTCGGAAGTCCCCGTGTGGTGGTCGCAGCACTCTCACAGCACCGGCGCACTCGGATGAGAGCACGCAGAAATCAGAAAGTAAGCGGGTCCGGTCCCAGCTTTCGCCTTCTTCGCCTCGGATGGCGGCGATTTGGCTGGCGGCCGCAAGGCAGACGAGTTCGGCGCCGACGTGGAAGATGTCCCGAGGTATGCCGCGCTGCCTGGCCCGGCGCCCAGCCGGCCGCGCAGCTGGCGGATGACAGCTGCGCGCGCGCCGCTGTCCCGAGCCCAAAGACGCTGTGGAAGGCCGTATCCGGCGGCTGCTGTCGATGGCCGACCGCATGGCCAAACGGGACGGTATCCCGGATACCGAGTCGGTCGTCACCCCGGATCTCTGCTGGAAGACGCGTAGGTTCTGGGATCGATGACCCAGGTGCGGAACGGGATTGTGCTGGGACCAGCGGGTTCAGCGTCGACCCAAATAGGCGCGGAGGTTGGCGATGAGCAACGCGAGGGCGGCGAGCAGTAGAAGCACACCGATGGCGGCCCGCAAGTTCGTGACGAGCAGGAACCCGATGCCGGCGAGTGACGCCAGCACACACATACCGAGCAGGAAGGCGACCATCCGGCGGCGCAGTATCGCTTCCACGGTCATGACGATCAGCACTGCAGAAACGCCGATCCGGATCAACGAGGTGTTGCCGAACACCAATGCGCTACCCAGAAGCGCCAACAGGGCGGACAGCGAAACTTCGGTCCAGAAGCGGAGCAGCAGGCCCGGCGGTCGGTCGGTGTCGACGTTGGGCAGCGCCCTGCGTCGCAGGTGAGCGTGTACCCCCGCCAGTGGCGGCGGCTGTTGTCGTGCGCGGCGCAGGTGCTCGTGTTGGATCACGACGGCTCGGCGCGCAGCGCGAAGCGTGGACAATGCGGCTTCCTGTTCCCGTAGCTGTCTGACCGCGCCGATTGCCCCGCGACGGTCGGCAGCCAGCATCGGGGGCAGCGCTGTCATGTTCACGCTCAACTGCTGCATCACGGCTTCTTGGGCGGTAAGTTCCGCAGTCAGCGCCTCACGCTGCTGCTGTAACGCGGTCAGCCGGGCATCTACGGCACGGTAGTACTCGACTGCGGTGGCGGGTACCTTGTCCAGGCCGGCCCAGCCCACGGGGTCCGCCCAGGACGGACGTATTGTCCCGTTGCGCTCGTAGCGTGGTCCGGCGGGTGCGCGTTCACCGCCGAACGGATCGTCGGTGTCCAGCCCCCAGAGGCCGCTGAAGTCCCGGACCCACGACGTTTCTGCGTTGATCAGGACCGGCGTCCAGGGGCGTGGTGTACCCGGCCCGATGTGGACCCCGTCGCCGCGTTTGTAGTCGACATACGGAATGCCAACGCCGGGCGCCGGACGATCCCGTGTCCACCGGAAAAGCACCCCACGGGCCCTGGCGACGACCGCAAAAAACCGTTGCAGCACTGGCGGTTCGACGCGCACCAGGTATTCGCCCGGCAGGTACGCGCCGGAATGGGATCCCGCCCCGGCGTACACGACCGGGTGCGTGTGATCAACCCAGGTGATGTCCGGGTCGTCGCAGCGCCGCCGCAGATCGTCGCCAGTTTCGTCATGCGACGAGAACGCGACCCAACCCACGCGCAGGACATCGGATCCGTCGGGCCGGTTCGCACGTCCTGCATCCTCGAGCAGCGGAACCAGGAACATGGTGACCTGCTCCCAATCGGCTTCGTGGTCGTTGACCCCACCGAAACTCGACCGCCAGTCATTCATCGCGTAGAAAAACCAGTACTGCAAGACGACGTAGCCACCATGTGAGCTGATGTGCGCGTAGTACGGGAAATTCGTTGCAGCCGCGGAACCGCGGTAGCGGCGGTGAAGTGCTGCGGTCAATCCTCCCGGAACGGAGCCTCGAAGGATCAGTGAGAGGCGAAACAGGGAATCGATGATCCTGCCGAGCAGCCCGACCGCGACAAACCGCGACGTGCTCCGGAAACGTGCGCGGTCGGGATCTCGCCGCCACTGCCGTAACTCGCCCGGGGTCAGCGCGCCCGGAACGTAGCGCAGTTCGAGAGTGGTGCCGACGTCGGTGCGGGCATACGTGCACAGCACGTCCAAGTCCAGCTCGCCATGGTCGACCAGGCGCCTACGTTCCCCCTCCCCGGCGGCTCGGCCCCACAGCGCGGCCTGCTCGACGTAGGCATCCACGGCCATAGGGAAAAACAGCTCACCCTTGGTGAAGCGGATCACCGGCTCGTAACGACGCACCAACTCCACGGGATCGACTCCGGCAGGCAGAAGCGCGACGTTCGGAGCCATGCCTCTGATCCTGACACGAGTCCGGTGATATCCAGTGAGAAGATCGATTCGGCTCGACGGCTCAGCGGTAGAAGGAGAACGGATCCGTGAGCATCCGGGCGAACCGGAGTGGGACGAGTTTCGGTAGCCGGTCTGCGTTCTGCGCGACGAGGATCTCGGGGGCGCTGCGCGGGCTGGGACTCGGCTCGGCGAGCGCGCGCCGCGGGGGGGACTTGCGCAACGCGCGCCCGCGTCCGACATCGTCGCCCGGGACCTCCAGATCAATGACCCGCTCACGCAGCGCCGGGCTCGGCATGACCACACACTAAACGTCGCAAACAACATCGAGTTGTCAGTTCACTACGCAGGCCGCGCGGAGCGGTGGACCCACCTGGGATTCCGGTCCACCTGGATGGATCTCAACCAGGCCGCCTACAAGGCGAAGGCTCTCGAGGTGCTCAAAGGCGCCGACGTGATGGTGGAGAACTTTCGCGGCAGAAAAATCGCCGACTTCGGACTGTCCGCCGAGCAGGTCGCGTCGGTCCGGCCGGGAATCATCTACACGTCGCTGCGCGCATTCGGCTGGGACGGCCCCTGGGAGAGCCGGGGCGGGTTCGACATGGACGCAAACTGTACGTCGGGCTACGCCGTGCTGGAAGGCTCAGAAGATCATCCGTTACTGCCGCCGACAGTGATTCTCAACGATTATCTCGCCGGGTACCTCACGGCCATGGGTGTCGTCGCCGCGTTGATTCGGCGAGCCAAAGAGGGCGGCAGCTATCACGTTCGCTGCTCACTGACCCGGTTCTCCATGTGGTACTCACAGCTGGGACTGTTCGACCCGGCGTATGTGAAAGAGACGATCGAAAAACCAGACCACAAACCCATTCTGGACGGCAGCATCTCGTTCACCGGCGCATACGGCAAGCAGGTCCACCTCGAACCCGGCATCCGGTTCTCCAAGACGCCGGGCCACTGGAACGTACCGGGGCATCAGGTCGTCGCGCCCCGAGGGGCATCTGAGCCCGAATGGCTCGGATACTAGTGGTGTGGCTCGGATTTAGCTGACTTTTTCGAGGGCTATGCGTCCGCGGGCGACTTTGGCGAGGATGGATTCGACGGTTGCGGTCCAGACGTGGGGGCGGGGATTCGTCGTTGTGCGCGTTGAGGTATTCGTCGATTGAGGCGATCAGGTCCCGGGATGTTTGTCGAGCCAGGCCCCCACGGTGGGGTGTTTGCGGCTGGCGTAGTTGTCGAAACGATCAGATGGATCGTCAAGTCCTTGGGCAGCTCGCGGTCGATGGTGCGCAGGAACTTCAGGAACTCCTGATGGCGGTGGCGGGGCAGACACTGTCCGATGACGGTCGTTAATGCTGGTGTGTCGACGGCCCCCACCAGCTGTCCAATCGGCCATCCCCCGTGCGTGATTCGCGCCGTGGTGTGACAGCTCTCGTCGGTCAGCGGGTCAACCAGCTGCGCCGCAATCTTGCGCCGACCCAGTTCGACACCGGGTACGCGTAACACCCGTTACCCGTAGAGGAGCCGCAGGCAGTTTCGCCGTATCCAGCGCGCACTGCCGGTAGCCCATACCTGCCTGTAGTTGCCTATTCAGGCAGCGTTTTGAATCTCGTTCGATGAAATCCCACCCGCGCGCATTTGCCGGTGTGAGACACTTCGGTGATGACGAACATCACCCATTCCAATCAGCATGAAGCTGCTCATACTTTGGTTTCCCGCCTCTGGACAGCGACCCTGCTGTCCGGAGTCCTGACCGCCATCCTGGGCGTTCTCGTTCTGGTGTGGCCGGAAAAATCGCTCATCGTCGCCTCCGCGCTTTTCGGCGCCTACCTGCTCATCAGCGGCATCGCGCAGGTGATCTTCGCGTTCACCCTGCAGGTCTCGGCGGGCAGCCGGTTCCTGCTGTTCATCAGCGGCGCGGCATCGGTGGTCCTGGCCGTGCTGGCCTTCCGCCACTTTGGCGAGGGATACGCAATTCTCCTGCTGGCCATTTGGATCGCGGTCGGGTTCATCTTCCGCGGCGTCGCCACGACGGCGATGGGGGTCAGTGATTCCGGCCTTCCCGGACGGGGTTGGGCGATCTTCTTCGGTGTCATCACCGTCATCGCCGGCATCGTCGTCCTGGCGTGGCCGTTCGATTCGATCGCGATATTGACTCTGGTCGTCGGCATCTGGCTCGTCATCATCGGTGTGTTTGAGGTCGTGGAGGCGTTCGTGATGCGCAGAGACGCCAACAAAGTCAAGGAAACTGTCCGGACAATCGAATCAGATCCGCGCTAAGAAGCCAGCTGACCTGGCGCGACGCAGGGTACCGGCCACTTCGGCGGGGCAGGTTAGGACACTGCAGTATGAAACGGTGCGGGTTTGGCCGGGCAGGCAGGCGTATGGGGAATCGGACGAGCGACCGGAGGCGCTGAGCCGCAGGCGATGGGGCGCAACCTGTCTTGCGTTCTCTCAAAGCAAATTCGCGGTAACGACAAGGAGACGTGATGGCGAACACCGAATCCGGGGCTTTCACCAAGGTGGCGGAACGGACCAAGCAGGCCCAGGCGAACATCAAAAGCGCCGACGCCAAGCGGCGCGCCGATCTGCAGGATCGGGTGAACAAGGCCCACGAGCGTTGCAAGGAGCGTGCGGACAAACTGAGCCAGAAGACTGACGAGGTCAGCAAAGAGGTCAGCGAAAACGCGGAAGAGGTCACCGAAAAAGCGCCGGCGCTGTGGCAGACAGCGAAGGAGAACTGGAACGCCCACGTGCAGCACCTGCACGACACCGTTGCGCACAAGCAGGCCAAGCTTGACCTGCGCGCGGCGGTGCGCGAGGCCGACTCGGCGGAGCGTTGCGCGGCCTCTGCCGTGGACTTCGTCTTGTCCGCCATCGATGAGGCCGAATATGCTGTGCTGGATGCGATCCTGGCCCGGGCCGACGCCGACGAGCTGGCAGCCAACGGCTGACGGATGATTGGGAAAGCCCCCCGGAAAGGAACAGAGATGAGCGTGACCAGGGACATTCTGCGAGCAACCCTGCTGTCAGCAGCAGCAGGGTTGCTGGCGGTCGGAGCAAACACGTTACGCAACGCGTTAGTCGAGAAGAGGGAGACCGCCGACCTGACCACCCAGCAGATCGAGGACGCGATCTCGGCGCTGGACCCGAGCACCCGTGCCGCCGTCATCGGCCGACTGACGACCGACGCGGGACAGCAGATCAAGGACCGCTTCGGCCATTGACCCGATCCGGCGCCAGTGGGCAGATTCGGTCAGGCTCAGCGCGGGAGGGTGTGGCGATCGACCGATCGGTGCGGGCGAGTTCCATCGCCACCACGCCATCGAGCAGGAAAGATATTCCGGTACAACCGGATCAGTGATAGGGCCGTCCGGCAAGTTTGAGTTGGCGGAACCCGGGCACGATCTCCGACGACAAACTCTCCTCCGCTGCCAATGCGCATTGATGGTCAGTTGGATCGCGGACTTCATGAAGTCGCGCACATCGTGCAGAAGCACCTGCTCGTCGTCGTCAAGCAGCGCCCCCGGACGCGGGTGGGCGATCTTCTTCGGTGTCATCACTATCATCGCCGGCATCGTCGTACTGGCGTGGCCGTTCGATTCGATCGCCATATTGACTCTCGTCGTCGGCATCTGGCTCGTCGTCATCGGTGTGTTCGAGATGGTGACGGCTTTCGGGATCCGCAAAGACGCACAGGACGCCGCCCGAAGAATCGAATCAGCTTACAAACGGGCCAGCTGACCTACCGCGCCGTAGGGTGCCGGTCACTTCGGCGGGGATAACGGCCTTCCAGGACCTCAGCAAACCGCGCCAACCCCGAGGATGCCGTCGGTCAGCGAGATCACCACGCTGCTTCGGCTCGGCGCCTACGGCGATGACGATCATGTCCACTGACAGCGCGAGCGAAACGGTGCAGATCGAGGCGCCGTTCGCCGAGGTGCTGGCGACCATCCGTGATGTGGAGAGTCAGGCGGAGTGGATCCCGGAGATCCTGGAGGTCGAACTGCTGGAGGTGTATGAGGAGAACGACTTGCCGGCGACCGCCCGGTTCAAGGCGTCCGCGACCGTCGGTACGGACGGGTACACCCTGTCCTACGAGCACCAGGTCGACGCATGAACTGGACGATGGTGGAAGGAAGGTTGCAGACCGGAGAGTCATCAAGGGTCTGGTCGACAGCACATTGACTGGCTTAAAGAAACATCTTGAGACCTAGCGAGGTCAGCAGGCGGTTCGTTCCGGCCGGGCCGATGGGTGGTGTTAGGCGGCAATCGGCAGTGTCTTAGATGCGTCCCGCCAGCTCTTATCGCTCAGGCTGCGTCGCTACTTGTCCGCAAGCCCGTGCGCGTGCGCGTGGAGTTTGCTGGCTTCCTCGACGTGATGCCTGGCCTCGTTGAGATGACCCTCTGCGACGTGCGCGAAATGGCCGGCCTTCTCGTGACGGTCAGCCTCATGGTGTTCGGCGGCGGCAAGATGGTGCTTGGCGGCCAGTCCGAGCGCAAGCGCGGCCTCGCGATGGTGCCTTGCGGCTTCTTTGGACATGTGCGTAATCCTCTTCGAAATCTCTAGTGCCAAGGCTCAGTCTGAACCCATTGCGAACAGTACGCCGTCATTGTCAAAGGGGAGCTAACGAGCGAATGAACGTTGCAAGCTTTTCTTTCGCGTGTGCGCCGACATTTCAAGGCATTTCCGTTGAGCCCGTGCTGCTTGAAATCGTCCGGAGGGTTTCCCTTAAAGGGGCTGCTCTTCGTGATGAAGCGTGGTAGTGGTCGGGTGACACAGTTGGTTGCCTGAGCTTGGGAATGGCCCTCGGGCCTCATGATTCGTGGTGCTACGGAACACGAACACAGGAAGGCCCCCAGGTGATTGGGAACAGTTGTGCCACGGCGATGCTCGGGCTAGCAGGCATGGGCGTGTCGGCGGCCTCGGATGGCGGTCAGGGGTGCGAGCGGAGGACCACCGCCGACCGCGGTCCGACCTCGAGGGAACCCCCGTCCGTGCCGTTTCGTGCCGGGTCGTAGCTGTCACACATGATGTCCCAGCCGCGCGATGAGACTTCTTCGGGCACAACGAAGGTCAGCGGCTCCCACCAGCCGTTGACGAAGACGAGGAAGTCGTCGTCAACCAGGGGGGTGCCGTCCTCGTCGAGGTCGGGATCCTTCGAGCCGTCGACCAGCAAGGCGATACTGCGGGCGCCCGGATCTGCCCAGTTCTGGTCAGTCATCTCCGCACCTGACGGGGTGAACCAGCGCAGATCCGCAGCCGCTGCCCCGGTGAGGAAGCGGCGCCTGCGGAACACCGGGTGACGACGGCGCAGCGCGATCAGGTCTCTAGTGAACTGCAGCAGTTCGCTGTCCATCGTCGACCAGTCGAACCAGGTGATCTCGTTGTCCTGGCAGTAGGCGTTGTTGTTGCCCTGCTGGGTGCGGCCGAGTTCGTCGCCGCCACACAGCAGCGGGACGCCGGTCGAGAGCAGCAGGGTGAGCAGCAGAGCGCGCTTTTGGCGAGCCCGCAGGGCCAGCACCTGCGGATCGGTCGTGGGCCCCTCCGCCCCGCAGTTCCAGGACCGGTTGTCGTCGGTGCCGTCGCGGTTGTCCTCGCCGTTGGCCTCGTTGTGCTTCTGATTGTAGGAGACCAGATCATCCAGGGTGAATCCGTCGTGGACAGTGACGAAGTTGACCGACGCGCTGGGCCGGCGCCCCTCCTCGGTGCGGTCGTAGATGTCGGCGGAGCCACACAGCCGCGACGCGAAATCTCCCAGCAGCCCCGGGTGGCTGCGCCACCAGTCCCGCGTGGTGTCGCGGAAGCGGCCGTTCCACTCGCTCCACTGCGGCGGGAACCGGCCCACGTCGTAGCTGTCAGACCGGCCGACATCCCACGGTTCGGCGATCAGCTTGATCGGTGAGATGACCGGATCCTGAGCCACGATGTCGAAGAAGGCCGAGAACGGGTCGAAGTCACCCTCCTGCCGGCCCAGGGTGGGTGCCAGGTCGAAACGGAAGCCGTCGACTCCCATCTCGGTGATCCAGTAGCGCAGCGAGTCCATGATCATCTCCAGTGCCACCGGGTTGCCGGTGTTCACCGAGTTGCCGCACCCCGTGGTGTCGAGGTAGCGGCTGGGATCGGACGGGTCGAGGCGGTAGTACGCGGCGTTGTCCAGGCCGCGGTGACACAGCGTCGGGCCGTCGGCGCCGGCTTCGGCCGTGTGGTTGAACACGACGTCCAACAGCACCTCCAGGCCGGCCGCGTGCACGGTGTCGACCATGGCGCGGAACTCCTCGACCTGGGCGCCGGGTCGACCGGCCCGCACCGCCGCGGAGTATCGGGCGTGCGGGGCGAAGAACCCGGTCGTGTTGTAGCCCCAATAGTTGGTCAGGCCCCGCTGCACCAGGAACGACTCGGGCACGCTGTGGTGCACCGGCAGCAGCTCCACCGCGGTCACGCCGAGGTCGACGAGGTGTCCCAGCGCGGCCGGATGCGCCAGCCCCGCATAGGTTCCGCGCAGCTCGGGCGGCACGCCCGGATGGGTCGCGGTGAACCCTTTGACGTGTACCTCGTAGATGATCGTGTCGGCCAGCCGGTGCGCCGGCCGGGACACCGTCGAGGCCGGCGCCGGGGCCATCACCAGGCTGCGCGGCACCTGTCCCGCCGAGTCCAGCGGGCTTGCAACACCGGGATCATCCGGTGTGTGCGCGAGTACCTCCGGCCCGAACCGCACCTCGCCGGCGATCGCGCGCGCGTAGGGGTCGAGCAGCAGCTTGGCCGGGTTGAACCGCAGGCCGTGGGCGGGATCATAGGGTCCGCTGACTCGAAAACCGTAGGCCTGGCCAGGGCCCACGCCGGGCACGAAACCATGCCGGACGTCGCCGTCGCGGTCCGGCAGCACCAGCCGGGTCTCGGCGCCCTCGGCGTCGAACAGGCACAGGGTGACCTCGTCACCGGGCGACGAGACGGCGAAGTTGGTGCCGTGCGGGCCCGGGGTGGCGCCGAGCGGGGCGGGCCGGCCGGGCACGATCTTCAGGCCCATCAGATCTCCTCACCCCGTACTAGCCGTTGGATGACGCCCGACGCCGCGGGGTAGGCCCGGTGGCGGCGCAGGATCACGTCGGCTACCAGCCCGGTCCAGCCGGTCTGGTGGCTCGCGCCCAGCCCGGCACCGTTGTCGCCGTCGAAGTACTCGTGAAAGAGCAGGTTGTTGCGCCATCGTGGGTCGGTCTGCAGCCGCTGCACCCCGCCGAAGCAGGGCCGGTGTCCGTCGGCGTCGGCGAGGAAGATCGAGACCAGCCGTTCCCAGAGATCGGCGGCGACCACGTCCAGGGTGGCGCTGGTTCCCGATCCCGTCGGATATTCGATCGTCAGCTCGTCCCCGAAGAACTCGTGGTAGCGCTCCAGCGCGGTGGCAACAAGGTAGTTCAGCGGGAACCACACCGGTCCCCGCCAGTTCGAGTTGCCGCCGAACATGTCGGTGGTCGACTCGGCCGGCTCGTAGTCGATGCCGGCGTGCACACCCTGGATGTCCAAGACGTAGGGATGCTCCCGGTGGTATGCGGACAGCGAGCGGAGCCCGTGCGGCGAGAGGAACTCCGCAGGATCGAACAGGGTGTGCCACAGCCGGCGGACCTGGTCGCGGCTCGTCACCCCGACCAGAAGCCGCCGCTTGCCGGGGTTGCCCCGCAATATCCCGGCGGCGACGAGGTCCTCGGTCCGCCCCAGCCCATGGTGTCGCAGGTAGTCGGCGAACATCTTGTCGGTCACCGCCGACTGGTCGATGGCCTCCTCGGGCACCACCACCGCCGCCAGGGGCGGGATCATGGAAACCATCGAGCGCACGCGTACCGGCACCGCACTGCCGTCGGGCAAGACGAGGCGGTCGTAGAACAGGCCGTCCCGCTCGTCCCAGACGCCCACGGTCCCGAGCGCTTCCGCGATGCCGGCGAAGTGCTCGAGGAACTTCTGCACCAGGTCGAGCGCGGGTCGGTGCCCCGACCCCTCCAGGATGGCTGCGATCATCGCCATGGACAGCGCGTAGCTCGCCATCCAGCCGGTGGCGTCGGACTGTTCGAGGACACCGTGAACGGGAAGGTGCGAGCGGTCGAGGGGCCCGATGTTGTCCAGCCCCATGAA
>Ga0209656_10000967_pt1 | contig 18538 bp, 16 predicted proteins | sample BogFormECP12_OM2_FD_188239 | JGI IMG/M metagenome (GOLD analysis project Ga0209656, IMG submission 188239) | Bog forest soil microbial communities from Calvert Island, British Columbia, Canada - ECP12_OM2 (SPAdes) (version 2) | ecosystem: Environmental > Aquatic > Freshwater > Wetlands > Bog ... | reverse complement strand
GACCGGGCCGGCCGGGACCCCGGCCTCGGTCAGGCGACCGAGCACCTCGTCGGGATCGGCCCCGGCCAGCCACCGGGCGATCTCGTCGTCGACCCGGTCGGCCGCCACCCGGCGCCCGGCGGCCGTCGAGAGCGCCGGGTCGGCCGCCCACCCGGGGTCACCCATGACGGCGCGCAGCGCCCGCCACTGGTCGTCGTCGGCCACGCACAGGGCCAGCCACCGGTCGTCGCCGGCGGCGCGATAGACGTTCTGCGGAGCGCCCTGGGGTCCCCGGTTGCCCCGCCGGGCCAGCAGTTCGCCGTAGCGCTCGTACTCGGCGACCTGCCCGGCCGTCACGTTGAGGGCCACCTCGATCATCGGGAGCTCGACCAGGGCCCCGGTGCTCGAGCGCTGGCGCCACTCGAGGGCGGCCAGGAGCGTGAAGACGGCGTGGTAGCCCGAGAGCGGGTCGCACGACCCCCGGGGGGCCACCGGCTCGCCGTCCTCGTACCCGGTGATCCACGCCATGCCCGAGATCTGCTCCATCGTCGGGGCGAAGCCGACCCGGTCCCGCCACGGTCCGTCGAGGCCGAAGGCCGGCATCCGGACCATCAGCAGCCGGGGGTTCAGAGCCGACAGCGCCTCCCAGCCGAGATCGAAGGCGTCCATGACCCGGGGCGAGAAGTTCTCGATGACCACGTCGGCCCCGGCGATGAGTCGCCGGGCCAGCTCGCGCCCGGCGGGGACCGACAGGTCGAGGGTCACGTCGCGCTTGCCCACGTTCACCCCGTGGAAGACCCAGCCGATCTCCCACCACCGCTCGACGCCGGGGCGCTGGCCGCCGGCGAAGCGCATCCCGTCGGGCCGCTGGACCGACTCGACCTTGATCACGTCGGCCCCCAGGGCGGCCAGGAGATGGCTGGCCGACGGGCCGGCCCAGAAGGCGGTGAAGTCGACCACGCGGACGCCGTCGAGGGCGGGGCGAACCGGGCCGGCGTCGGCCGGGGCCGCCGGGCGGGTCCGGGCGCCGAACCGGGGGCCCGGCCGGTCGGCCTCGCCGAGCCGGGGGGCGGCGCTGAGCCGGCGGGGCGCCACGTCACCCACCCGGAAGGGCGGCCGGGGCTGGTGGAACCCGGCCGGGTTCTCGACGAACACCCCGCGTGCCGCGAAGTGGTCCTGGCCGACCACGGTGGCGCCGTTGCCCACCTCGGCCACCGGGATCCGCAGGAGCGTGGCCAGCTCGACGATCTCGTCGACCGTGCGGGCCCGGAGCCACGGGCGGATCAGCCCGTAGACCTCGTCGCGACGGGGCCACCGCCCGAGCTGGAGCCGCAGCTCGGGGTCGTCGACCAGGGTGGGCTGGTCGACCATCACGGCGAAGTCCTCCCACTGCTGGCCGGTCACCATCGTGAACCCGACCCACCCGTCCTTGGCCCGCTCGACCGACGGGACCTCGACCGAGCGCGAGAACCCCTTCAGGTCCATCAGGGCGACGTGGAGCCACTCGAAGCTCTGGAGGGCGCCCACCATGCACTCGAGGAGGGACACGTCGACCAGCTCGCCGACGCCGCTGGCCGCCGCCCGGCGCCGGGCGGCCAGCGCGCCGATCGCCCCGACGACGCCGCCGACGTACTCGCCCACCTGACCGCCCACCGACAACGGGGCCCGGTCGGGCAGCCCTCGGAAGCCGGTCGAGCCGCACCACGCCTGGAGGGTGAACTCGGTGGCCGGACGACCGGCCCACGGCCCGTCGAGCCCGAAGTCGGTGATGGCCACCTGGACCAGGTCGGGGCGGCGGGCGGCCAGCGCGACCAGGCCGACCCGCGCCCGCTCGGCCGGCGAGAACGTGTCGACGACGACGTCGGACGCCTCGACCAGTTCGGCCAGGCGGGCCCGGCCGGCCCCGTCGTCGAGGTCGCACACCGAGCTCGTCTTGGAGGCGCACAGGTAGGCGAAGAGGGCGCCGTCCTCCCCGGGGGCCAGCTGGTGGCCCGAGGCCACCCACCGACGAAGCGGGTCGCCGCCGGGCGGCTCGACCTTGTGCACCTCGGCCCCGGCGTCGGCCAAGAGCTTGGTGCAGTAGGCCCCGGCGATCCGCCCCGACAGGTCGAGGACGGCCAGCCCGTCGAGGAGGGTCACGACGCCCCGCCCAAGCCGAGCACGCCCGACAGGCGGGCCAGGTGCTCACCGGTCGTCCCGGCGGTCAGGCTCGCCGTCTTGGCCCGGTCGGCGTAGCGGTGGAGCGGGTGCTCGGTGACGTACCCGGCTCCGCCGCACAGCTGGAAGGCGGTGAGCGTGGCCGACCGGTAGGCCCGGCCGGCCGCCACCTTGGCCACCGAGACGGCGGCGGTGGCCTCGGCGCCGCGCTCGAGCAGCCAGACGGCGCGCCAGGCGGCCAGACGAGCGGCGTCGATGAGCGTGGCGGTGTCGGCCACGTGGTGCTGGACCGCCTGGAAGGCGGCCAACGGCCGCCCGAACTGGACGCGGGCGGTCACGTGCTCGACCGCCAGCTCGAGCGCCCGCCGGGCGCCGGCCGCCATCTCGACCGCCTGCAGGGCCGCCTGCTCGTCGAGGACCGCCGACAGCGGACGGTCGCCGCCGTCGAGCCGGCCGAGCACAGCGCCGGTCGGGACATCGACCCGGTCCAGGGCCACCACGAACTGCCGGTCCCCGGCGAAGGTCCCGGTCGCCCCGACGGCGACCCCCTCGGCGCCCGGGTCGACCATGACGAGCGTGGCGTTGGCCGAGCACGGGCGGCGGGCGACGACGACGAGGAACGACGCCCCGCCGGCGTCGGGCACGAAGCGCTTCTCCCCCACCACCTCGAGGCGCTCGCCGTGCTCTTCGACGGTCGTGGTCAGCGATCCCGGGCGTCGGTTCCCCGCCTCGGCCAGGGCGATCGTCGCCCGCGCCTCCCCGGTGCACAGCGCCGGGAGCAGGTCCGCCCGCTGTTGGGGGGAGCCGGCGGCGGCCACCAGCCGGGCGCCGGACACTGCCGAGTACAGGGCGGTCGGACAGAGCGCCCGCCCGGTCTCCTCGTACAGGGCGGCCACGTCGCCGAGCGTCCCGCCACCGCCCCCGTGGCGCTCGGGCAGGGCGAGGCCGACCCACCCGAGGGCCACCGCTCCGGCCACGACGGCCGCCTCGTCGGGGCCGTCGGCGCTCGCCGCCAGGCCGTCGGCCCACGGCGCCAGGTAGGCCCGGGCGACCCGGGCCAGTTGCTGGCGCTCGGGGCTGAGCTCGACCAGGCTCATCGCGGGAGCCCCAGGCCCCGCTGGGCGATGATGTCGCGCTGGATCTCGTTGGTCCCGCCGCCGAAGCGCAGGTAGGGGGCGGCCCGGTAGATGAGCTGGGGCACGCCGTCGAGCGGGGCCCCGTCGTCGTAGGGGTCGAGCTGGCCCTCGAGCCCGAGGACGTCGGTGGCCGTGTCGGCCAGGCGGGTGTGGAGCTCGGTCGTGAACACCTTGGTCATCGAGGCCTCGGCGTGGGGCACCAGCCCGGCGTCGATCATGGCCGCCGCCCGGTAGTTGAGCAGGCGGGCCAGCTCGAGGTCCACGGCCAGCCGGGTCAGGTCGGTGATCACGTCGGGACGCTCGGCGATCGGGCGCCCGTCGACCACCGTCGCCCGGCAGTGCGCCACCAGCTCCTCGAAGGCCCGGCGCAGCCCACCGGTGATCCCGATCGCCACCCGCTCGAAGTCGAGCGCCCGGGTGATGGCCCGCCACCCATCGTGGCGTGTCCCGACGAGGTTGTCCGCGGGGACCCGGACATCCTCGAAGTGCACCTGGTTCGTCCGCATCCCCCGCCAGGTGGTGATCCCCCGCACGGTGATCCCCGGCGTGTCGAGCGGCACCACGAGGACCGAGATGCCCCGGTGCGGCGGGGCCTCCGGATCGGTGCGACAGGCCAGCCACTCGTGCGAGCAGTACTCGGCCCCGGTGTTCCACACCTTCTCGCCGTTGATCACCCACTCCTCACCGTCGAGGACGGCGCGGGTCGACAGCGTGGCCAGGTCGCTGCCGGCGTCGGGCTCGGAGTACCCGACGGCGAACTCGACGGCGCCGTCGCGGATCGGGCCCAACCAACGCGCCTTCTGCTCGGGCGTCCCGATGCCGATGATGGTGAGGGCGATCGACGAGGCGGTCATGTCGATGGCCGGCGCCCCGGCGTAGGCCAGCTCGTCCATGAACAGCAGCTGCTCGACCATCGACTTGCCGAGGCCCCCCTCGGCCGGCGGCCACGTCATGGCCAGCCAGTTGCGGGCGGCCAGGTCGGCCCGGAACCGCCGGATCGTCGGCCCGCTCCACTCGCCGCCGCCCCGTCGGGTCGCCGCCCTGTCGTCGGCCGAGAAGTGCTCGGACACGAAGGCCCGCACCTCGGCCAACCACGCCTGGTGGCGTTCCTCGAGATCGAAGTCCACCTGTTCCGTCCCGCCTTCCGTCGGTGTCGCCGGTGCGGCCGCCGGGTGCGGCCGCCGAGGCCCACGTTCTCCGTCAGGCCGGTGCCACGTGCCCGGCCGAGGCTCAACGGTAGGGTGTCCCGACCTGGCCCGACGAGACGACGATGGAGCCGCCGATGCAGCCCGCCCACGCCCGACCGCAGCGGCGGACCAACCCGCTGCCCTGGATCCTGATCGGCATCGGCGCGGTGCTCGTCATCATCGGCATCGTCTACTTCACGGTGAAAGCCGGTTCGCTGCCGTCGTTCATGGGCCAGCTCAAGCACAAGGGGCGTAACGAGCACCGCACGACCCGGGGCTCGATCGCCCTCGGGATCGGCGCGGCCCTCATCATCGCCGGGATCATCGTCGAGCTGGTCCTGCGCCGGCGCAACCGCTGACCCGTCGACCGCCCGGCCGGCCGTCGTCACGGGGCGGGCAGGGTGGCCACCAACGGCTGGCCGTCGACCGACCCGGTCACCCGGGCCAGCGGTGCGGGGCCGGCGAGCGGCCAGGAGACCGCGAGGGTCCCGAGGCCGGCCCCGGCGACGACCGTGAGGGCGCCCGAGGCGGTCCCCGAGCTCTCCTCCAGGGTCCCGCTGACCGCCACCCCGGGGACGAGCTGGTCGCCGGCCAGGACGGCGGACGCCCCGCCGTTGCGGTAGCGGACCGTCCCACCGTGCAGACCGACGTCGGCCTTGAGGCCGAGCTCGGCCTCCCGGTACGAGGCGTCGGCCGCCGTCTCGACGGCCGCCGCCACCAGCCGCAGCGCCAGGGCGTCGCCGGTGCCCCCCGGGCCGCCCACCGCCGGGGTGACTCCGGTCAGCGAGCCGGGGTAGGCGCCCACCGCCCGCAGCGCGGGGATGGCCGCCGCGCACGATGCGTCGAGCGAGGCGAGCAGGTCCGGGCGCTCGACGAACTGGCGCAGGAGGACCGAGGCGCACCGGTAGGGGTCGGGGAAGGCCACCCCGTGAACCTCGTTGGCGAACAGCACCGTCCTGGTGGTCCCGCCGAGGTCGGCGACCACCCGGGGCAGGTCGGCCGGCGGGGTCCAGGTGTCGAACTCCCCACCCAGGACGAGGACCGGGGTCGACGCGGCGAGGAGCGGCGGCGTCCCGACCGGCGGGTGGGACTCGGTCGGTGACGGCCACGACGTGCACGCCCGGTAGGCCTCGGTGTACTGGTCCACCGAGAGCCACTCGGCCGTGGTGAAGGGGGCGAACGTCGACGCCGCCAGGCGCGCCTCGGCCGTCGCCAGCTGGTGCCGGCGGTCGGCCGGCGGGGCGCCCATGTCGAAGAGCTGGGGGTAGTCGAGGCACGAGACGGCGAAGTAGAGCTCGTCCGAGGACAGCTCGGCCGGCCAGTTCGACCCGCCCTCGTCGACGAGGTGCGCCTCGGCGTAGAGGCGCAGCAACGGGGCCGGGTCGCCCTGGTCGAGCTCGGCCCGGGCCGCCGCGTCGAGCGCCCGGTAGATCTCGGTGTCCGCCCCGGCGTCGTTGACCAGGTTGACCAGTCCGACGACGTCCAGTGTCACCGCCACCGGGCGCCCGGCCGGGCCCGGCGCCGTCCCGGTGAGCGGGTGGGTGCGCAGCTCGGCGGCCAGCTCGCCGATCCGGGCCCACGCCGAGCCCGGGGCGGCCGAGGCGCAGGCCGGGCTGCGGGCGCAGGCGGCGTCGAAGTCGGCCGGCATGCTCTCGACCGAGCTTCGGTACCAGGGGTCCAGCCCGTCCACCAGGTAGGTCGAGTCGAGGGTGACCGTGCGGACGAGGGCCGGGTGGCGCGACGCGAAGACCTGGGCGAACCACGAGCCGTACGAGTCCCCGTAGAGGTCGACCGGGCCGACGCCCAACGCCGTGACGACGTCGGCCACGTCGTCGGCGGCGATGGCCGACACGAAGAGGTCCGAGGCCTGGGCCGGACCGCCCGGGACGGCCCGCCACCGCCGGTCGAGACGCTCGCCGCACCGCCCGACCAGGTCGGCGAAGGCGGCGGTCCCGGTCGGCCCGGTGAACTGCTGGAGGGGGCGGCACACGAGGGCGTCGGAGCCGCCGGTGCCTCGGAGGTCGACGACCAGCATGTTGCGGTGCTCGAGCAACGGGCCGTACATGGCGGCGTACCCGTCGGGGGCCACCGAACCGGTCGAGGGGTACCCGGGTCCGCCTTCGACCGGCATCACCGTCCCGAGGGCCGGTCCGGCGGTGGACGGGTAGAAGCGATAGGCCACCGGGATCGTCGCCCCGCCCGGTGACGCCGGATCGAGGGGGACGGCCAGCGAGCCGCACCACGCCGGCGGGGCGGCCCGGGGGCGCGAGCCCGCCGGCCCGCACGGGGTGAGCGTCTGGGTCCCGACGACCAGGGTGGACCCGGTCGGTGCGGCGACCGCCCGGGTGGGCCCGGCGACCGGGCCGGCGAGGGCCACCGTCATCGCCACCAGCAGGAGCCGGCGCCCGCCGACGGGGATGGATCGTCTCGTGGTGGCCATCTCCGTCCTCGTCATCGCCCGTCGCGGCCGCCCGTCAGTGTACGAACCTGTGGAACGATGACGCCGTGGATGCGCAGCGGGTGGTCTACGAGGGCTTCGAGGGCGTGCGGCTGGTGGCCGACGTGCGCGGTGCGCCCGAGGCGTGGCCCGTGCTCTTCATGCACGGCGGGGGCCAGACCCGCCACGCATGGGGGGCCACGGCCGAGAAGGTGGCGGCCGACGGCTGGCGCACGGTGTCCCTCGACCTGCGGGGCCACGGCGACAGCGACTGGGCCCCGGGCGGCGACTACTCGTTCACCGCCTTCTGCGCCGACACCATGGCGGTGGTCGACCAGCTGGGCCGGCCGCCGGTCATCGTCGGGGCCTCGCTCGGCGGGGTGGCGGCGATGCTGGCCGAGGGCACGAGCGACCGGGAGGTCTCGGTCGGACTGGTGCTGGTCGACATCACCCCCCAGCACAACCCCGAGGGCGTGGCCCGCATCCAGTCGTTCATGCAGTCGGGCCTCAACGGCTTCGACTCGCTCGACGATGCGGCCGCCGCCATCGCCGCCTACACCCCCAACCGGCCCCGACGGACCAACCCGGCGGGGCTGATGAAGGTCCTGCGCGAGCGGGACGGGCGCTACTACTGGCACTGGGACCCCCGCTTCATCGACCGGACCCACACCGAGCGGACCGAGGTCCTCCCCGAGCGCTTGGCCGGCCTGCTCGAGGTGGCGCAGTCCAACATCGACGTGCCCGTCCTCCTCGTCCGGGGCCTCCTGAGCGACGTCGTGACCGAGGAGAGCGCCCGGGAGTTCCTGGCCCGGGTGCCCACGGCGCGCCTCGTCGAAGTGGGTGACGCCGCCCACATGATCGCCGGCGACCAGAACGACGCCTTCACCAACGCCGTGGTCGAATTCCTCGACGACGACATCGCCCCGCGCCTCGAGGACCTTGCGTGAACCGGGTCCGGATCGGCTACTTCTCCATCTCGGAGAACCCGCCCGACGGCGACCCCCGCCCGTACCTCGAGTGGCACCAGCTCGACCACATGCCCGAGCAGTACCTCTTGCCGGGGCTCGTCTTCGGGCAGCGTTGGGCGGCCACGCCGGCGTGCGTCGCCGCCCGGGCGGCGGCTGAGCGCGACTGGGGCGCCGCCCGCCACGTGGTCTGCTACCTCATGGGGGACCCCGTCGACGAGACGCTCGAACTGTTCCTCTCCCTCGGGCGCCAGCTGGGGCAGATGGGCCGGTTCTCGACGAGCCTGCCCAGCACCTATCGGGCCGCCCTGCGCCTCCTCGAGGCCCACGCGGCGCCCCGGGCCCAGGTGTCCAACGAGGTCGTGCCGTACCGCCCGAACACCGGGGTGTACCTCCTGGTCGAAGAGCCCACCGACCGTGAGCGCCTCGACGACCACCTCCGCCAGGTCCACGCCGAGGGGCTTCCCCGGCTGCTCAGGACCCCCGGCGTGGCGGGGGCCTGGCTCTACGCCACCAGCCCCGAGCTCGCCACGAGCCCCCGGCTCGAGGCCAACTTCTCCCCGGGGAACTACCGGGTGACGGTCCTCTACCTCGACGAGGACCCGGTCGAGGTGGCCGGTCGCCTGTCCCCGCTCCTCGAGGAGCGGTGGGACCGGGCCCCGGTCCGGCCGGTCCTCGCCGCCCCCTTCGAGTCGATGATGCGCTGGGACTGGGGCCGGTTCGGCCCCTCAAACGGCGAGTAGCTCGGCCAGACGGTCGAGGAAGGGCCGCTGGCTCTCGAGCAGCTTGACCCGGGCCGCCGCCAGGTCGAACCAGCCGGCCCGGTCCACCTCGGGGAACGACGCCCGGCGGCCCGAGCGGGGCGGCCACTCCATCTCGAAGTGGTTGCTGACCACGGCCGAGGGGTCGAAGTCGCCCGGGACGGCCCACGCCACCACGACCTTTCCGCCGGCCTGGCGCACCTGACCGAGGGGCTGCCAGCCGTCGGTCGGCGCCGACCCACCGAGCTCCTCGGCGAACTCCCGGGCGGCGGCCGCCGCCGGGTCGTCGCCCTCGTCGAGCTCGCCCTTGGCGAGCGACCACGCCCCGTCGTCTTTCGTGGCCCACAGCGGGCCGCCCGGATGCACCAGGAGGACCTCGACGTCGGGTGGTCCGGCGCCGCCGTCCCGGGGCCGCCAGAGAAGGATGCCGGCGCTGCGCGTGGCCACCCCCCCATCATGGTGCAGCTGGCGGCGGGGCCCCGGTCCAGCGCGTGAGGGCGTCCCCCACCATCTCGCCGGCCGGCCGCCCGGCCGCCGTCGGTCAGGCGGTGAGCCCGTCGGGGTGGGCGGTGACCTCGGTGAGGCGGGCCTCGCTCCAACACTCCTCGCACACGTACTGGTCGTGGCGGTGGCGAGTCGGCCGCCGCTGACCGCAGCGCTCGCAGTGGCGGGAGAAGTAGACGACCTTGTCGTCGGCCGGGGCGGGGCCGGCCAGCAGGGCCAGGCGTTCGGCCGCCGCCGCCGTCAGGCGCCAGGTGGCCGTCCCGTCCCCGGTGGTGCCCGACACGACGAGCTGCGCCGCCAGCAGCTGGCGCAGGATGGGGTCGAACCTCCGCCTCGCCCGGTCTTCGTCAGTTTCGACGCGCATGACATCTCCTGATGTCGGGGCCCGGACCCCGGGGGCGTTGCCCCGTCGGACCGAGCGGGTCACCGCTTCGACGAGCTTCGCTGTGATGCTTTGGCAGTCATACCACGCGCCGATCGCGATTGGGATGGCGGGAATGCGTGTTCTGGCCATTTTCTTCGTCGGCGCTCAGGGGGCGCCGTGGACGCGCCCGCCGCGGCGCCCGATCACGCCGGGCGCCACCCGTCGCCGACGAACTCGAAGAGCCGCACGCCGGCCTCGAACGGGGGCGGTCGGACCGTCAGGCGCGCCGTCCCGACCGCCCAGACGTCGGGGTCGTGGACCTCGAACCCGAGCTCGGCGAACCCGAAAGCGGCGAACGCCGCCCGCAGGACCGGGGTCCGGTCCGGCGCCCGCCGGTGGCGGGTCCACACGAGGGTCGCCCCGGGTGCGCAGAGCAGTCGCAGGCGCCCGACGGCGGCCTCCAGGCGGTCGTCGGCCACGTTGCCGAAGACACCGCACGCCAGGACCAGGTCGGCCGGCACGGCGCCGGCGTAGGGGTCGGTGACGGTGCCGTCGGCCACCACCACCTCCACCCCCGACAACCCGGCCGCCGCCGCCGCCGCTCGGGCGGCGGCGGCGTTGCGGGGGTCGCCCTCGACCAGACGGGCCGTCACGTCGGCGCGCCGGGGATGGTCGGCCAGCACGCCGATGAGGTCACGGCCCTGCCCGGCACACACGCTGACCGCCCGGCGCGGGCCCGGCGGGGCGGCCTCGAGCACCCCGGCGACCGCCTGCTGGACGGCGGCCAGGCGGCGCGAGAGGGCGGAGTGGGGATCGTCGTAGGGGTGGTGCCAGGCGAACCAGTCCGTTCCGCCGGACCCCGGGTTGCTCGAACGGCTGCTCACCGCCGCACCACGAGGCGGCCGGGCGGCAGCGGTGGCGCGGTCATCCGCTCGCCGGCACCCGGCCCGGCCACCTCGCCGAAGCGGCGCCCGGCCTCCCAGTCCTCCCGGGCCGCCCGGACCTCCTCGTCCGAGCCGCCGACGAAGTTCCACCACATGACGAGGGGATCGGTGAAGGGCTCCCCCCCGAGCAGGAGGACGACCCCCGAGGGGTCCCCCTCGACCACGAGCCGGCGCTCGCCGCGCCCGAGGTACCAGGCGTCCCCGGCCCCCGCCGGCCGGTCGCCCAGGCGCACCTGGCCCGAGAGGACGAGGGCGGCGTGCTCGAACCCCGGGTCGAGCGGCACGCCGGCGCGCCCGGAGCCGACGGCGAGCTCGGCGCCGACCAGAGCCGAGTAGACGGCGGCCGGCGAGCGGGCGCCGCCCAGCTCGCCGACGAGGACGGTCGCCGTGACCGGGCCGAGGTCGGCCCGACCGAGGTCGGGGTGGTGGGCGACGGCCGGCGGGACCCGGCGGGCGCCCGCCGGCAGGGCCACCCACAGCTGGACCCCGGACAGCCACCGCGGGTGGGGAGTGCCCGACACCTCGGCGTGGGCCACTCCGCTCCCGGCCGTCATGAGGTTGAGCTGACCGGGCTCGATGGTCCCGACGTTGCCCAGGCTGTCGTGGTGGACGACGGCGCCCGCCTGCAGCCAGGTGGCCGTCTGGAGGCCGGTGTGGGGGTGCGGTCCCACCCGCATCCCGGGGCCGCCCGACACGTCGTCGGGGCCGTAGGCGTCCATGAAGCACCAGGCGCCGACGGTCGCGCGCCGACGGGTCGGCAGGTACCGGCGGACCTCGGTCCCCTGACCGAGCGCCACCCGGCGCCCAGCCAGCGGTCCGGGTGCGCCCCGGTCGGGCGCCACCGGCTCGTCGACGAGGTCGACCTCGTCGGGGTGCGGGTCGAGGTTGCTCACCGGGACCATCGTACGAAGGCGGGCCGACCGGCCACCCCCGACCCGAAGGGTCCGCGAGGCGCAAGGACCCCGGCGTTACGCTCGGGCCGTTCGCCCGGCCGGCGGTCTCGCCGAGGAGCCGGGGCACCGCCGCCCGGACGTCGCCGGGCGCCAAGGGGAGGGAGTCCGCATGGGACGCAAGTTCTTCTCGGAGCTGGTCGGGACGTTCCTCCTGGTCTTCTTCGCCGTGGGCGTGGCCACCCTCAGCTTCGGGTTCAGGTTCCGGGGGTTCAGCACCTCGGCCGGCGTGGTCGCCACCGCACTGGCCTTCGGTCTCGTCCTCCTCGGGCTGGCCTATGTGTTCGGTCCGATCTCGGGTGCCCACGTCAACCCGGCCGTCACCATCGGGGCGCTGGTGGCCGGGCGCATCGGCATCCTCGAAGCGCTCTGGTACTGGATCGCCCAGTTCATCGGGGGGATCCTGGGCGCGCTCCTCCTCTGGGGCGTGTTCAGCCAGTCGCCCATCTACTCCAAATCGGTCCAGGGGCTCGGGGCCGACGGCTACGGCTCCCTGTCGATGATCCACATCACGTGGGGCGGCGCCTTCCTGGCCGAGGTCGTGATGACCGCCATCTTCATCTTCGTGATCCTCGGCGTCACCCACAAGGCGGCCAACGCGGCGACGGCCGGCGTGGTGATCGGCCTGACCCTGACCCTGGTCCACCTGTTCGGTATCTCGATCGACGGGACGTCGGTCAACCCGGCCCGCAGCCTGGGCCCGGCCCTCATCGTCGGGGGCACCGCCCTCCACCAGGTCTGGCTGTTCATCGTGGCCCCGCTCGTCGGGGGGATCGTCGGCGCGGTCGCCTTCATCCTCCTGGCTCCGCACAAGCCGGTCGAGCCGGTGGTGACGCTCGACCCGCCGGTGCCCACGCCGGGCTGACCGGCATCTGGCGCGGGCCGCCCGGCCGCGCCGGCCCCGTCAACGACGACGACGGACGTGATCAAGTACCTCGGGTCGAAGCGCCGGCTCGTGCCCGTCCTCGAGCGCCTGGCCCGCGACAGCGGGGCCACCCGGGTGCTCGACCTGTTCACCGGGACCACCCGGGTGGCCCAGGCCTTCAAGCGCCTCGGGCTCGAGGTGTGCGCCGTCGACACGGCCCGCTACGCCGAGGTCTTCGCCCGCTGCTACGTGGCCACCGACGCCCGAGCGGTGGACCCGGACGAGCTGGCGGCGGCGGTCGGGCACCTCGACGGGCTGACCGGTCGCCCGGGGTACGTCACCGAGACGTTCTGCACGAAGTCCCGCTACTTCCAGCCGTTCAACGGGGCCCGCATCGACGCCATCCGCCAGGCCATCGAGGACGACTTCGCCGCCAGTCCGCTGTACCCGCTCCTGCTGACGAGCCTCATCGAGGCGGCCGACCGGGTCGACTCCACCACCGGGCTCCAGATGGCCTACGTGAAGTCGTGGGCCGCCCGCTCGTTCAACCGCCTGACCCTGCGCCCGCCCGAGCTCCTGGCCGGGCCGGGCCGCGCCGTCCGGGGCGACGCCTGCGAGCTGGCGGCCGGGCTCGGGTCCTTCGACCTGGCCTACCTCGACCCCCCGTACAACCAACACCGCTACTTCACCAACTACCACGTGTGGGAGACCCTGGTCGCCTGGGACTCCCCCGAGCACTACGGCGTGGCCTGCAAGCGGGTCGACGCCCGCGACCCGGCCACCAAGAGCCTCTTCAACTCGAGGCGGACGATGCCGGCCGCCCTGGCCACGGTGGTGACCGACGTCGACTGCGAGCTCCTCGTGCTGTCCTACAACGACGAGTCGTGGATGACCGTCGACGAGCTCGAGGCGCTGTGCGGGCGCTTCGACGACGTCGTCACGCTCGGGTTCGACTCGGCCCGCTACATCGGGGCGCGCATCGGGATCCACAACCCGGCCGGGGAGAAAGTGGGCACCGTCTCGCACCTGGCCAACCGCGAGTACCTGGTCGTCGCCGGACCGGCCCGGCGGGTACGGCGGGCGACGGCCGGCCTGGCCGCGGCGGCGTGCCACAGTTGACCCCGTGACCCCTCCCTCCGACTCGGCCCGTTACGGCATCACGGTGCCCTTCGACGGGGTGGCGTTGAGCGACCACCGCCGGTGGTTCGAAGAGCTCGTCGACCTCGGGTACACCGACGTGTGGTCGGCCGAGGTCGACGGGTCCGACGGCTTCACCCCGCTCGCCCTGGCCGCCGCCTGGGCGCCCGCCCTGAACCTGGGCATCGCCATCGCCCCGGCCTACACGCGGGGGCCGGCCCTCCTGGCCCAGAGCGTCGCCGCTTTGGCCGACGCGGCCCCGGGTAGGTTCGCCTTCGGGCTCGGCGCCTCCTCGCCGGCCATCGTCGCCGCCTGGAACGGTCTCGCCTTCGTCGACCCCTACCGCCGGGTCCGCGACACCCTGCGCTTCTTGCGCCGAGCCCTGGCCGGCGAGAAGGTCGACGCCGTCTACGACACCTTCGAGGTCCACGGCTTCCGGCTGAGCCGGGTGCCGACGCAGACCCCGCCCGTGTACCTGGCGGCGCTGCGCCCGGGGATGCTGGCCCTGGCCGGGCGAGAAGCCGACGGCGCCATCCTCAACTGGCTCTCGGCGGCCGACGTGGGGCGGGTGGTGGCCGAGGTGCGAGCGGCCGAGCCCGAGGGCCGGCCGGCCGCCGAGATCGTGGCCCGGATCTTCGTCGTCCCCAACCCCGACCCCGAGGTGGCCCGAGCCGTCGGGCGCCGGCTCATCACCGCTTACCTCAACGTCGACGCCTACGCCGAGTTCCACCGGTGGCTCGGGCGCGGCCCGCTCCTCGAGCCGATGTGGACGGCCTGGGCGGCCGGGGACCGCAAGGGCGCCCTGGCGGCGATCCCCGACGAGGTCGTCGACGACGTGGTGGTCCACGGGTCCCCGGCCGCTTGCGCGGACCACGTGGCCCGCTACGTGGCCAACGGCGTGACCGTCCCCGCCCTGGCCGTCATCCCGGCCGGGGTCGACCTGGCCGAGGCGGTGGCGGCGCTGGCCCCCGGTTGATCACGAGGGGACGCGCCGGCACCCCAAGACCGCGAACCCGCTGACGCCGGCGGTCGCCTCGCTCGAACCCCGTGGCCGTCCTCGGTGGCGACCGGGCCGTCGCCGTTCCGCCCGGTCCGGTGCCGGCGGTCCTCGGGCGCGCCGGGCGACGCCGTGGTACGCAGTTCCCATGGACTTTCGTCGCTCGTCGGTGACGTCGCTGGCCGGGATGGTGCGGGACGGCCGCATCGGCGCACGGGAGCTGACCGGGCACGCCCTGGCCCGGATCGAGGCGCTCAACCCGACGATCGGCGCCTTCGTGGCCGTCGACGGTGAACGGGCGCTCGAGCAGGCCGCCGCCGTCGACCAGCTCGTGGCGACCGGGGCCGATCCGGGCCCGCTGGCCGGGATCCCGATCGGGGTGAAGGACCTCGAGGACGCGGCCGGGTACGTGACCACCCACGGGTCCCCGGTCGCCGCCGGCGGGCCGCCGGCGACCGCCGACTCGGCCCTCGTCGCCCGGCTTCGGGCGGCCGGCTGCGTCGTGGTCGGCAAGACCAACACCCCCGAGTTCGGGTGGGCGGCCAAGACCGAGAACTCGGTCTTCGGCCGGACCGTCAACCCGTGGAACCCCGACCACAGCCCGGGCGGGTCGTCCGGGGGCTCGGCGGCCGCCGTGGCCGCCGGGATGGTCCCCCTGGCCACCGGGTCCGACGGCGGCGGATCGATCCGCATCCCGTCCTCGTGCTGCGGCCTGTCGGGAATGAAGCCGTCGCTCGGCCGGGTCCCGGCCGGCGGCCCCGAGCCGCCCGGGTGGCTGGACCTGTCGACCAAGGGCCCGATCGCCGCCCGGATGGCGGACATCGTCATCGCCCTCGACGCCGTGGTCGGGCCCGAGCCCACCGACCTGCGCTCGCTGCCCCGTCCCGAGGCGTCGTGGCCGGCCGTCCTCGACCGCCCGAAGGTCCCGGCCCGCGTGGCCTGGTCGCCGACGCTCGGGTACGCCACAGTCGACCGCGAGGTCCTGGCCGTGTGCGAGCGGGCGCTGGCCGTCCTCGAAGGACTGGGCGCCGAGGTGGTCGAGCTCGACACCGTCTTCGACAAGGACCCGGTCGGACCGTGGCTCACCATCGTCTCGGCCTGCCTGGCCCGCACCTACGCCCCCTACATCGGGACCGAGGCGTGGGACAAGGTCGACCCCGGGTTGCGAGCGCTCGTCGAGCGGGCCCGGGGGACGAGCGCCCTCGACCTGGTGGCCGCCCTCGACGCCAGCCACCGGCTCAACCTGGCGCTGGTCGAGGTGTTCCACGACGTGCGCCTCCTCGTCACCCCGACCCTGGCCGGGGCGCCGCCGCCGGTGCACCTCGACGGGGCCGGGCTGATCGACGGGGACGTAGACGTCAACTGGGTGCGCTTCACCTATCCGTTCAACATGACCCGCTCCCCGGCGGCCACCGTCTGCGCCGGGCTGACCGCCGCCGGGCTCCCGGTCGGCCTCCAGCTGATCGGGCCCCAGCACGCCGACTTGGTGGTCATGCGCTCGGCGGCCGCCCTCGAGACGGCGCTCGCCTTCGACCAGGTCCCGGCCCTCGCGAGCGGTCGATGACCGCGGTCACGGAGCGACCGGGCACCGACCTGGCGGCGCGCCTCGACGATCCCGCGCTCTACGTGGACGACCCGCATCCTCTCTACGCCCGGCTCCGCCAGGAGGCCCCGCTCGCCTGGAACGAGGAGTCGGGGTACTGGGCGGTGGCCCGCCACCACGGGGTCATGGCCGTGTCGACCGACCCGGCCACCTTCTGCTCGGGGCGGGGGATCCTGGTCGACGAGATCGGCGTGCGCTACCCGTCCCCGCCGACGATGATGCACACCGACCCGCCCGAGCACACCCGCTATCGGCGCCTGGTCCAGCCGGGGTTCCGCCCGAGCGTGGTGCGCGACCTCGAGCCAGACGTCCGGCGCCAGGCCGTGGCCCTGCTCGACGCCATCGAGCCGGGTGAGGTGGTCGACCTGGTGCCGGCCCTGGCCGTCCCGTTTCCGCTCCAGGTGATCTGCCGCCTCCTCGGGGTGGACGGCGATCGCTGGGAGCAGTTCTACGAGTGGTCCGAGGCCGTCATCCCCGGGGCCACCGACTGGGCGACCGAGCGGCGCCAAGCGCTGCAGGCCGAGATGTTCGAGTACCTGGTGGGCCTGGCCGCCACCCGCCGGGCCGACCCCACCGACGACGTCGTGTCCCAGCTCGCCACGGCGGCCCCCGACGGCGAGCAGCTGACCGACGTCGAGCTCGGGATGTTCCTCATCCAGCTTCTGGTGGCCGGGAACGAGACCACCCGCAACCTGCTCTCGGGCGGCCTGGCCGCCCTGGCCGCCCGCCCCCGCCAGTGGGCGTTGCTCGCCGCCGACCCCCGACGCATCGCCACGGCGGTCGAGGAGCTGCTGCGGTGGACGACCCCGGTGATCTCGTTCATGCGCACGGCCACCCGGCCGACCGAGCTCTGCGGCCAGGAGGTCGCCGAGGGCGAGCCGGTCCTGTGCCTCTACGCCTCGGCCAACCGCGACGAAGACGTCTTCGGGCCCGACGCCGGGGACCTGGACGTGACCCGGGACCCCAACCCGCACGTCAGCTTCGGGTTCGGAGTCCACTTCTGCCTGGGGGCCGCCCTGGGCCGCCTCGAGGCGCGGGTCGTCCTCGAAGAGTTGCTGGCCCGCTTCTCCACGATGTCTCCGGCCGGCGACGTCGTCCGGGCGCCCAGCCCGGTGATCGCCGGAGTGCGCCGAGCCCCGGTCGTCGTCACGGCGCGCTGAGACGAGTCAATCGTCGGCCGTCGCCCGGTCGAGCAGGTCGGCGAACTTGGCCCGGGCGGCCTCCCGTCGGGTCGGGATGTGCTCGCTCGGGACCTCGGTCGGCGAGTAGTTGCGCAGGGTGCGCCGGGCCACGGTCTGGCGGTGGACCTCGTCGGGACCGTCGTAGATGCGGGCACCCCGGGCGGCCCGGTACATGAGCTCGAGCGGGAGGTCGGCGGAGTACCCGAGGGACCCGTGGACCTGGATGGCCCGGTCGATCACGTCGTAGAGGACCCCGGCGCCGAAGTACTTGATCATGGCGATGTCGATCCGCGCCGCCGCCGGTCCCTCCCGGTCCATCTTCCACGCCGCGTGCAGGGTCATCAGCCGGGCCGCCTGCATCTGGGCCAGCGAATCGGCCACCCAGTTCTGGACCGTCTGCTTCTCGGACAGCATCGACCCGTGGGCGTAGCGCGAGACGGCCCGCTCGCAGAGCATGTCGAAGGCCCGCTTGGACTGGCCGAGCCAGCGCATGCAGTGGTGGATGCGGCCCGGGCCGAGGCGGGCCTGGGCCAGGACGAAGCCCTCGCCCTCCCGGCCGACCAGGTTGGCCACGGGAACCCGGACGTCGCGGTAGACGATCTCGGCGTGGTTCCCGAAGCGCCCGTAGGGGGTGTTCGGGTCCTCCATGGTCGAGACGTCCCGCACGATGTCGACCCCGGGCGTCCCGACCGGCACGATGATCATCGAGGACCCCTGGTACGGGTGGACGTCGGGGTTGGTCACCGCCATGACGATGAGGAAGTCGGCCAGCGAGCCGTTGGTGGTGAACCACTTGTGCCCGTTGATGACGTACTCGTCGCCGTCACGCACCGCCTGGGTCGAGAGCAGCGTCGGGTCCGACCCGGCGGTGTTCGGCTCGGTCATCGAGAACCCGCTGCGCAACGAGCCGTCGAGGAGCGGTTGGAGCCACTGCTGGCGCTGGTCCTCGCGCCCGCTGTTCTCGATTCCGATGGCCAGCAGCTCGGCGTTGCCCGAGTCCGGTGCGTTGTTCCCGAAGACGACCGGGCCGTAGGGGGACTGGCCCAGGACCTCGTGCATCAGGCCGAGCTTGACCTGGCCGAACCCCTGACCGCCGAGCTCGGGCGGGAGGTGGGCGGCCCACAGCCCTCGGGCCTTGACGTCCGCCTGGAGGGGGGCGATCACCCGCCGGAGGGTCTCGTAGTCGAGGTCGAGCACCTCGAGAGGGAAGACCTCGTCGTGCATCATCTGGCGCATCCACTCCAGCTGCGCCTCGAACTCCGGCTCGGTCGAGAAGTCCCAGGCCACGGCGCGCCCCCTGTGTGCGGTCCGATCGCACGTCGTGCGGTCACCGCCACCCTGCCACTACCTTCGGGGCCGTGCACGCTCGAT
>Ga0209656_10000966_pt1 | contig 18539 bp, 22 predicted proteins | sample BogFormECP12_OM2_FD_188239 | JGI IMG/M metagenome (GOLD analysis project Ga0209656, IMG submission 188239) | Bog forest soil microbial communities from Calvert Island, British Columbia, Canada - ECP12_OM2 (SPAdes) (version 2) | ecosystem: Environmental > Aquatic > Freshwater > Wetlands > Bog ... | reverse complement strand
CCGCTCACGGAGCTCCGGCGGATACCTCCTCGACGAACCACCTGACATGACTCCAACCCTCCCAAGAAGTGGAGTCTCCGGACTCGCCGGGGCGGTTCACCGCGCCGGGAAACACCCGGTTGAGGTGTTCACGCAGCTGGTTGGCCACTCGTACCCGATGCGCGACGAGATCTTTACGAGCTCGGCACAATCCCCGCAGCGCCACGGTGGATTGGCCATCAGGCACCAGCGGACGCAATCGGGCGCGGTCAGTGCGCAACGTGTCAGCCAGCACGAACGCATCGAACCGATCGTCCTTATTGCCCGCCGAGCCGTAACGGCTGCGCAGATTCTTCAGCTGGTGGGGGCTGATCACCACCACCGTGATTCCCGCGCCCAACAGTGCATCGACCACCGGACCGTCGGGACGTTCGATGGCCACCTCGGCCACCCCGGCGTGGGTCAACAATTCCACCAACGTCCGCAATCCCGCCGAGCTGTGTTCAATGGTGCTGCGATGAACCTCACGGCCACCGGCGTCGACGATCGCTGCCGCATGATCATCACGCGCCCAATCGATTCCACACGTCACACCATTGACCGGTTCCGCCGCCAGGACAGTTGAGCCATACTGCATCACAGCCTCCTCGCTGCTTACCTCAGTGGGGAGGCACCCGCATCTCGGTGCCGGGGCGTGACTGCCGGTTTGCTCACTGAACGGCGCTCGGAGGCGCAAAGCCCTGTCGACGGTCACCACACCCCGGGTAACCGCCCAGCCCCGCAACACTCCTATCGGACATCCACACGCGTCCAGCATCAAAGGCGGTGACCGGACGGCACCTCGGGTGCATCGGCGACCCATCCAAGATCACCGACCTCAAAAGGGTGCACCGATCAATGAGGGTGCACCAGTGAGCATCTGCTATCTAGGTAATTGGAACCGCGTGGAAGTTCGTTTTGACGGAGCACATTGCGAGGACTTAAGACCCTACGCCGGCGCGCAGCCCGGCGAGACGATAACAGCACGGACAAGTTATCTACGATGGAGGATACCCTGATGGCAGACAAGGACCTGGCCGGGCAGTTCGGAAAGATCTCCAAGGCCGCCAAAGAAGCGGACGAAAAGATACGCGCCGCAGGGCAGGGGGCCCGCCAAAAGATCGAAGAGGATGCGGACCGGGCACGAGACAAGGCATCACACGCCGCTGATCACCTCAAAGACCGGGCTGAAGCCTCCCACGACAAGGCGTCCAAGCATTGGCAGGATGTGACGGACAAGTGGCATGCGCACGTCGCCAAGACGCGCAGAGACTTCAAGAACCAGAAGGCCAAACATGAGGCCAAAGAGATGGAGGTCTACGCCGAGATGGCCGAGGGCTACGCCCTCGATGCGATTGACTTTGCGGAGGCCGCCGTCTACGAAGCGGAATATGCAGTGCTCGATGCACTTTCGGCACGCACCGCCGCGGAAGCGATGGCTTGAACGTCATCACGCGAATGTGACCGTTACGTCGGATGGTTATTGATGTACGGCGCCGGGCCGGCTGGTTGCCGGAAGACCAGGGCGAGTTGGAGTCTTGGCTTTCCGGTCACCAGCACCGGGTGCAGGCCACGGGCAAGTAGGTCATGCTGAATCCTGCGATCGCCGAGTTTCAGGAGTTAATCGACTCCGATCCCGTGGTCCGCACGTAGGTCCACCGGATGGTCGCCGAGGTTCCGCACACTCAGCAGAACCACCTCGACAGTGTCGAGAAGATGCTCGGCTGATCAAAGAGGTCCTGACAATGGCGCCGGTTCGGCCCCCGCTGGGCGGCTCGGCGGCACGGCTGATGACCACGCTGCTCTATCAATCACATCCAAGACAAGGGAATCCGCTACGGGCTGCAGACGATCTGTGAAGGCGGCGGTCAGGCCAACGCAACCATCGTGGAGCAGCTGTCACTAGAAACCGCGGCACAAACCCCCGCCGTCATCGTCATCACGATCAACCGGCCGCAGGCCCGCAACGCGTCAACGGATCAGCGGCGTAGCCGAATTATCAACTCTCCCAACCCACTGCCGCTCTAGCGCGCCTGCGACCGTTGAGTGCCAATGCACTACTTTCCCATCTGGTAACGCAGCGAGCGTGGTTGGATGGTGCGGTCGCACCCTTCATGCACGCTACCGAGAGTTCACGGATTCACGCGCTGCCCCCGCGCAGCCGCTGGTAGCACAGCTCGTCGGTGCCAAGAAAATCGAAGGCGAACGCGGTCATCCGGGTGAAGCCGGCCGGCACCGTGGCGCCGTTAACGTCGCTGGCGACTAGACCGTTGGTGAGCAGCCCGGCGACCGCTTCGTCGATGTCGCCGGCAGTCATGACAAGGCTGTTGCCCGAGGCCAACTTGACCGGCTCAGCCATCTTGCGGTGCGCGGCTCCGGTCAGGCACGCGGTTAGCACGGCCGCCATCGGCGTGTCGAGGGGTAGACCGCGCTCGCGCTCGAGGTTCAGCATGTATCTCGACACGATCACCGATAAGGCGGTGTCGGGGCCTTTCAGGAGGACGTTGCCATGCAGAAGGAAGTAGTTGGTGTCGTTGGCAGGCGCACCCATCTTCTGCAGGGCAGGTAGGTCGACGACGACGGTGTTGGTGGCCGGACAGTAGGACGCTGGTGAGTTAGCCTGTGCATCGGGGCATCTCGCGTGATCTACGGACTGAACGAACGCTTTCACCTGCAACAACGAATCACCGACATGATCAGCGGATCGAACCGTTTTAGCGTGGAGGAACTCCTCAAGGCTGGAAGTGCGGTGTTCGGCGCCATATCCCAGGTCGCCATAGCGTTCGTTCTGACCGTCTACTTCATGGCCGATATGCGCCGCATCCGCACGGGCTTTTACCGATTGGTGCCGAACTCCCGAAGGCCGCGTGCGATCCTGATCGGAGACGAGGTGGTGGCCAAGCTCGGCGACTACGTTTTCGGCAATTTGCTGACATCGTTCATCGCGGGGTTGGCGACCTTTGTCTGGTGCTTTCTTCTCGATATCCCCTACGCTGTCTTGCTCGGCATCGTGGTCATGATCTTGGACCTCTTCCCGTACGGTTCCTCCGTCGGCGGGTTTATCGTCGGTGCGGTCGCGCTGGCGGTTTCTATCCCGGTTTCCATTGGCACTGTCGTGTTTTACGTAGCGTTCCGGTTGGCCGAGGATTACCTGTTGACACCCAGGGTCATGGCTCGCGCGGTAAAGGTACCGGCAGGTGTGACCGTTGTCGCCGTCCTCCTCGGCGCGGCGTGGCTGGGTGTGGTCGGAGCGGTGATCGCCATCCCGCTGGCAGCGGCCATACAGCTGCTCGCGGAGGAGGTGCTTTTCCCCACGCTCGACGAGGCGTGACCCGATTAGACGGCGACCGCGGTGACGTTGGGAGGCGTCGGTGTCCGTGCTTATCCGTGCCCCGTAATTAAACGGTGTGACAGGTCAGGCAACCTTGTTAGGTGCTGGCTCGAACGCCCGGGAGACTCGCCGCTCCACCGTTTTCAGATCGCTCCGGGCTGCCAACGCCGCCACTATCTCGAAGATCCCGATAACGACGAGCCGCGCACCGGTTACGTAGGCGAGCACCACAATGGAGTCGAACGGCCAGGCCACAACGGCACCGGCGGCCACGCTTACCACCCCGAAGAAGATGTACCAGCCGCGTCCCGGTAGGTCGCGAAAGCTGATCGCCGTCGCCAACTCGGCTATCCCTTCGAAGAAAAATCCAACGCCGATCCAGATGGCCAGCAGCAACACAGCGTAACTATCACCGAAGTGTCGCAGGGACAATATTCCCAAGACGAGCAACAACGCGCCGGTGATGAACATCAGCACTCGGTAGGAGGCAGATACATGCAGGCTGAACGCGTATATAGCCTGGACGCGTCCCATGCTTTCGCCACGGCGGCGGTCACAACAGGGCCCAAAGTCATCAAAAACGGCACTCGATTGCCCTGCCTACTAATGCTGTGGAACGGCCGCGTCAATTGACTTGCTCTCATTGTGTATCCGCCATCCATTGTGTATCCGCCATCCCCGGGCGACGTTGTTTCTGCGCGCAGACAAATGCCGCGGCCGTCATGCTGGCGCATAACCGCCACCGATGTCAGGAAAAGGGGGTTGCGCCGGTCACGTCGCCTGCGCGACTTGAATCCGGTTTTGGGCGCGTCCGTCGGTGTCGGATACACCAACTGACACAGTCAGGATGCCCTTGTCGTAGCTGGCGGTAATGTCGTCTTCCCGCGCCCCCGGTGGCAACTGGACCGAGCGCAGGAAAGAGCCGTAGGAGAACTCCGAGCGCCCATCGGATCCCGTTTCCACCCTGCGCTCGGCCTTGATAGTCAACACCCCGTCACGAGCGGTGATGTCCACATCTTTGCCGGGATCGATGCCCGGCAATTCGGCTCTGATTTCATAGCGACCGTCTTTCATTTCGTCCTCCAGCCGAATCGGCTGACCGCCGAACACCGCAGGAAGCGTCGACCAGGACGGGAACCCGGGGAACCAGTCAGACAATGGCGACCGCAGCGGCCGTGACGGAAACTGGCCGAGACTGCCGCCAATCACACTCTCTAGCTCGTTGTCGGTGCTGCGAGCCCAAGGGCTGTCCCAGTTCGCAATGGCCCAGATCACGAAGATGTCGAGTGCGATGACCACGATGGACCAGATCGGCGAGTATGGCAGCCACATGAACATGCTCACGATCGCTATGGAGGCGATGACAATCGCAGACACCCGTGCCCATAGCTCACCCCGGAACAGCCCGATGGCAACGGCCCCGACCAGGACCCCCAAGATGATGTGGATCCATCCCCAGGCGGTGGGGTTCAACCGGTACACATAACTATCCGGAACGGCGATGAGGGACTTGTCACCGACCAGCGCCGAAATGCCCTGAAGAACGATCATAATCGCCGAAATCATCAGGACGATAGCAGCCGCAACCGTCGCGCTGCCCGCTATTACCTGGCGAGTTGAACTCTCTTGCTTTGTCGATTTGTCGGCCATGCGTGCCTCCTGGATTCGCGCGTTGGCGTATCTACTTCTCTCACGCCGTCACAAGTCATTCCCTTTGGCCGCGCTACCGCCATCGTTGCGCGCCTCAGGTTCTCGGGGTAGGGACCGAAGTCCTCGGAATGCACAACCTGTTACGTCCCGCCGCATCAAGCGTCGTCTCGACTCACGAACTGAAAGTGGCGACATGACACGAGGCCGGTTCGTGGTGTAGGACCTTCGGCCCTACCGTGGCCAGGCGAGCAGCGCGATGCTGGGACATTACTGGGAATGGCATTATTCCGCTCCTGGCAAAAGGGATCTAATCGTGCAAAGGGATGAAGAACAGCAGGGAGCTGACTGACCGGCAACAGCCCGGCACGCACGCCGAGATCGCTTACGCCGGCGTGGTTTCCACGTTTATCGCGGCGTCAAAGGATGCGCACATGATCGTGACCGGAAGCCGCGGGGTTGATGCCTTCAGCGCGTATAGGCTCGGCTCGGTCAGTGCGGCGTTGCTGCGGGACGCGTGGTGCCCGATTGCAATTGTTCACGACGCTGAATCTGGCGACCCAAATGGTCGCGATGCGTTACCGGTGCTACTCGGTATTGACGGAACGCCGGCTTCGGAAGCCGCGACCGCGTTGGCCTTCGACGAGGCCTTCCGCCGGCAGGCGCCACTGCTGGCGCTCCACGCGTGGAGCGATGTCGGAGTCTTTCCGATTTTGGGCATGGATTGGCACGTCAATCGTGACCAAGGCGATGAGGCGCTCGCCGAACGGTTGGGCGGCTGGCACGAACGATACCCTGACGTGCAGGTGCAGCGACAACTGGTGTGTGACGTGCCTGCCCGTTGGCTCGTGGAGGAGTCAACCGAGGCGCAACTGGTGGTGCTGGGCCGGCGCGGCCGCGGTGGATACCCCGGGATGCGGCTAGGGTCGGTGAGTTCGGCAGTGGCCCAGTCCGCGCGCGTTCCGGTGATCGTGGTACCTGACGACCAACCTCCTGATTAGTGTCGTATGACCAGTTCGTCGGGGACTTATACCCCATGGCGGCGCTAGGCGGGGCGGCTAGCGTCATCCACACAGCGCTAACCGGTATCAATCCGGAAGGGCGATGAAATGACAAGTGCTAAAACCGATCTGGGAATTGTCGTCGGCGTGGACGAGTCGCCCGGTGCCAACACGGTGCGCTGGGCTGCACATGAAGCAGCACTGCGCAAGATACCGCTCACGCTGGTCCGTGTCGGGCTGATGCCTGCGTCCGGCCCCCCTGCACGGGTTTGGACCACTGCTCCGACACCGGACGAACTGCGTGAACACCATGCGGATGAAGCGCAGCAAATACTTTCGAAGGCGATCAAGATCATCGAGGACAGCGCTGACAATGGCGACCTCCCTGCTATCAATAGCAAGCTGCTCTATTCGGCGCGTGTGCCGACGCTTGTTGACCTGTCAAAAAAGGCTCAGATGGTGGTGGTCGGCCGTCGCCCGCACGCTGCTTCGGGCGGGAGCCTCAGCGATTCGGTCGCCACCGGTTTAGTGCACCTGGCCCACTGCCCCGTCGCGGTGATCCACGATGAGGATTCGGGATCATTGCCATCGCCGCATCTGCCGGTGCTGGTCGGGATCGACGGCTCAGGCGGGTCGCAGTTGGGCACTGAAATCGCTTTCGGGGAGGCCTCCTTGCGACGCGTGGAACTGGTGGCGCTGCACGCCTGGAGCGACGGCGATACGTCGACGATGCCCACCGTGGAATGGCCCGCGGTGCAATCCAGGGCGCACCAAGTCCTCGCAGATGGACTGGCCGGCTGGCAGGACTGCTATCCCGACGTCACGGTTCAGCGCATTGTCGTGCACAACGACCCGGCGCGTCACCTTCTCGAAAAGTCCTGCTCGGCACAGCTGCTCGTCGTTGGCAGCCACGGCCGCGGCGGCAGCATGCTGCTCGGGTCGGTCACCACGGCCGTGATAGAGGCAGCCGACATTCCGGTGATCGTGGCCCGCTAGGGCTGCGCTCCGCCGGCACGCCACTGCCCCAAGTCGTGATGACAAGCGTGGTCGATCAAGTGTCTTTCGACTCTTGCACCCCCGTTTATGCTGGAGCGACGTCGGATGCGTCGGCGCGCCATTCGAAACGAAAGCGGCTTGCATGATCCCTTACTCCGATGGCATTCAGGCCCGCCGGTTCCCGTGGGTCAATGTCGCGCTGATCGCCGCCAACTTCGCGGTCTTCGTGTTCTACGAGTTGCCGGACCCCGAGGCGGCGATCAACCAGGCCTCGTTTTATCCATGCAATGTCGACAACGCCTGCCACATGGGTTACCCGTGGGGTGTCAGCTGGATCACGGCGATGTTCCTGCATGCCGGCTGGGATCACATCCTGGGCAACATGTGGTTTCTGGCGATCTTCGGCAAGAACGTCGAGGACGCGTTCGGAAAGCTCGGTTACCTGGTCTTCTACTTCGCCGGCGGATTCGCGGCAATGTTTTTGCAGACCGCGATGACCCTCCTCTTCGGCAGCGCATCCGACGGGCAGATACCGACCCTCGGCGCCAGCGGCGCGATCGCCGCCGTGCTCGGCGCCTACTTCGTGCTCCATCCCAACTCGAGCATCCTCACGCTCGTGGGGTGGTTCCCGATCAGAATCCCGGCATGGCTGTACCTCGGTGGGTGGTTTCTATACCAGTTCTTCGAGGGAAACTCCGCACTGGTCGCAGCGAAGAACGGTGGCAGTGGCGTCGCGTTCTTCGCGCACGTCGGAGGGTTCGTGTTCGGGGCGCTCGTCACAGGACTATTGGTGAGCACCGGGCAGGTCACGGCGCGGAGGCCGCAATGGGACGAAACTTAGGTCCATTGATCGTGATGGCGGGCATCGTCATCGCGGCGTTGGGCATCCTGGTGTGGGCCGGTGGATTCTCGTGGTTCGGCCGCCTTCCCGGTGATATCCGGATCGAACGCGACAACGTGCGCGTCTACATCCCGGTGGTCTCGATGCTTTTGGTCTCGGTCGCGGCCAGCCTACTGCTGTCCATCGCGGAGTACCTTTTCCGGCGGTGATGACCCTGACGTGCCGACGGCTGGCTCAGGAACGGTCAGTCGTTCCAGCCTTGATCCGGATGAATTCTTTTTCGGACAGGCGGATCTCATACGACGAGATGATCTCGAGCACGCCCAGGACCACGAGACAGATTCCCACAACGGTGGCCAGCGTGACTATAGAGCTAAATGGCAATGCCATCAGCATGACACCGGCAGCAGCTGTGATGGTGCCGAAGAAAGTGGTCCAGCCACCGTCAATTGCGTCGGACTCGCTGATTCCGTAAACCATTGTGGCCATGCCGCGGAAAAGGAAGCTGACTCCCATCGGTATGGCCAGCAGTTGCACCGCGTGTGAGAGATGGCCGAACGCCAATATCCCGAGGACAAGCGACGTCGCGCCGCTGACGAACAGTAGAGCCTGGCCGCGCGTCCCCTCCCCCATGCTGAAACCGATGAAGACCTGCACCGCGGCCGAGGCCACCAGGTACACGCCCAACAAGATCGCCACGACCTGAATCGAGATGTCGGGCCACAGCAGCACCACACCGCCGATGATGACGGCCAGCGCGCCGGACACCAGCGTCGGTTTCCACAGGTCTAGCGATGTTGTGGGAGGAGCCTGTGTTGTCATCCCGGACTACAACTCTGCCTTGAGTCGTCGGCCGTTCACCGACGAGAAACTGAGGGTTGGGCAAGGGCGCGGACATCGATCAGTTGGGTGATATCGCTTGCGGTGACGATGCCTACCACCTGACCATTCTCCATGACAAGCGCACGGCTGCGATCTGGTGTCAGCCGCTCCACCAGCGCAGTCAGCGGCTCATGCGGTGCCGCTGTGGGCACCTCGTTTAGTGGTATGGCAACGTCATGCACCAGCGCGGTGGCGCGCTGGTTCGGCGCCAATCTGCGCAGTTGTGTCAGCGTGATCAGCCCGGTTATAGCGCCGCCAGCGCCCTCAACCGGATATGCCGAGTGGCGATCGCCCAACAGGTAACGCTGGATGAACTCCTCTGCCGTTATCCGACCCGGGACCGTCTGCGGGTCGGGTGTCATCGCTTGCTCGACAGTCACACCGGCCAGCGACTGTCTGGCCAAAACCTGCGCCTCCTCTTGATGGGCCGCGGTTAACAAAAACCAGCCGATAAAGGCCATCCACGCGCCGCCGATCATGGAGCCGATGAGGAAATCCAGTAGGCCCAAACCGATAAGCACGTATCCGAGAACCCGTCCGCATCGCGCCGCGGTAACCGCCGCCCGCACCGGATCGCCGTGTCGGCGCCACAGAATGGCGCGCAGGACGCGGCCGCCGTCCAGCGGAGCAGCGGGCAGCAGATTGAACAAAGCCAAGATCAGGTTGATACTGGCCAGCCACCAGGCGACAGCCACCACGATGGACTTGACACCAAAGTGGTGCAGGACCACGGCAGTCGCCGCGAACACCGCCGCCAGCGCCAGACTCACCGTGGGACCCGACGCGGCGATCTTGAACTCGGATTTCGCTGTCTTGGCCTCTCCGCGCAGTCGTGCCACACCCCCGAACAGCCACAGCGTCACACTGTCCACCCGGACTCCCTCACGACGGGCAACGACCGCATGGGTGAGTTCGTGAGCCAGCAGCGATGCCAGCAGAACCAGGGCACCAACCAGGCCGGCCAACCAATAGGTCGAGGTCGAATAGCCCGGGCTGATATGGGGCAGTGAGGTCGCCAGGCTCCAAGTGAACAACCACAAGATCACCAGTGTGCTCCAATGGATGCGCACCGGAAATCCGGCTACTGTCCCTATCCGGATGTCCTCATGCATTTCGACCTCCTTGGCTCACGCCGATAGCGCAACATAAGGCCGATGGCAGCGGAAGTTCTAGGGACATTAGACCTTTAACTTCCGCGAAAGGACCGAAGAGTTGTCCCGATCTTCGTGGAAGTTGAGGTGGCGCTCCCCCCGCACAAGCGCTGCCGCGTGGCATATCACGGGCGATCCAACCAAAGAGCAGGGTACCGCCATGAAGGCGAACCAACTGTTCGAAGTACGCGCGACTCCACGCCGGAAAAGCACACCACTCGAACACGTAATGAACGCTGCATCAGACCGGGAGCGCTTCACTGGTGCTCCAGATCTCGTCGGCAACGCTGTTGTAGGGCGAACTACCCGACGACGAGGTGATCCTCGACCTTGGTGACGCCCGGAACCGACCAGGATGCGCGCCGCGCAGCTTCATCTTCCTTTTGCCAATAGGTCGGCACAGATCCGCTCATTGTCACCACGCCGTCATCCACCGCGATGGCGATACGGGAAGGGTCCACAGCCGGGTCGTCTTTCAACTCCTCGACCACGTCGTCATTCAGCAGCACGTCGTCTTTGCTCGTGGGATGATCCCTTCGATGGATGGATATTCTTTTGCACGAAAGCCATCGGCTACTGCAATGGCAAGCGACTTCTGCTGCAGTTGCGCGTCAACAGTGTCGGGAGGTCATCCGGCGAAGGGCCAAAAGTCCCTCAACACGGCTAGATTCGCTACCTGTTCGACGCTTCCGTGCAGATGCCGGGCCATACAGTGCGGCTGCGCCGGTCAGAACTACAAGACCAGATGGTCGGTCCCACGAAGACCGAGACAACGTTGGTTAGTCTCGTCTACTTTTGCAAGATGGGATTGAGTCGGAAAATGACGCTGTGCACAGAAGTCCACTCGGCTCGACACGCCGTGCGGGCAGTCCAACCGATCATCGAAGCTTCGCACGACGGCCGCCGATTCTCGCTGCTGAGCGGGCAATGACACGGCCACCTCGGTCCAGCAGATCCGGCACTAGTAAGGGGGCATCCCGGGTGTCCGATACCACCGCAGCGGTGGCCCGCGGGGCGGTTGGAGCCGCAGTTAACGGCGCGATCGGCGGTATTCGCGGAACCGCCAACGGAATCCGCGATGGTTGGCGTAAAGGCAGTCAGTCCGTTGCCGGAAGGCCGGGAGAGGCCTGGGTCATGGGTCTCATCGGCGGCGTCCGGGGGACCGTCAACGGAATCCGCGACGGCTGGAGTGCGAGCATTCAGCGCCGCCGGCCGCGGCGTTGAAATTCGCGCAAAACCGCTGCGGCACCTTCGAAACAAGCTTCAGGCCCCGTCCACGCGCACCACCTTTTTCAGCAGCCCGCCAAGCCAGGTGCAACCGCCACTCGACTAGGTGTAATCAGCGCAGCATTGAGGCAATACTAGACTTCCAAACACTAAGGGGCGCAATTGGTCTACACACAACACCTGATAGGGCCCGGCGTCCGGCGGCTGTCAGGGTAAGCCACGAGGCAACTTCAACTTCCCACGGCGTTCTTCAGCTCCTGAGCTAGCTGATCGGTTGTCATGTCGACATTCTGCTTCACGGTCTTGGCGGCACGGGTGACGGCTTTGTCGAACGCTTTGTCAAATGTTGGCTCTCCGACCATGATCAGCGCCGCTTGGTTGCCACTCAGCTCGGAGGCCGCTTCTTTAAGCTCTTTGCGTGAGAGTTGCCCGAAGCCGAGTTCTTCTGGGATGACGCAGATCCGGGGTCGGTCCATCCGCTTGACGATATGGGGTTTGCCATTTTCGTCGTCGACGACGGCCGCGTCAAATTTTCCAACCAAGTCGTCCTCGTGAAGCTGTTCGAGGGCGTCGAGGTCAGCCTTTGCAGATTCCACGCTATCGTAAACAGCAACGTACCAGGCAGTATTGTTCGCCATTTGACCTCCTTGTCCAGGAATGAGGGCAACACAGCATCTCCTCCCGCAGGATAAGTGCCGCGCGTCGCTGTCCGTAGGGCCGAAGATCCCATAATCGAATTCCGCTCGCGCCGCTCGTCGTCGAGACGGCTCGATTCCTTCGCCTTGGGTCAGCGCGAACTGCCAACAGTCGGGTAACCGGTGCCTCCGGTCCTCGCCTGGGAAGCGCAATTGCACGGTGAGCGAGGCGAAGTCGTTTTCCAGGCAGCTGACCGCCTTGGGTGGAGCTTGCGGTAGTGGGCGGCGAATCCGCTGGCGCGGCGGGGCACCTCGCATGTTGTCAGGGCACCACGACGGCGCGGCCGTTCACCTTCCCCTCGCGGAGGTCGCGGTAGGCCTGCGGTGCGTCGTCGAGCGAGTAGGTGGTCGACTCGGCGTGCACCAATCCTCGGGCCGCCAAGCCGATGACTTCGGCCAGCTCGAAACGCGATCCCCAGTATGTCGTCTGGATGCTGACCTCGTAGGGCTGCGAAAAGAACGTCAACGGCACGGTTCCCCCGGCAATGCCGACGATCGTGGCGTCACCGAGCGTGCGGGCTGCCGTGCGGGCGAGTTCCATCGTTGTCGTAGCTCCGACGAAATCCAAAAGGACATCCGCTCCGTGGCCGTGGGTGAGGTCCTTGACGGCGCCGGCCGCCTCATCGTCCGATATGACGACATGGTCGGCACCCACCTTTGTTGCCAGATCCAGTGCCTCCTGCCGATTGTCGACGGCGATCACCTCGGCCGCAGTTGTCGTCTTCACGAGTTGGACCGCTACGTGCCCGAGTCCACCAACGCCGACCACTACCACGGTCGACGTCGGCGTCATCTTCTGCCACGACCGGCGGATCGCGTGGTACGGCGTGAGGCCAGCGTCGGTGAGCGGTGCCGCCGTCGCCGGGTCGAGGCCATCGGGCAGCCGCACGAGCAGCCGCTCCGCGGGCACGAGCAGGTACTCAGCCATCCCGCCGTCAAGACCAAGTCCACCTCCGCCGTTCACGACTGGTGCCGCAGCCTGATTCTCGCAGTAGTTCTCGAAGCCCTGCTGGCACCGGCCGCATTTGCCGCATCCCCAAGCGCCGTAGACCGCGACGACGTCGCCTTCCGAGACGCTGGTGACGCCTTCCCCGACTGAATCGACCCACCCGGCGTTTTCGTGTCCCAGCGTGAACGGCATCTTCCACGGCATCATGCCCGGCTCGAAGTCGCGCATCAGGTGCAGATCGGAGTGACACGCCCCCGCGCCTCCGACCTTGACGACGACCTCACCCGGCCCCGGTGTCGGCTTTGGCACCTCCACCAGCTCTGGATCAGTCTTCCAATCAGTCAATCGCAGAGCCTTCATGGGTCACCTTCCTGATCACCGCTTTAATCGTGGCATTCAAGAACTTTCGGAGTTGCATTCAAGGAGTCGTGCGACTGGTTGAAGTACTTATGTTTCTTTCTCATCCAGGACATCCAAGACCACGCCCCACGGAGACCTGACGAACCCTTCACCAAGGTTTTCTTCGACAGCTTCCGGGGCTGCTTCGACGGGCTCGTAAAGCTCGACACGGTAAACGGAGAAATCAGCATGTCTTGCGGCGATCGCCTGCGCTACGTCAAGCCGGGTCGTCGCGTACGTGTACTCCTTGCTATCGTTCGGGTCTAGTACACGAGTAGCTGCGTCTCCGGGATTAAGTCCTTGCACATCAGCCCGGTAATAGGCCGCGTCATCGCTCATCTCGTCAGCCCCCTCCGTCCGTCTTCTGTTCACACCAGCCGACGGCACGGCTTGTCAGTCTAGCGATTCACTTTGCTGAACCGGCCTGTTTGAGCAAGGTCGATTGTCGTTTGGCGGTGATTCGATGACTTAGTGCCCTATGCCGTGGCTGTGACCAGCAAGAAACTTACCGAGAACGCGACTTTTGCACGAGTGGCGGAAATCTGATCGGGAGCGGCATGGCGGCTACCGATCAATTGGCGTGTGTCGGACCAGCCCCGGCGCAGCCACACCGTCGCATAGGTATCAGGGACGCACTGATGGCTCAGGATTCGATGAAGGACGACTATTCGAAAGCGCAGAAGGTGGCAGGCATTGCAAACTTTGCTGCCGCTACCGTGTTGTGGGTCGCTGGGGTGCTGACGGTTTTCCAGGGCATTTCCGTGCTGTCCGATGACCAGCTGATTGTGCCCGTGCCCAATTATGTGTATGGATTCAACCTCACCGTCTGGGGGTGGATCCACATCATCCTGGGAGTGTTGATCGCGGTCGTGGCGTTAGGCCTTTTCTGGAGTACGACGTGGGCACGGGCGTCTGCGATCATCATCGCCTCGCTATCGATACTGAGCATGTTTCTGTGGCTGCCGCGATACCCGCTCTGGTCGATTGTGGTAATAGCACTGGACATCTTCGTGATCTGGGCAGTGGCGACCTGGGAGGGCCCACAGACCCACACCTCCCGTGCCGAGGTGAACGACTTTGTGCGTAGCAGTGCAGCCCAGCCTCAGCTGAACTGGCGGTGGCCCGAAGCGTCGCAGTGGTTAGGCGCATTCCCATCCTGGTCAACAGGTCAACAGGTTTCGGGCGGTCAGCCGATTCGGCTGGAGGAGGGGATGAAAGACGGCTGCTACGAGATAAGAGCGGAACTACCCGGCATCGACCCAGCTAAAGATGTCGATGTCAACACTCGTGATGGAGTGTTGACGATCAAGGCTCAGCGCGGCCCCGGGAACGAATCCAAGGGGCATTCCGAGTTCGCCTACGGCACGTTGGTGCGGTCGGTGTCGCTTCCGCCCGGGGCCAACGAGGACGACATTGCCGTCACCTATGCTCGGGGCATCCTGACAGTCTCGGTTGGGATGTCGCAGCCGCGGCCCGAAAAGAAGCGCATTCACGTCGAATCGGGTACGTGAGCACCATGACCACCGTAGAAGCTGCGGGTGGGCCGTCCAATCGTATTGCTGGTCATCTGGATTGCCGTGGCACTTTCTTGTCCGTGAATACCCGCACTCCAGAAGCATATTCGGCTCTCACTGGTGTCGTCGAGGTATAGGTTAAATCGATGGAGCCGCGCACATCGCCGGGCTTGCGGCAGATCAGCAAGGGCCTCGGTGCCCTCGATGCTGAGGTGTTTGAGGCGATCGCGAAGTCGCGCAGCCCATTGCTTGACACCGCGATGCCGGCGCTCAGCCGTGCCGCCGATAACGCCAAGCTGTGGTTTGCGATCGCGGCTGCTATGGCACTTTCGGGGAGTCGCTCGGCGCGGCGCGGCGCGGGCCGTGGTGTCGTCAGCCTGGCGGTGACAAGTGCGATCACCAATCAGCTGGCTAAGCGCTTGTGGCGACGCCAGCGGCCCCGTTTCGGGTCGGTTCCGCTGGCGCGGCGCCTGCCGCTTCCGAGGTCGAACTCGATGCCCTCCGGTCATTCCGCCAGCGCTGCCGCGTTCGCGGTCGGTGTGGGGCTGGAAAACCCGACGCTGGGGCTGGTGCTTGGCGTGCTGGCCGCTCTGGTCGGGTTGTCGCGCGTCGCGACCGGGGCGCACTATCCCAGCGACGTGCTGGCAGGCTTCGGTATCGGCGCGTCGATCGCCGTGTTGGGCGGGCGCCTAATCCCCCCGATCGTCGACTACCATCTGCCGAGCGCCGACCCGCTGCGCATCGATACGCCGCCGCGGCCGGACGGTGCGGGCGTGGTCGTGGTGGTCAACCCCGCTGCGGGCAGCGGGACCGGCGATCGGGTGATCGCTCAGGTTCGCCGGGAACTGCCCAAAGCCGAAATCATTGAACTGACCGCCACCGACGACATCGGAGCGGTGCTGCATGCGGCGGCTGAGCGGGCTGACGTGTTGGGCATCGGTGGGGGCGACGGAACCGTCGCGTGTGCGGCTGCTGCAGCGGTGGACACCGGATGTGCGCTGGCAGTTTTCCCGGCCGGCACGTTCAACCACTTCGCCAAGGACATCGGCTGCGAGCACGTGGCCAAGACCATCCGCGCGATACGGGAGGGCAGCGTCTACTGCGTCGATCTGATGTGCTTCAACAACACTCGAATGATCATCAACACCTCGAGCATCGGCGCCTACCCCACTTTTGTGCGCACCCGCGAACGGCTGGAACACAAGATCGGCAAGCCGCCGGCGGCGGCCTACGCAATGCTGCATACCTTGCGCCATGAAGAGCCGGTGCGTATCCGCTACGACAACAAGACCATTCAGACATCGCTGTTCTTCCTGGGCAACTCCACCTACCAGCCGTCCGGATTCGCACCGGCGCAACGCAATCGGATCGATGACGGGCTGATAGACGTGCGAATCCTGGAAACCGGACGCCCGTTCAGCAAGACCCGCGTCATGACGGCGCTAATGGCCGGACGGCTGGTACGCAGCCGGCTGTATCACGAGCAGCATGTGCCGCAGTTCAGCTTCAGCTGCGTCGACGGGCCGACCGCCATTGCATTTGATGGCGAGGTGGATGGACAGCATGAACATGCAAGCTTCAGCATCCGGTACCGAGTCCTTCCGGTGTTTTGCCCCCAGCCGCGACGCTAACGATGACTTTGGACCCTACGCCGACCGCGTGAGAGAGACGATGACGCAAGCCCTAGAAAGCTATTCAGGAGAGAAATGGCATGCCCGATCCCGCTGAGCGTATCCGCCACACACTTATTGAACGAATCCGCCAGATAATCGACGAACATCGCGCGAGCGGTGACGGTGACGATGCCGAGGTTACCTGTAGTTGTGGAACGCAAGGATTGTCCGATTATCCTCGTCATCTCGCCGAGCAGATCATCGACGGGTTGGACCTCAAGGCGGAAGCTACCGACCATGTCAAAAATCAGATCCGCTATGCAACCGCATGGTTCGACTGGGAGCTAACCGAGCTAGAGGGCGCTCAAGGCTAGGCCAGTGTCGTCGGCACGTGAAAACTGACAGGGGACAGGCTTCGTCACCGTTGGCTGAGCTCGTGTAGCGCGGATTGGGCGGCGTTGGCACCGCAACATGCCATGAGCGCCCGGGCCCGGCGGGGTGGGCCGCGGAACAAATGTACATGCCTGGAAAGCCAACTCTGCACGGCGACAGCGTGATTCGTGGCCCAAAAGTGAGTTGACGGATGTCCTTCGAACGGATCATGATGTCGCAACCGACGTAATTTGCGTTCTACGATGCCATTTGGGTGGTGGTCCGGGTGGTGTGGCTCACGATGCGGTCACGGAATCCCGGCGCAAACCGCTCGATCTGGGCGATGATCACCGCGGTGGCGTCGCCGCTGTAGCCGTTTGGCACATGGGCATAGGTCCACACCGGATCGACGGATTTCCCTTCTCGGGTTGCTTCTTCGCAATGGCGGTTATCAACGACCCGGGTGTCGCTGGTAAGTGGCGCACCGAGCAGGCGGTATCACGCGCGGCGAGCGTCGAAAAGCAACACTGCGCCGTCTATTCCTCTGAGATGACGCGCTTCGGCCAAGGACCACTCGACGCCGGGTGTATCGCCGATCGCCTCACGCGCGGATTCGGTTACTCGCACGGTGCCGCCGGGTGCAACGCTGGTGACTCTACTGGCCACATTTACCGGGCTGCCGAACCAGTCCCCTGCACGGCCGACTGCACGGCCGAAGGCAAATCCCACCCGTAGTGGCGGGAAGTCATCCGCAGCCGCGGCCTCAACTAGCTCCAGGACCGTCGTCAGCAGATTCCGGGGTTCGGCGCAGACCAGCATCACCGCGTCACCGATCGTCTTGACGAACTGGACGGGACTTGTCACGACATCATGGGCAAGATCACTGAACCGTGCGGCGATTACGCCCAGATCTTCCGGCAGCAGTTCTTCCCCGAGCCGCGTGAATCCGACTAGATCGGCGAATGCGACGGCGACTTCCCGTGCACCCGGCACCGTGCCGGCCGCACGCTCTGCCTCGTTCACCGCCTCGGTCTCAAACGAACGCCGCAAGACCACCCTCAACAGATCGTCGACCATCGGCCCAAGAAGAGGCTCGGCTTCTTCGGTCAGCCTTTCGATTGCCTGGGCAAGCTCACGCTCGGTGGCACCCGGATGCAGCGATGCCTGTAAGGCCGCTTGGCGCATGGCCACTGCCGCGCCAGTCAGGCCATCCACCAGGAGTCGCACGATCAAGACGACCTGCGCCGGGTCCAGGCCGAAATCGACCAGACGTGCAGCGTGTACTACCGATTCGGCATCCGCCCGTGACTGCAGAGGCGCATCAGGGTTCTCAACACGCACCAGACCAGCTGCGCGGTGCAGTCGTTGCAACAGTTCGAGGCCGACGCCACTCGAATCGGCAAGTTCCCGCGTCGTCACCGACGTCCCGTCATCGCCGAGAGCGCAATTGGCGGGCAACAGTATCGGGCTGAACGCATTGCGGATCTGGTTGACGTCGAAGCCCCGAGCGAGCAACCAGGCAATGAGCTCAGCACGTTCCTCGCGCGCCTGCCCTTGCAGATCCGCCAGCAGCCCTCGTGCCTCGATATCCCGCGCGTCCGTCTCTGCCGCCACGGCGCCAACGTACTCCGTGTTGCTCACCTCATCGGAGATAACCAACATCACCAGCGGTGAGTTGGACCGCTATCCGAGTGGTCCCGCGGAAGTGATCGATTCTTCGCGCATTGTTCGATGCCCTCAACCTGTATTTCCGGACCGCGCGGGATGAAGCGTGAGCCCTGGGCCACACCCGTCGCCGAACTGGTCAACGACACAAATCCAACGGCGCCGCCAACTCATCAGCGCCCCGACTAGTGGTCCGTTCACGGTGTCATGCCTCCTTGAGCAGTACGGGTGATGACTC
>Ga0209656_10000965_pt1 | contig 18541 bp, 24 predicted proteins | sample BogFormECP12_OM2_FD_188239 | JGI IMG/M metagenome (GOLD analysis project Ga0209656, IMG submission 188239) | Bog forest soil microbial communities from Calvert Island, British Columbia, Canada - ECP12_OM2 (SPAdes) (version 2) | ecosystem: Environmental > Aquatic > Freshwater > Wetlands > Bog ... | reverse complement strand
CTATTTCGGCCGCGGCCATCGCCTTGCTGGCGGGCGCGGTGCCGGCACATGCGGCCTACGAGTTCTACGTGAGGATCCAAGGGCCAAAACCCGACCAGGTGCAGAGCCCGGCCATCGCACACCGCAGCATCGCCGTGATCGCGTTCAGTTTCTCGGTCGTTTCACCGCGCGATCCAAGCTCCGGAGTTACCGGCAAGCGCACGCACGGGGCGATCACGATCCTGACCGAACCGTCAGTGTCGGCAGCGGCCACGAACCTCAACCCGGTTTCGCCGCCGTCACCCAAGGCGAACGCCACGCCGGCGGCAGTCGCGCTGCGCGAGATCGTCACCGTCGGCTGCGAGGGATTCAACGTGCAAGCGGATTACGGCAAGGGACCGGTGCGCGGGGTCCTTGCGAGTCAGAGCGTCGACGGATTGTGCATCTTCGCGGTCCCGATGTCGGCCCCGGCTGCCAACGCGATCGTGCGCATCGGCTTGCCGGACACCCCAGCCGGCTGGTCATTCAACAGCCAGCCGCAATCCAAGTGCATCCGCTCAGGCGATACGTTGGACGGCACGCTCGGCGCCTCGCAGGACATCTTCAGTTTCCAGTGGGGCCCAGCGCGCACGCCGATGCTGCCCCCTGGGCCGTGCGGCAGGCCTTAAGAGGGCCGCTCGCGCGCGCGCGCAAAGCATGCGCGCAACGGCCACCCTCCGTTCGATGAGGTAGCACACGTGACGATACGCGCGCCGATCGCGGCCTTCTTGATGCTGCTCGGCAGCTCGTTGCCCGGCGCAGGCCTGGCGGCCGACGCCACACCGGCGGCGACGCCCACGCCCGAAGCGACATCAACGCCCCAGCCACGACCAGCGGACTCAACGACGCACCACAGCCTGCAACTGGGCGGGAGGGCGATCGTGTATACCGCAACCGCGGGGACGATCACGCTGCGCGACAGCGGCGGCGAGGAGACCGCGTCGATGTTCTACGTCGCGTACACCGAGGACGACTCAGGCCCGCGCCGGCCGCTCACATTTTTCTTCAACGGCGGTCCAGGCTCGTCGACGATCTGGCTCCACATGGGGTCGTTCGGTCCCAAGCGGGTGGTCGTCGGCAACGGCACGTCGATCCCCGCGGCACCATATACCTTGATCGACAACGAGTACAGCCTGCTCGACCGCTCCGACCTGGTGTTCATCGACGCGCCGGCGACGGGATTCTCCAAGCTCCTCGGAAAGTCGACGGGCAAGGATTTCTTCGGCATCGACAAGGACGCGGCGGCCTTCGGCCAGTTCGTCCAACGCTATCTCACGCAGTACAACCGCTGGAATTCTCCCAAGTTCCTGTTCGGCGAGAGCTATGGGACGACGCGCGCATGCGCGCTGGCCGAATATCTTCGGCACCATGACGTCGACGTGAACGGCGTGGTGTTGCTGTCGTCCGCGCTCAACTTCATGCAGTTCAACGGCGGCGACGGCAACGACACGCCGTACGTCACCTACGTGCCGACCGAGGCGGCGGTCGCATGGTATCATCACAAACTCCCAGGGCAACAGGGCGACCTCCAGTCGATCGTGCGCTCGGCAGAGGCGTTCGCGCTCAAGGAATATGGACCGGCGCTCGCGCTCGGGTCGTCGCTGGGCCCAGCCGCCCAGGACGACATCATCGCCAAGCTGCACGGGTATATCGGCATCAGCGAGACCTATCTGCGCCGCGCCGACCTGCGCGTCGAGCCCGAAGAGTTCGAGAAGCAGCTGCTCGGCCCGAGCTACCGCCTTACGGGGCGATACGACGCGCGCTTTGTAGGCGTGGACGTGAGCCCGAACGCTCAAGTGCCCGGCTACGATCCGTCGTACAGCTACATAGACTCGGCATACACCTCGACGTTCAACGCCTACGTGCGCGAGACGCTCGGCTACAAGACCGATGCGCAGTATCAAACCCTGCACGACCTCGGCGAATGGGATCTGCAGCGCACGAATCGCCAGCTGCCCGACGGCGACGTGCTGCCGGATCTGAAAATGGCCATGAGCGCCAATCCGCATTTGCGCGTCTTCTCCGCCAACGGCTACTACGACATGGCCACGCCGTTTTTCGCGACGCAATACCTGCTCGACCACATGGGGCTCGATCCGTCCCTGCGCGGTCACATCCAATACGGGTTCTACGAGTCGGGGCACATGGTGTACGTCAATCCGTCGGCGCTCGCCGCATTCAAACGGGATCTCGGCCGCTGGTACGACGCGGTGCTGGCGCAGTAACCGCATGGATACGAGATCGTTGGTCTGGACTCCGGGCAAAAGATCGCGCCTCCGCGACGTCGATCCCGCCGATACCAACGGCTACGCCGGCAAACACGAGGCCAGGGACAAACTTCGCGCGGACATCAAGAAGCTCTCGAAGCTGCAAGACGTGCTGAGCGCGGGCGCAGAGCACGGCATCCTCATCATCTTCCAGGGCATGGACTCGGCCGGCAAGGACAGCGCGGTCAAACACGTCATGTCGGGGGTGAACCCGCAGGGCATCGACGTGCACAGTTTCCGCCAGCCGACGGAGGAAGAACGGCGCCACGACTACCTCTGGCGCTGTGCGCGCGTGCTGCCCGAGCGAGGCCGCATGGGCATTTTCAACCGCTCGTACTTCGAGGAAGTGCTGATCGTGCGCGTCCATCCTGAGCTGCTCGGCCCGCGGCTTGCGGCAGGCGCGAGCTCCGCGTTTTGGAAGCGCCGCTACCGCGACATCAACGGCTTCGAGCGGTATCTCGTCGACAACCGCATCCACGTGCTCAAGTTCTTCCTTTATATATCGAAAGAGGAGCAGGCCAAACGGCTGCTGGCACGACTCGAGCGGCCGGACAAGTATTGGAAATTCTCCGCGGCGGATCTGCAGCAGCGCAAGTACTGGCCCGCGTATATGAAGGCCTATGAGGACATGCTCAACGCCACGAGCACGCCCTGGGCGCCGTGGAACGTGATTCCCGCCGACCACAAGTGGTTCGCCCACGTGGCGATCGCCGACATCATCGTGCGCGAGCTGCGCTCACTCAAGCTGGCGTACCCCTCGCTGCCGTCCGGGTTGCGCAAAGCACTGCGCGCCGCCAAGCGGAAGCTGGAGAAGGGATGAAAGCGTTGTTCAGGCCCCCTTCGCCGGAAACGGCCCGTGCGGCGGCTGCGCGCATCGCGCCGTACGTCCGGCGCACGCCCGTCTTCTCCGCCGACGGGACCACGTATAAGCTGGAGTTCTTGCAGGTCACGGGCTCGTTCAAGCCGCGCGGAGCGTTCAACGCTGCCTTGCAGTTGGATGCCGGCGCGCGAGAACGCGGCCTGGTCGCCGTGAGCGGCGGCAATCATGGCATGGCGGTGGCGCACGTCGGGCGTGTGTTGCGGATCAGTACGACGATCGTGATGCCGGAGACGACGCCGCCATGGGTCGTCCAGCGCGCGAAACTCGACGGTGCCGAAGTGGTGTTGTTCGAAACGATTGCGCTCGCGTTCGCGGACATGGAACGCCGGGTCGCAGCCGGGCAGACGCCGCTCCACCCGTTCGACGACGAGCACGTGATGGCCGGACAGGGCACGGCCGGTCTCGAGCTTGTGGAAGATATCGCCGATCTGGAGACCGTCGTGATCTCGATCGGCGGCGGCGGGCTGCTCGCGGGCGTCGCCTCAGTCGTGAAAGCGCTGCGCCCATCGGTGCGGATCTACGGCGTCGAGACGGCCGGCGCCGACGCGATGCGCAAAGCGCTGGACGCCGGCCATCCGGTGGCGCTGCCGGCTATCACCTCGATCGCGCGCACGCTCGGCGCCCCGATCGTCTCCGAATCCACCTTGGCCGCGGTCAGAGATCTGGTGGATGATGTCGTGGTCGTATCCGATGCCGAGGCGGTGCGCTCGTTGCTGCAACTGCAAGCGGACATGAAGGTGACCGTCGAGCCGGCGTCCTCGTGCTGCCATGCAGCCCTGCGTTTGGGCTTGATCCCGCGCGCATCGCGCGGCACGACCGCCGTCGTCCTGTGCGGCGCGAACGTCGGCCTGGAGGAGATCGAGCAATGGCGGCGCAGGCTCGAGGTCTGATGCCTTTGGAGAGACGTCCTTGAGCTACGTCATGCCGGCGCTCGCCGTCGCGTTCGCATGGCTGCTGGCGTCGTTGCCGACGCCATCAGCCGTACCGGTACGCACGGTCGTCCTCACCCCGGTGGAATTCGCCAGCGCGTACACGTACCAGTGCGGCGGCGCGCCGCAGCCGCCGTATCTGCACCCGCCGAGCACCGTGTTCGTCGGCGGGTGGACGGGCGTTCGCCAGCCGGGCGCCTTCGTCGGCGGCGCTGCGGCGCGCGCTGCGACCATCTGCTCCGTCTACCAGGGTCTGGTGCGCTTCGATCTCGACGGGCTTGACGCCGCCTCGATCTCGAGCGCGCGGCTTTTCTACGAGTCGAAGCAGAATTATTTCGTCGACGGCACCACCGACCGCAACCGTGCGTTGTGCATCGGAGGCATCGGCGTGACGGCGCAGTCCTGGAGCAGCGACGAGAAGTCGATCACGCCGGTCCTGGAGGAGGTGGACGCCTTGCGTCCGCCGCACGCGAATTTCAAATCGCCGCCGATCGACATCACGGCGCTGCTGCGGGCTCATCTGGAAGACGTGAAAGCGAACGGTCTCACGCTCGATGGAACGGTCGAGAACGTCTCCACGCGGCACTGTCTCGCGGCGATCGGCCACTTGGAGCTGCGCCTGGCCATCAGCGGCGCGCTTTAGAAGCTATCTCGGCACGCGGGCGACGAGCTGGTTGTGCGAGGTGATGCCGATCGCGCCGCGCGACATCCCGTGCGTCTCCCCATCGCTGTGGAAAACGACGACGATCGTGCTCGCGGGCGCGAGCGGGGGTGAGACAAGCACGGTCAAAGTGCCGCTGCCGCCGGCGTCGGCCACGAACGAGTTGCCGGTACCAGATCCGTCGAGCGGCGTGAAGACGGTGGCTTGCGGATCGCTGCGGCTCGTGAACAGGCTGTAGGCGCCGTACGGCGACAACCCTTCGCAGTGCACGACGACGCTCTGTGCGTTGGCGTTGAGGGCCACGATCTCAAGAGTCCCCGTCGCTCCGATCCACTGGCCGAGCGTGATGCCCAACGGCGCGCCGTGCGCGCTGAACAGAGGCGCGGACGCGGGGTCGCTTTGCACCAGCGCGGGCCGATAGCCGGCCTCGTGGGCGATGGATTGCGGTCCGACCCCCGCCGGCGCCGCCTCGTCTTTGACAAAGACCTGCGGATCGACGGGCGGCGCGATGTCCGAATCATTGGAGAAGAAGGAGCCGTACGGGAAAAACGTCAGCGTGACAGACGCGATGAGTGCCAGCATGACGAGCGCTTGGACGCTGGTGAGCGTGCCTCATGCAACGAGCGCGTCCGCACGAACGCGCTCGCCGCAGGGTGGCCGGGCTGCTCTAGGCCGCGAGACGACGGCCCGTGAGGGCTCGGATGATCAGCAACAACACGACGCCGCCGACGAAGGCCACGATGATGCTCCAGATGTTCAACCCCGTCGCGCCGATGTGGCCGAAAGTGTTGAACAGCCAGCCGCCGATGATGGCGCCGAGCACGCCGATGACGAGGTCGCCGAGCACGCCGCCGGGGCCTTCCCCCGGAACCACTGCTTTGGCGAGGAAGCCGGCGATGATGCCGACGACGATCCATGCGATGATATCCATTTAATGACTCCTCTTTTATTACGAAAGCGATACTACTCTCTTATACGCCGCCGAGGCGTGCGTCAAACCGCGGATGCCGGCCGTATCGCCGCGCTTATGAATGTCAGTGCGGTGGGCCGGTCGGGGAAGAAACGAAAAACGCTGTCGATGCCGCTGATCGCGAACACGCGCGAGATCTGCGCGTTGGTAAGCACGATCGCCACGTCGCCGCGTTGATTGCGGACGGAACGCAGCATCTCGATGAGCGCGTACAGGCCGCGCGAGTCGATGTAGGTGAGCCTGTCGAGATCGACGACAAACGCATCGGATCCGCGTCTTAGCTGATCGCTGACCACTTCGAGGAACGTCGGCGCCGCGGCCATGTCGAGCTCGCCGACGAGCTCGAGCAACGTGGTCTGGCCGTATGTCTGCAGAGCGACCGCAAAACTCATCATGGGCGGCTTATCCCCGCTTGCCGGCTGCGCAAAACGCAGTGGCGCCGCCGCCGCGCGAAGAACCGCGCGTCTGCGGCGCCGCGCGCCGCCGCCCGAGGTTCTACTTGTCGAATTTGTCCCGTAGTTCGCGCTTCGCTTTGTCGCCGGCTGCGGCGGCTTTGTGGCCAGCCTCCTTGATGCTCGAAGCGGCCTTTTCTGAGGCTGTCATCGAATCGCCGGCCAGCGTACGTTTGGTCTTTTCGGCTGCCGCTTTCGCGTTGTGCTCGGCCTCCTTGAGTCCGTCCACAGCGTCGTTCTTGGCCTTGTGCAACGCGTGGTCTGCATGTTTTTCGGTCGGGGTGCGTTCGTCTGGCATTGAAGCCTCCTTGCTGAAGCTGCCTACCGACATGTGCCCGCAATACGGACCAGGCAAACCTGGGTATACTCCCGTACGGAAAGCATAGCGTGGATAAGAGCGAGGGCTCGACGGCGAATCACAAAGGCCTGGCGGCGGCCGCTATTTTCGCGGCTATGCTCGCCGTGGTAGCGATCGACCACGCCGTGCCGCAGATATCACTGCGCCCGCTCGCGTTCGTCTTTGTGATCGCGATGGCGGCAGCGGCCGGGCTGCGCTGGAGCATCGCCTGCGCGCTCGTCGCCGCGCCGCTGTTCACGCTGATCGAAGTCGGGAACCGCGTCGTGCCCGGCGTCGCCGGAATCGTCATCGACGCCGCTATCATGCTGCTGGCGCTCGGCGTGGCGATCGGATTCGTGCAATTAGCGCGCCAGCGCTCGACCCTGGCTGAGGTGGCGACCCGCCACCTCGAGACTGCCCGCACGGACTATGAGACGCTGCGCGAGCGGGAGCTGGCCGCTCAGGCGTTGCGTCAGACCGAGCGGCGCTACCGCGAGCTCGGAGAGTCCCTCCCCTTCGGCATTTGGCAGGTCGATCCGTCCGGCTCAGAGCTGCTGTATGTGAGCGAGTCATATTGCGCGATGCTTGGCATGTCGAAGGAGCAGATCGCGGCTGGCGGCTGGGAGCAGCGGGTGCCGCCCGAAGATAGGGAACGCTTTCGTGCCGCCTGGGCAGCGCGCGATCCCCGCCGCGTCTTCGAGGGCGAGTACCGTATCCGCGGCGCGAACGGCAAGCTTTACTGGATCATGTCGCGCGGCGTGGCCTTGCGCGATGAAAACGACGAGTTGAGCGGTTGGGTCGGTTTCGCGCTCGACGTGACGTCGCGGCGCAGGAGCGCGGATCAGGTCGCATTTCTGGCGGAGCTCAGCCGCGTGCTCTCGCTGTCGCTGGACCCGGTGACGACCCTCGAGCGTACCGCGCAACTCATGGTGCCGCGAGTGGCGGACTGGTATGCGGTCGACCTCGTCAATGACGCAGGCGCCGTCGAACGCGTGCTGATGGTGCACTCGGACCAGCGGTTGACGCTGGAAGCACGGGCGCTGCTCAAACACGCGCCAAGCGACCTTTCGCTTCCGGAGGGAGCCCCGCACGTCATCGCGACCGGTCGGCCGAAGACCTACGACCGGTTGCCCCTTGACGTCATCGCACAGGTCGGCGGCGACGAACGCCTACGCGGCATGCTTGAGGGGTTTTCATTGCGTTCGGCGATCATCGTGCCGCTCGAAGCCCGCGATCGCACGATCGGCGCCTTGACGTTCGTCTCGTGCGATCCCGACCGTCATTTCGACTCCGACGATCTGCTCTTCGCGTATTTGATCTCACGGCGCGTCGCCATCGCCTATGACAACGCCCAGCTGTATGCGCGCGAACACCAGGTCGCAGACACCCTCCAGCGCGCGTCGTTGCCGGAGACGCTGCCCGAAGTGCCGAGCATGAACATCCGCGCACACTACATACCCGGCGCGCACGAGGCCGAGATCGGCGGCGATTGGTACGACGCATTCCAGCTGCCGGACGGAAAACTGGCGCTCTCGATCGGCGATGTCGCCGGGAAAGGCCTGCAGGCCGCTGCGACGATGAACACCGTGCGGCTCGCCCTTCGCGCGGCCGCCTTCGAGGGGCTGCCGCCCTCGGCGGTACTGGCGCGCGCCAACCAATTGCTCCTCAACGACAAGCCGACCATGGTCACGGCGGTGTTCGGTGTGCTGGATGCCGTGACCCAACGTTTCACCTGCTCGATCGCCGGGCACCCTATGCCGGTGCTCATCACCGCGACCGGAGAAATCGTCTCACCCGTTCCCGTGTCCCAGCCGCTCGGCGTATTCCGAGAGGGCACCTTCCCCGAGCAAGCTCTCGAGATCGGCCTCGGGTCGCTGCTCATATTGTATACAGACGGCTTGATCGAAATCAACCATGACATCGCTGCCGGCGAGGCGCGCTTGCGGGAGGTCGGACGTTTGGCGCTACAGCGCAACGAGCTCAACGCGGCGCGTTTCATCGCCGAGGCGATCGTCGGTGACTCACCCGGCGACGACGTGGCGGTGCTCACCGTCGCGACGGCGGTCGAGCCGCTGCGCACGCTGGATCTGGTGCTGCCCGCAGCGCCCGGCAGCGGCCGGCTCTTCCGGCAGGCATTGCAGCGCTTGTACATGGCGGTGGGTTTGGACGAATCGAACAGATCGAGCATGCAAGTCGCGTCGGGCGAGGCGATCATGAACGCGATCGAACACGCCTACGGCGTTCGCGGCGGCTCTGTGCGGGTACGGGGCGCCGTGCAAGACGGACGCCTCGTCGTCGAGGTCAGCGACAGGGGTCGCTGGCGCGCGCCGAGGGATGACAATCGCGGCCGGGGATTGGAGATGATGTCTGGGCTGGTGGGCGACGTGACGATCGACCGCAGCGAAGAGGGGACCAAGGTGCGTCTGGCCATGCCGTTGACGAACGTGTCCGTTGACGCCTAGCGCGCGATTCTCGCGCCAGACCATCGACGGCGTCGCCGTGGTGCTGGCGCGGGGCGAGATCGATACCGGAAACGTCCACGAGTTGAAGGCCTTCTTGGAGAATTCCACCGAGCCCGACGGCCCGGGGATCGTCGTGGACCTCAACGGCGTTTCGTATTTCGACAGCCGCACCATAGCGACGCTGGCGGAGTTCAGCGCCCGCATCCGTATCAGCCGCCAGCGCTTCGCCATCGTGGCGGCCGACGGGGGGTTCGCCGCAAAGGTCCTGCGCATCGCTGGTTTGACGCTAGTCGTGCCGACGCTCCCCACCGTGGCCGACGCCGTCACCCAGGTGAAAAGTCCGGTCTGAACGGCCGCAGCAGGAGTCGCCCGCAAGTCGAAAAAAACAGGCGCCCGCGTTTCCATCTTGTCGTCTAGCGGAGGCACATGCCATGCCGGTCTGCGACGTCTGCAAGCGATTCGTGGAAAAGACCATATCCGTGCCGGACGCCGATGCGGCGATCTGCGAAACCTGTCTGCGGGCCGGTCACGTCAACCAATTGTTCACGGCTGCGGAGGCCGGCCTGAGCGCACCCGCGGAACCGGCCGCTCCTGCCGCCAGCGAATAGCATGTGGTTTGGGTAAAAGAAGCTGCGACCACTGAGGAAAGGGACTCGATGACGGTACGGCCAGCAGCTTCGGGCCAGCGTCCGTGCACGCATCTCGTGCAGTGCTACCAGGCCGACGAGACCGCACTGGTGCGTAACGCAGCGCAATTCCTCAAGGACGGCATCGAGCGCGGACACTGTCTTGTCGTGGTCGCGACGCCGGCCCATCGCACCGCGTTCGTCCGCGAACTCAAGGGTTCACGTGCGATCTCACAACCCGGATGGATGCGCGGTGGACTCATCTTGCTCGACGCGGCCGAGACGCTTGCCCGCATCGAGGTGGCTGGCGAACCTGACGCTACGAGATTCGACGAAACGATCGGGACGATGATGCGGGCGGCCGCCGGGCGCAACGGGGCCACAGGCGTGCACGCATACGGCGACATGGTCGGCGAGCTTTGGAAAGCAAAACGTTATGCGTCGGCCGCGCGCTTGGAGAACCTCTGGAACGAGTTGCGCGCGAGGATCGACTTCGATCTATTCTGCGCCTACCCGATCGATATCTTCACGGAGCCGTTCGACGCGAACGCGGTTGAGGCGCTGCTACGGACGCATACCCACCTCGCGCCGACCGACCCTGGAGGAGGTCTGGAGGCGGCTTTGCATCGAGCGTTCGAGGAGATCATGGGCGATCACGGCGGCACGCTCGCGCACCGCGTCAACGAGGTGCGCGAGCGCGCGTGGGCGAGCCTTCCCGACGCTGAGGCGATGATCGTGTGGTTGCGACGGGCGATGCCCGACGATGCGCCGGCGATTCTGACCCGCGCGGAACGCTACTACCGCGTAGCCTCGTAAGTCAGGCGGCGCAGCCGTCCTCTCGGATGCTGCGCCGTGCCCGACCGCGGCGTCACTTCTCGCCGAGCTGTTCGTTCGTCAGCGTGCCGCCTTCGTCGATCTCGCCGTCCTCGTCTTGCGTGTCCACTTCGTTTTGGGGATCGAGCTGATCGTCGGTTCCCGGCTTGCGGGTCTTGTCGGACGAACCGGGGTCAAGCTCGGTCTCGGTTCCCCGTTTGCGCCCGAGCTCGGACGTGTCTTTCATCGTGTCGCTCCTCCATCAGGTCGAATAACGCTTCAGCCGCGCTGGCGTCTGTAGCTCTTTACCCACAGGTGACCCGGCGTAACGGCGCGTCTGCCCGCGGGCGTTTCGCAGTCGTCGTCGCGGGTACACCCACACCTGCGCGGACTTCCGCGTCGTGCGCTCGATCGCGCGATCTTCAAGACAGAGGAGTATCATGACGAACACAAGTCTCAAAGGTCTCTTGATCGAGGAGCTCAAGGACCTGTACAGCGCGGAGCAGCAGATGGTCAAAGCGCTCCCGAAGATGGCGAAGGCGGCGACCTCCGATGAGCTGCGCGGCGCCTTTGAGGACCACCTGGAACAGACGAAGGGACATGTCGAGCGTCTCGAACAGGTCTTCAATCTGCTGGGCTTGCCGGCGCGTGGGAAGAAATGCGCCGCGATGGAAGGGCTAATCGAAGAGGGCAAGGAGCTGATCGAAGAGGGACTCCCCGACAACGTCCAAGACGCCGGGCTGATCGGCGCCGCCCAGAAAGTGGAGCACTATGAGATCGCTGCCTACGGTACCGCTCGGACGCATGCCGAGCTACTAGGTCAAAGCGAGGTCGCTGATCTGCTCGAGCAGACACTCGATGAGGAGAAGCAGACCGACGAGAAGCTCACCGACCTATCGGTGAACGTCAACGCGCAAGCAGAAACGGGTACGAATGACGTGGCGCAGTCCGCGCGCGGGACTAGCGGCAACGGCCATCGCCAGAAAGTTGGTGCTCGCCGCTGATCGATAGGTCGGAAACGGGAAAAGAGCGCCGCGCTTGAAGCGGCGCTCGTTTTCTATGGGACGTCGCCGTTAGGTCGAACTCGGATCGGGTTGGGCCGTCGCCGGCGGCGCGGCTGTCGGTTGGACCACGGTCGTCGATGTATTGTTCGTCGTCGATGTCGGAGTCGTCCAGGGACGCCACGCGAACAGCATGATCAGCGCGGCGATCACGACGACCGCGACGATTCCAAAAATGGTCGCTCCGTTATTCGTGTCGCGGACTTGCGGCGTATAGCTCATACGTTAGTCCTCCTGTGTCGGCAGTGCGGAACACCTATACCCGCTTAGAAATGTGCTCTAACGGGTATACATCTCAGCATGAGTACCATGCGCGCTCGCTCGCTCGCCTCTGCGCTGATCCGGACGTGCCTCGCCGCGCTACTCGTCGGCGGTTGCGCGCGCCACGCCACGGCGACGTCGAACGAACTCAGCGAGAAGCTGGCACCGTTCGCACAGACGAGAGCTAAGGCGATCGCCATGGTGATCAGCGCGAAGCATACCTTTGACGCGCCCTCGATCAACCAGCTGATGGTCGCATATACCGATCTCGAGACCAAGAGCAACGCATATGCCGGCTTTCTGGCCGAGGCCGGCAGCGTCGACTCATTCGATGCGCGCAAGAACGACGTATACGCGACCCGGCTGCGAAACGCGATCGCGGCGTTCAACGTCGCCTATGCGGCGCTGTCAAAGCAATCGCCGGTGAGCCCAAACGGCAGCACACGGCTGTCCGACACGTGGGTGGCGCCCTTCGCTCAGTCGGTGCAAGCGTATTGGGACCGCTATCACAACATGCTGGCATCCTCGCCGCGGACCGTCGCGTACCTGACGCAGCAGATCAAGAGCGACACGATCTATCCTAATTTCGAAGACATCGCCACCGAGCGTGTGCGTTAGGCGCTGCGTATGAGCTTTGCTTCGAATCGAGCGCGTACTGCGCGCCGCGGCGCGAGCGCGACGGCCGTGGCACCCGCCACGGCCGTCGGCGTTCGAGAAGCGAAGTTGCGCCGGGAAGCGACGCCGATCGGGCGCTTCTTGGCGCTTCTGGGTCCCGGGCTGGTCGCGGGCGCATCGGACGACGATCCGTCGGGCATCGCGACGTATGCAGTAGCGGGCGCGTCGCTCGGCTACTCGACGTTATGGACAGCACTGGTGACCTTGCCGATGATGGCGGTGACACAGTTCCTGTGCGCCAAGATCGGGCAGATCACCGGACGAGGGCTCAGCGAAGTGCTGCGCCAGCGCTACCCGCGCTCTATAGTCATTCCGCTGGTCGGCGCTCTGCTGGTCGCAAACTGCATCAACGCCGGAGCGGACCTCGGTGCCATCGCCGCATCGATCAACCTCTTGGTCCCCATCCCGATCGCGGCGCTGGTCGTGCCGGTCGGGCTTTTGATCCTCGCCCTGCAGATCTGGGGTTCCTACCGCTTGATCTCCACGATCTTCAAGTGGCTCGCGCTCGCGTTGTTCGCATACATCGGGTCTGCTCTTTTTGCAAGGCCGGACTGGCTTGCGGTGCTGCGCGGCACCTTTGTCCCGACGTTCTCGCTGGGCGCCGGATATCTGACGACGCTCGTGGCGATTTTGGGCACGACGATCTCACCGTACATGTTCTTCTGGCAGGCGCGCATGGAGGTCGAAGAGGACATCGAGTTCGGCCGGCGATCGCTGCACCAGCGCAAGGGAACGACCGACGCCGAGATGCGGTACATGGCGGTGGACGTCAGCTCGGGGATGCTGTTCTCGCAGATCGTGATGTACTTCATCATCTTGTCATGCGCCGCGACGCTGCACGCAGATGGGCATACAAACGTGCAGACGGCTTCCGATGTCGCCAAAGCGCTCGTGCCGTTGGCCGGCAAAGGCGCAGAGCTGCTCTTGGCCATCGGCATGATCGGGGCCGGCTTCCTAGCCGTGCCGATCTTGACCGCGTCATCGGGCTTTGCGCTGTCCGGCGCCCTTGGCTGGAAGGCCGGGCTTTCCACGAACCCCGGGCGCGCTCCGCAATTCTACGGCGTCATCATTGCGTCCACACTCGTCGGCGTCGCGATCAATTTTCTCGGCATCAGCCCGGTGGCTGCGCTGTATTGGACCGCAGTGATCAACGGCGTCCTCGCGCCGGTACTGCTGGTGTTCGTCGTCTTGCTCAGCAACGACAGGCGGGTCGTCGGCGAACGGACGAACTCGCCGCTGGTCAATGCCCTCGGATGGGTGACGATCGTCGCGATGGGGGCCGCCGCGGCCGCGCTGTTCGTGTTCTGGGGGCGTTCCTAGCCCCGCGGGAGCCTCGCGGACCTAGGCGGAGCGCTTGCCGCGTGCTGTCATAACGCGTATGCGCCGCACCAAAAAACGAGAAGCGCCTGCATCGGCGCTTCTCGTCTTGCGTCGACACCGCCCATCGGTGCCTGTTGAACTAGGCGACCGGACGCCGGCCGGTCACGAGGTTGATCACAAGCGCCACCAAGGCGATCACCAAGAGTATGTGGATGAGGGCGCCGCCGAAGTGCAGCAGAAAACCAAGCAGCCACAGGACGAACAGGACGACGATGACGGTCCAAAGCAGGTTTGCCATTTCTTCTCCTCGCGCGTTCACGCAGCAGAGTGATGCTCCCCATATTCCCCGCGAGCGTACGAGCGCAAACATGCGTCCGGTTTCCGCCCTGCCGGTTTCGGGAATGATCTATCATGCGGAGGTACGCATGGAAAAGCAGAAGCGGTACGACGAACCGGCCGACAAGCCGGACGGTAGGGAACCTGACGATAGCGCCGACACGCGCACGCAGGAGGGCGAGATCCCGCCCGGACAGTCGGCCAACAATCCACAGGGCGCTCGGCCGCCGGTGCGCGGTGAAGACGGGCCACCCGCCCTCGGTTCTCGCGAGTGACGCGGGCATCCACCGATGAAGCTGCAGATCGTCGCGGTGTCTAATTCCATCAACGATGCACTCGACGCGATCGACTCGCTGAGCCCGAGCGGCGTGCTCGAGCCTGCGAGCGCCGAAGCGCTCAAGCTGCTGTACGTCTGGGGCTGGAACGACGGGTTCGCGTCGATACGCCGCGCCGACGAAAGCCTGGTGTTCGGCATGCGGACGCAGACGGTGAAACGAGCTTTGCACGAGCTCTCATCGCGCGGTTTCATCCAACTGCGCGACGCAGGCGACTCGTACGCGGTCGAGATCACCTCGCTCGCTATGGGCGGGGTCGCGCCGGGGTTCGCCGTGTCCTGGTGGCGATACTACGAGATCCAGATCGACGTCGGCGGCGATGAGGCGGATCGTTGAAGAGCGATGCGATGCGAGCCCGGCGTCCGCTGCACCCCGTGCTGGTGTCATCGCCGGCCGCGCTCTGGTTGTTCGCCTTCGCCTGCGACCTGATGAGTTTGATCGACCGCGAGAATTGGATCTGGCCAAGCGTCGCGTTCTACGCGCTGTGCGCCGGCGTCCTGGCCGCGCTGGCGGCCGGCCTGTTCGAGTGGTTCGACTACGCCTCGCTGGGCGCGCCTGCCCGCAAAAGCATGCGCCGCCAGCTATTGGTCAACGCCGGCGTGTTCGTCATCTTCGCGATCGATGTGGGGATCCGGTTCTCCGATTTCTTCGGACTGGTGGCGCCGGTCGCCGTCAGCGCGGCCGGCGTGGCGTTGCTGGCATTCGCAGGCCGGTTCGGCGTCGACCCGATGTTCTCGCGCTGCAACTTCGGTGACCGCGAAGCCCAGGGGTCGTAGAATAGCATGCCGACGACGCAGCCTCGAGAGCTGGAAGACGAAACCCCCAAACCGGAACGGCGCCGGGCGTTGCTGCTGGTCAATCCGAACGCGCGCGCAGCGGCCGATGGAAAAGACGCCGTGGCGAGCGCGCTCGTGCGCGCCGGTTTTGAGCTTCTCGCACCTGAACTCACGGACAAGACGGCGGCCGCCGAAGCGATCGAAGCGAACGCCGGCATTTGCGACCTCGTGATCGTCGGTGGAGGCGACGGCTCGCTCCACGCGGCGCTGCAAGGCCTCGTCGGAACGCAGCTGCCGCTGGGCATCCTCCCGCTCGGGACGGCGAACGACCTCGCCAAGACCTTGGAGATCCCAAGCGATCTGGAAGAGGCGTGCACGGTGATCGCGCGCGGCGCGACCCGCCGCATCGACGTCGGTTGCGTCAACGGCATCTATTTCGTCAACGAGATGAGCATCGGCCTGAGTCCCGCCGTCTCGCGGCTGCTGAGCAAAGACATCAAAGCGAGATTCGGCGTCTTGGCGCTGCCGTATCGAGCCTTCCAAGTCATGCGCAGGCTGCGCCGGTTCGCCGCTCAGGTCACCTGTGACGGCAGGGAAACGGTGCTGCGCACCGCGCAGCTCACGATCGGCAACAGCCGCTCGTTCGGCGGATTCGTGGCCAGCGACGAGGCGGAGATAGACGATCACGAACTCGATCTGTACAGCGTGTCGTTCCGCTACTGGTGGTCGTACCTCGACGCCATGCAGGCGCTCATGCGCCGGCGCTACGACGAGGCGCCATCCGTGGCGACGATGCACGGCAAGACGTTTGACATCCGCACGAAGCGCGCAAAGCCGATAGAGGCGGACGGCGAGATCATCTCGATGACGCCGGCGCACGTCCGCGTCGTGCCCAGCGCGATCTCGGTGTTCGTGCCGTCCGCGGCCCCGTGAAGCTGCGCAATCCCCGGCAGTTCATCCGTCCGTTCCGCCAGGTGCGCAGCGTCGTGGAGATCTCTCTCGACGCGCTGTGGACGGCGAACTTTCGCGCCATGGTGATCGACCTCGACAACACGTTGGTCGGCTACAAATCGCTCGAGCCTGCGCCCGAGGTGGCGCAGTGGGTGCGTGCGGCACAACAGCGCGGCTTCGCCATCGCGATCGTCTCCAACAACGTGCGGGCGTGGGTGTCAAGCGTGGCGACGATGCTGGGCATCGTCACGTTCGTGCACACGGCCCTCAAGCCGCTGCCGTTCGGTGTGATGCGCGCGCTGCGGCAGCTGCGCGCGCGACGATCGCAGACGATGGTCGTCGGGGATCAGCTGTTCGCCGACGTCCTCGCCGCGAAGCTCATGGGAGTGTCTGCGATCCTGACCGACCCGCTCGTCCGTCACGAGCACGGCGCTATGTGGCCGGTGCGCCTGGCCGAGCGTTTCATGCTGCTCGGAACACAACAACCGGACGGGCCGTAAGCGACGCGAAATGGTTGGCGAACCCCGGGCGGCGGGTACAAGGCGACCAGGAGGTTCGTAAACGAGTCATGATCAGCAAACGACGCTTCTCGATATCATTCCCGCTCGCGCTCGGCGGGTTCGCGCTGATGGCAGCGATGTGCATTGCGACCGGCGGCGCACGGGCCGACGTGCCCGCGACGCAACCGCCGCAGACCGACGTGAGCATCATCGCTCTGCAGCCTGCCCCAGAGTCGGTGATCCCTTCGGCGCGCCCGGGTTTCTACGGGCAGTTCGGCGTGCCGGTCGCCGCCAACAGCATCCGCTTTCTCGTCGACGGACAGGACGTGTCATCCACCGCATACGTGTCGCGCACGGAATTCATGTTCGCAGCTCCGTACGATCTGAGCGCGCAGCAGCACACGGCAGAGATCACCGGAAAAGCGATGAACGGTGCCGCGTTCGACAAGTCGTGGACGTTCGCGACGAGCGCCAGCGGTGCGCAGAACTTCCTCAGCGAGCTGGTCCCGGTTTCTAACTCGAGCATCGGACCGTCATTCGTCGTGGAGGGCACGACCCTGCCCAACGCGCGCGTGCGCATCGCCGCAGCGCCGTCGGCAGCCAGCACCGCAGCGCTTGCAGCGGGCGACGCGACGTTCACGATGGATGCGACCGCCGGCCCGGATGGGCGCTTTTCGGCTCCCATCGAGATGGTCAGCGGCGGTCCAGTGACTGTGCGGATCATCTCGATCGATCCGGTTACGACGGCAGGCGCGAGCGCGACGCTCCAGCTCCGAGGTTAGCGCGAGGCGGCACGGCGGGCGTCATGGCACCCGCCGGTTTGAGAATCGGCTGACTGTCTGGCCTGAAATGTGCAGCGCCGTGACTACGCTGTCCGCGGCGAAGGCACCTGGCCGCACGGTGCGAATTGCGTGACGTGATCCTGCATGCCGATCTCGACGCGTTCTACGCCGCGGTCGCGCAGCGCGACGAACCCGCGCTGCGCGGCGTGCCGCTCGTCGTCGCGGGCGCGAGCCGGCGCGCGGTCGTGCTGACCGCTTCCTACGAGGCCCGGCCGTACGGCATCGGCAGCGCCATGCCGCTCTATCAGGCGCGCTCGCGCTGCCCCAAGCTCGTCGTGGTGCCGCCAGCGTTCGACAAGTACCGCGAGGCCAGCAAGGCGGTCTTCGCCGTGCTGCGCGAGCACGCGCACACCGTCGAGGGCATGTCGATGGACGAGGCGTTCTGCGATCTCGGCGACGTCTCGTTGGCGGAGGCTCTAGCACAGGGCCGGCGCATCAAGGATGAGGTCCGTGCGGCCACCGCGCTATCCATTTCGATCGGCGTCGCCAGCGGCAAGATGGTCGCGAAGATCGCGAGCGACGACGGCAAGCCCGATGGGCTCGTCGGCGTGCCGCCCGGCGAAGAGGCAGCGTACCTCGCGACCAAGCCGATCGGCCGTCTGTGGGGCATCGGACCCAAGACGCAGGCGCGGCTGAACGCGCGCGGCCTGGAGCGCATCGAGCAGATCGCCGCGTTGACCGACGAACAGGTCTACGCGCTACTGGGTCGCTTCGGACGGGAGCTGCGCGACCTGGCGCGCGGCATCGATCGGCGCAGAGTCAGCGACAGCGACGAGGTGCGCTCGATCTCCAGTGAGGAGACGTTCGAGCGCGACGTGGCGACCGTCGACGAGCTTCTGCCGGTTATCATGGCACAAGCGGATGAGCTTGCGCAGCGCCTGCAAAAGCGCAGCCTGCGGGCCTACACCGTCGGCGTCAAGATCAAGCTCTCAGATTTCACCATCGTGGGGCGTCAGACGTCGTTGGCGGAACCGGCGGACGACGCGCGCATCATCAATGCCGCGGCGGCATTCTGCCTGCGCCGGGCCGCGCCATCCAAACCCGTCCGCCTGATCGGCGTGCGGGTCGC
>Ga0209656_10000964_pt1 | contig 18543 bp, 12 predicted proteins | sample BogFormECP12_OM2_FD_188239 | JGI IMG/M metagenome (GOLD analysis project Ga0209656, IMG submission 188239) | Bog forest soil microbial communities from Calvert Island, British Columbia, Canada - ECP12_OM2 (SPAdes) (version 2) | ecosystem: Environmental > Aquatic > Freshwater > Wetlands > Bog ... | reverse complement strand
GTTTCGTCTCGCCTTCCTCTTGTCGTCCGCCGGGCAGCGTCCACAGCGGCTCGGGCTCGCCCGCATAGACGCACCGCGTGAGCAGCAACGCATCGCCTCGGGTGAGCAGGCCGCTGCACAGCTGGACGATCGTCACGCGTGGAACGCCGGCAGCGCCGGCTTGGCGATCATGATGATCGCCGCGGCGGCCGGGGCCAGCAGCGCGATCGTGCCCCAGAAATTCCAGATCTTCGAGATCTGCTCGTACAGCGCCCAGCCCATCGAGCCCGAGTCCACGCCTTCGTGCGCCACCGCCGAAAGCAGCCGCTGCGCACGCGCCGCGGGCGCGAAGGCAAGCCCGGAGATCGTGAAGAGCGCGAGCGGCCAGAGGATCCAACCGGTGCTCAGGATCGGGATGTGAGCGGCAAGCGCCGCGCCGACGCCGCCGACAAGCACCAAGATGACGCCTGGAATAGTGAAGATACGATCGGCGACGATGATGCCGTCGATCGTGTAGGCGATGACGCGCGCATCTTTGGTACGGTCGGCCCAGGCCTTCCAGAACAGACCGACGGTGATATTGCCGAGGAACGCGATCACGCCGATCACGTGAAGCACTTTGAACGCGATGAACATCGGCTTATCCCTCCGATTCGTTTGCCAGCGTGGGCGCGATGAGGGCGACCGGGATGGTGCCCTGCGCAAGCAGCCGGTCGTGGAACGAGCGCAGTTCGAACGCGCCCCCCAGACGCGCGCGCTCTCGCTCGCGCAGGTCCATGATCTGCTGCTTGCCGACCAGGTAGGACATCGGCTGCGTCGGCGATTGCGTGTAGCGCCGCACTTCACCCACCGCATTGACGCGCTCGAGCTTGGCGACGTTCACGAGCATATCGACCGCCTGGTCGAAGGTCATAGCTCCGGTATGCAGTTTCACGTCGATGACCACTCTGCATGCGCGCCACAACTGATCCTTCAATTGGAACAGCCGCATGCGCGGATCGGGATCCATGCCCTCGTCGAGCACGAGCTGCTCGCAATACAGCGCCCAGCCTTCCGCGAACACGGTGCTGTCATGCAGCCTGCGCACGAGCGACGGCGCTCGATTGGCGATGACGAGCTGCAGATGATGGCCGGGGTAGCCCTCATGCACGTTCGTCAGCTGCATGGCCAGAAGGTTGTGCCCGAGCAATTGCTCGCGCTGGGCTTGCGGGGACGCATGGGCGTCGATCGGCGTGACGTAGTACAATCCTAGTTGGCGCGCGTCGAACGCGCCCGGAGCCATGTACGCCGCATACGGCGTGGTCGGGCGCTGGAACAGTGGCGTCGCGACGACTTCAAGGATCTCGCCCTCGGGCATGCTGACCAGCCCCGCCTTGACGACGAAGTCGCGCGCGCGGCCAAGGCTGTTGCGATAGAGCGAGACCAGGTCCTCGCTGTCCGGCAGAGCCTCGCTGCGCAGGCGCTCCAACAGCACGGGCCAATCCGTCTGCCGTTCGATGACATGTGCCACTTCTTGCAAGCGGAACTCGGTCAGCCGCACCGCCTCCTCGCCGAACTCCAACAGCGATTGAGCGGTATAGGGCAAGAAATGCTCGTGCGTAAGTTTGTAGTCGAAGAGCTCGCGCCCGATGGCGAACTGCATGCCGTCGCGTTGTGCGTGGGTTCGCTCGAGGAAGTTCCGGTAATCCGTGAGGGCGGCGAGCGTGTCGCGCATCGCGTCGCGCGCCTGCGTCCCGAGCACGGCGCTCGAGCGAAGCTCGTGGAACAACGGCGCCACGGAGTCGTTGAAGAACTCGATGGCCGCTTCGGTCTCCTCGACCGCGATGTCGGTCCAGACCCGCGGCGAGCGCGTGAGGGTGCGCTTGGCGGTCTCGAGCATCGCCGGGATCTTCTCCATGCGCGCGACGACGGACGGCAGCCGGTCTCGCAGCGGCGCGAACTCGCGCGCCAAGACGGAATAGACGGCGTCCGCGGCGAGCGACGGATAAAGCGACGGATCGTGCTGGTACGGCTGCAGTTCGTTCAGCTCGCGCAGTTCGACCTCGAGTTCGGACATGAGCAGACTGCGGTCGGTGCGTTCGTCGCGGCTCAGATCGCCGAGCGAGAACGCTTCGAGCGTGGCGATGTTGGACGCAAGCGCCGTCTTGAGGTGCTCGATGCCGTCGGCCGTGACGTCGGGCATTTCGGTGTCGTAGTCGTGCAGGCCGGTCCAGGTGGCGCGGACGGGATCATCGCGCAGGCGCGCGCGTAGAATAGCCTCGGCGGCAGCGGCGAAATCACTCATGTCCGGGCCTTCGGTTCGGGTCTGGGCCAACCATATCACACATCGGGAGAAGGCCTTGCCATCGAACATATGTTCGATTATACTAATCTCCCATGTCTACCTCCGTGGCTGAGCTGCGAAGCGCGTTAGAGCGTCGCTGGCAAGGGGTCATCCCCCACGCCGCAGCTCCCGTGCGGCCTGGGATGGCCAGCGGCATCGCCGATCTGGACGCGCTGCTCGGACCGGCGGGGGTGCCTCGCGGCCAGCTCACCGAGCTGTTCGGATCGCGCTCGTCCGGCAAGACGATGGTGGCGTTCGCGCTGCTCGCGTCGGCCACGCGCGAGGGGGCGCTGGGCGCGTACGTCGATCCGTGGGGCGGTTTTTTCGCGCCGGCCGCCGTCGCGGCGGGCATCGACGTCCGCCGGCTCATCGTGGCGCGCCCGCGCGATGCCGCTGCGGCGCGGCGCGCGACGGATGCGCTCGTGCGCGGCGGCGCGTGCGCGATCGTGGTCGTGGATTGCGCCGAGCTGTCCGGCACGCTGCAGACCCATCATTGCGCGCGCCTGGTGGCGCAAGCCGAGAAGACCGGCACGACGCTGGTCGTCATCACCAACGGCGATGCGCAAGCGGTAGCCTCGTTCGCATCGTTGCGCGTGCGCGCGCATGGTCTGACGCCGGTCTGGCAGGAGGGCAGCGAGGGCAGCGGCCGTTTGATGGGCTGCATCGCATCGGTCGACATCGCCAAATCGCGCGCGATCGCTCCCGGTCGCAGCGCGCGTTTTGCGGCCTCGCTGCCCGAGGTCGCCGGCACGTGGCCCTGCTGATGCAGCGCCGGATCGCGTGTCTGGTCTTGCCGCAGTTCTCGGTCGAGGTCTGCCTGCGCGCCAAACCGTCCTTGAAAGGACGTCCGCTCGCGATCGCGCATGGCGAGTCGCGCCGGGAGATCGTCAGCGCCAACCGCACGAGCATCGGCGTGGTCGCCGGCATGACGCCCAAACAGGCGCGCGCCGCCTGTCCGGGATTGGTGGTCATCGCACGCGACGAGAGCGCGGAGCTTGCGGCGACGAGCGAGCTGCTCGATGCGTTGGAGACGTGCGGTCCGCTCGTCGAAGGCAGCGCGCCCGGCATCTGCTACTTCGATGCGGCCGCACTGCCGGGCGGCGAGGCGGGTGCGCTCGGCGCCGCCCTCTCGCTGGCCACCGAGCTCGGCTTCTCGTGCGCCGCCGCGATCGCCGATGACAAGTTCAGCGCGCGCTGCGCGGCGCGCGTGGCCGGTGCCGGCGTGAGCATCGTGCCGCCCGGCGGCAGCGCGGTCTTCCTCGCACCGCTGTCCATCGGATTGCTGGCGCTCGCGCCGGGGGATGCGGATCGTTTCGACCTGCTCGGCTTGCGCACGCTCGGCCAGCTGGCGGCGCTGCCCGTCGGGCCGTTGGCGCTGCGTTTCGGCGAACGCGCGCGGCGCTATCAGCAGCTCGCGCGCGGCGCCGACGATGAATCGTTGCAGCCGCGCAACGCGGCCGCGGTCTACGAGGACCGCTTTGGCTTCGACGGCGCGGTCGACCGGCTCGAGCCGGTGCTGTTCGCATTGCGCGGCTGTCTCGGCACGGTCGCCGCGCGGCTGGCCGGCTGTGCGCAGACGTGCGATCGCTTCGACGTCGTACTGGAGCATTCGGCGGAATCGGCGATCGTGCCCGTGCTGCTCGCGGAGCCGAGCGCGTCGGCGGAGACGATGTTCCATCTCGCGCGCATCGCGCTGGAATCGCGCGAGATGCTCGAGTCGATCGCGGCGGTCGGCGTGCGCGTGACGCCGTGCGGCCAGGCGCCGCCGCAGCTCTCGTTGTTCGACGGGACTGCGGCATCGCGGCGCGCGGCGGTGGCGGCGACCATCGCGCGTCTGCAGGCGGCGCTGCGCCGCGACGAGGTGGTGACGATGATGCCGATGCCGGCGCGTTCGCGCTTGCCCGAACGCATGCAACAGGCGACGCCGATCGACTCTCCGCAGGACCTCGTGGGCGTCGTACGCGAGCGCAGTTCGAGGCACGGAGCGCTCGGGCGCGGCGCGAGGAACGTGACCCCCGCACGCAGCTCTCATGTGGCCGCGCGTTCTTTGAACGCGCCCGCTCCCGTGACACAGAGGTCCGCGAGCAACGCGCCGGCGGCGAACGGCGGCGCCTGGGCGCCGGCGCTGCGCTTGGTGGATCCCCCCAAGCCCATCGCCGCACCGCCGCAGGACAGCGCGCGAGCCGGGCCGTTCCGCTTGAGCGAGAGCTGGTGGGAGCAGCCGGTCGAGCGCGATTACTATCAGCTCGTCGACAATGCGGGTGCGCTGTTGCTGGTCTTTCGCGACCTGCGCGACGGCTGCTGGTATCTGCAGGGCGTGTTCGACTAGCGCACCGCATGCTGCCGTACGCCGAGCTCCATTGCCATTCCAATTTCTCGCTGCTCGAAGGCGGCTCACATCCCGAGGAGCTGGTCGAGCGCGCCCGCGAGCTGGGCTTGGCCGGCATCGCAATCACCGACCGCAACGGCGTCTACGGCGCCGTGCGCTTCGCCCAAGCCGCGCGCGAAGCGGGCATCCCGGCGATCATCGGCGCGGAGCTGACGCTCGAGGACGAGAGCCACCTCGTGCTGCTCGCGCAGAGCAAAGAGGGGTATGGCAATCTCTCGCGCCTGATCAGCCGGGCGCATCTCGACAACGAGCGCGGCCAGCCGCGCACGTCGTATCACAACCTCGCACGCTACGCGGCCGGCATCATCGCGCTCTCCGGCTGCGAGCACGGCGCCATTCCGCGCGCCCTGGAGCACGGCGATTTTCGCGGGGCGTGCGAACAGGCCGGCGCACTGCGCGACATCTTCGGTTGGGGGAACTTGTGGATCGAGCTGCAGCGCCATCTGCTGCCTGACGACGGACCGCGCATCCGCTCGCTATGCGCGCTCGCCGGCGCGCTCGAGCTTGGGGTGGTCGCCACCGGCGGCGTCCACTACGCGGTGCCGGAACATCGCGCGCTGGCAGACGTCCTCACCTGCGTGCGCCTTAAGACGACGCTCGACGACGCGGGCACGCGCCTGCGCCCTAACGGCGAGTACTATCTGCGCCCGCCGGAGATGATGGCGCGCCTGTTCGCCGAGCACCCGCGCGCGGTGCACGCCAGCGCGGCGATCGCCCAGCGCTGCGAGTTCCGGCTCGACCGGTTGCGCAACGAGTTCCCCGATTTTCCGCTGCCGCCGGGCGAGACCGCGTTTTCCTATCTTTATTCTTTGGTGCATGAAGGCGTGCGCCGCCGCTATCGGCCCGTGACCCCCGAGGTGAGCAAGCAGATCGCGCACGAGCTGGGCGTCATCGAGCGGATGGATCTGGCCGGCTACTTCCTCATCGTGTGGGACATCGTGCGCTTCGCGATGGAGCGCGGCATCTTCGTCCAGGGGCGCGGCTCGGCCGCCAACTCGGCGGTGTGCTACGCGCTTCACATCACCAACGTCGATCCAGTGGGCTTGAAGATGCTCTTCGAGCGCTTCTTGTCCGAAGAGCGCGCCGAGCTGCCCGACATCGATATCGACTGTCCGTCGGGCGACCAGCGCGAGCAGATCATCCAGTACGTCTATCAGCGCTACGGGCGCGAGCACAGCGGTATGGTGGCTGAAGTGATCAGCTACCGGGCGCGCTCGGCGGTGCGCGACATCGGCAAAGCGCTCGGCCTGTCGCTCGATCAAGTGGACGCCCTCGCCAAGTCGCTCGACAGCTATTCATCCGTGCGCGTCGGCGAAGAGGCGGCGCAGATCGCGCAAGCGACGGAGGGCGTACCCAAACACGAGGCGATGCAGGTGACGCAGCACGGGGAACCGCTTGCGCTGTCGGCCGCGGACGTCGAGGGCGCGATCGCCGCGCTGCCCTCGGCGCTGGCGGTCGAGGGCGGCAGCGGCGTCGCCCAGCGGCTGTACGAGTTATGCGCGCGCATCGACAGCTTTCCGCGCCATCTGAGCCAGCACGTCGGCGGCATGGTGATCACGCGCTCGCCGCTCATCGAGGTGGCGCCGCTCGAAAAGGCCGCCATGCCGGACCGCACGATCGTGTGCTGGGATAAGGACGACTGCGCCACGCTCGGGCTCATCAAGATCGACATCCTCGGCCTGGGCATGCTCGACGCCATCGAGATCGCGCTCGAAGAGATCAAACGCGTGCGCGGCGAGACGGTCGATCTGGTGGACCTGCGCGCCTGCGACGATCCCGGCGTCTACGACATGCTGTGCGCCGCCGATACGGTGGGGCTGTTCCAGGTCGAATCGCGCGCGCAGATGGCCACCCTGCCGCGCCTCAAGCCGCGCAACTTCTACGACATCGTGGTCGAAGTGGCGATCATCCGGCCGGGTCCGATCCAGGGCGACATGGTGCATCCGTACATCCGCCGGCGCAAAGGCCTCGAGCCGGTCACGTATCCCCATCCGTCGCTCGTGCCGGTGCTGGAGCGCACGCTCGGCGTGCCGCTGTTCCAAGAGCAGGGCATGCGCATGGCGGTCGAGACCGCCGGCTTCACGGCCGGGCAAGCCGACGAATTGCGCCGCGCCATGGGGCACAAGCGCTCGTATGAGAAGATGGAGCGCCTCAAAGGACGCTTGATCGAAGGCTGGGCCAAAAACGGCATCACCCACGACGTCGCCAAGCGCCTGTTCCAGATGCTCAGCGCGTTCGCCGATTTCGGCTTTCCCGAATCGCACGCGGCGTCGTTCGCGCTCATCGTCTACGTCTCGGGCTATCTCAAGCGCTACTACGCGCCGGAGTTCTTCGCGGCGCTGCTCAACGCGCAGCCGATGGGTTTCTATTCGCCCGAATCGCTGATCGCCGACGCGCGCCGCCACAACGTGGCGATCCTGCCGCCGGACGTGAACGCGTCGCACTACCCCTGCACCGTCGAACCCATCCGCTCGCGCGAACCGATGGAGCAGCCGGATGTATCCGACCGGCCGTCCGAATGGCGCCACCCGGTCGCCATGCGCATCGGGCTGAGCCAAGTGCGAGGCATCGGCGCCAAACACGAAGAGATGCTCGAGGCGCAGCGCGTCGCCGGCCCCTACCGGGATCTGCGCGATTTCGTGCTGCGCACCGGGCTGCCCAAGGACGTGCTCGAGTCGCTGGCCGCCGTCGACGCGTTCGCCTGTTTCGACCTGTCGCGCCGCCAGGCGTTATGGGAGGTGCAGCGCATGGCGGAGCTGCCGCGCGTGGGTGGACTCGAACGCGACATGACGATTGACGAGCCGGCGGTCGTGCTGCCGCACATGCATCAAGTGGAAGAAGCGGCCGCCGATCTATGGGGCCTCGGCCTATCCACCAAATATCACGCCATGCAGTTCTATCGGGAACAGCTCAAAGCAGCGCGCATCTATTGCGCCGCTGATCTCGAGCGGCTGCCCAACCGGCTCGTGGCCAAGGTCGCCGGCATCGTGACCACGCGCCAGCGGCCGGGCACCGCCAAAGGCTTCGTCTTCACGACGATGGAGGACGAGACCGGGCTCATGAACGTGATCATCCGGCCGGACATCTATCAGAAGTACCGCCCGATCGCACGCGACGAACCGGCGGTCATCGTGGAAGGCGTGCTGCAAAAAGACGACGGCCGCGTCAACATCCTCGCGCGGCGTTTCTGGAAGCTCGATCTCGAACGCCTCGCACGCGGCCTGACATCGCGCGACTTTCGCTAGAACGCCGCGCTCGACGACGCTACGGCAGCGAGATTCCGCCGGTGAATAGATTCAGGTCGACCTTCGCCGCGCGGGCTTCGTCGCTTGCAGGAGTGAGGACGAGCTCGATCGTCTGATGCTGGTCGGCCCACGTGCCGGCGCTCACGTACTGCACGCTGCCGTTGCTCGCGAACAGCAGTGGCGTGGTCGCGTCGATCGGTCCGCCCGTCAAGTCGACGTCATCGAAGCTGCGATGGACGATGACCGGCCCGAGCGTCGAGTTGGAATCTATGGCATTGGGCCGCCCGTAGTAGCAGTCGTACGATAATGGAGCTGTCGAGTCGATCTGCAGCGTCGCGCCGTCGTTGGCTCCGCCGTTTTGCGCGACGCGCTCGAGCAGCGCAAGGTCCTGCGCGACGGTCGACGCCGCGTCCCCGGCCGCACGCTCGCGCTGATAGGCCCGAAACGGCGTCAGCAAGACAAGCGCGGCGGCGATCGCGAGCATCGACACGACGACCAGCATTTCCATCAACGTCATGCCGCGCGACCGGTACCGATGACCGAGGCGACTCATGGAAGGGCGCCCGACGGTACCGCGTTGCCGTCCCACCATTGCTGATTCCCAAAAGAGTCGTTCGGCACCGGCTCGCCGGTCGGGCCCGTCGTGAAGACGTGGATGCGCAGGTCGGTGACGGAGGAGGTCGCGACTTGGCCCGCCGGGTCGCCTGGGCTGTCGATGCCCACTGGTCCTGAATTGTCGATGACCCCGACGACCTCCGAATACGGGTAGAACTGGCCGAACGTGCGCACCAACGCGGTCGTGCTCCGTGTCGCCACCGGCGTGCCGTCGACCACAACGGTAGCGGTGACGCTGACCTGCAGCGGCGTCTCATTCACGAACGGGTTCTGCTGGAGGTTGACGTCCAGATGGTCGTTGGTCGCGCCGGCCGTGTCCAGGCGCACCGCCACGCGCGCATCGACGTGCGTGCGCTCATCGATGACCAGCGTGTAGGTGCTCTGCGCGGCTGCGACGTCGCCCAACGCCGCCACGACGTCGCCTTGCCGCTCGCTGACGAGCGCGCGCAGCCAGCCGACGGCGGCGTCCGCGCCCGCCTGCGCTTGCCGATTCCATTGCTCTTCGGTGACGCGCCGCAAGCCCGAGGTCCCGATGTGGACCAGAAATGCGAGCAGCGCCAACAGCAACGTCGTGGCGAGCAACACGGAGACGAGCGCGATGCCGCGCCGAGCCCGCATCTCAGCGCCCTCCAAGAGCTGACCACGCAGGGGTCGGCGTCGGCGTGGGCGTCGGGATGCCCGAGCCGCCCGTGGGAGGAGCCGGCGGCGCGGGGCCCGCCGGCGGTGTCGTCGAGCTGCCTGGCGGCGGCACCGGCGGTCCGACCGTTGTCGCCAACTTCGCCAGCACGCGCCCCGACGAGTCGCTGGCTGAGACCGCAACGTCGCGGGCGTCCGCCAACGCATTCGCGCTGACCACGACGGTGATCGTCAGATCACCTGCGCTGCTCGACGTGGTGCCGGTCGGCAACACGGTGCCGTACGCGCAGGCCGTCTCCTCATCGGTGAGCGCGTTCGAGACGGCAAGCAGCGCAGCGCGCTTCTGCGCGGCGACGTAATCGGCGCGCGCGACCGCTGTCAGCGCCGGATAGACCGCGGCGACGATCACCGTGGTGAAGAAGGCCATCGACACCAGCGTCTCGATAAGGCTCAAGCCTGCCGTCGCCCGCCGCGCGCGTTCGGGTCGCGCAGCGATCCGCGGCAAGCGGCGTGGCAACACCATCGCCCTCGACACCCCTGGCGCGCTCACGCGCACGAACAGAGCGGAATGCTGCACCTCGACGGCTCGCGCAAAGAACTCCGGCCCGACGCGATAGTGGTTGCCCTCGAGCGTGAGCACGCCGTCCGGGCCGACGTACGCGGCGCTGGCGATTGCTTTCCAACCGCGCGGATCGCGCGTCGCCCGATCGCACAGCCGCATCGAGAATGCGTCGCGACGCAGCCATGCGACGATCGCCACGGCCAGAGCCATCAACCCGAACGCGCCGAGCACGCGGCTCCACGGAAAAGGCGCCGAGACGGCACCGGATGCGCCCGCGGGCACCACCGGCGCGGAAACGTCGCCCGCCGATCGCACAGGCGATGAGACCGTGGTGTCGCGCGCTGCGGGTGCGCTCTCGAGGGCGATGTCGAGACGGTCGATCTGGAACGTCGCGTCCTGTATCCCCGAGCGCAGGCGCACGATGCGCGTCGGCACCGGCACGCCCGAGACCTCGCTCCATCCGGCAAAGACATACGCGAGCCGCGCGTCGTGCGCGGGCGCGATGCCGGTGATCGCATCGCCGACGCGATCGACATAAACCACGACGTCGCGAGGCGCCTCCCACGACAGCGCGCTGCGCTCGCGCAGGCCGCCCGCGCTCAGACGAGCCAGAGCGACAAGCCACGGGTTCACCAGTACGTCTGAAGCGAGCGGATCGCTCGCCCACGCGCGGACGGATCCCGCTTGGATCTCCACACCGTTGCGGTCGGCATGGACCGCATAGCGCGCCGAGTGCTCGTCCACGGAAAAGCCGTCCGCGCCGATCTGCGCGCTGCCTTGGATCTCCGGTGCATGAGGCACGTCGGATCGATGTCCGGCGTACTCGATGTGGCCGTGAAAGCCGCGCAAGCGTGCGAGCACGGGTGGGACGGCCGGCGAAAAGGCGGCGGAGGAGGCGCTCGCGCCGAAGGCGGGAGCGCACAGTGCCAGGATGATGAGCGGTGCGACGCGCAGCCCGCATAAGGATGGATGCGGCATGCGGACCAGGCTCCTCGAAACGGCGTGTGTGGCGATTGTAACGGAAGACCGCAAGTAGCGCAATGCGAATCACGCGTTCGGGTGCTCGCGTAAAGGGTCCCCGACTTCGCTGCGCGGAAACAAACCCGCCCGGCCCTTGTCAGTACTGTGGATGGAAGTACGAAGAGGCGTTCGATGACCGATTTCAACAAGCTCACACGCAAGGCGCAAGAAGCGCTCGTCGAGGCGCAGCGTATCGCCGGCGAGCGCCACGCTGCCGAGATCGATGCCGAACACCTGCTCGTGGCGCTGCTCGGCGACGCCGAAGGGACGCCGGCCATCGTGCTGCGCCAGCTCGGCATCAACGTCGATCAGCTGCGCAAGAGCGCGACAGCCGCGCTCGACGCGCGCCCGAAGGTCTACGGCGGAGCCGAACCGCGCTTCGGGCGCGAGATGAGCGAGCTGCTCGACCGCGCGACCAAAGAAGCAGAGAAGTTCAAGGACGAGTACGTCTCGACCGAACATCTGCTGCTCGCCATCGCCAATGCCACCGGCCGATCCGAGGCCAAAGATCTGCTCGCGCGAGCGGGCGCCACCTACGACAAGATCCTCGCCGGCCTGGCGCCGGTGCGCGGCAGCCAGCGCATCACCGACCAAGATCCGGAAGGCAAGTACCAAGCGCTCGAACGTTACGGGCGCGACCTCACGGCGCTGGCCAAGCAGAACAAGATCGATCCGGTCATCGGGCGCGATGAGGAGATCCGCCGCGTCATCCAAGTGCTCTCGCGGCGCACCAAGAACAATCCGGTGCTCATCGGCGAGCCGGGCGTGGGCAAGACCGCCATCGTCGAAGGCTTGGCGCACCGCATCGTGCGCGGCGACGTGCCCGAAGGTCTCAAAGACCGGCGCATCATCGCGCTCGACCTGGGCGCGCTTATCGCCGGCGCGAAGTACCGCGGCGAATTCGAAGACCGCCTCAAGGCGGTGCTCAAAGAGGTCCAGCAAGGCCAGGGCCAGATCATACTGTTCATCGACGAGCTGCATACGGTCGTCGGCGCAGGCGCGGCCGAGGGCGCGATGGACGCCTCGAATCTGCTCAAACCGATGCTCGCGCGCGGCGAGCTGCACTGTATCGGCGCGACCACGCTCAACGAGTACCGCAAGTACATCGAAAAGGACGCCGCGCTCGAGAGGCGCTTCCAGCCCGTCATGGTGTCGGAGCCGACCGTCGAGGACACGATCTCGATCCTGCGCGGCTTGCGCGAGCGTTACGAGACGCACCACCACGTGCGGATCAAAGACTCCGCTCTGGTCGCGGCCGCGGTGCTGTCCAACCGCTACATCACCGACCGCTTCTTGCCGGACAAAGCCATCGACTTGGTCGACGAATCGGCTTCCAAGATCCGCATGGAGATGGATTCGCGGCCGGTCGAGCTCGACGAGGTCGAGCGGCGCAACAACATGCTCAAGATCGAGCGCGAGGCGCTCAAGAAAGAGACCGACGCGGGCTCGCGCAAACGCCTGGCCGACATCGAGAAAGAGATCGCCGAGCTCGAGTCCGAGTCGACGCGCCTGCGCAAGCTATGGGAGTCGGAGAAGAACGCGATCGGCGAGGTCAGCAAGATCAAAGAGCAGATCGAGGAGGTCAAGACGCGCATCACGCGCGCCGAGCAGGGGTACGAGCCCAACGTCAATTGGGAAGAGATCAGCAAGCTGAAATATCAGACGCTGCCCGAGCTGCAGCGCAAGGCCGGCGAGATCGAAGAGCGGTACGCCAAGTCCCATGAGAGCAGCGCCAAACTGTTCAAAGAGGAGGTCGACGAGCACGACATCGCCGAGGTCGTCGCCAAGTGGACCGGCATCCCCGTCTCCAAACTGATGGAAGGCGAAGTGCAGAAGCTCTTGCAGATGGAGGAGCGGCTGCACGTGCGCGTGGTCGGCCAGGAAGAGGCGGTCAAGGCGGTCGCCGCCGCGGTGCGCCGCGCGCGCGCAGGCCTGCAAGACCCCAACCGTCCGCTCGGTTCGTTCATCTTCTTAGGTCCGACCGGCGTCGGCAAGACCGAGCTCGCCCGTGCGCTGGCCGAATTTCTCTTCGACGACGAGCACTCGATGATCCGCATCGACATGTCGGAGTATATGGAGAAGCACTCGGTCGCGCGGCTCATCGGCGCGCCGCCCGGCTACGTCGGCTACGAAGAGGGCGGCCAACTGACCGAAGCGGTGCGCCGGCGGCCCTACAGCGTCATCTTGTTCGACGAGATCGAGAAGGCGCACCCCGACGTCTTCAACGTGCTCTTGCAGATCCTCGACGACGGCCGGCTCACCGACGGCCAAGGCCGGGTCGTCGACTTCAAGAACACGGTCATCATCATGACCAGCAACCTTGGTTCAGCGGCGATCGCCGAATACGCCGGCAACGAGGAGAAGATGCGTGAGGCGGTCATGGAGACCATGCGCCAGCACTTCCGGCCCGAATTCCTCAATCGCATCGACGAGATCATCATCTTCCGCAATCTCTCGCTCGCCGACATCAAGCGCATCGTCGACATCCAACTTCGCATGCTGCGCAAACGGCTGGCCGAGCGCGGCGTCAATCTTGAGCTGACCGACGCCGCCAAGGAGCTCATCGCCAACCGCGGCTACGATCCGGTCTACGGCGCCCGCCCCCTCAAACGGACGCTGCAGAAAGACATCGTCGACCCGCTCGCGCTCAAGGTGCTCAACGGCGACTTCGTCCCGGGCGACACGGTCGTCGCCGACGCCAAGAATGGCGAGATCGTCTTTCACAAGCAGGCGGCTGACGGCAAGCCCGCCGCTGACGGCGAGCGCGCCGGCCGCTCCGCACGCTCGCGCGCTTGAGCGAGGCGCGCCTGCGGCCTCGCCGCCCCGAGCGCGCGCGCCATCCATGGATCTTCGCGGGCGAGATCGCGCAGCTGCCGGATGCGCCCGACGGCGCGTGCGTGCGCGTGCTCGACCATCGCGGGCGCTTCTTCGCGGTGGCGTATCTCAACCGGCGCTCGAAGATCTCGTTGCGCGTGCTTTCGTGGCGCGACGAGGGGGTCGACGCGCAGTTCTGGCACCGGCGGCTGCAAGCGGCGGTAGGTCTGCGCGCGCCGGTGCCGGCCGACGGCGGCCGGCGCATCGTCAACGCCGAGGGCGACGGCGTGCCGGGCTTGATCGTCGACTGGTACGCGGGTTTCGTGGTGATCCAGATCTCGACGCTGGGCATCGACACGGCGCGCGCCGACATCGTCGCCGCCCTCGAGGACCTGCTTGCGCCGCGCGGCATCTACGAACGCAGCGACGTGCCCGAGCGCTCGCTCGAAGGTCTCGCACCGCAGATCGGCGTGCTCGCGGGCGCGCCGCCGCCTGAGCTCGTGGAGATCGTCGAGGAACCGGCGCGCCTGCTCGTCGACGTCGCGCACGGGCAGAAGACCGGCCTGTTCCTCGACCAGCGGCTCAACCGGGCGGCCGCGGCGCGTTACGCTGCCGGCAGGCGCGTGTTGAATTGTTTCGCATACTCGGGCGGCTTCGGCGTGCACGCATGCCTCGCGGGCGCAAACGAGGTCGTCAACGTCGACATCTCGCCGGAAGCGTGCGAGCTGGCACAGCGCAACTTCGAGCACAACGGGTGCACGAATGCGTCGTTCGTCGAGGCCAACGCGTTCGATTGGCTGCGCCAGGCCAGCGACGGCGACGAGATCTTCGGCATGGTCATCTTGGACCCGCCTTCGTTCGCGCGCGGCAGGGGCGCGCTCGAAGGCGCGCTGCGCGGCTACAAAGAGATCAATCTGCGCGCGCTCAAGCTGCTGCGCCCGGGCGGCATCCTCGTCACGTGTTCGTGCTCGCGTCCGGTCACGCGCCGGCTTTTCGGCGAGGTCATCGCGGATGCGGCCGCCGACGCGCGGGTCGAGCTGCAGCTGCTCGAAGACCGGGCGTTGCCGCCGGATCACCCGATCCTGATGTCAGCGGCCGAAACGGCTTATCTGAAATGTCTGATCGTGCAGGTGGCGGTCGAATAAATTCGACCGCTCCAGAGACTACTGGTTGGTGCCGACCATCATCGTGATCTTCACGGTTCCGCCTGATTGTGCGATGATGATCCCCTTGTGAACCTTGTCGGCGGGTTTGCCGATGGCGAACTGGGCCGTTGCGGCGCTGCCCGAGCCCGTCAGCGCGCTCTGCGTACCCGCAGGCATCTTATCCTTATAGAACGCGACGACTTTGTCGAACGGGTCTTTGGTCTCGATGGTCAAGATCTGTTCGCTGCCCTGCGGCGCGGTCATGGAATATGAACCGGCCTCGCTCGGCGTCGCGCCCGGATACACCGGCAGGCCGAGGCTGTTGGGATCCACGGCGCCCTGGCCCATGGTCACTTTGCCCTGGGTGGTGACCACGGTGGCGCGCTGCACCGAGGTTTGCGGCGCCATAGCGCCCGGCGCGGTCGTGGTCTGGCTCTTCTTCGCGCAGGCCGGGAAAACGGCGAGCAGCGCAGCGAGCATGAGAACCGGAACAAGACGCATCAGAGGACTCCTTTTACGAGAGGTAAGGCGCGACGCTTTCGCCTTGCTGCGCTGCATCCATCACCAGTTCGCTCACCGTCGGGTGGGCGTGGATGACTGAACCGAGCTCGTCCATGGTGAGCGCGTCCGACATGGCGACGGCGATCTCATGGATCAATTCGACCGCGTGGATGCCGATCAGAGTGGCGCCGAGGATGCGGTCGGTCTTCGCGTCGGTCACGATCTGCACGTAGCCGTCGGGCTCGCCTTCGGCCAGTGACTTGCCGTTGCCGATGACGCGCGCGGTCCCGAGCTTGACCTCGTGCCCGGCCTCTTTCGCCGTATCGGCGTTGAGGCCCACCGACGCGATCTCCGGATGCGTGTAGATGCAGCTGGGGATGACGCTCCAGTCCATCGGCATCGGGTTATGGTCGAGCGCGTTCTCGACCGCGCGCCCGCCTTCGGCCGAGGCCTTGTGCGCCAGCTGCAAGCCGCCGCGGCAGTCGCCCGCCGCCAAGATCTTCGGGTTTGCGGTGCGCAGATAGTCGTCGGTCTCGACGTAGCCGCGCCCGTCGATCTTGACGCCCGCGCCCTCGAGGCCGATATCGCGCGTCTGCGGCAGCCGGCCGACCGAGACGAGCAGCTTCTCGGCGTCGATCTTCGTGCCGTCGTCGAGCTGCGCCACCAAACCGTCGCGCCGGTACTGCAGGATCTCTTTGACGCTGCGGCCGGTCAGCACGCGCACGCCCTCTTTCTCGATGATCTTTTGGAATTGGCCGGCGGTGCGCGCATCGATGCTCGCGAGCAGGCGCGGGAGGATCTCGACGATGGTGACCTCGCTGCCGAGCGTCGCGAACAGACTGGCGAACTCGCAGCCGACCACGCCGCCGCCGATGACCAGCAGCGTCTTGGGCACCGACTCGAGACGCAGCACGCCATTCGACGTGATGACCGCGGGCTGCTTCATGTCGAGCATCGGCAGGCCGGCGGCCTCGGTGCCCGTCGCGACGATCAGGAAATCGAACGGGTAGCGCGTGCCGTTGACCACGACCGCATCGGACGCCACCGTGCCCTGGCCGTGCACGACTTCCACCTTCTTGCGCTTGCAGGCGGCCTCGACGCCGGAGCGCTGCTTCACCACGATGTCCTCTTTGCGCGACATCATCTTGGCGAAATTGACGCGCGGCTCGGGCACGTCGATGCCGAACTCGCCGGCGCGCCGGATCTTGCGCAGCAGGTCGGCGCTGGCGAGCAGCGCCTTGGTGGGGATGCAGCCCCAGTTCAAGCACGTGCCGCCGAGCTGCGCGCGCTCGACCAGCGTCACCTGCGCGCCCAACTGCGCCGCGCGCAGCGCCGCCACGTCGCCAGCCGGACCGCCGCCCAGCACGACCATGCGCGTGCTCACTGAGCTTCCTTATAGACCGGTTGCGACAGCGCTTCGCGCACGATGCGCTCTTGCTCGACCGCGTGCGCTCCAGGATAACCCTCGCTCGGGCTGGCCCGGTCCGGCCGTCCGACATAGCCGAAGGCGATGTTCTGCGGCGTGAGCCGTTCGCGCAGCCGGCGCGAGACGAACGCGCGCGCGCCCATGTTCTTTGGCTCCTCTTGGACCCACGCGACGGTGGTCAGCGACGGATACGACTTGACCAGCGCGAGCACGTCGTCGAGCGGGAACGGCTCGAGCAGTTCGACGCGCGCGAGCGCGAGGTCGGTGGCCGCCTGGCGCAGCGGATCGAGGCTCAAGTCGTAATAGATCTTGCCGCTGCACAGGATGAGGCGTTGGATCTTGGAGCGGTCGCGCACGTTGGGATCGTCGATGACGGCCCGGAAGCCGCGATCGGTGAAATCGGTCAGCGTCGAGCTGGCGGCCTTGAGACGCAGCAGACTCTTGGGCGTCATGACGACGAGCGGGCGCGCTTTGGCATTGAGCGCCTGATCGCGCAAGAGGTGGAAGTACTGCGCCGGCGTCGTCGGATCGGCGATGCGCAAGTTGTTGTCGCCTGCCAGTTGCAAGAATCGTTCCAAGCGCGCGCTCGAGTGCTCGGGTCCCGCGCCTTCGTAGCCGTGGGGCAGCAGAAGGGTGAGCCGCGGCGATTCGCCCCACTTGGCCTGCCCTGCCGAGATGAACTGGTCCATGATGATCTGCGCGCCATTGAAGAAATCGCCGAACTGGGCCTCCCACAGCACCAGCGCATCGGGTGCCGCGGCGCTATAGCCGTATTCGAAACCGACGCACGCGTACTCGGACAGCGGGCTGTTGTGCACCTCGAACGACGCGCGCGCTCCGCCAAGGTGCTGCAACGGGGCATAGCTCTCGCCGGTCTTGGGGTCGTGCAGCACGATGTGGCGGTGGCTGAACGTGCCGCGCTCGGTGTCTTGGCCGGTGAGGCGCACCGGTGTGCCGCTTTGCAGCAAGGAGCCGAACGCGAACGCCTCGCCCAGCGCCCAGTCGATGTCCCCGCCGGGCGCGAGCGCGCTGCGCCGCCGTTCGAGCTGTCGCGCCAATTTTGGATGGACCGTGAATCCGTCGGGCACCGCCAGCAGCTGGTCGTTGAGCTTGCGCAGCGCCTCGGCTGGCACGCGGGTGTCCATCGGTGCAGCATCGGATGCGCCGTTCTTGCCCGGCTCGACGGCCGGTTGGCGCTGCTGCGCGCCCTTGACGGCCGCATGCGCGCCCTCGATGCGCCGCTGCGCATCCTCGACCAGTCTTGTGGCGTCGTCCTCGGAGATGATCCCGCGCTCGATCAGCCTGCGCGCGAAGATCTCGCGCACCGTCGGATGGTTCTTGATGCGTTCGTACATGATCGGCTGCGTGTACGCCGGTTCATCGGTCTCGTTGTGCCCGAAGCGGCGATAGCCGACCAAGTCGATCAGGATGTCGCGCTTGAACTGTTTGCGGAAGGAGACGCACAGACGCACCGCGGCGATGCAGGCCTCGACGTCGTCTGCGTTGACGTGGATGATGGGGATGTCGAAGCCTTTGGCGAGATCGCTCGCGTAGCGCGTCGAGCGGCCTTCGCCCGGCGTCGTCGTGAATCCGATCTGGTTGTTCGCGATGATGTGGATCGTGCCGCCGGTCGTATAGCCGGGCAGCGACTGCATGTTGAGCACCTCGGCGACGACGCCTTGCGCAGGAAATGCCGCATCGCCGTGGATGAGCAGCGCGGCGGCCTTTTGCGCGTCGACGACCGCGATGTTGTGCGTGCGATCGGTCTGCGCGGCGCGCGTGCGCCCCTCGACGACCGGATCGACGGCCTCGAGGTGGCTCGGGTTCGATGCCAGGACGACGCGCACGTTCTTGCCTGCCGGCGACTGGCGCACGCCCTGCGCCCCCT
>Ga0209656_10000962_pt1 | contig 18581 bp, 14 predicted proteins | sample BogFormECP12_OM2_FD_188239 | JGI IMG/M metagenome (GOLD analysis project Ga0209656, IMG submission 188239) | Bog forest soil microbial communities from Calvert Island, British Columbia, Canada - ECP12_OM2 (SPAdes) (version 2) | ecosystem: Environmental > Aquatic > Freshwater > Wetlands > Bog ... | reverse complement strand
CAGAACCGTCGAGGCGATCCCGACCGTGTCGCCCGGCAGCACGATATCGAGAATTTGGCGGGCACCGTGCGGCAGGCGGTGATAGTGGATCGCCCATCCTTCGAACAGCGTGTAGACCGGCCCCCCCACCTCATCCTCTCGGATTATATCGGTGCGCGGCGCGACAACGATGTGGTCCGTCTTCATCGCTGTGATGAAGCCAAGCTCGTTCTCGGAGAAGGGTCTGAACAGAATCCTTCGCCGGAGCGGACATTGCTCGCAAGGCACGAACATCGGCGCGGCCCACCTCCCAACCGGCGTTCATATATTATGAACCGGCCAGGAAGCAGCTAAATTCCTTAGGAAAATCAAAGAGATTAGCAACGTAACCGGATGGCTCCGGAAGGCCGGTGCTGTGCGATCAAATCGCGCGAGCCAGTATCACATGTTCTGAGAGCTGTTGCGGTGCGGTTTACATTCTACAATGTTCGCGCGTCCCTGAATGTAGCGAGAGAGGAGGCTGCAAGCCAATGAATCGGCCTTCGTTAATCGGCGCGTCCGCGAATAATTTCGAAGGCATAGCCGAGTAGCTCGCGTCCGAGCGCATCGAACTCGGGGCATCTCACGTTCGGCCCGGGTGCTCGCCGAAACCGATCGTACAGTTGCAAAAAAACGACGGCCGAGCGGAATACCGATAGGACGCGATAAAAGGTGAAGTCACCGACCGCGCGATGGCTGAGACGCAGATAGGCTGCGAGAACCTCGTGGCGGCGCCAGAACCCAGGCTGCGCGGTCGGCATTTGCCGCATGAGGTGCAGACACGCGGGGTCGCCGGCTTCGACCCAGTAGCTCAACAACACCGCGACATCCCACAGCGGATCGCCGCGCGTTCCCATGTCCCAGTCGATCACGGCGGCCGGAGCGAGGGTTCCCGACGTGAGGATCATGTTGTCGAGCTTGAAGTCGGAATGTATGAGGCAAGGCGACACGTCCGCCGGCACCCGGCAGCGCAGCCAGGCAACGACCTCGGATAACGCGTGGGGATTGATCAGTTCTGCGACAGCACCACCTCGGGCTGCCCAGCCCTCGACGGTTCGGGCGAGGAACCCCGTCGGACGCCCGAGCGTCGCCAAGCCAGCTTGCGCGGGATCGACGGCATGCAGCGCGGCAAGGCTCTCGACCAATCGCCGGCTCAGCAGCATGCCGATCTCGGGCCGGCCGGCCAAGCCCGGCGGCAGACTGTCACGGATTACTATCCCGGGACGGTATTCGATGATCTGGAACGGCGCGCCGAGCACGCCCGCCTCGTCGCCGAAGAACATAGCCCGCGGCGCCAGCGGAAACTCCCGCCACAGTGACGAGAGAATGCGGTATTCGCGCGCCATGTCATTGGCTCCGGGCGGCCGCGGCCCCGCGGGTGGCCTACGCAAGACCGCCGGCTTGCCGTCGATCTCGATCAGATAGTTGAGGTTGCCGTATCCGCCGGCGAACTGCCGCGGCGGCGACGGCCCGAGCACGGTGCCGTGGCGGGCGAGATAGCGCGCCAGCGAAGCCCAATCCTGGGGGACGGCTTCCGCTGCCTCGCTGAATTCCCCAGGGTGCAAAGACATTCCGTTAACGCCGCAATCGATATCGTCGGCCGACACGTCCATCCTGCATGGCGCATGGGTTCAGCAGCAGCACACAATATGATATCGAAGCGGGTCGAACGCCTATGGGACACAAGTTCATGAATTCAGTTCCGCGCCGTGGACCGGCGGTCGTCGCGACCATGGTTGCCTTGTTAATCGCGGCATCCGCTCGAGCGGCCGAGCCGGATGTCGATCGTTTCAAGGCGGAAATCGATGCGTTTATTGGTCGGCTCGGACCGAGTTCGAATGGCGTGGTCAAATGGATTGGTTCGGACCCCTACCAGGTCCGGCGCGACGGTGACGCGCTGCTGGCCATCGTCGAGAACGCGCGGCTGTCGTTAGCGACACAACAACCTGGCCAACTCATTCTCGACCGGTTCGAAATACGGGAGATCGGCCGAAACGAAGAGGGCGGGCTGATCGAGTTCGCCCTCACGCTGCCGAAGGGCATGACGCTCAGGGAGACCGATGGCACCGAAACCAAACTCACGCTGAAAGGTGCAAGGGCGAACGCTTTGGTCGAGGCCCGATCAGGGCGCGGCAGGGAAACAGTGATTGAGATCGAGAGCGCGCGGATCGATCAACCCAAGACCGGCACGTGGGTCAGCTTCGGACCGCTCTCGATGGCCTCGAAGCTCGCCGCCGAGCCCAATGGAGGCTGGAGCGGACCAGTTGAATTCGAAGTAAAGGGGATAGAATACTTTCTGCCGCAGGGTCCCGTCGGCGGCGGAATCGATCGGATCGCATTTAGTGGCAGAAGTGCCGGTCCCAAGCTGAACGAACTTGACAAGCTGCGCGACGCGCTCGACCGGCTGCAAGCCGACGACGGTCAATCGCCGCAAGCCCGCGCCGCCGGCTTCTTGGCAACCCTGCCGACGATTTCGGAACCGTTCAGCATGATCCGAGGAGACCTCGCGTTGGAGGGTCTGACGGTCAGAAGCGTGACTGGTGAAGCGCTGGTGGCCGTTGCCAAAGTTGGAAGCACCACCGAGATCACCGGTCTCGATACGGCAGAGGCGGCGCTACGGTTCAGCATCCATCACGAGGGTCTCGATCTCGCGCCATCGGTTGTCGATGATTGGAAGGTGCCCCGCCGGGTAGTCCTCGATATCGGCGTCGCCGACCTCGACACGCAAGCGCTGACCAACCTGCTCCGCGCCCTCATCACCGCGACGGACCAGCGGGTATCGGTGGAGAGCGAGAGTGAGGCGAATAAACAGCAGGCCATACAGCAGGCGCTCGGAGCCGCGGCGATGCTGAACCCGGCCTTCCATATCTATGACATTGCGATCGACACCGAAGAGGTCGGGGTGAATCTGACGGCCGAAGCCGAGGGTTCGCCACTCGCACCGAAAGGTTATACGGCCTCGGGAGATCTGGCAGTACGCGGCTTTGATGCGATACCGAAACTCAGTGGCGGGATGCCGTTCGCCGAGTACCTCCCGGTGCTCCGGGAAATTGGGCTGGAGGGGACGGCGCCGGACGGAACACAGCGTCTGCAGTTCCATCTCTCCTCGGCGCCAGCGCAATGGATCATGATCAACGGAAACGACGTCAGCGCCTGGTTCGAGGGGACGGGAGCAACGGCAGGCCAGCCGCGCCTGTTGAAGCTGTCCGATCCGCCCACGCAGGGAAACGATGTCAAGAGCGTGCAACGCGCCCTCGCGGCTGCAAAGATCGCGGTCGAGCAGGATGGTGTTTACAATTCGGCCACCGCCGGGGCGGTTGCGCGCTTTCAAAAGCAGAAAGGCATCAATGTAAGTGGCGTCGTGGATGCTGCGACGCGACAGCGGCTCGGCGGGTTGGGAGATCTGCCGCGGCAAGGTGGCCGAAATTGACGGCGGCGTTATGATCGGCAGCCCGCTTAGCGCAGGAGTACGACAATGAACAAAGTTTACCTCGACGCCCATGCCGCGCTTGCCGGTCTGCTATCGAACGGCATGACAGTCATGTCGGGCGGGTTCGGTCTTTGCGGAATTCCGGAGGCGCTGATCACCGCGATCCGGGATTCCGGGGTCACCGGGCTGACCGTCATTTCTAACAACGCCGGCATTGACGGGGCCGGGCTCGGTCTGCTCCTCGAAACCCGGCAGATCCGCAAGATGGTTTCGTCCTATGTCGGTGAGAACAAGCTCTTCGCCGATCTTTATCTCAGTGGCGAACTCGAGCTCGAATTCAACCCGCAAGGCACTCTCGCGGAGCGGATACGGGCCGGGGGCGCCGGCATTCCGGCCTTTTTCACCAAGACCGGCGTCGGCACCCTGGTGGCGGAGGGCAAGGAAATCCGCGACTTCGAAGGGGAGAGCTACGTCATGGAGCGCGGCCTCGTCGCCGATCTCGCGATCATTCATGCCTGGAAAGCCGATCGCCAAGGCAATCTCGTCTACCGAAAGACCGCGCGGAACTTCAACCCGGTGATGGCGACCGCTGCGACGGTCACCGTGGCGGAGGTCGAGAATCTGGTCGATGCCGGGGCCATCGAACCGGACCACATTCATACCCCAGGCATCTTCGTCAAACGCATCGTGCGGTGCCCATCTTACGAAAAGCGCATCGAGCAACGCACTGTCCGCAAGCGCGGCAATTAAGGGAATAGGAGAGGGCGACATGGGTTGGTCACGCGACGACATGGCGCGCCGCGCAGCGGCAGAGCTCAAGGACGGCTTCTACGTCAATCTCGGCATCGGCATCCCGACCCTGGTGTCAAATTTTATTCCAACCGGGATCACCGTTCAGCTGCAGAGCGAGAACGGAATGCTCGGGATGGGTCCGTTCCCGTTCGAGGGAGAAGAGGACCCGGACCTAATCAACGCCGGCAAGCAGACAATCACCGAATTGCCGACAACGAGCTATTTCGACAGCTCGCAATCCTTCGGCATGATCCGAGGCGGACATATCGACTTGTCAATCCTCGGGGCGATGCAAGTGGCGGAAAACGGCGATCTCGCCAACTGGATGATCCCCGGCCGCATGGTCAAGGGAATGGGCGGCGCGATGGACCTCGTCGCCGGAGTCAAGCGGGTCATCGTGCTAATGGAGCATACCGCACGAACCGAACCGAAATTGCTGCATCGCTGCACCCTCCCGCTGACCGGCAAGGGGGTGGTCGACATGGTGATCACCGACCTCGGCGTCCTCACGATCGATGGCTCCGGGATGCGGTTGATGGAGCTGGCACCCGGTGTGTCTCTCGATGAGATCCGGCAGAAAACCGAGGCGTCTTTCATCGTGAGCCCCGGCCTCGGCTGATCGGCTGCGCTGATCAAGCTCCTCGTCTCGCGTTGTGAGCATTTTCCCGGACGAATTCGGCTCCGCTACCGCCTCTTCGGGCTCGGGGTGGAAGTTGGGGCGCTATTGCGAGATCGCCTCTGTGCCGCCGTTTCTGACGAGCGCCCGCCGTGCGGCCGCGATAACCGCACGAAGTCTGCGGCTTGAGCGGCGGGCTCACCGGCCGTCACTGCTACAGCCCGCGACAGGGCAAAAATGCCGCCCAACTCGCATCGATGCTCGCGGTACCGATCACCGCCACTCGGGGAATTTCGCCGCTCGTCGCGTCGTCTCCTCCTCATCATTTCCACCTGCTGTGTCGCATCGCATCGACCGCGCTCGACGTTTTTGCGATATTAACATCGCACAGCGCGTTGCGACTAACGCTACAGTTTCGAGCCCCGTCCGTGCCTGCTTCGTCGCGTGATCTCCGTATCGACTTCTTTCGTGGTCTTGCACTAATCTTTATATTCATCGACCATATCCCGGAGAACATCCTCAGCTATTTTACTATCCAGGCGATCGGTTTCTTTGATGCGGCGGAAGTCTTCATCTTCATCTCGGGTTACACCGCCGCTCTCGTGTATGGCCAAACGCTCGTCTCGCAAGGACCGTTGTACGCGACGGCACGGATTCTCGGCCGTGCGTGGCAACTTTATGTCGCTCACATTTTTCTGTTCGTCATATTTGTTGCCGAGGTTTCCTATACCGTTACGACCTTCAATAACCCAATGTACAACGACGAAATGCGGGTCGGCGATTTTCTCGAAGAGCCGCACATCGCGATCGTGAAGGCACTCCTCCTCGAGTTTCAACCGACTTTTCTCGACATCCTGCCGCTCTACATTTTGCTTTTGGCGATCTTCCCGGCGGTTTTGCTCGGCTTGCGATGGAGGCCGTTTATCGTATTGCTGCCGTCCTTACTGCTCTATCTCGCCGTTCAAGCGACAAACGTGTCAGTGCCGGCTTATCCCGAGGGTCACGTCTGGTATTTCAACCCTTTGGCTTGGCAGTTTCTGTTCATCGCCGGGGCTGCGCTCGGATTCAACGGTGGGCGTCGTCGGCGGTGGTCGAAGCCGGCGAGGGCGATACTGCCGCTGGCCGTCGTGGTCGTTACGGTAGGGTTCGTCATCAAGCTGAGCTGGACCATCCACGGCGTCTGGGATCCGTTTCCCGGGTTTTTTCTGAGGGAGCTGTGGCCGGTGAACAAGAACAACTTGTCCCCGGTGCGTCTCATCCCCTTCTTCGCCGCCGTCGGGGTTGTCGCCGCCGTCGTGCCCACTGATTGGGGCGTTCTGGATTCGCCCGCGGCGAGACCGCTGGTCCTGTGCGGCCAGCAATCGCTGGAGATCTTCTGCCTTGGCATCCTGCTGTCGGCACTCGGGCATTTCGTCCTTTCGGAATACGATTCGGCGATCGGGATTCAGCTCCTCGTTAATCTTGCGGGCATTCTGGCAATGTGCCTAACTGCGAGAGTGTTGGACTGGTATAAAACCATGGGTCGAATGCCGATGCCGAATTCCGCGGTCACCCGCTCCGGTCCAAGCAACCGTCTCGGCGCATGAGGTGGCGGATCCCGGTCGTCCCGTTGGCGCGGCCGGCATTGCTCGCGGCAGGGCTCGCCGCAGCAGTATTCCCGCCCCTCTCTCCGGCCTTCGGCGACGCCCTCCCCTGCGACGTGCCGGAAGAGCTGATGCAAGTCGACGACAAGCTGCCCCATTTGGCCGAGCGGTTGCGCGCGGGGCAGCCCGTCAGGATCGTCGCGATCGGCGGAGCGTCGACAACCGGGTTGGCGGCGGGCTCGTCGGATCTCGCCTACCCTCGTCGCCTGCAGGAGATCCTCGCCCAGTGGTACCCCTCCTCTTCCATCACTGTCGTCAATCGGGGGGTTCCCCGTCAAACCGCCCAGCAGATGTTGGAGCGCTTTCCAACCGACGTCATACCCGAAGACCCCGTGATGGTGATTTGGGAAACCGGCACTACGGATGCGGTGCGTGGCGTCGGGGTCGATGATTTTGCGGCGACTGTGCAAACCGGCATCGACGAACTCAAGGCGCACGGTATCGACATCATGCTCATCGACATGCAATTCTCTCACAGTACCGCGACCGTCATCGATTTCGAGCGGTATTTGAGCGCGCTTCACCGAGTCGGTGACGTAAACGACGTGAATGTCTTTCCGCGCTTCGAAATGATGCGCTACTGGAGCGAGCAGAACATGTTCAACTTCGACGGTGTCGCCAAAGACGAACGGGCCGGTCTCGCCGCCAGAGTTTACGAGTGCATTGCCGGCAAGCTCGCGGACGCCATTCGAGTTGCCCTGCGTTGACCATGGTGCTCAGAATGGGACGTATTGCTGCAGCGCTCGCCGTCGCCTTGGCTTCGAGCGGCCCCGCATTGGCCGACGCTACGGCAGCCCCGCTTGTGCCAAACTGTGCCGCCTCGCCGGAGCTATCGGAAATCGAGGCCACGCTCGACCGCACGGCATCCCGGATCCAGTCGGGGAAGCCACTCACGATTGTCGCGATGGGGTCGTCTTCGACCCTCGGGGTTGGGGCAAGTGCCCCGGCGATGAGCTATCCGAGCCGCCTCGAGCAGGAACTGAGAGGTTGGTTTCCCGGCGTCGAGATCCGGGTGATTAATCACGGCGTCGGTGGCCAGGACGTTCCCGAGGAGTTGACCCGGCTCGATCGGGACGTCATCGCCGAGCACCCCGATCTGGTGATCTGGCAAGTCGGCACGAATGCGGTGCTTAGGCGCGACGATCTTTCGGCCGATGAGCACCTCATTCGCCGCGGCGTGTCCTCGATGCAGGAGAACGGCATCGAGATTGTCCTGATGGACCTCCAATACGCGCCGCGGGTTCTCGCGCGCCCCGCTTCTGCGGAAATGGAGCGGCTGCTCGCGGAGCTTGCGAAACGCGCACGGGTCGGGCTGTTTCGCCGGTTTCAGATCATGCAGGAATGGGATCGCACGCAGCAGCTCGCACCTGCCGCGCTGATCGGGCCCGACGGGTTGCACATGACCGACGCGAGCTACGGCTGCCTGGCTAACCAGCTGGCAGAGGCTCTGGCGTCGAACTGGCGGTCGCAGCAGAAGCTGGCGAAATCGCCTCAACGCAGTCCGGACACGATCGCCGGTGTCGCGCGCCCGATGGACGCACAGTCCGCCGCCCCCTCGCGGCTGCACTGACATCCAGCCGCCGACGTCTTTCGGTTGCCCCCAGCCGGAGACAGGCGGGCCAGCGGCCGGTAGACAACAACAGCCAGTGAACGCCGCGGTTGCCATAGTCGCATAGAACTACCGCACTGCGGCAGAACGCCGCGGCAACATGGCTCTTTGCACTCAAGCAAGGCGAGTTCGACGCCGATCAAGACCGACAACGCAGACGTTAACTTACATTTCTATTGGGTTTTTGGCCAACTCAATATATGCTGAGGGCAACTTCGGAGTGACCACAACATGTTGTTGATTGGTCGAGTTTGCGTACATGAGGAACCCCGGCGTCTGGTCGGGTGACGGGATGTTTCCGAGCGCCGCATACGTTCGCACTCTCGCCACAAAGTGTTGCCATAATGATAGCATGATCAGTGGGGAGTGGAGCCCATCGCGGCACTGGCTCCCGAGCATGACGCAGCGTGGAACCGGAGGATTGCAACAGGGCGTAAACCCGGAGATGCACGTTTGGAGAGGCGACGTAACAAGGGTTTTACCGGGATTTACAACGAATTACACAATTCCGGCGAAACATTCGCTCGGTTCTGTCGTTCTCTGGTGGTGTAACGGGAAGCTACGGGTTGAGCGCGGGGCATCGGTTGAGGTGAGACATGAAATTCGATGACGGAATTTTCGGGCTCTATTCAAAGTTGTATGAAAACCGGAGAGACGTCGAGCTATCCCTTGAGGAGTATCTCGGCAAATGCTCCGACGAATCGTCCTACTATGCCGGCGCCGCCGAACGCATGCTCAGCGCCATCGGCGAGCCGGTCATGGTCGATACAAGCCAAGACCCGCGTCTCGGCCGGATCTTCATGAACCGGACGATCAAGGTCTACCCCGAATTCGCGGATTTCTTCGGCATGGAGGAGACGATCGAGCGGATCGTCGGGTTTTTCCGCCATGCGGCACAGGGGCTCGAGGAGCGCAAGCAAATTCTTTATCTGCTGGGTCCGGTCGGCGGCGGCAAATCCTCGCTCGCCGAACGGCTGAAGCAGCTGATGGAGAAGGAGGCGGTCTATGTGTTGAAGGCCGGCAAGGAAGTCAGCCCGGTCTTTGAGAGCCCGCTCGGCCTGTTCGATCCGGTAACTCTTGGCCCCGAGCTGGAAAAGCGCTATGGCGTTCCGCGGCGCCGGCTGACCGGCACGATTTCGCCTTGGGCAGTCAAGCGCCTCGAAGAGTTCGGCGGCGACATTACGAAATTCACGGTAGTCCGCATGCAGCCGTCTAGGCTGAAGCAGATCTGCATCTCCAAGACTGAGCCCGGCGACGAGAACAACCAGGATGTGTCGAGCCTCGTCGGCAAGGTCGACATTCGCAAGCTTGAATTCTTCAGCCAAAACGACCCGGACGCCTATTCCTATTCGGGCGGCCTGAACCGCACGACCCAGGGGTTGCTCGAATTTGTCGAGATGTTCAAGGCACCGATCAAGATGCTGCATCCCTTGTTGACCTCGACCCAGGAAGGAAATTACGTCGGTTCCGAGAATATCGGCGGCATCCCTTATCAGGGGATCGTCTTGGCCCACTCGAACGAGGCCGAATGGCAGAGCTTTAAAAACAACAAGAACAACGAGGCGTTCATCGACCGCATTTCGGTGATCAAGGTCCCGTACTGCTTGCGTGCAACCGAGGAACGCAAGATATATGAGAAATTGTTGCAGAACAGTGAGCTGGCCAGCTCGCCATGTGCACCGTCGACCTTGGATATTCTCTCGCGCTTCAGCGTGCTGTCGCGGCTGAAGCCTCATGAGAACTCGAACCTGTATTCGAAGATGCGGGTCTATGACGGCGAGAGTTTGAAGGACACCGATCCGCGCGCCAAATCCGTGCAGGAATATCGCGACGCCGCCGGGGTCGACGAGGGAATGGACGGCATTTCGACCCGCTTCGCCTTCAAGGTGTTGTCGAGCACCTTCAATTTTGACACGCAGGAGGTGGCGGCCGATCCCGTTCACCTCATGTACGTGCTGGAGCAAGCGATCTGGCGCGAGCAGTTTCCTGATGACGCCGAAAAGAAATACCTGAATTTCATCAAGGCCGAGCTGGCGCCGCGTTATGCCGAGTTCATCGGCCACGAGATCCAGAAGGCCTATCTCGAGTCGTACTCCGATTACGGACAGAATCTGTTCGACCGGTACGTAGCCTATGCCGATGCGTGGATCGAGGATTCGGATTACAAGGACCCGGACACCGGGCAGCTGATGAACCGCGAACTGTTGAACCAAGAGCTGTCGAAAATAGAGAAGCCGGCGGGCATCGCCAACCCGAAGGACTTCCGCAACGAGGTCGTCAAATTCGCGTTGCGGGCGCGCGCCAATAATTCCGGGCGCAACCCGTCATGGACCTCCTACGAGAAGTTGCGCGAGGTCATTGAGCGCCGCATGTTCTCTCAAGTCGAGGACCTGCTGCCGGTCATCAGCTTTGGCACTAAGAAGGATACCGACACCGAGAAGAAGCATGCCGATTTCCTCGAGCGCATGGTGGCGCGCGGCTATACCGAGCGGCAAGTCCGGCGGCTGGTCGAGTGGTATATGCGGGTCAACAAGGCCGGGTAGGCGATCACAGCCGCCAGCCTGGAGATAATCCATGAACATCGTCGACCGTCGTCCGAACCCGAAGGGCAAAAGCCTCAGTAACCGGCAGCGTTTCCTGGCGCGGGCCCGGGCCGAAGTCAAATCGGCGGTACAAGAGGCATTGCGCAAACGAAAGGTGGCCGATGTCGGCCATGGCGAAAAGGTGGCGATCCCGACGCGCGGGATCGCCGAGCCGATCTTTCACCACAGCCGGCGTACCGGGCGGACCGAGCATGTCGTCCCCGGCAACAAGGAGTATATCAAGGGCGACGAGATTCCGCGGCCGACCGGCGGGGAAGGGCGTGGCGGCTCGCAGGGAAGCCCGGACGGGTCGGGCGAGGATGCGTTCGAATTCACCCTTTCGAAAGAAGAGTTCCTCGACATGTTTTTCGAGGACCTCGAACTACCCGATCTCGTCAAGAAAAGCTTGAAGGAGACATTCGCGGTCGATCTGCAACGGGCGGGTTACACCGTGACGGGCAGTCCCGCAAACCTCAGCATTCGGCGGACGATGCGCAACAGCATGGCACGCCGGATATCGCTGAAGCGGCCAAAACAATCTGACTTGGAGGCGCTGCGAGAGGCGATCGATAACGCGCGCGCTCGCGGTGCTGACGAAGAGGCTGAAAGGCTTCTTCGCGAGCTCGACCGCCTCGAGCACCGCAGCAAGATCATTCCTTACATCGATCCGATCGATGTCCGCTACAACCGCTTTGAGCGAGTTCCCCGCCCGAATACCGAAGCGGTGATGTTCTGCCTGATGGATGTCTCAGGATCGATGACCGAGGCGATGAAGGACCTCGCCAAGAGGTTCTTCATGCTGCTGCATGTGTTCCTGATCCGGCGCTACCGGCACGTCGATATCGTCTTCATCCGCCACACCAGCACCGCCGAAGAGGTTGACGAAGAGACGTTCTTTTACAGCCGGGAGACTGGCGGTACCGTAGTCTCGACCGCGCTCGAAAAAATGCTGGAGATTGCGCGGGCTCGATATCCCACCGACCGATGGAACATCTACGCGGCTCAGGCTTCCGACGGCGACAATTATGGCGCGGACAGCGGACGTTGCGTTTCCTTGCTGGGTGGCGAGGTGCTCCCGCTCTGCCAGTATTTCGCCTACGTCGAAGTCGGCGACGGCATGGGAGGAAGCCTGACCGGATTATCGCGAGATAGCGACCTCTGGAGAGCCTATAACGAGGTCGCGCCGGCCCATCCGCATTTTGTAATGCGCCGGGTCAGCGACCCGTCGCAGATCTTCTCGGTTTTTCACGAATTGTTCGCCAAGGGGGGTATCCGTGCCTGACTCCGCCGCGCTGCGGCTCGAAACCCCGACCCCGCTTTTCTCCGGCCCGAATTGGGATTATTCCGGTTTGCGGCGGGTCTACGACGCCGTCGAGCGGATCGCGCTCGACGAGCTGGGGCTCGACGTCTATCCCGTTCAGATCGAGGTGATCACCTCCGAGCAGATGCTTGACGCTTACGCCTCGGTCGGGCTGCCGCTGATGTATCGGCACTGGAGCTTCGGCAAGCGCTTTGCCTATCACGAGACCCTCTACCGCAAAGGGTTGCAGGGCCTCGCATACGAGATCGTCATCAACTCTAACCCGTGCATCTGCTACATCATGGAAGAAAATTCCATGACCATGCAGACGTTGGTCGTCGCGCACGCCGCTTTCGGCCACAACCATTTCTTTAAGAACAATTATCTATTTCGGCAGTGGACCGATGCCAACGGCATTCTCGACTATTTGAGCTTTGCGCGGGACTACGTGCAGAAATGCGAAGAACGGCACGGGGCCGAGGCGGTGGAGCGCGTGCTCGACGCCGCGCACGCGCTAAAGGACCACGGCGTCAACCGCTACGCCCACCGCACCAAGCCAAATCTCGCTGAGGAGCGGCGCCGAGCTGAGGAGTGGCGCGCGCATTTCGAGGCGACCTACAACGATTTGTGGCGCACCGTGCCTGGCGGCGGAAAAGACAAAGAGGACCGTGACGGCGACGAGGCGCGGCTTCAGGAGATCAAGCGCGAGCTCGGATTGCCCGAAGAGAACCTGCTTTATTTCATCGAGAAACGCGCTCCGAGGCTTGAGGATTGGCAACAGGAGCTGGTCCGCATCGTCCGCTTGGTTTCGCAGTATTTCTACCCGCAAAAGCAAACGCAGATGATGAACGAGGGGTGCGCGACCTTCGTGCATTACGAAATAATGCGGCGGCTGCACGACAAAGGGCTGATCACCGAAGGATCGATGCTCGAATTTCTGCATTCGCATTCGAGCGTCGTGTTTCAGCCGGATTTCGACGACCCGCGGTTCAGCGGCCTCAACCCTTATGCGCTCGGCTTCGCGATGATGAGCGACATCCACCGCATCTGCGAGGAGCCGACCGAGGAGGATCGGGAGTGGTTTCCCGAAATTGCCGGCTCGGGAGACGGCTTTGGCGTGCTGCGTCATGCGTGGGCGAATTACCGCGACGAGAGCTTCGTCCTGCAGCATCTGAGCCCGGCGATGATCCGCCGCTTTCGGCTGTTCCATGTCTCCGACGACAGCACCAAGCCGGCGTTGCGCGTCGAGGCGATCCATGACGACGTCGGCTATCGCAAAGTTCGCAGCGCGTTGTCCCGGCAATATGATCTGTCCCGCCGCGAGCCCGACATTCAGGTGGTCGACGTCGATCTCAGAGGCGATCGCTGCCTCGTTCTTGCGCATTATGTGCACAATGGGGTGCTGCTCGAAGAAAAGAGCTGCCGCGCCGTAATCCGCCATGCGGCGACATTGTGGGGCTATTCGGTCAAGCTGCTCGAAATCGAAGCCGCCACCGACAAGACTCTCAAGACCTACGAGGTAGCGCCGCCCGGCTGACCACCGGGCCGGTCGCGAGGCGAGAGCCCCGCCTCGCAAGTGGTGCCATGCGCAATGATCGTCCTTGGCATCGAAACGAGCTGCGACGAGACCGCTGCAGCCGTCGTGGCCACAACGGCGGCCGGTCCGCGGATTCTTTCCAATTTGGTCCGATCCCAGCTCGCGGAGCACATGCCTTATGGCGGGGTGGTGCCTGAGATCGCCGCGCGCGCTCATCTTGACCATCTCGATCCGGCGATCTTACGTGCGCTCGCCGAGGCTGGCGTCTTGCTCGGGGAGGTCGACGGAGTAGCCGCGGCCGCGGGCCCGGGTTTGATTGGGGGCTTGATCGTCGGTTCGACGATGGCAAAGGGATTGGCGTGGGCTGCGGGTAAGCCGTTTCTCGCGATTAACCATCTCGAAGCCCACGCTCTGACCGTCCGCCTTACGGACGAAGTAGAATTCCCGTACCTTCTGCTCCTCGTCTCAGGGGGGCACTGTCAGCTCCTCGTCTGCGTCGGGGTTGGCCATTACACGAGGCTCGGGACTACTCTCGACGATGCGGCCGGCGAAGCGTTTGACAAGGCAGCAAAACTGATCGGGCTCGGCTATCCCGGTGGGCCCGCCGTCGAAGCGGCTGCACGTGACGGAGATCCCTGCCGTTTCGTCCTGCCGCGCCCGATGAAGAGCAGGCCGGGTTGCGACTTCTCCTTCTCCGGTCTGAAGACGGCGGTGCGTCAGATCACCTCCGAACGCGGCCCACTCGATCCCCGCGACCAGGCGGACCTCGCGGCTTCGCTCCAACTCGCGATCTGCGAGGCGTTGACCGATCGGACCGCGAACGCGATCACCGGGTTCCTCCGAGAACACCCAGAGGGAGATACGCTGGTGGTTGCCGGGGGTGTTGCCGCCAACAAGCAGCTGCGAATATGCCTGACAAAGCTCGCCGAGGATGCCGGGCTGCGCTTTGTTGCGCCCCCGCCGGCATTGTGCACCGACAATGGGGCAACGATCGCCTGGGCCGGCATCGAGCGGCTTCGGCTCAACCTGGTCGACGGTCTCGACGCACCGCTCCGGCCGCGATGGCCGCTCGACACCGCCGCGCCGCCACGGCCGGGAGCGGGTGTGAAGGCGTGAGCCGATGGGCGTGGGCGTGATCTGGTGAGGCGGTTGGCGGTCATCGGTGGTGGTGCCTGGGGAACGGCGCTCGCCATGGTCGCCCGCCGCGCCGGCGCGCTCCCGGTGCTGTGGGCTCGGGACCCCGACGTAGTTGCGGCGATCAATCGGCATCATCAGAACCCTCTTTTCCTGCCCGGCGTGATGCTCGACCCCGCCATCACGGCAACTGCCGACATGGCGTCGGCAACGGAAGGGGCGGAGGCGGCATTGCTGGTCGTCCCGGCGCAATTCCTGCGGGGTGTGATCAAGGTGCTCGCGTCTCACATTGGCCGGGGGCTCCCGGTGCTGCTCTGCGCCAAAGGGATCGAGAGCGGTTCGCTTAAAACGATGTCGGAAATTGCCGCCGAAATCCTGCCCGCCTGCCCCTCTGCGGTACTGTCTGGGCCTACTTTTGCCCCCGAGGTCGCGCGTGCCTTGCCGACTGCGGTCACGATCGCGAGCGATGATGTGTCGCTCGGTCGCGCCTTTATGGAGGCCCTCGGAAGCAGCCGGTTTCGGCCCTATTTATCGCAGGACCCGCTGGGCGCCGAAATGGGCGGCGCGGTCAAGAACGTCCTGGCTATTGCTTGCGGCATCGTCGTCGGCCGCGGTCTGGGTGACAACGCCCGGGCTTCGCTGATCACCCGCGGGCTCGCGGAGATGATTCGGCTCGGGGTAGCCAAGGGCGGCCGAGCCGAGACATTCTGCGGCCTCTCCGGGCTAGGGGACCTCGTGCTGACTTGCAGTTCCGCCCAATCGCGCAACTTTGGGCTTGGCCTCGCGCTTGGCCGCGGGGAGGCACTCGATGCCGCGCTCCGTCGCGGCCGCTCGGTTGTCGAGGGCGTGGATACTGCCGCAGCGGTCGCGCGTTTGGGGGAACGGCTCGAGATAGAGATGCCGATCGCCGCGGGGGTCAATGCACTACTTCACCGCGGCGAATCGATAGATGCCGTCATCGATCTGCTGTTGCGCCGGCCGTATCGGGCCGAGTAGGCACGGGGGTCGGAACCTTGGGCGCCAGTTTGGTGGGAGAGACGGAAAAGACTTTTCTGGACCGGCCGAAAGCCAATATCATTGGGGAGCGAGCGGCGCTACCGGCTCGGACCGAAATGAGCGACAACGGAAAACGCGGTGAGGAAGGACCGGGCACGGGTGTCGTCGTCAAGGCGAAGCCGAAGACGAAGAAGCCTTCCATGTACAAGGTATTAATGTTGAATGACGACTACACTCCGATGGAGTTCGTCGTGCACATTCTCGAACGGTTCTTCAACAAGAACCGCCAGGAGGCGACCCGCATCATGCTCCATGTTCATCGCCGGGGCGTCGGAATCTGCGGTGTCTACACGTATGAGGTCGCCGAGACCAAGGTGACGCAAGTCATGGATTTCGCCCGGCAGCACCAGCATCCGCTGCAGTGTACGCTGGAAAAGGACTAGGCAAGGAAGGCAGGCAGGCGTGCTGTCACGCAATCTCGAAAAGTCGCTGCATCGGGCTCTCGCCCACGCCAATGAGCGTCGGCACGAATATGCCACGCTCGAACATCTGCTGCTGGCGCTTACCGAGGATCAGGACGCGGTTGCCGTGTTGCGCGCGTGCAGCGTCGACCTCGATCGTTTGCGCCGCGAGGTCCTGAACTATGTCGATAACGAGCTCGCCAACCTCGTCGCGACCCATGGCGACGACGCGAAGCCGACGGCAAGCTTCCAGCGCGTGCTCCAACGCGCCGCAATTCACGTCCAGTCCTCGGGCCGCGAGGAGGTCACCGGCGCAAACGTGCTAGTCGCGATGTTCGCCGAGCGGGAGAGCCACGCAGTCTATTTCCTGCAGGAGCAGGACATGACGCGATTCGATGCCGTCAATTACATCTCACACGGCATCGCCAAGGCGGCGGGGCGCTCGGAGACGCGACGGGTGCAGGGTGCCGATGAGGACGACCGCAGCGAAAAATCCCAGAAACGTAATCACGACGCGCTCGATGCCTACTGCGTCAACCTCAACAAAAAAGCCAAGGGTGGCAAGATCGATCCACTAATCGGCCGCGAGGCCGAGGTCGAGCGCACGATCCAAATCCTCTGCCGGCGGGCCAAGAACAATCCGCTCTATGTCGGGGACCCCGGTGTCGGCAAGACGGCTATTGCCGAGGGGCTAGCGCGCCGCATTGTCCAGCGCGAGGTCCCCGAGGTCCTGCTGAACGCGACGATCTACGCTCTCGACATGGGGGCATTGCTTGCGGGCACCCGGTATCGCGGCGATTTCGAGGAGCGGCTCAAAGCGGTCCTGTCCGAGCTCGAGGCGCAGCCCGGCGCGATCCTTTTCATTGACGAGATCCATACGGTCATCGGGGCCGGGGCGACGAGCGGCGGGGCGATGGATGCATCGAACCTGTTGAAGCCGGCACTGGCCGGCGGTGTGATCCGCTGCATCGGCTCGACCACCTATAAAGAGTACCGCAACTATTTCGAGAAAGACCGCGCACTCGTCCGCCGTTTTCAGAAAATCGACGTCAACGAGCCGACCGTCGAGGACTCGGTCAAGATCCTGCGGGGCCTGAAACCTTATTACGAGCGGCACCATAAGGTGCGGTACACGAGCGACGCGTTGCGCGCGGCGGTCGAGCTGTCGCATCGCTATATCGGGGACCGCAAGTTGCCGGACAAGGCGATCGACGTGATCGACGAGACCGGGGCGGCGCAGATGCTCGTCCCCGAGAACCGGCGGCGCAAGACCATCACCGCCAAGGAGGTCGAGGCCTGCATCGCGACGATGGCGCGGATCCCGCCAAAGAGCGTGTCGCGCGATGATCGCGAGGTGCTGAAGAATTTGGACCGCGACCTGAAGACGATGGTCTTCGGTCAGGACAAGGCGATCGAGGCCCTGGTTTCGGCGATCAAACTGGCGCGCGCTGGCCTGCGCGATCCGGAAAAGCCGATCGGCTCTTATCTGTTCTCCGGCCCGACTGGGGTCGGCAAGACCGAGGTAGCTCGCCAACTAGCCCGTACGCTCGGCATTGAGATCACCCGCTTCGACATGTCCGAGTATATGGAGCGGCATACGGTATCGCGGCTGATCGGCGCGCCGCCGGGTTATGTCGGCTTCGATCAAGGGGGTCTCTTGACCGACGCGATCGATCAACATCCTCACAGCGTGCTGCTGCTGGACGAGATCGAGAAGGCCCATCCCGACCTATTTAACATCCTGCTACAGGTAATGGACTACGGCAAGTTGACCGATCACAACGGCAAGAATGTCGACTTCCGCAACGTCATCCTGATCATGACCACGAACGCTGGCGCTTGGGACCTTGCCAAGCCGGCGATCGGCTTTGGTAGCGGCATCCGGGAAGGCGACGATCAGGAGGCGATCAATCGTATGTTCACGCCGGAGTTCCGCAACCGGCTCGATGCGACAATCTCGTTCGCAGCGCTCTCGGTCGAAACGATTGGACGGGTCGTCGACAAATTCGTGCTGCAACTCGAAGAGCAACTCGCCGACCGCAACGTCACAATCGAGCTCGATGACGGCGCCCGGGCTTGGCTCGCTGAAAAAGGCTACGACCGGCTCTTCGGCGCCCGCCCGCTCGCCCGAGTGATCCAAGAGCACATCAAGAAGCCGCTTGCCGAGGAACTCCTGTTCGGGCGGTTGTCGAAGGGCGGGACCGTCCGAGTCACGCGCAAACCCGACGAGGACAAACTCTCGTTCTCGTACGAAGAGCGCCCCGCCGAACCGGCGCCAAAAGAGCCCGAGCTGGTCGAATAACCAGCTTCCTCGTACCGTTTCTCCCTACTCGGGGAAATCGCACGAGGGCTCCTCGTGGCGGAACGGGGAAAACTCCGCGAGCCCCTCCATCTTGTGCTCGATCATCTGGCGCTCGCGTGCCAGGAATTGGGCGACGGCCCGGCGAAACGCCGGATCGGGGA
>Ga0209656_10000961_pt1 | contig 18584 bp, 16 predicted proteins | sample BogFormECP12_OM2_FD_188239 | JGI IMG/M metagenome (GOLD analysis project Ga0209656, IMG submission 188239) | Bog forest soil microbial communities from Calvert Island, British Columbia, Canada - ECP12_OM2 (SPAdes) (version 2) | ecosystem: Environmental > Aquatic > Freshwater > Wetlands > Bog ... | reverse complement strand
GTTCGGGACGCTGCCGGGGGGAATGAACGAGCCGACATCCGGCATCCCGACGGGCACTCCGAGCAAGGACCCGGCATCGTTGAGCAGACTCTGGGTGTCGGCCAGCAGCGTGTTGGGATCACTGCCCGCCGACAACAGCTTGGTGGTGTCGCTGATCAGAGGTATGAGACCGCCGGCGCTGGGCATAAGACCCGAGCCCGTGGGCACGGAGGAGCCCGGATCTGGGGGTGTTGGCAGGAACGGTATGTCGGCAGGCGCGGGAGCGGCGGCGGCGGCGCCGGCACCAAACCCCAACGCAGCCAGCGCTAATCCGGCATATACGGCCGCCCCGACGAACAGCCGGCAACCCTTCGAAATCGCGAACATTTGTGTACCCCTGCTCTGTCGTGGAGTGACCGTTAGCCACTCATATCACTTGGGTAACAATTGTTGTCAGAAGTCACAGTTGTAACACGACACGATCACAGTTTGCACACTTTGAATCGGCGGCGCGATTTCTTCGTTGCGTGCGTCGCTTGACAGCGCGGCGCGGCAACGACGTGAGAGTTGCGGGCCAGCACACCGGCCCACACCGCAGAGAAGCGATCGCCCGTTGAACTCCCTGTCGTGCAACGCTATCCGCCGTGGGCATGTTGAGGGCTCGCAACCGTCTGGGGGTACCAGTGGCCCCCAGCCATGGTGATCGCGCGCGTCGCGGCTTAGCTGGTCAGGACCGTCCTGGGTCGTTGGGATGCGCGCTGAGCGGCGTGGTTTCGACGGTCATCCAGGTATACAGCGGAAGCGATTCCAGGACGGCGCTCATCCCGGCGGTATCGCTGGCACCCCACAGGCCAAGCGTGCGCCGGCGGTCCTGTTGGCCCGGCAACGCCCACAGCCGCAGGAGATGCCCCTGCGCGGCGAGTTCGCGGGCGCGTCGGGCTTCGCGCGACGCGGTGTCATCGACAACGTGCGCCGAGGTCCCCTCCGGCACCGTGATGGTCATCGCGACCAGAAACTCGGTGCGGTGGGTGTCGTTCGGGGTGATCCCCGCGCGCGCTGGATCGTTCGGGTGCGGTGAGAGCGGCGTGACCACGTCGGTGCGCCAGATGCGCAGCGGCATCGAGGCCAGCACCTCCTCGAGTTGGCGGTCGTCAAGTGCGGCGAACAGCCCAAGCGTGCGCCACTCGCCCGGCTGCAGTGGGGGACGCCACAGGCGTCGCAGGTTTCCCTGGGCTGCCAATTCCCGCGACCGCGCGGCTTCGCGCGCCCGGACGTCGTTGACGGTTTCGTCTGGTGTCCCCGCCGGGACGTGCGTGGTCATGGTGACGAGGAATTCCACCAGTAGATTGTCAATCCGTAGACCACGATCGCGTCGTGTCTTTAGTTCAGTTGGCGGTGAATACCAAAGCGCGAGATGTCGTCTTGCCTGCACCGGGCCGGGGCATACGGTTAGGGTTCGGGCAACTCAACCGCAAGGGGACCTCGATGGCCAAGCTCAGGTTCGGATACTTCATCGCACCGTTCCACCGCGCGGGCACCAACCCGACGCTGGCATTGCAGCGTGACCTGGACTTCGCCGAACACCTCGATGCCCTCGGCTTCGACGAAGTGTGGTTCGGCGAGCATCACTCCGCGGGCAGCGAGATCATCAGCTCACCGGAGATCTTCATCGCGGCCGCAGCGCAACGGGCCAAGCGGATCCGGTTCGGCACCGGGGTCATCTCGCTGGCATACCACAACCCGCTGTGGGTCGCCGACCGCTTGATGCTGCTCGATCACCTCACTCACGGTCGCGTGATCGGCGGGGTAGGACCCGGGTCGCTGCCCACCGATTCCGCGATGATCGGGCTGACCCCCACCGACACGCGCGAGCTGCTCGAAACCAACCTCGACATCGTCGTGCGGCTGCTGGCCGGGGAGACCGTGACCGCCAAGACGCCGACGCACGAGCTTTTCGACGCGAGGCTGCAACTGGCCCCCTACTCCGATGGCGGGATCCCGCTGGCGGTGGCCGCGGTCGCCTCGCCCACGGGTGCGCGGCTGGCCGGCAAGCACGGCATCGGGTTGCTGTCGATCGGCGCGACGCTGACGATTGAAGGCTTCGATGCGCTCGCCTACCACTGGGGCATCGTCGAAGAGCGCGCGGCGGCGTTCGGTACTCGGGTCGACCGCGCGAGCTGGACCCTGGTCGGGCCGTTCCACATCGCCGAGACCGACCAACAGGCCCGCGCCGACGTGAAGTTCGGGATCGAGTCCTGGTTCCGCTACTTCCAGCGGGTTGCTGCGTTTCCCCAGATGACCATCCCGGGACAGCAGCTCGACGAGATGATCGACATCATCAACGACGCCGGGGCCGGTGTCATCGGCACGCCGGAGCGGGCACGGGCCCAGGTGCAGCGGCTGTGGGACCAGTCCGGCGGATTCGGTTGCATGCTGCAGATGGGACACGAATGGGCGAACCCCGCCGCGACCAAACGCTCGGCGGAACTGTTCGCCGCCGAGGTCATGCCCCACTTCCGGGGCCAGGCGCAACCGACACTCGACGCCGCGGCCCGGGCCACCGACGTCCGCGACGCCCTCGCGCAGACGCAGCTGCAGGCCATCGACCACATGACCAAGAAGTACCAGGACGAAATCGACTCGAAATAAACGGCTTTCAAGGCTTTCACCGCCGGTAGAGGCGTTTGCCGGCCGCGGTGAGCGGACTCTGCTGCACCGGCGGTGTTCTGGTTGCGGGCACCCTTGGGAGTCCTATGGCGCTGTTGGGGAGGACCATTGGCTCTGGTGCGCCGACGCGTCATTGACCAGGGTCGGTCTCGATACACAAGAATGGAGGCCGACCATGCCCACGACAGGCTTGCACGCCGATACCCTGCAGGATGCAGTGGAACTGGCGTGTCGCGCCCCGTCGTTCCACAACAGCCAGCCGTGGCGGTGGGTGCTCGGGCACGGGAGGCTCCACCTGTTCATCGATCCGGACCGGATCGTAGACACCGACAAGTCCGGTCGCGAAACGCTGATTAGTTGCGGCGCCGTGCTGGATCACCTGCGCGTCGCAGCGGCGGCGGCGGGCTGGACGGCCACGGTCGAGCGCTATCCAAACGCGGACGATCCCACGCTGCTGGCGGCCATCGATTTCACCCCGCTGACGTTGGTCACCGACGCTCACCGCCGTCGCGCCGATGCGATCCTGCGGCGGCGCACCGACCGACTTCCGTTCGCGGCTCCGCCGGACTGGGAATCGTTCGACGCGACCTTGCGGGAGGCCATCGGCGACAGTGGCGCGCTGCTGGACGTCCTCACCGACGATGTACGCCCACAAGTGGCCGAAGCGTCCCAGCTCAGTGAGGCGCTGCGCATGTATGACTCGCCGTACCATGCCGAACTGGCCTGGTGGACAGCGCCGTTCGCCGCCTACGACGGCATTCCGCCCACCTCGCTGGTTTCCGCGGAAGAGAGCGACCGGGTCGATGTGGGACGCAGCTTTCCAGTTATCAATCACCAAGATCGTCGTCAGGATCTGCCGGAGGACCATTCGAAGATCGTTGTTCTGTCCGTGGCCGAAGACATCCGCGCCAACGTGTTGAGATGCGGCGAAGCGCTATCGGCGGTACTGCTGGAATGCACGATGGCCGGCCTGGCCAGCTGTACGCTCACCCACGTCATCGAGGTTGCCGCCAGCCGAGACGTCATCATCAGCCTCATCGCGCAGCCATATCCTCAGGTCGTGATCCGCGTCGGGGTGGCGCCGGCCGGCGACGATGTGCCTCCGCCGACGCCGCGGCGACCCGTCGCCGACGTTCTGCACTTCCGCGTGTAGCCGAACGACGGCTGGCGGCGGTGGTGGTTGTGTTACAGGCGTGGGTTGGCGCATCGGGTGTCGCGATGCTCAGTAATCACGCCGGCATGTACCAGGGCGACCCACGTCTTGACCCGTTATATGAAGAACTCGACAAGCGACGGGCGGTCGCCTTCGTGCACCCCACAGTCTTCACCGCCGGCGACTATCCCATCGGGCCCAGCGACGGGTCACCGATCCCGTCGATCCAGCCGTCACAGTCGGAATTCGGCTGCCGAGCATGGCGGCGACGGGCCGAGACCGCCGGTCTGCTATATCGACTTCCGGTCTTGTATACCGACCACCGCCGGACAGAGGTGCTTTTGCCTCCACAACGATGTCGGTCACTTCGACGCCTTAGGAGTCGAATGTGGTTCCCTTGGCAGGGCGAGGCTGTTGAGGAGCGGGCCATGGAGAATGCAGACACAACACCCGGACTGACCGAGTTCCGTGACAGCCGGCTCGAGTACCGTCGATTGTTCTCGGAGGTCTGGGGGACGTTCCTGCTGGTGCTGGCCGCCGCCGGCGGCGGCGTGGTCGGTGCACAGCCCTACGGCAGCGGACTCACCCTTCCGGTCAAGGTGATCGCGCCCGGTGTAATGGTCATGGCGATCATCTACTTCATGGGCACAATCTCGGGTGCGCATCTGAATCCTGCGGTGACGTGGGCTTTCGCGTTGCGCGGCAACTTCCCGTGGCGGCGCGTCCCGGGTTACATTGTGGCGCAGGCGATCGGGGCGTTCCTGGCGTGCCTATTCCTGCAGTGGTCAATCGGCGGGATCAGGCACGGCGCGACGGTGCCCGCTCCGGGTGTCTCGGACTGGGTGGCCGTCGCGATCGAAGGTGTGCTGACGCTCGGCCTCGTGAGCGTCATCCTGGGGACGTCGTCGGGCGCCCGGAATATCGGAACCAATGCGGCGATTGCGGTCGGCGGGTACATCGGCATCGCCGCCGTGTGGGGTGCGCCGGTCACCGGTGCGTCGATGAACCCGATGCGCTCGCTGGCGCCCGACGCAGTCGCGGGCCAGGTAGGCACATATTGGATCTACCTGGTCGGACCGATGATCGGCGCCACCATTGCGGTCGGGTTCGAATACATCCTGAAGGGTCGGGCTACGGCGGCCGGCGCGCGGGCGGCTCAGGGCGTGCTGAGTGGGCCTGACACCTCAGGGCAGTAGGTCCCTCTTCAGTTCTGCCGAGCGGGGCTGACCCAACATTTCCGAAACCGTTTCTGTCGGCCTGGGCGCCGAAACGGCAATCGTAGGGCCGAATCGAACCTAAGCTGCGGGTGAACCCGCTTCACCCGTGACGCGGGCTTCCACCAGCCACGGCAAAGGAGCCAGCAATGACGCGCACGATCCGACACGGCAATCGGAACGGTTACGCCTCCCTGGGCGCCGGCGGCTTGAGCCAGGAATCCTTGCCGATGCGCCTGTTCGCCAAGGGCAACGCAAAGCAGTGGAACCCGGCGGACATCGACTTCACGCAGGACGCCAAGGACTTCGCCGCGATGACCGACGACGAGCGATGGATGACCACCTCGCTGGCCGCACAGTTTCTCGCCGGAGAGGAATCGGTGACCCAGGACCTACAACCGTTTGTCGCGGCGATGGCTGCGGAAGGCCGCTTCGCCGACGAGATGTATCTGACCCAGTTCGTGTACGAGGAGGCTAAGCACACGCTGGGCTTCCGGCTCTGGTTCGACGCTGTCGGCCTTACCGAGGACCTGCACGAATACATCGAGTTCAACGACCCCTACATGCAGATGTTCACCCGAGAACTGCCGGCCAGCCTGTACGCACTGGAGCAGGACTCCACCCCGCGTAACCAGATCCGGGCCTCCGTCACCTACAACCACGTGATCGAGGGAACGCTCGCTCTGACCGGCTACTACGCCTGGCAGAAGGTGTGCAGCAGCCGCGGAATCCTGCCCGGGATGCAGAAAGTCATCAAGCACATCGGCGACGACGAACGTCGGCACATGGCGTGGGGCACCTTCACCTGCCGCCGACACGTCGCGGCCAACGACGAACTCTGGCAAGTCGTCCAGGACCGAATGGGCGAGCTCATGGGCCTGGCGACGGAAACGGTCGCCGAGACTTTCCGCAAGTTCGGCAACAAGCCCCCCTTCGGGCTGGATCCAGAAGAGATGACCGCCTACGCCCTGGACAAACTCACCCGCCGGCTCGGGGCGATCGAATCCGCCCGCGGCGCCGATGTGCTCACCATCGACCGCGACGCGTCGCCCGAGGCGCTCGAGGAGAAGTTCCACCAGGAGGACCAGCTGGAGCTCACAGGCTGACCGTCAGCCCGTGAGCTGATGCGCTAAGGCTGGGGCGACGTCGGCTGCGGGCTGGCCCCGAATTGTTCGGCCGGTTTCCGTACCGTTGTCTCGTGCGCGACGAATCGATAGGAAAGCTGATGGGGATCAGAGCTGTTGTCGCGCTCGCTGTTGGGCTTGGTTGCTTCAGCCTGGTGCTTCCGACCGTTGCTTCAGCTGATCAGGACTTGAACGGAACGTACACATATTGGGTCACCGAAGAATTCGATCGCGGCGCCCCGGTAGACATCAACGCCCTGCGCACGTGGACTGTTACACCATGTGGTCCCGGATGCGCTCACGTCAGCAGTTCACCGGATCGGGGGCCGGGCGGAGGCGGCGGATACGACGGAGACCTGCGACTCATCGATGGTGGTTGGCAGATGACCGTGACAAGGCCGGATCTGTCGATTTGCGACGACGGGAGGCGCCTGCCGGGAACGGTGAGTTATTCGGTGGACCCGACCACTTTGACCGGCACCGCAAACGGCACCGTGGCGGCGGATTGCGACGGCGCACCGGGCGGGTTCCGGGACACGTTCACGCTGACCCACACCGGCTCGGCGTGAACCGGATTAGATGACGAGAAGACCCTCGTGTCACACAGGCACCCATGGTTTTCGTTCTCGGTGTGCCGCGACAGCAGTCGAGCCAGTCGCGCTACGCCGGAGTAGGCGGTCCGTTAACTGTGGCGGGCTGCTTCTTGGACGAGCTGCACGCGGCTGGTGAGCCCGAGTTTGGTGTAGACGTGGGTGAGGTGGGTTTGCACGGTGCGCGGTGAGACGAACAGCCTGGTGGCGATGTCTTTGTTGCCGAGCCCCTCGCTGACGAGTCGCACGACGTCGTGTTCGGTCGGGGTGAGCGAGGCCCAGCCGCTGGTGGGCCGTTTGCGTTCACCGCGGCCGCGCTGGGCGTAGGCGATCGCGTCCTCGGTGGACAGGGCCGCGCCCTCCGCCCACGCGGAGTCAAAGCCGTTCTCACCCAGCGTATCTCGCAGCGCCGCCACCGAAGCTTCGTAGACGGCGTCATAGATTTTGAAGCGGACCTCGCCGATGCGGTGCCGGATGGCGTGTGCCGCGCCGAACAGCCGGGCGGCTTCGCGGTGACTACCGGCGTCCCCGGCCAGGGTGCCGAGGCACTCCAGGGTGTCGGGAATGCCCGCTTACGCCTGGATGTCGGCGGCGCGGACGAGCGCGTCGTGGGCGTCGCGTTCGGCCTGCTCCGGCTCACCCTGCGCGATCGCCACCCGGGCGCGCGTGCTCGGCGCCCACGTCAGCCACAAGCCGGTCGTGGTCGACACGGCCTCGTCGGCCCAACGGCGGGCGGCAGCGAGATCCCCGTCTGCCAGCGCGGCCTCGGCATTCCAGATGCGCTGCAATGCCTCCGCGCCACCACTCACGACAATCATGAACTGGAGCGCGGCCTCGCGCGCCTCGTGCGCCGCCGCGCCATCCCCGCGGCCAGGGCCGCGAATCCCAACACCATGTGCCCCACTACCGCGAACCTCCCGCCAAGCTCCGCGCCGCCCTCAAGGATCGCCTCGGCCGCCGCCCGGGCCGCCGCCGCCTCACCCTGACGTGCGAGTACCAGGCTCTGGCCGGCGAGGCTGAACACCCTCCAGATCTCGTCGTGAGCCGCCTCGGCCTCGGCCGCCACCTCGCCGAACTGTGCGGCGGATCCGGCTAAATCGCCGCTGAGGTGCTGCGCCGCCCCGAGGTAAAAGCGACACACACGCGAGTTGAACCGGTCGCCGATCGAGTCGGCGAGGTCACGTCCCTCCTCGCCAGCTGCGCGCATCCCGAGCGGGTCAACGATGTGGGCGCCCTGCGCCTGCAGGGCGAGGATCTGGCTCAGCCGCCACCGATCGTCCACGGCACGGGCCAGGCCGATCGCCTCGGCGAAGCATGCCCGGGCCACCTCGACGTGATAGCCCAGGCCGGCGGTAAACCCGCAGGCGGTCAATGTCCGGGCCAGCAGGGCCGGGTCATCGACGTCTCGCGCGATCGCCACGGCCTGTTCGGCCTGATCGAGACGCTGCTCATAATCACGGCCTGCCGGCGCGTCAAGCACGGCGGCCATCGCCGTGTAGTAATCACGATGACGCGAGCGCACGCTGTCGGCCCCGCCGGACTCGCCGAGTTTTTCCAGCGCGTGTTGGCGAACCGTCTCCAGCAACCGGTAGCGGGTTCGGTCCCCGCTGTCGTCGGTCACCACCAGCGACTTGTCCACCAGCAACGTGAGCAGGTCGAGCACCTGGAAGCGCGGCATGTCAGCACCGCCGCCGACCGCCTGGGCGGCGTCCAGGTCGAACCCGCCCACAAACACCGCCAGCCGGCGAAACAAGACCCGTTCCGGCTCGCTCAACAACCCATGCGACCAATCCACCGAGGCGCGCAGCGTCTGCTGGCGGCGCACCGCGGTGCGCGCACCACCGGTCAACAACCGGAACCGGTCATGCAGGCCATCGAGGATCTCGGCCAGCGACAATGCCCGCACCCGCGCGGCCGCCAGCTCGATCGCCAACTTTCGACAAACAACTAACCGACTCAGCGCCGACGAGCTAACCATGCTCGCAGAAGTCCTGCTGATGGCAGGCACCGACACCACCCGCAATCAGTTGGCCGCCGCCGTGCAGGTCCTGTGCGACCACCCCAAGCAGTGGGCCCTCCTGGCTGAGCATCCCGAGCTCGCACCGCAGGCCGTCGAGGAGCTCATGCGCCATAGCCCGGTCATTTTCACGTCCATGCGCAAGGCCGCCGAAGACGTCCAACTCGCGGAGGTCACTATTCCCGCCGGCACGCTCGTGCTCGCCAACACTGCCTCGGCCAACCGCGACCCTGCCGTCTACCACGATCCCGACCGCCTCGACATCACCCGCGCAAATCCGCCGACCATGCTGAGCTTCGGCGGCGGCATTCATTACTGTCTGGGAGCACACCTCGCCCGGCTCGAACTCGCCGAAGCCCTGACCGTCATCACGCGCCGCATGCCCAACCCACACCGCAGCGGCCCTGCCCCCTGGAAGCCGCTACTCGGGATCACCGGCCCGACAACCCTGCCCATTGAATTCGACGCCGGACACTGAACTCGCCGACCAGCCACGAGCTGGGTAGGGTGCCAATGCACGCGCCGGGCATCGATGCCGGCCTTGCCGGATCTGCGATCATCGGCGCCGTGCGGGCCATGCCGGCGGAGGCGTTGGCGCGAAACACCGCCCGCAAAGCAACGTGACGTCGTGGTCACCGCATCCATCATCGGGGGCGCCCTGCTGCGCACACCCAAATGAGATGAGCTGTAGTCAGCCACTCGTCGTTGTCGAGGTTGCCGCTGGCGAGCCACGCGTCCAGGGGAATACATTGTCCGCAGGCGCGAGCGAGGAGAGCTTCGATGACCGACTTCGACGTCGTGGTGATCGGTGCGGGGCACAACGGGTTGACGGCGGCCGGCGAGCTGGCAAGAGGCGGCGCACGAGTCCTGGTGTTGGAACGCGCGCACTTCATCGGTGGCATGGCCGCGACCCGGGAACTGTTCCCGGGCTTCAAGCACAGCGTGGGGGCCTGGGCGCTGATCGCATTCCGGCCCGAGCTGATCGATCGACTCGAGTTGCCGCAGTTTGGTTTCGAGCTGATCGACCCGTGGTCGTCTGCATGCACGTTCGGGTACGAGGGTTCGGTCCCGTTCGTGATGTACAACAATCTCGAGCGCCAGGCCACGCATGTCTTCGATGATCACGGCGAGCAGACCGCGACGGCGCTGGCCCAGTTGTTCATGCATATCCGTAAGTTCGGGCCGTACTTCTCCGAATCGGCCTACGGTGCCGCCCCGAACATCCACGAGGTGATCGCCGACCAGCCAGATGCCCAGTCGCGGCGCGACTTTGCCCAGATGTGGTTCGGCAGCACGATGGACATCGTGCGGCGATTCATGACGCCGGAGATGGCACCCTGCTTACAGGGATCGCTCGCGACGATGTCGATCGACGGCTGCTATGCCGGTCCGTGGACTCCGGGCACCGGCGCGTCAACGCTTTTCCACTACCTGCTCAACGGCCTGGACACCCCGAAGTTCATGATGCCCCGCGGCGGCATCGGCGCGTTGAGCGCGTCGCTGCAGCGCCGTGCCGAACACTACGGCGCCGAAGTGAACGTCAAGACCGAGGTTCGGTCGTTGCTGGTCGACGGAGGCAAGGTCACGGGAGTGCGGCTGAAGAACGGTTCGGAAATCTCCGCCCGCGCGGTCGTGTCGACGCTGGACGCGAACAAAACCTTCCTCGGCCTGCTCGGCGAAGAGCACCTGCCCGGTGACTTCGCACGAAAGGTGCGGGAGGTGCGTTACAACGAGGGATACATTCAGGCACATCTGACTCTCGACGGCGAGCCCACCTGGGTGGATTGGTTGCAGCCATTCGCGACTGACAACGGATCGACTTGTCCCACAATGGCATTTACGCCGTCTGCCGAGTACGTAAGCGACGCATGGGACCAGTACCGGCGAGGCAAGCTACCTGAGCGGCCGCCCGCGTATCTGTATCTGCCGAGCCTGGTTGATCCGACCCTGGCGCCCCGAGGCAAGCACACTGCGACGATTTTCGCGCCGTACTTCCCGACCGACCTCACGCCGGACGCCCACCGGTCGTTGAAGGAGCAGTACGCCGACAACTGCATCGCGGTGTTCGAGCAACACGCTCCCGGATTCGTTGACCTGATCAATGACAAAGTGGTGCTGGCGAACCGCTACTTCCACAGCACTTTCGGGGCCACCGATGGCGATTATGCGCAGGGACTGATCGACGCAGGGCAGATGTGGTCCGACAGACTGCCGGGCGAGTCGACATACGGCACCCCGCTCGAGGGCCTGTTTATCGGCGGCTCGGCGGCCCATCCCGGTCCAGGGGTCACCTGTCTCCCCGGACTGAATAGCGCCAAAGTGGTGCTGCGGCATCTGGAAGCGCTCGTCCCGACGAAATAGTGCTCAGTGCTGTCGCAGATTCGTTTTCACGTCATCGCGATCAGCAACCCGCAGATGGCGCCTGCGCGGCATGAACTCCAGTGACAACAGCACCACCAAGGCGGTTGGGATGTGATGCGCGCTCAGCACGGCGTAGCGACGCTCGCCGAGGGCGTGGAACTTGCGCAGGTACCGGTAGAGGGACTCGAGCGCGATCAGCGGGTCGAGCAGATGGATCAACAGATAGAACACGCCGTGAAGCGGGCCGCGGTTTCTGTTTTCGAAGATTTCCGGGAACGCCGCGAATGCCAACGAGAGCCGCTGCGCGTGATGGGCTTTCGCATGCGCGATCATGTCGACGCTGAGCCGCTCGTCGATGCCGTTGGGTGCGCCGGGGCGGCGGAAGGGCACATCGAGGCTGACCTCGGATCCATGTCCGGCGCTCGCGTAGCGGTGAAACCCCTGTACCCGGCCTCCGCTGTCGCGCGCGATGATGAGCTGGACACCGGGGTAGCGGCCCTCGAGTGCGCAGTCGAGGTTCATGCAAAACCCGCGTTCGGTGCGCGCGCCGCTATGCGAGGCACACAGCACGGCGGCCAGCTCGGCGGTCAGCGCCGCCCCGAGCTGCTGCTCGTCGACGACCTCAGTGCTGACCCCGGCGTTATGCGTGCGCTGCACCGCTTGGCGCAGATTGCGGAATCGACGCCCCACCATGGAAAACCGCTGCACGTCGACAACAACGTCGCGCCCAATCGGCACCCTCAGCATCGGGTGACCCACGGCCTGTTTGCGCCACAGCGCGAGACGGCCTTCGCTGCAACCCAATACGATGATGCGCCAACCGCGGCTGCGACACACCCGCGCGAAATCGCCCACCAACTCGTTGAAGGCGGCCTCCTCCCCGATCGGGTCACCGCTGATGACGGCGAACCCCAGGCGGGTGCGGTAGGCGACCGCGGCGGTGCGCTCGGCGTTGAAGTGGTAGCTCTTCAGCGACTCCATCGCGAACGGGGCCAGCGGATCTCGGCGTGTGGCGTCCACTAGGGCCCAAACCTGCGGTAGCGCGCCCGGCTGAGGGCGCGCTGTGGTCGGCCACATCAGTGCCAGCCCGGTGCCGGCGAGCAGCACGTTGCCGAGCAGGCTTGCCGACAGGAAGTGCGCCGCCAGGCCGGCGAGCAGCGCGGCCGCGGCCGCCAGCGCGTGCGCGGCGGTCACCGGCCGGCGCAGGAGGATGCCGCGCGCGATCAGCGCCGCCGCGGCCATCAGGGCCAGTGACCACGCCGGCCGCCCCCCCGCGCGCCAGTCGGCAGGCTGATGCCCGCGTGCCGCCAGCAGGATGAGCCCACAGACAACGCATACCATCGTCAACACGCCCACCCAGCGCGCGGGCGACGAGTCAAGCCTGATCAGCACCCGTTCACCAGGCCGGCGGCCGGTGCCGATTCTTCCGGGCGCCATGCTCACGGCGGATCCGTTCTGGCACAAACCGTCGGCGCGCCGGGTCGTGCAGCTGCGCTGGTGATCATCCCCGATCCTCCGAATTGAGCCAGACCCCGCACCCCGTGCCGATGTTCGGTGTCTGTGATGCGAACCTAGGGCTGAGCGGGAGGGGCGCTCTAGGGCCATTGGACTCTGCTCCGCTCATCGGTCGTCCCGGCCTTGCACGTGGCGCAATCCGTCCAGCGCGATGCCGATCGCTCGTTGGGCTGCCGCTCGCACCTGCTCGGTGGTGTCGCCGCGTTTCAGGTAGACGGGTGCGCAGACTCCGCCTTCGGCTCGATCGAGCGCAGCGTCCGGTGACCGGGATGCGGGCACCGGGCCCCGGCCGGGGTCGCCTAGGTTGTCTATTCGTGACCAACACGGCGGATCCACAGCTGCCCAGCCTCGACGCGGCGGTCGTCGGTGCCGGCTTTGCGGGGTTGTACGCGCTGCACAAGCTGCGCTCGCAGGGGCTGTCGGTGCGCGTGTTCGAGGCGGCCCCCGAGGTCGGCGGCACGTGGTATTTCAACCGGTACCCCGGCGCGCGCTGCGATGTCGAGAGCGTCGACTACTCCTACTCGTTCTCCGACGAACTGCAGCGGGAGTGGAACTGGACCGAGAAGTACGCCACCCAGGACGAGATCCTGCGCTACATCAAATGGGTCGCTGCCAAGCTGGACCTGCGCAGCGACATCACGTTCAACACGCGGGTCACCTCGGCGGTCCTCGACGAAAAGACGTTGCACTGGACGGTGAGGACCGACGCCGGCGAGGTCGTCACCACGCGGTTCTGCCTGATGGCCACGGGTGCCCTGTCGGCGGCGCTAACCCCCAACTTCGAGGGCCTGGACACGTTCCGCGGCGACATCTATCACACCGCTCACTGGCCGCATGGGGGCGTCGACTTCAGCGGCAGGCGCGTCGCGGTGATCGGCACCGGATCGTCGGGCATCCAGTCGATCCCGATCATTGCCCAGCAGGCCGACCAGCTGTGTGTGTTCCAGCGCACGCCCAATTACAGTGTGCCGGCACGCAACAAGCCGCTAACCCCCACGGAGATGGCCGAGGTCAAGGCGAACTACGACGAGCGGCGATGGTTGTCCTGGCACAGTGGCGGCGGCTCGCCCTACATCGGCACCGCCAGGAAGACGATGGAGCTGCCGCCCGAGGAGCGACGCGCGGCGTTCGAAAAGCGTTGGCAGCTCGGCGGTGTGCTGTTCAGCAAGACCTTTCCCGACCAGATGATCGACCCGGTCGCCAACGAGGAGGCCAGGAAGTTCTACGAAGAGAAGGTCCGCGCCGTCATCGACGACCCGGAGGTCGCCGATCTGCTGATCCCCAATGATCACCCGATCGGCACCAAGCGGATCTGCACCGACAGCAACTACTTCCAGACCTTCAACCAGCCCCATGTGAAGCTGGTCAGCGTCCGCCAGACACCAATCGTGTCGGTCGATGCCACCGGGATAAACACCACCGACGCGCATTACGACCTCGACGCGATCGTGCTCGCCACCGGTTTCGACGCGATGACCGGAGCCCTGGCCAAGATCGACATCGTCGGGCGGGAAGGTGAGCTGCTGCGCCACGACTGGAAGGACGGCCCGCGGACCTATCTGGGTCTGGGCGTCGACGGATTCCCCAACCTGTTCATCGTCTCAGGCCCGGGAGCGCCCGCCGTGCTGGCCAACATGGTGCTGCACGCCGAGGCCCACGTAAACTGGATCGCCGACTGCATCGGCTACCTCGACGAACACGGCTACGCCGGCATCGACGCTAGCCCGGACGCGGTGGAGAACTGGATCGCCGAGTGCGCCCGGCGGGCGGAAGCCACGCTGTTCACCAGGGCCAACTCGTGGTACATGGGCGCCAACGTGCCGGGCAAGCCGAGGGTGTTCATGTTGTTCACCGGCGGATTCGGTGCGTACAACGACATCTGCACCGAGGTTGCCGAAGCCGGATACAAGGGGTTCAACCTGATCAAGGTGTCCTGATCTCGGGACCACCCGAGATCGTGGCGCCGGTGCGGGCGTGCTGCTGGTCTCTAATAGCGGCTTGCGGATTCCACGGCGAACGCCTCCACCCCGGCAATTCCGTTATCTAATATATCATTCTGTATCGAACCGGGTGCCAAAAATATGCCGGAATAATGGCTGCCCTGAATGGTGTTCCGAGAAATGACGTTGCCGGAGGAACCTACAAAGTCCAGATCGGCGGCGGGCTGGTCAGCCGATGCGGCGCCAAGTTCGATACCAAAGAAATGGTACTTTGTGTTTTCGCCAAGATTGTTGTCGCTTACGACGTTCACTCCGATGACGTTAAATAGTCCGGTGCGCACCATCTTCACGCCACCGCCGAAATTTCCGGTGACGTGGTTGGCGAAAATCTCGTTGTAGAGCGCGTTGTCGATCGAGATTCCCGGCAGCTTGGCCATCGACGTGCCATCGGGAGCACGGCCCGCACCAAGCACGGAGTCGCGCGCCAGATCGGCATCCGGCTGCCCCCAGCGTTGGCCATTGCCGGCCACCATATTACCGGCAAAGACATTCGCGGTGGCGCCGTTATCGAAGCAAATACCTTCCTTTGAATTTCCCTCGATCCGGTTTTCCAGAAATATGTTGGCGACCGCGCCGTCGTTGTAGATGCCTGAAGACAGGCCCGCGCGGATCGTGTTGTCGATGATCACATTCTGACCAGGATTTTGCAGGCGCCGGACAAGCGGCTTCGTGACGACCCAATAATGATCGGGCAGAAAAAACGTATCCGGATCGGCGGCGATATCGCCGCCTCGGCTGGTCAGCAGAATGCCGGCATTCCAGTTTGAATGACCCAGCAGATGGTCTATCGCATTGTCGGCGAGCAGCGCCGTGGTGACCGGACCGTCGAGCATGATGCCGGCGCGGCCCAGGTCATGTAGGCGATTGGCACGGATGTCCAGGCTCGAGGACGGGCCCGTCACGACAATGCCGTTCTCGGTCAGGCCCCGGACGTCGTTTCCCTCGATAGCGATATTCGACCCACTGTCGACCAGAAACGCGTTCGTGCCGCCATCGATCTTTGCGTTGAGCACCGCGACGTTGTGGGCGCGCACAAGCTCGATCAGCCAGACCGGGGGTTTCGCCCCCACCTCGATCGCTGCGCCAGAGAAGTCGACGACGATGTTCTGCTGCGTGATGTTCAGCGCCGTGTCGGCTCGCAGTGTTCGGTTGGTTACCGTGACGTAGGCCGGGCCCGCGACGGCGATCAGGGCGTTGAGCTGCGAGAATTGTGTGCCTTTGAAGGTCAGTTTCCGGAGCGGCTGTCGCAACACGGCTGGCAGAATCCCGCGATCCGCCGTGACCGTGTCGACCGCCTGTGCCCAGGTTGCACCCGCCGTGCTGCTGTCGACCCTGAGCAATTGCGCACGCTGATACACCTGCGTGCTGTGGGCGATCTGACCGGCCGGATCACCGCTGCCGCTGTGCAGCAGCGGCACCGCGAACTGTTGGCGCAAGCCGGCGGCGTGGGGCGCCGCCGGCGGAGGACCGGGGAGTTGCCCGCTGGTAGGACTCGCTACCGGAGGACGGAGTTCCGTCGAACCTGACGACGCCGGCGACGAGCACCAGGCCAGCACGGTGACGGCGAAGACGGCGGGCACCCAAAGCGCCTTATTCATCTGTACCGCTCCTCGTGTGCGGTGGGCGGCAAAGCAGCAATTGATTTTCGCACCCCGCGGTGCCGTGCACATCACGACTGGCCGTGGCCGGGCGGTCTGCAAGAGCGAACGGGCTTGGTGCCAGCGGGAATCTTCGGATACCGGCCAGCCGGCATCGCGTCGGCGGTTCGCCGCATCGCCCGTGGTGGGACCCGCGCGACCGCCGGAGCGTCGCGCGCATCGGCTCAGGGTGTCCTTGCGGTCATACCGCCACGGTGCTAGGCCGATGGTGTGTCAGTGCGCGGCATCATGCAGGCTGCCCACGATCGGTTGGCGCGGATCGGCGGGCGGGTGGTCTGGTTGTCGCTGCGCCCGTCGGCGCCGCCCTTCTGGCTGGGCGTGGTCGTTGCCGCCGTGATGATCGCCGCGGAAACCCTGGTGATCCTGTCCCTGAAACATTTCGCCGCGGCGGACGCGTTCGGCGTGGTCTACCTGCGCGGGGTCCTGGTGGTGGCCACCGGATGGGGGTTCAGCCCGGCGGCCGCGACCGCGATCGTCAGCGCAATCGCCTATGGCTTCTTCCGTCGCCGGCGGTCGCGTTCAACACTCGTGACGTCCAAAACTGGATCGTGATCGCGGTCTTCCTGGTCGTCGCGTTCTCGGCCAACGCGTTGGCTGACCTGGCCCGGGCACGGGCCACCGAAGCGGACCAACGCCGCCGGGAGGCCGATCTCGCGGCCGACTTGGCGCACCTGATGCTTCGCACCGAGGAACTGCGTTCCGTGTTGGCGCCCGCCGCGCATCGCCTGGCCCAGGCTCTCGACGTGCAGTGGGCCAGGCTCGAGCTGGAGGCGTTCGCCTCGGACCAGCACCAATGGGCGGTACCGCTGCGTGATGGCGGCAGGTGGTTGGCACACTCCTGATTCCCGCAGGCGTCCCCGCGCCGACGCTGCGGCGCCTGCACGAGCGGGTGGTCCCCTCCCTGCAAGTGCTGGTTGCCGCGGCACGCCGGCGGCAGGCCACGACCGACACGCTCGCGTAAAGCCGCGACCAGTTGCGCATGCTGGCCGGACAGCAGTCGGCGTTGCGCCGCGTGGCAACCCTGGTGGCACGGGGTGCGTCCCCGTCTGAGGTGTTTTCGGCGGTGGCGGCGGAACTGGCGCGATCCCTCGGCGCGCCCAACGCCGCCCTGTTCCGCTACGAGGCCGACGGATCAGGCACCCTGCTTGCGGCTCACGACAACCCCGGATTGTCGAAAATGCCTGTGGGGGAGCATTTCTCGCTCGGCGGTGACAACATCGCGGCCATGGTGCTGCGCACCGGCCGCGCGGCCCGAATGGACAGCCACGACCGTGCTGCCGGATGCGCAGCCGCACGGATACGCGCCCTGGGGCTGCGCGGCGGCGTCGGAGCACCGATCGTGGGCGACGGCCGGGTGTGGGGCGTCGCCATCGTCGGCTCGCCGCGACACGAGCCGTTTCCCCTGACACCAGGAACGGGTCGGGGACTTCGCCGACTTGGCCGCAACCGCAATCGCGAACGCACAGGCTCGCGCCGACCTGACCGCGTCGCGGGCGCGCATCGTCAGCGCCGCCGACAACGCCCGCCAACGCCTGGAACGGGATCTGCATGACGGCGCACAACAGCGGCTGGTGTCGTTGGGGCTGAAGCTGCGCATGACACAGGCTGCGGTGCCACCGGAGCTGACCTGGCTCAACGAAGAAATCTCAGACGTCGTCGACTGCCTGGTCGGCGTTTCGGTCGATCTGCAGGAGATTTCACGGGGGATTCATCCGGCGATCCTCTCGAGCGGAGGACTCGCTCCGGCGCTGCGGACAGTGGCCCGACGCTCAGCGGTCCCGGCCATGCTCAACGTCGACGTCCACCGGCGGTTGCCCGATCCTGTCGAAGTCGCGGCGTATTACGTCGTGGCCGAGGCGCTGACCAATGCCGCCAAGCATGCACATGCCTCAATGGTCGACGTGACCGCGACAACCGCCGACGGGAACCTCCACCTGGTGATTCAAGATGACGCGGTGGGCGGAGCCGACCCCGGCAAGGGGTCGGGCTTGATCGGCTTGGTGGACCGCGTCGAGGCGCTCGGGGCCACATCGAGGTAACGAGTCCGCCAGCGGAGGGGACGCGCCTGCACGTGAGGATTCCGGTTTCTGCACCTTGGCTGCCCACTTGCCAGGTTCGGTGTCCGATCATGCGACGAAAGGGCGGCCCGTGTCGGGTAATTGGGGATCGGTCCTCGCCGGGCTGATCCCGCTGGCGCTGGTTGTCGCGCTGTCCCCGCTGTCGATCATCCCGGCCGTGCTGCTGGTGCTGCACACCGTCCATCCACGACCCAGCGGACTAGCGTTTCTGGTCGGGTGGCTGGCGGG
>Ga0209656_10000960_pt1 | contig 18596 bp, 13 predicted proteins | sample BogFormECP12_OM2_FD_188239 | JGI IMG/M metagenome (GOLD analysis project Ga0209656, IMG submission 188239) | Bog forest soil microbial communities from Calvert Island, British Columbia, Canada - ECP12_OM2 (SPAdes) (version 2) | ecosystem: Environmental > Aquatic > Freshwater > Wetlands > Bog ... | reverse complement strand
TCGCTGAGGAAGAAGTGCAGTCGGCGATCAATGCTTCACAAAGCTACTTGCCTTCCAATCTTCCGACACCTCCGGTCTACAGCAAGACGAATCCTGCCGATGCACCGGTGCTCACGCTCGCGATCACTTCGGATTCGATTCCCTTGTCCCAGGTGGAAGACCTGGTGGATACGCGGCTGGCCCCGAAGCTTTCCCAGTTAAATGGAGTCGGCTTGGTGAGCATCAGCGGCGGCCAGAAGCCGGCGGTTCGGATTCGCGTTAATCCTTCCGCGCTTTCCTCTTACGGCATCGATCTCGAGGATGTGCGCACCGCTCTCACCCAGGCGAGTGTGAACGCGGCGAAGGGCAATTTCGATGGGCCGCGGCAGGACTACCAGATCGACTCCAACGACCAGCTCATCAGCAGCGCCGATTACCGGACTGTGGTGGTGGCTTACCGCAACGGCGCTCCCGTCATGCTCACGGACGTGGCCGAGGTAATCGATGGCGTCGAGAATAACAAACAAGCAGCGTGGATGAACCAGACGCCGGCTGTGATTCTGAATATCCAACGCCAACCCGGTGCCAATACGATTAGCGTGGTCAAGAGCATCAAGAAGCTGTTGCCACAGCTAGAAACCAATCTTCCCGCCTCGATTCAAGTCACCACGCTGACCGATCTAACCACCGCGATCGAGGCCTCGGTATCCGATGTTGAGTTCGAATTGCTGTTGACGATCGGGCTGGTGGTGATGGTGATCTTTCTCTTTCTGCGAAGTCTCTATGCCACCATCATTCCAAGCGTCGCCGTCCCGCTGTCGCTGGTTGGGACCTTCGCGGCGATGTACGCGCTCGGCTATAGCCTGGATAACCTCTCGCTGATGGCACTTACTATCTCCACGGGATTCGTGGTGGATGACGCCATCGTGATGATCGAGAACATTTCGCGCTTCATTGAGGAAGGCGACAGGCCGATGGACGCGGCACTCAAGGGAGCGGAACAGATCGGGTTCACGATTGTGTCGTTGACGGTCTCACTGATTGCCGTGCTGATTCCGCTTCTGTTTATGGGCGACGTGGTGGGCCGGCTTTTCCGCGAGTTCGCCGTAACCCTGGCCGTCACCATCGTCATCTCAGCCGTGGTATCGCTGACGCTTACGCCTATGATGTCGGCGCGTATTTTGCGTCATGAGCCGAAGGAACAGCAGGGTCGCATTTACAGGGCATCGGAGCGCGCCTTTGAACGCATGATCGCCTTTTACGGGCGGACGTTGAAGTTCGTGCTGCGCTATCAAACGATTACGCTACTGGTAGCACTCACTACTCTACTTCTCACCATATTTCTTTACATCGTGATCCCAAAGGGGTTCTTCCCGGTCCAGGATACTGGGGTGATTCAGGGTATCTCGCAGGCTTCGGAAACTATTTCGTTTCCGGCAATGGCAGAGAAACAACAAGAACTGGCCAAGGTGATCCTAGCGGACCCGGCCGTCGAGAGTCTTTCTTCCTTCATCGGCGCAGATGGCACGAATACGACGCTCAACAGCGGGCGCATGTCGATCAATCTGAAACCGCTAGAGGACCGACACATCAGCGCCGCAGATCTGGTGCGCAGGCTGCAGTCTAACCTGCAAAAAGTGCAGGGAATCGCTCTCTACATGCAGCCCGTGCAAAACATCACAGTCGACGACCGTGTAAGCCGTACCCAATATCAGTACACGCTCGAAGATCCCGATGTGAACGAACTGAATGAATGGAGCAATCGATTTGTCGCGAAACTGCAAAGTCTACCCGAGCTTGAGGACGTAGCAACGGACCAGCAGACGGGGGGGCTGGCGGTTTCACTGATGATCGATCGTGTTACTGCCTCACGGCTGGGTATCGCTCCCGCCACCATCGACAACACCCTGTATGACGCTTTCGGGCAGCGTCAGATCAACACGATGTATACGCAGCTCAATCAGTATCACGTGATCCTGGAAACGCAACCACAATACCAGCAAGACCCGAGCATCCTGCAGAAGCTATACATTCAGGCCAACGCGTCCTCAGGAACGTCGGGGCCGGGAGCTTCGACTTCATTTTCGTCCTCTGGATCAGCCAGCGCTGGTTCGAACGCGAGCACAACATCGGTGCTCTACACGCCGACCGCTTCTCCCAGTGTGCTTACCCCTCCATCGAGTGCGCTGTCGCCGAGTGCTTCAACTGCATCGAATTCCGCGAACACTACCGCGACATCTGCAATGAGCAATGCCATACCCCTGAGCGCATTTACTCACTTCGGTCGAACGACTGAGAGCCTGTCGATCAACCATCAGGGCCAGTTTCCTTCTGTAACGGTGTCATTTAACTTGGCTCCCAACGCCGCATTGGGAAGCGCGATTACCGCGATCGACAAAGTCCAGCAAGAAATGCACATGCCGGACAGCCTGCAGGCGGATTTCCAGGGCACGGCGGCTTCGTTCAAGAACTCGCTCTCGAACGAGGCACTTTTGATTCTGGCCGCACTGGCGACGGTCTACATCGTGCTCGGCGTCCTCTATGAAAGTTTTATTCATCCGGTCACGATCCTTTCCACGCTTCCTTCCGCCGGAGTCGGAGCCCTACTCGCACTCATGCTATTTGGTCAGGATCTGAGCGTGGTGGCCATCATCGGCATCATTTTGCTGATCGGAATTGTGAAGAAGAACGGAATCATGATGGTCGATTTCGCGTTGGAAGGAGAGCGGCAGCACGGCAAGAACGCGACCGACGCAATTTATGAAGCCAGCCTGCTGCGTTTTCGTCCGATCATGATGACCACCATGGCCGCATTGCTGGGCGGCATCCCGCTGGCTTTAGGAACCGGGATTGGTTCGGAGCTTCGCCGCCCCTTGGGAATTGCCATGGTGGGCGGACTTTTGTTGAGTCAGGCACTCACGCTGTACACCACGCCAGTAATTTATATCTTCTTTGACAACCTGGGGCAGAGATTCTCCCGGGGACGTTCGCGCGAAACGTCCAGCGGCACGGCACAACCGGCAGAACAAGCATGAATCCTTCCGAACTATTTATCCGGCGACCCGTGGCAACAACTTTGCTGACCATCGCGATTGCCATCGCCGGAGCCATCGCTTTTACTGTGCTGCCAGTTTCACCTCTGCCTCAAGTCGACTTCCCAACCATCTCCGTCTCTGGTTCGCTCCCAGGAGCTAGCGCACAAATCATGGCATCCTCCGTAGCCACGCCGCTGGAGCGGCAGTTCGGCCACATTGCGGGAGTTACGGAGATGACTTCCGCAAGTTCGCTGGGGAGTACGTCCATCACCATTCAGTTCGACCTCAGCCGCAATATCGACGGCGCGGCGCGCGATGTCGAGGCAGCCATCAGTGCGGCGCGCACTTACCTGCCAGCCAATCTTCCTGCCAATCCTACCTACCGTAAAGTAAATCCCGCCGACGCTCCGATCATGATCCTCGGCCTGACTTCTACCAAATACGACACCGGCAAATTGTATGACGAAGCTTCGACCATCATGGAGCAGAAGCTTTCTCAGATCCAGGGTGTGGGACAGGTGGTGGTCGGAGGCGCCTCGCTGCCTTCGGTTCGAGTGGATGTTGATCCAACCCAACTCAACAGCTACGGTTTGACGATGTCCAGCATTCAAGCCGTGTTGAGCACTCAGAATGCCGACATTGCCAAGGGCCAATTCTCCGATGGCACAACCACTGCAGACATCGTCGCCAATGATCAGATATCGAAAGCCGAGGACTACAAACCGATCATCATCGGCTATCACAACGGAACCGCGGTCCGGCTCTCGGACGTAGCCCAGATCACCGATTCGGTGCAGAACATCCGTTCCGCCGGGTACCTCAATGGCATTCCCTCGGTCACGGTAATTATTTTCCGTCAGCCGGGCGCAAATATTATCCAGACCGTCAACAACATACGCAGCCAGCTGCCATTTCTCAAGGCATCGATTCCACAAGGTATCGACGCGACCATCGTTCTGGACCGGACCACCACCATTCGCGCCTCCGTAAGCGACGTGGAACGCACCCTGGTCCTGTCAGTGATTCTGGTGATCCTCGTGGTGTTCCTCTTCCTGCGCAACGCGCGCGCTACGCTGATTCCGAGCATCGCCGTTCCGGTGTCGCTGATCGGCACTTTCGCCGTGATGTACCTGCTGGGCTACAGCATCGATAACCTCTCGCTGATGGCTCTCACCATCTCAACCGGCTTCGTAGTAGACGACGCCATTGTGGTAATGGAGAACATCTCGCGCCATTTGGAACACGGAATGGAGCCCTTCGCGGCGGCATTGCTCGGGGCACGGGAAATCGGATTCACCGTTTTTTCCATCAGCGTTTCTCTGATCGCGGTTTTCATTCCTATCCTGATGATGGGAGGCATCGTTGGCCGGCTTTTCCGGGAATTCGCCATCACTCTTTCGACGGCGATCGCCGTATCGATGGTGATTTCGTTGACTACGACGCCAACGATGTGTGCGTACTTGCTCAAGCAAGAGAAGCCGGACGGGCACGGCAGGATGTATCGGGCGAGCGAGAAGTTCTTCGCCTGGATGCTCGAAACCTATCGCCGCACCTTGTTATGGGCGCTCGACAACTCGGCTCTAATGCTGGTGGTGTTGCTGATCACGATCGCGTTGAATGTCGTTCTCATTATAAGAATTCCCAAAGGCTTTTTCCCGCAGCAAGACACGGGTGCAATCGTCGGAGCCGTGCAGGGGCCACAGGATTCTTCATTTCCCGCGATGAATAATTCAGTTCGTCAATTGGTGAGAGTGATTAAGAGTGATCCTGCTGTCGCCAATGTGAACGCCTACACGGGCGGTGGTGGCGCCACGAATACTGGATTTATCTATATTGCTCTCGAGCCGCTTGACGAGCGCAAGGTCGGCGCCGCGGACATCATCAACCGGCTGCGCCCAAAGTTAAATCGTTTGCCGGTGGCGTCGGCGTTCTTGCAAGCGTCTCAGGATCTGCGTATCGGAGGCAGGTCGAGCGCTGCGCTTTACCAATACACCATCCAGTCCGATAACGTTCAGGATCTTTCACATTGGGGCCCTATCCTTCTAGCCGAGATGAAGAAGATTCCCGGACTGCAGGATGTGAATTCCGACCAGCAGAATGGCGGCCTCGAAGAATTGCTGACCTATGACCGCACTTCCGCCGCCCGGATGGGAATCACGGCACAGGCCCTTGACTCGTCTCTCTATGCCGCATTTGGTCAATCCGAGGTCTCAATCATCTACACGCAGCTCAACCAGTACTATGTGGTGCTCGAGGTTGCTCCGCAATATTGGCAAACTCCGGAAGGCTTGAAGCAAATTTACTTGCGGACCAAATCCACCGGCGCGACTCGCGGCAATCTGCCCGGCAGTGGTAACGTCCCGCTTGTTGCCGTCTCGAGCGCGGAATCTACCACCACGCCTTTGGCGGTAAACCACACCGGATTGTTCCCGTCGGTGACAGTATCTTTTAACCTGGCGCCCGGAGTTTCGCTGAGCGACGCTACCTTGCGCGTCAGCGAAATGCAGCAGAGGTTAGGCACGCCTCCTACGATTCGTGGCTTCTTCGCCGGAACGGCGCAGGCTTACCAGCAGTCGCTGGGCACAGAACCGATGCTGGTGGCGACTGCGCTGTTAGCCGTATACATCGTGTTGGGCATTCTGTATGAGAGCCTGGTGCATCCGCTGACCATCATTTCGACGCTGCCCTCGGCCAGCGTCGGCGCAATGCTGGCGCTGATGCTTTTCAAGATTGACTTGAACGTAATTTCGATCATCGGAATTGTCCTGCTCATCGGCATCGTCAAGAAAAACGCCATCATGATGATTGACTTTGCTCTGGTCGCCGAACGGCAGGAGGGCAAGAGCACAGCCGACTCGATCTTTGAAGCCTGCATGTTGCGCTTCCGTCCGATTTTGATGACCACCATGGCCGCTCTGTTTGGAGCGATACCGCTCGCTTTCGGCACGGGCACGGGCTCGGAGTTGCGACGGCCCCTCGGCATTACGATCGTGGGTGGACTGATCGTAAGCCAGATGCTCACGCTCTATACCACTCCGGTGGTGTATCTGTTCCTGGATCGCCTGCGCCTCAGGTTTCAGAAAAAGCCACACGGCAGTATTTCATCTCCTGCTCCGGAGGCTAGTTAGCGCGTGGGATTGAATGCTGCATTGAAACAAGTGATAAATAGGAAGAGTGTTATGACGATTGTCTGGCGAAAATTCGCAAGGTGCGCGATTTCTCTCGGTACAGCGCTTCTCTTGCTAGTGTCATCGGGCTGCGTGGTTGGACCGAAATACCATGCCCCGGCTCCGCAGGCGCCAGCGCCGGCCTACAAGGAGTCACCTACCCAATTCAAGGAGAATGAAGGCTGGACTGTGGCGCAGCCCTCGGACGCTATGTTGCGCGGCAAGTGGTGGGAGATCTTCAACGATCCCGAACTGAATGCGCTAGAGGAGCAACTGAATATCAACAATCAGAATATCAAGCTGTACTTCGAGAACTTCATGGAGGCTCGCGCCATCGTGCGCGAGGCCCACGCGCAATTTTTCCCCACGCTGGCAGCCGCGCCCTCGGTCAGCCACTCGCGGATTTCTCAGAACCTGAAAGGCAGTACGACTGTGAGTGCGAACGGTACCGGGAGCACGTTCAACACGCAAAGCACGCTCTATACACTTCCTCTGGAAGCCTCGTGGGCGCCGGATCTGTGGGGAAAAGTCCGTAACACCGTGCGCGAAGCGCAATACGCTGCGCAGGTCAGTGAGGCCGATCTTGAGAACGAGCGCCTGACCGAACAGGCCGCTTTAGCTGAATATTTTTTCGAGATCCGCGGCCAGGATAAACTGCAAGAAATCTACGACGATACCGTGCTGGCCGACCAGAAAGCGCTGGACTTGACGCGTGGGCTTTATGAAACCGGTATCGACGACCAGATCTCGGTGGTCGAAGCCGAGACCACCTTGCAGAGCGCGCAAGCCGGGGCGACCAATGTGGGAATTGCGCGAGCGCAGTACGAACACGCGATCGCGACGCTCATCGGCAAGGCAGTCTCAGGTTTCTCCATCCCTGTGAAGGCGATGACGGTTGCTCCACCCCCGATTCCGGTTGGCGTGCCTTCCGAACTGCTCGAGCGCCGGCCTGACATCGCGGCCGCGGAGCGCACGATGGCCGAGGCCAACGCGGAAATTGGTATTGCCCGCGCAGCCTATTATCCCAGCCTGAGTTTGACGGGAGAAGCCGGCTTTGAAAGTTCAGCTATCGGCAATTGGCTCTCCTGGCCGAGCCGTTTCTGGTCCGTCGGCGCATCGATTTCCGAAACTATCTTCGACGCCGGCTTGCGCCGCGCTACCGTCCAACAATATATCTCCACCTACAATGCCGACCTTGCAAGTTACCGGCAAACAGTGCTGACCGCATTCCAGCAGGTTGAAGACGGTCTTGCGGAAGTCCGCATTTTGTCGAAGGAAATCCAGCAGGAACAGCAGGCGGTGAATTCTGCGCAAACCTATCTGAAGCTGGAACAGGCGCGGTACGAGACCGGGATCGATCCCTACGTCGATGTGCTGATTGCCCAAACTACGGTGCTGGCCGACCAGCAGACGCTGAATGCTCTTCAAGTGGAACAGATGAACTATGCCGTGGCCCTGGTACAAGCCCTGGGCGGGGGCTGGGATCGTTCGCAATTGCCCAGCCCTTCGCAGGTTACGCAGAAACCAGCGAAAGCCGAGACGACCATCGAGCAGTAGCTGCCAGGATGCTTTTGTAGCAAGCAATTGACAGGGAAAGGTCGATCATCCTAAGATTGTGAGGTTATGACTTCGCTCCACCATCGTCGCCACCACCATCACCATGCGATGAGCGTGTCGGCGGAGGATAACGGATAATAGCCTAAAGCACTAATAGGAAATCCAAGCCCGCTGACGCAAACGCGCAGCGGGCTTTTTGTTTCTGCCGCAACGCGCGAAGCCCGGGAAGGATTCAGAAGAGGAGCTTGCGATGGAGATCGACTTCGACAAAATGCAAGGCCTGGTACCTGCGGTGATTCAGGAAGCAGCCACCGGGGAATTGCTGATGGTGGGCTTCATGAACCGCGAAGCGCTGGATATGACATTGCGCACGGGCTTCGCCACGTTCTACAGCCGCACTCGACAAACCCTGTGGACGAAGGGAGAGACCTCTGGGAATCGCCTGGAGGTCGTGGAAGCACGGACGGACTGCGATCGCGACACGGTGCTGTTGCGCGTCCGCGTGCTAGGCACGGGCAAGGTTTGCCACACGGGGTCAAGATCATGCTTCACCCAGGAGCTGCCGTTGGCGGCGGCTGCGATACCCGTAAAAGAAGAGGCGCCGCGATGAAACTTCGTTTGGGTATTCCTAAGGGAAGTTTGCAGGAAGCGACGCTCGGCCTCTTCACCCGCGCCGGCCTGCGCGTTTACACCAGCGCACGTTCTTACTTCGCCGGAACCGATGATCCTGAAATTGAATGCCTGCTCATTCGCGCACAGGAAATGGCCCGCTACGTCGAACATGGCGCATTGGATGCCGGTCTGACCGGCCTCGACTGGGTTCTGGAAAGCGGCCTCGATGTGGTCAGTGTTACAGACCTGATCTACGCGAAGCAGAGTATGGGAAAAGTGAAGTGGGTGCTGGCCGTGCCGGAAGATTCCGAATTCCAAAAGCCTGAAGATCTCGAAGGCCGGATCGTAGCGACCGAACTCGTCAGTTTCACCCGAAACTACTTTGCCAGCCGGAACGTGTCGGTGAAAGTTGAGTTCTCCTGGGGCGCGACAGAAGTGAAGCCACCGCTGCTGGCGGATGCCATCGTCGAGGTTACTGAAACCGGAAGCTCGCTGCGCGCGAACCATCTGAGAATTATCGAAACGGTGCTCGAGTCAAACACGCAACTGGTCGCGAATAAAGCGGCATGGGCCGATCCCGAGAGGCGCCGTAAGATTGAAAACCTTTCTGTGATGCTTTGCGGAGCGATCGCCGCGCTGGGCCGGGTGGGTTTGATGCTGAACGTCCGCAAACCAGATTTGCCTGCTGTTCTTGGCCTGCTGCCTGCGTTGAAGAATCCTACGGTCGCGCCCCTGGCCGATGGCGAGTGGGTCGCGGTCAATACCATCATTGAAGAACAGACCGCCTGGTCGCTGATTCCGAAGCTCAAGCTGGCAAATGCCCAGGGAATCGTCGAGTATCCACTGAACAAGGTGGTGATGTGATGCGCATTCGCATTCTTGACGGGCTCAAGAGAGATCGATTTGTGCGCACGCTGGGGCAGCGCGGCGCGAAGGATTTGGCCGAGGTTGAGGTCGCCGTACGACGCATTGCGAACGATGTGCGGCGCAATGGGGATTTGGCGTTACGCCGTTACGCCACACGCTGGGACGGTTTGGACAAGGGCGAAGCTCTCCGCGTACCCGAGGCTGACCTGCATGAGGCGTGGAAGACCACTCCGCCAGAGCTGAAAGATGCCATCACGCAGGCTGCAAGCAACATTCGCCGCTTCTGTGAGTGGCAAAAACCGGAAGAGTGGCGGCGCGAAATTCAGCCTGGAGTTTGCGCTGGACAGTTGGTGCGTCCCCTGGAATCGGTGGGATGCTATGTTCCCGGTGGTCGCTATCCCTTGCCTTCCACTTTACTGATGACCGTGATTCCCGCACAGGTTGCAGGCGTGCCACAGATTCGCGTGGCGTCGCCGAACCCCGCGCAGGCGACCTTAGCTGCTGCTGGATTTCTCGGTGTGCAGGCGTTCTACCGCGTTGGTGGAGCGCAGGCAGTCGCTGCGCTTGCCTATGGAACCGAAAGCATTCCGCGCGTGAACAAGATCGTTGGTCCCGGCAACCGGTACGTGACCGCGGCCAAGAAACTTGTTGCCTTCGAGTGCGCCATCGAGTTTCTGGCTGGTCCTACAGAAGCCCTGTTCATCAGCGAGGAGGGCGATCCGATCTTTATCGCGAATGATATGGTGGCGCAGGCTGAGCACGATCTCGACGCACTCTGCGTTTTTGTTACGACTTCGCGGAGATTAGCCAAAGCAGTGGAGACCGAATTACAACGACGCACACGTGCGAATCCAATCGCTGCGAAGTCGCTTTCTCGCCGGGGAGCCATCCTTTTAGTGGAGTCTCTCGATCAAGCGGTTGAGATCGCAAACCGCATTGCTCCTGAACATCTCACTTTGCCGGCAGCTCTGGCACCGGCAGTGCAAAATGCAGGCTCAATTTTTCTGGACGAGATCACGCCTCAGTCGGCGGGAGATTATATTTCGGGGCCGAATCACGTGTTGCCGACCGGAGCGATGGCTCGCGTGCGAGGCGGCCTCAGCGTGCTGGACTTTGTGCGAATTATCTCTTGCCAGGAAGTGTCTCGTGAGGGAATGCGCCGCATTGGTCCTCCGGCTATTGTGCTAGCCGAAGCCGAGGGACTGCGTGGACATGCGGAATCGCTGCGCGTGAGGTGTACGAATGCTTGAGGCTCGCACCGCGGTGAAGAATCTGCACGCCTATCGGCCGCCGCTGGCTGGCCGTCAAGGGCTGCGACTTGATTTCAACGAGAGCACGATCGGTTGCTCGCCGCGTGTGTTGTCCAGGCTGCGCTCACTGGACGCCGAAACGTTGGCACGCTACCCCGAGCGCGAGCCGGTAGAACGCGAAGTAGCCGGGTTTCTAGGACTCGATGCGTCGCAAGTTCTCCTAACGAATGGAGTCGATGAGGCCATTCATCTTCTTTGCTCGACCTATCTCGATCCCGGGGACGAAGCCATCATCGTGGTGCCCACGTTTGCGATGTATGCCATTTTCGCGCAAGCGGAAGGCAGTAGCGTCGTCCAGATTCTCGCGGAAGATAACTTCGCTTTTCCGTTGCAAGCTCTTCGTGCCCAGATCAGCCCGCGAACGCGGCTCATCGCCGTGGCGAATCCAAATAATCCGACGGGATCGGCAGTCGCGTGCAACGTTTTGCTACAGGTTGCTCGCGCTGCGCCCCAAGCCGCGGTGCTGGTAGATGAAGCCTATTTTGAATTTCACGGAGAGACGGTCCTGAAACATTCCGAGCACCCGGCGAATCTTTTCGTGGCGCGAACATTCTCGAAAGCTTATGGATTAGCTGGTCTGCGTATCGGCATCCTCGCCGGGGATGTTGGACAAATGGAGATGGTGCGCCGCGTGGCTTCGCCATACAACGTGAACGCGGTGGCTCTAGCAGTGCTGCCGGAAGCGCTTCGCGATCAGGAATATGTGGAGCGCTATGCGGCCGAGGTGCGGAGTGGCCGCCAACTTCTCGAGCAGGAACTCAGAACTCTCGGCCTGCATTACTGGCCAAGCTCTGCCAACTTTGTGCTGGTGCGCGTCGGTTCTGCCTATCTTGAATTCATTCACGGCTTGCGCTCGCGTGGAATCCTGGTGCGCGATAGGAATTCCGATCCGGGATGCGAAGGCTGCGTGCGCTTGACAGTGGGATCGCTCGAGCACACGCGGACTTTGATTGGAGCTCTGCGCGATGTGGTGAAAAAACTCAGAGAGCCCCGTGAGGTGAAAGCGTGAGGAAGGCTAAACTGCATCGCAAGACGGCGGAAACCGAGATTCGGATTGCGCTCACGATCGAAGGTCGCGGGAAGTACGAGGTCTCTACCGGAATTCGTTTTCTCGACCACATGTTGGAGCTCTTCACGCGTCACGGCGGATTCGATCTGAAGCTTGCAGCGACCGGCGATTTGGATGTGGATCAGCACCACACCGTGGAAGATGTTGGAATCGCTCTGGGAGAGGTATTCGACCGCGCGTTGAGCGATCGCCGCGGAATTCTGCGTGCCGGTTATTTTGTCATGCCCATGGACGAAACCCTGGGGTTAGCAGCCGTCGATTTTGGTGGACGCGCGGCTGCGGTCGTCGATACCAAGGTTCGCGCAGCTCGGGTGGGCGATCTGCAAGTGGAACTGGTGCCCGATTTTTTCGAGGGCTTTGCCCGTGGAGCGCGTGCCAATGTTCACGCGCGCGTGCTTTACGGACGGTCCAGCCATCACAAGATCGAAGCACTTTTCAAAGCTTTTGCGCGCGCCTTGCGTGTGGCGTGCTCACGAGACCGCCGGCTGGGCCGCATGCTGCCAAGTACCAAAGGACTTCTATGATCGCCATCGTGGATTACGGCGCGGGCAATTTGAATTCGGTAAAGAAGGCGTTTGACTATCTCGGCGCTAAAGTCGTCGTAACGGACCGGCCTGCGACCATCGCGGGTGCTGACAAAATCGTATTCCCTGGAGTTGGACACTTTTCTTCCCTGCAAGCTCTGGAGCCGACAGGCTTGCGCGAAGCCCTGCTGCAAGGCGCTTCTTCCGGAAAGCCGTTCCTTGGAATCTGTGTAGGGATGCAATGGCTCTTCGAAGGCAGCGAAGAGTCGCCTGACGTCGCAGGAGCAGGAATCTTTCCAGGCAAATGCCAACGGTTTCCATCTAGCGTGAAATCCCCGCATGTTGGCTGGAATTCTCTGGCAATTCAGGCGGACTCACGGCTGCTGCGAGGCATCGCACAAGAGTCGTATGTCTACTACACGCACTCTTTCCACGCGCCGCTGGTGACTTCGATGTCGGCAGCTACCGATTACGGACTGTGGTTTGCGGGCGCGGTCGAACAAGGCAACATTTTCGGAGTGCAGTTCCATCCGGAAAAATCAGGAGACGTGGGACTCTCTATCCTGAAGAACTTCTGCGAGGTTTGATGTGTTGACCAAGCGCGTCATCGCCTGCCTCGACATGGATGGTGGCCGCGTCGTGAAGGGAGTGCGCTTCAAGAATCTGCGTGATGCAGGTGATCCGGCGGAATGCGCCTCGGCTCAGTGCCGTAACGGCGCGGACGAAATCGTGTTGCTCGATATAACAGCGACGAGTGGGCATCGGGGCACGTTGCTAGACGCGGTCCGCAGCACGGCACGGTCGCTCTTCGTTCCGTTTACGGTGGGTGGAGGAATTCGCCAGCTTGAGGATGCGGCAGCGGTCTTCGACGCCGGCGCAGACAAAATCGCCATCAACTCGGCCGCGGTGCATGACCCGTCATTGATCGGCAAGATCGCAGGGCGGTTTGGCTCGCAGGCAGTTGTAGTGGCCATCGATGCCAGAAAAGCCGAGCGAGGCTTCGAAGTCTTCGTCGCGGGAGGACGGGTGCCCACCGGCCGGGATGCGATTCAATGGGCGCGGGAGGCCGCCGATCACGGGGCGGGCGAGATCTTGCTGACATCGATGGACCGCGACGGAACGAAGTCCGGATTTGACTGTCAACTGGTGCGTGCCGTAGCCGAAGCGGTTTCGATTCCCGTGATCGCCTCCGGCGGAGCGGGTTCGGCGCGTGACTTCATCGAAGTCTTTCACGAGGGCTATGCTGATGCCGCTCTTGCCGCGTCGATCTTCCACTTCGGCATCGAGAACATAGCAGAGCTAAAACGCGAACTGCACGAGGCTGGCATTCCCGTGAGGTGGCCATGCTGATTCCCTCGATCGACTTGATGGGCGGCAAGATTGTGCAGCTGGTGCAGGGCGAGAAGAAGGCTCTGGAGTTCGATGACTTCGACTACTGGACCGACCGCTTCTCCAGGTATCCGCTAGTGCAGGTAATCGATCTCGACGCCGCGCGGGGTACCGGGGACAACCGGCAAATCGTAAAGCAGATTGTGAAACGATTGAACTGCCAGGTCGGTGGCGGGATTCGCAGCCTCGAAGCGGCGCGTGAGGCATTACAAGCCGGTGCGCGCCGAGTCATTCTCGGTTCTGTATTGCTGACGGGCGGTGAGATCAATGCGGAATATGCCGCTACTCTGGCGAGCGAACTTGGCACCTCACCCCTGGTCTTTGCTCTCGATTCCCGAGGCGGACGAGTTGCGATCGACGGCTGGCGCGAAGATACTGCCCTTACGGCGTTCGACATGATTCGGGCACTCGAACCGTTCTGCGACACCTTCCTCTATACCCACATTGATACGGAAGGCCTGATGGGCGGAATTCCGCTGGAGACCGTGAGTGCGATCCGGAAAGCCACCTCGCGGCGGCTGGTAGTCGCCGGCGGCATCACGACGCAAGAAGAAATCGACAGCCTCGACGCGCTCGGAATGGACGCCATCGTAGGCATGGCCTTGTATTCGGGCAAGATCCCGGGATAGACGCGAGCCTGCTGTCAGCTTGGCAAAATTTCCTTCAGCGCCCACTCGATTCGATCAACTTCTTCACGAATTACACGGATTGATTGTTGGTTTTTTGCCGGATGGGCCAAGGGCGTGATTCCCTCAACCGCGCCTCGTATGTGATGATTTCGAGCCCAAATGAAGTTGAGTCTGGCACTCCGCTGTTTACGATTTCGGTAAACGCCTCCGACGAACTTGGTGGCCAGCCAGGCAAACACCAAACCAAACAGCAATTCAAGGGGTATACGATCGGTTATGCCGTCGAATTGTGAAAACAAAAGTCGATAGACGGCTTCCCCCATTCCGAACGATGCAAACAAAACAGTGGCCCCGAACATATACACTTTTAGCCGCTCTATGGGCCGAAAATGTACCGAGTTGTCTTTCCCATCACCTCTCCGCGCAAAGTCGATCGCCATGCTTCCCCCCCCAATGTCGCTGCTTTCCGGTTCCAAGCCAGAGTCAGCGCCAGTCTCTCTGAAATGATAGCTTGAAATTGCCAAACAGATCGATTCCTTTTTCAACCAGCAGTTCTGCTGCAAGCTGCGGTACAATTACGGCCATTCGCTTCGCAACTGGGTTCAACCCGTGCCTGCGGGATTACTGCGGAGCATAAAGGACCGGGCCCCGAATGAACGTCCTGTTGCTTTCCATGCCGGATTCTTTTGAACACATGCCTCCGGCCGCGATTCGCATGCCCAACGGCGCACTCACATCGCTTGCGGGAAACGTCGATCCTCACCACCACGTGGCCGTTGCTGACCTGATCCTGGTTCAGCGCCAGGTTCGTGAAACCGTAACCAGACTCGTTGGCGAGCTCGATCCTGAAGTCGTCGGACTCTCCATCATGACATTTCAGCGCCGGACCGCCGGTCGCATTATCGATCTGGTACGTTCGCTACGCCCGGGAGTGAAAATCGCCGTTGGTGGGTATGATCCCAGCCTCGCGCCCGAAGCTTACGAGGATATGGGCGTCGACTATCTGGTGCGCAGCGAAGGAGAAGTGACGTTTCGCGAATTGTTACGCGCACTTGAGCACGGCTCCGGCTTCGAGCGCATCGGCGGTCTTTCCTATTGCAATGGCCAAGGCTGGGTGCACAACCCGGCTCGCTCTCCGCACCGGCTGGAGAATAAGGAAATCCGTCCGCCGAAGCGCGATGCGCGCGTGCTGCAGGGATATACGTTGCTGGGGCGCCAGGTTGATGTGATCGAGACCTCGCGCGGTTGTACCTACGATTGCAGTTTCTGCTCCATCATCGAGATGCGGGGGCGCAACTTCCATACCTACTCCTTCGATCGTGTTTTGGACGACATTCGCGATGCCCGCGATCACGGAGCTAGAACCATTTTTCTCGTCGACGACAACATTACTTTGAACGTGAAGCGCTTTGAAGCGTTGTGCGAGGCCATCATTGCCGCTGGATTGCATAAGCTCGATTACTTCGTGCAGGCCATGACGTCTGCAATTGCCAACCACGGCGAAACCCTGGCCCCACTCATGCGGCGCGCGGGATTCCGCTACGTTTTTCTCGGTATCGAAAATATTTTGGAAGGCGACCTGGAATTCCTGAAGGCTTCAGCCAAGAACAGAGAACGTACCAATGGCCGCGAAACAGGCAATGCCACACTGAAGGCTATCGACTACCTTCACCGGAATCAGATGTATGTGGTGGGCGGATTAATCGTGGGTAGTCCGGGCGACACTCGCGAATCCATCGAAGCCAACCTTGAATTCGCCCGCCGCTACGTCGACTGGCCATACATTCAACATCCGACCCCATACCCACGAACGCCCATGACGAAAGGTTTTCGCGATCAGGGACTGATCATGAATGAGCGCCTCGAAGAATATGACGGCACCACGGCTGTCGTGCGAACGGAGCACCTGCCCGCGGAAGAAGTTGAATTCATGCGCTGGAAGGCCGAACGCTGGATGAAAGTTCATCACATCCCGGTGGCGATCAAGCACGATCCCGGGTTCGTTCTGTTCCAGGGATGGAAGATGTTGTTCCACACGTTCCGGGGAAGCTCGATCCGCTCGGCGCTGGGACTGGAAAGCGATAAGAAAGTGTTCGAAAGGTATCGAGCGATTCGGCGGGCCGAGCGCGAGTACGTCTAAGGCCTCAGCCCTGGGGCGTATCGTATCGGAACTATTGCCCGAAGGCGGGGTTTAGAATAGGTAGGGTTCTTCGTCAGACCGGTCGTAAACGCACCCTCCGGTCGTTTGGATCGTAGAGTTAGCCCCGCAGCGCGCCTGTGGGCTACTGAGAGGGAAAAATGACACTCCAAACGCACACCCGGGGATCGCGCACTTCCAGTACGTTTCTATTTGCACTGGCGCTCGGGTTTCTCTTGCTGCCACTGGGGAAGGCAACGCTGTTCGCGCAGCAGGCGCCCGATAACGGACAATATGCTCCGGATCAACAGCCGGGCTACGCGCAGCCGCAACCCGAAGGACAACAGCCTTACCCGCAACAGTCTTATCCGCAACAGTCCTACCCCTCTCCCGGCCAGATGAATCCACAGCAGGGAAACCCTCCGATGCAGCCGCTTAGCGCGCAGGAATTGCAGCAACTGGTCGCGCCAATCGCTCTCTATCCGGATAGTCTCGTGGCGCAGGTGCTGACGGCGGCCACGTATCCCGCGCAGGTGGCGGATGCGGACCGTTGGCGGCGGGCGCAAGGCTACGCTTCCTCCGATCAGGTTGCCGCGGGAGCTAACGCGCAGCCCTGGGATCCTAGCGTGAAAGCGTTGACAGCATTTCCGCAGGTACTGGCGCAGATGAATTACAACCTGCAGTGGGCTACGGACCTGGGCAATGCCTACTACAACCAGCCGCAGGATGTACTCGAAGCTGTGCAGGTGATGCGCCAGCGCGCGCAGGCGGCTGGAAACTTGCGAAGTACTCCGCAGGAAACGGTGAACTACGATCAAGGCAACATTGTGCTGGCGCCGGTGAATCCCGAAGTCGTGTATGTCCCGGTTTACAACCCGTGGGCCGTCTACGGGCAGCCAATCTCGCCGTACCCAGGGTTTTCGCTGCTCGGCGCGATAGGATCGTTTATTGGTTCGTCCGTCGGGCCTCTGGCGGTGCGATTTGGCTTAGGCATTGCCACGACAGCCTTCATGCATACGCCTTTCGGATTGCTGGCGTGGGGCTTGGACTGGCTGGCACACTCCGTGCTCTTCCATGGCTCGAGTTACTATTCGCACAGCAGCACGGTCGCGGATTGGGGCTTCCCGCATGGTGGCCCACGCGCTTTCTCGGGCGGCGGATGGAGCGCTGCGCGTTCGAATAACTTTTACCGGACGCCGGGCAGCTATGGCCGGCCGAGTGGCGGATACACCGCGCGTTCGCAGGCATTTGCCCGAACTCCAGATAGATTTGGCTATGCAGGCAACCGCCCAGCGGAAGCATACAACCGCGGCGGCTATCAGAGGCCCGCAACCGGCTATGGGCGGCCCTCTGCGCAAGCCTACAACAGCGTTCGGCCAGCGGTTGGCCGGCCGCAGCAGTATGGACGTTCAAGCTACGGATCTAGTTCTTATTCCTATGGCAGGTCCGCTGAAAGTTATAGCCGCGGGCGGGGCTTCACTTATGGCGGGTCGACGCAGGCTTCTCGCGCGCCCAGCGCGAACTTTCGGCGCAGCAATTTTGGCAAGCAGTCTTCCGGCAAGTCTTCGCGCTCGGGAGGCTTCCACTTATTTGGCAGCGGACACGGAGCCAAGAGCTTCAAAGGCGGCAAGAGTTTTGGCCACGTACACTCCGGCGGAGGCGGTCATGGCGGGCACTCAGGTGGCAAACATCATCGCTGACGGTCAGATGCCCGCGTACCAGGCATAGCCTCCTTCCGGGGCAGCGGAGCCCAGCCCTTTGCCGAATCCTTTAAGACTGTCAGTGACGGTTAGGTGAGTGATGTACTTCACGCTCTTGTAGCCGAGCTGGCGGGAGACCCGCAGCCGAAGCGGCCCGCCGTTGCCCACAGGGAGCTCGGCGCCATTCATCCCATAGGCAAGAAAAGTCTGCGGGTGAAGCGCGTCTGACATATCGATGCTTTCCCACCAGTCGGGATCAATAGAGAAGTAGACAACGTATCGGGCTTGCGGGTGGACTTCCACGGCTTGAAGGACTTGGGAGAGAGGTACGCCGATCCACTCGGCGATATACGACCAACCCTCTTCACACTGCACCATAGTGATCTGGCTCTGAGACGGGTAGCTCTTGAGCTGGTCCAGCGAAAACGAGGCAGGCCGGGCGACCATACCATTGATCGAGAGCCTCCAATCAGCGAAGCCTCCGGCCTGAAGGCGCTTGTACGCTTCATTCAGGGGCGGAATTTCGTTCGGGAATGGAGGCTTCGAGATCTGGCTCCGTGAAAACTCACGAGCTAATGAGTGCCGCGTGAGCAGACGCTGGGAAGCAGAGGTCAGGGTTTC
>Ga0209656_10000959_pt1 | contig 18599 bp, 15 predicted proteins | sample BogFormECP12_OM2_FD_188239 | JGI IMG/M metagenome (GOLD analysis project Ga0209656, IMG submission 188239) | Bog forest soil microbial communities from Calvert Island, British Columbia, Canada - ECP12_OM2 (SPAdes) (version 2) | ecosystem: Environmental > Aquatic > Freshwater > Wetlands > Bog ... | reverse complement strand
GCCGTGGTGGGCGTCGCCGCCAACGGCGCCGAGGCGCTGCGGCAGGCACGCGAGCTCCGCCCGGACGTGGCCCTGGTGGACATCTCGCTCGGCGCGGAGAGCGGCTTCGACGTCGGACGGCAGCAGCACGCCGAACGTGTCTTGGGCAGCGAGCCGGTCCTGGTATTCAGCCAGAAGCTCTACGCCCTCGGCGAGCAGGGCGTCGGCCTGCGCGCGGGTCACCTGGCCGGTGTTGCCCGGATCGTGGTCACGATTCAGCCGGACAGTGCTGCCCGGCGCTACCCGCAGCGGTTCGATGAGGTCCGCCATGAAACGAAGACGCTTGTCCATCCCCCAACAATGCCCCGCGGGTTCCGTGGCCACGCTCTAGTTACCAGCGACGCAGTCTCCGCCAGGACGAACAGCCAGACCAGGCCGCCGGGCCGCATCCCCGCCCAATTGTGGGGACACCGGTTGTTTCTCGGTCAAGACGCTGACCGTCCGGATCTGGGTATTCTGCGCGTCCGCGAGCTGCGGGCCGGACGTACCGCGCATGCCGCTGTCAGGTCATCCGCCGGCGTAGCTGCCGACCGCGGCTTCCACCTGGCCGTTCTTTCCTGACCACCTCCCGGCGGGCCCCTCGGCTTTTCCGTACCGGCCCGGGGCCCGCCGGGACAACCCACCGTGACCGCTGCCAGCCATTTTCCGGTCGCCGCCATGCCCGGCTCTTCGGGATCACCCTCGCCTTGGGACCTTCGGCCCTGGCGTTGGCGCAACGCGCCGTGTGATCGAGCTGGCCAGCACGCCCCGGGCGTTCCCGGCCAGGGTGGCGAAGAGGATAGCCGGGTGGCGGATGCTGTTCAGGCACGCGGGACATGGGACGCACTCATCCCCGTGTCCCGGCCGGATCGTAGCGGAGGGTTGAGATGGCACAGCAAGGTAGCCTCGAACTGCTCAATGATCCTGTCGCCAAGGCTCTCTTGGACTCCGTCAACCCAGCGAGGCTCGCCTACGCCTGGATGGACGGCAGCCCGAGAGTCGTGCCGATCTGGTTTCACTGGACCGGTGAGCAACTGGTCCTCGGATCGCCCCCGAAGGCACCGAAACTCAAGGCGCTGGCGGCAGACCCGCGAGTGGCACTGACCATCGACGACAATGCCTGGCCGTGGAAGGTCCTGCTTGTCCGGGGACGTGCGACGGTGAAACTGCCTGATGACGTGAGCCCTGAGTATGAGCTTGCTGCGGCGCGGTATTTCGGGCCGGAGCAGGGTGCAGCCTGGGTAAGCACGCTGCGGGGAAAGCCTATGGCCCGCATTGCCATTACACCCGGCTGGGTGGGGATTCTGGACTTCCAGACCAGGTTCCCCAGTGCCCTGACACTCTAGGGCACCTTCGGTGCACTAGCCCGGCGGCCCGTGGAGAGGAGAGGGCGGCGAAACGGGATGAACCGGGCATTCGCGGGCGTCGGCATGGGCCGCTGCGCTGATCGTGTACATGTACCCCCGGAAGATGGGGGGTACATGTACACGATCCTGAGATGGGCTGCGCGGGCACGGCCTGTCTGGTCACGATCGAGACGTTGCGTTCACGTGGCGAGCCAGACCCCCTATCGGCCCCCGGTCAGCCACAGAAGGAACCGGACATAGCTTGACAAAAGGGGTAAACAGCTCACTGACCCGAGCGGATGGCTACTTGACCGGTGCTCCAGAGAGGCTGCGCCTCGGACCGCCGAGGTGCAAGGTTCCCTGCGTGACCCCATTTCGGGGCAAGCTCACGCAGGGACCTGCGGTCATGATCGGCCGACCGCCGCGGCTCGCACGCTGTTTTAACGCTGGGCCGCCCAGGGCCGGACATCACCCGCGCCTACGTCCGGGCCTTCTTCGACCAGCACCTGCGGAGCAAACCACAAACCTTGCTGGACCAGCCGTCACCCCGCTACCCCGAGGTCACGTTCTGTTCCCCAGAGACGAAAACCTGTACGTAACACATCAGCCGACCGAGCAGGAACGCACCGCCGGGTCTCACCCGGGCGGATCTGATGGCTGGCGCCGTTCGAGCGCGGCCAGCCGGAGCTCGAGCTGGTCAACCCGATGCCGGAGGATCTCCAGCTGGGCCTCGTCGGCGAGCCGTCGCTGCGCGGTGTGGCGCAGTCGAGGGGAGGCCTCGGCGCGTGCAGCGACGAGCGCGAGCGGCACCAGTCGCTGCGGGCCGTGCGGCCCGTCGACGAGCCGGGACGGGATCTGCCCGGTGCGGTACCAGGTGCGCAGGACAGCACGGGAGGCACCGGTGTCGGTGGCCGCCCGTTCCAGCGTCACCCAGTCCGAGCTCTCGAGCTGGGCCGCCAGCTCGAGTTCGAGTTCCCAGTCATCGAGCCGGTCCTCCCAGTCCATGACTACATGACCTTCCCACTCCGAGAACGCGCAGCCTAGCCCTATTAATAGCATGGTATTGACTAGGTATCCAGCATGCTGCACGGTGGTCCCATGTTTGAGCGATTCACTAACCGCGCCCGGCACGTTGTCGTGCTTGCCCAGGAGGAAGCCCGGCGGCTGCAACACAACTACATCGGCACCGAGCACGTGCTGCTCGGGCTCCTCGGCGAGCCCGGCGGGCTCGCGTTCCGCGCCCTCGAGCGCTTCGGGGTGTCGCTCGAGGGCACCCGCGAAGAGGTCAAGGCCATTGTCGGCACCGGGAACGCGACGGTCAGCGGGCATATCCCGTTCACCCCGCGCGCGAAGAAGATCCTCGAGCTCGCGCTCCGCGAGGCCCTGCAACTGCACCACAACTACATCGGCACCGAGCACATCCTGCTCGGAGTAATACGGGAAGGCGACGGCGTCGGCGCGCAGATCCTGAAGCAGCACTCGGCCGACCTCATGCCGATCCGCATGGCCGTGCTCGACTTGCTGTCCACCATGCCGACCGAGGCCACCCGGGGTCGCCGCTGGCTGCGCCGCAGGGTGGCCTCCGTGGCGGGCCCCGGCGAGGCGCCCGAGCCGGGCGAGCCGGGCGGGCCGGCCGAGCTGCACACCACGCCGGCCGCCGACACCAGCCTGAGCGAAGCCGCCCGCCTGGCCGGATCACAGCCGGTCGGCTCGCACCATCTGCTGCTCGCCGCCCTTGGCGATCCCGACACCGCGGCGGCCCGGGCACTCGCCGCTCTCGGCGTTGACCTGGACCAGGCCAGAGAGGCACTCCGCAACGCCGACGTCACCGGCACCAGCGACGAGCAGCCAGAAGAGGCCGGCCGGCGCCAGATGCTGATCCGCGTGAGTGACAAGCAGCTCACGATCGAGGCAACCGACCCAGTGATCGTCGACCTTGGCCGCGCCGCGCTTCATGCGCTCGGCGAAAAGGCTGACCCGCCTGGCACCATTCGCGGCGACCTCCCCGTCAGCGCCAGCCTCGCCAACGTGTGGCAGGCGCTCCATGACAGCCTCGGGGCCATCCAGCGGCGCGCCGCGTTGCCTGCGGAGCCCCCGGGCTCACCGGGCAACCCTGACCAGCCGGATCAGCCAGGAAACGAGGCCGCTTAGGCGAGTGCACGTTCCAGGCACGAGCGCCGTGGGGTTCGTGTCCTTGAGGTGGTGGTCCGCCGGGAGGCGGTCATCCGGGCATGGCTGCCGCAAGTCGCTTGCGCTCGGTCTCGTTGAACGGGATCGGCTGCCGGCGGCTAGCGTCCCAGCGGACCGTGACGATGCGCGCCTCGGCCGCCACTTCCCCCGACGAGGTGAGGATGGTTTCGCGGGTAACCAGGCTCGTGGTGCCCAGCCGCTCAGCCTGGATCCGCACCGTTACCTGTTGGTCTAGATAGCGGACCTCCGCACGCAGGTCCACTTCAAGCCGGACAACCACGTAGCTGGGATCACTGCCGAGGGCCTGCGCGTAGAACGCATCCCTGCCCTCCTCCAGGTAGGTCAGGAACACGGCGTGATTGACGTGGCCCAGGGCGTCCGTGTCACGCCACCTGACGCGGACAAGGTGCTCGAACATCGCGGCCATGTGCTCGCTCCTTAACCGCGCTCAGGAACATAGTCGGCCACTTCACTCCGCTCCCTGCCTGCCTGTCAGCGCGGGCACCAATCAGGCGGCGAACAGATCGGCGGCGATCGCCGCAAAGCGGACCTCGGCCAGTCGGAACGCAGGTCAACCATATCGGCGCGGTCGGCCTCATAGTGAGCACCGAACCGGCATCCCCTCCGATCGGCTCGGGCGTGGGTAATTCTTTACACTCTCTGTCACGGCGTAATCACCCGTGGGGACGGGTCCTGGTACGCGGCCGTTTCCGGCTCGAACGCGGTACGCACGCCTAAGCCTGCTGGCGGCTCCTCCAGCGCTTTGACGGGAAGCGTGGCGGCCTCGAAGGCGCGCCACGCTTCTCAGACGACCACCACGAGGGCCACGCGCGGGGCAACAAGCAGGGCGGCTGCCCCGCGCAAGGCCGCTCGGACGCCGGCGTTCCGTCGAAGCCGACGATTACCGGACCTGAGCGCACCACTCTCGCAGGCTACTTTCAGGATCCGGCGGCCGCGTTACCGGCGTTGAGTCCGGCTCATTCACTCAGGTCCAGGCCGAGGGCGGGACCGGGATGGGGCTGGCCGGCACGAGCGTGGCCACCGAGACATGCGGCCAGGTGAGGTTATTGAAGTTCAGGAAGACCTGCTGTGAGTACTGGATCTGCGTCGCCTGGACCGTGATGGGGCGCGGCTCCGTGATGCGGATCGGCGGGTTCACGAGGAACTCGGGAACGGGTTGCCCCTCGGCACCAGTCTGCGCTCGGACGACCAGCGGCGGCTGGCCCGGTTCGTAGACCGGCACCTCGATCGTGAACTCGACCGTCTCGATCCAGAACACCGCCTCCATCTTCAGGGTCTGGGCGTTGGGCTTAGTAGCAGTCGCGTCACCCAGCAGGAAGGCGATGTTGTCCGTACCCCCGCCGAACAGGGGAGAGGCCGGGTCGCTCGACACAGAGATGACAGTCGTGGACGTGATGGTCTGCGACGCGATGTGGTTGCGCAGGAGGGTGTTGGGATCAGTCAGCATGGCCTGCGTGATGGTGCCGGCGGTGATGAAGGGGGCCAGGTTCTGCGGGATCCGCGGTGTCTTGTCGTCAGTCGCCGTCTGGCTGGCGAACGTGATCTTGTGGGCGGGGTCGCCGGTCACAAAGGGGGTGATGTCCACGGGCGCTATGGTGGGCTTTCCGGCGATGGCGAACGAGGTTCCCTGGGCCTCGACCGTCGTGCCGTGGGGAATCGACGCCATGCGCGCGACCGTGGCGCCCTCGGTGGGGTCGGTGGTGGTCGGGACGGCCAGCCAGAGCCCCGGCTCGAAGTGGATGCCGACAGGCTGGCTGGGAACAGTGACGTCGCTGATGGTCTGCAGGTAGGGAACGCCGTTTAGGAAGATGTCAGCCTGGGCTCCCGAACCCCGGTTGGGAACAGAACCGAGACTCGGCGAGAACGACAAGGTCTCGAGGGTCAGGTTCAGTTCGAGCACGTTGTCGCTTCCGGTGACTGGTACCGGCAGCGGCGTCGGCGTCGCCGTGCTGTCCGGCCGGAAGATGGTGTTGAAGCCGTGGCCCTTGAACGTGCCGGCGAAGGCGGCGAGCGGGCCCAGGCTGGGTGTCGAGGAAGCGACTGCCCTGGGCGCGGTGAGGTTCGACACCTCCCTGAACCTGAAGCCGCTGGGCAGCGAAAAAGCCGGGCCGAGATTGATGTCGGTCATGGTTCCTCCTCCGATCAGGCCAGCCCCTTGGCGGATCGGTTCCGGAAGCCGCCACCGGTCGAGCCGGACCGGCAACGCCCCTGGACTAGCCGTCGTCATCTAGCACGGAGCGGCCAGCGCCGTACTTGATACATCCGCGGCCCTACCGATGCCGCCAGCAGGGTGCCGCCAACAGGCGGACCCGCCAGCTTCCTGGGTGAAGCCCGCACCGCGCCGGCCACGGGCTTGGCCGCATGCGCCCCGCCTCTTTACCGGCCCGCGTGGCGCTGCCTGGCGATCTCGGTGAGCCGGTCCCAGGCCGGCGACGACACGCCGACCGGCGTGGTGACCAGCTGGGCGATGGCCGGGTCCTGGGCCGTCCGCGGTGTGCCCGCAGACCTGCCGTACCGGCTGGCCATCCACCGCGCGGTGCGATCGGCCAGCGCGGACAACCGCGGGTCGTCCGGGGACCAGTCGAACGCCGCGTCGTACTCGAGGTAGATGGCACCGAACTCCGGGTCGCCGATCGCGTCACGCTTGTCGCCGATCCAGATGGCCGCCTGCTCCGGCGAGACCGACTGCATCAAGATCCAGAGGTCGCGCTCCATCTGCACCGTGCGCTGGCTCACGCCGAGGTCGTGCAGCCGGTCGAGGTAGTCGGCGACCTCAGCCGAGACGAACAGCCGGTCGCCGGCGCTGAGCTGGGCGATCCGCTTGCGGGTGCGGAGGATTTCCTCGGCTCGTTCGGCCAGGTTGCGGTCGATCTCGGAGATCGCCGCGGCGAACCGGCCGGGGTCGGCGGCGAGCAGTTCGTTGATGCGGGCGAGCGGCACGCCGGCCTCGGCGAGCGTCTTGATCTTGACCAGGTCGATGGCGTGCTGGGCGCTATAGCGCCGGTAGCCCGATGAGTCGCGCGGCGGCTCGGCGAGCAGGCCGCGCTGGTGGTAATGGCGGACGGCCTTGACCGTCACGCCCGCGTAGTCGGCGAGCTGGCCGATGGTGATCATGTGCTGCGGTCTCCCTCCGGCCACCTCGCCATCCACCACGTTCATATTGTCATCGGGTACCGCGACCGAACGCGGCCCCGGCCCACAGGTAGCCGGCCAGCGCGATCGCCGCGCACCAGGCCAGGGCCAGGTAGGCGGTGTGTCCGACCGGCGCGCCGGCCAGCAGCGCGCGCAGGCAATCCACCACCGGGGTGAACGGCTGGTGCGCGGCGAACCAGCGTATGCCGACGGGCATCAAGGCGACAGGCACGAACGCGCTGGACAGGAAGGGCAGCAGGAACTGGATCGGCAGGGTCGAGCCGTTCGCGCCGGCGACGCTCTTGGCGACCAGGCCGAGGGCGGCCGACAGCCAGGCCAGCGCGAAGGAGAACGCCGCGACGAGGCCGGCGGCCGCGAACCAGTCCGCGACCGAAGCCTGCGCCCGGAAGCCGACCAGCAGCGCCACCCCGGTGACGACGGTGGTGGTGACGAGCGTGCGCAGGACGTAGCCGCCGACGTGCCCGGTCAGCAGCGCGCCGCGGCTCACCGCCATCGTGCGGAAGCGGTCGAAGATGCCCCCGGTCATGTCGGTGCACACGTTGATCGCCGTGGTCCCCGATCCCGCCGCCACCGTTATCACCAGGATGCCGGGCACAAGGAAGTCGATGTACGGTGCCCCGCGCGCCGCGTCACCGAGCCCGTGGCCGATCGGCCCGCCGAGGATGTAGACGAACAACAGCAGCAGCACGACCGGTACCAGGATCGAGCCGACGAGCAGCAAGGGGAACCGAATGGTGTGCTTGAACTCGCGCCCCAGCATCGTGGCGGAGTCCCGGGCGGGGATGGTCAGCGTGGTCACTTAGCCGGCTCCTCGGCAGGGTTGCCGGTCAGGGCGAAGAACACGTCGTCGAGGTCCGGCGTGTGGATGGACAGGTCTTCGACGGCGGCGCCGTCGCCGAGACGGGCCAGCACGTCGCGTAGCGAGGCGATGCCGCCCTGGTTCGGTACCCGCAGCGCTAGCTCCTCGTCGTCACGCGTCCCCTCCGGCAGCGCCCGGGCGGCCGCCTCCAGCGCGGCGGCATCGGCGAAGCGCAGCTGGATGTGCGCGCCCGGGATGCGCCGTTTGAGCTCGGCGGGCGTGCCCACGGCGACGATGCGGCCCCGGTCAAGCACGGCGATACGGTCGGCGAGCTGGTCGGCCTCCTCCAGGTACTGCGTGGTCAGCAGGATGGTGACGCCCTCGGCGACGAGGTCGCGGATGAGCTGCCACATGATGTGGCGGCTGCGCGGGTCCAGGCCAGTGGTGGGCTCGTCGAGGAAGATCAGCCGGGGCCGCCCCATCAGGGTCATCGCGATGTCGAGGCGGCGCTTCATGCCGCCGGAGTAGATGGCCGGGGTCTGCCTCGCCGCCTCAATCAGGTCGAAGCGCTCAAGCAGCCGGGCGGCCCGGGCCCGCCGCTCGGCCGCCGGCAGATGCAGCAGGCGGCCTATCAGCAGCAGGTTCTCCTCGCCGGTGAGCAGGTCGTCGACCGCGGAGAACTGCCCGGTGACCCCGATCACCGCGCGCACCGCGCCGGCTTCGCCGCGCAGGGCGTGCCCCAGGACGCTGGCCGTGCCGGCGTCCGCCGCGATCAGGGTGGACAGGATCCGGATGGTCGTGGTCTTGCCCGCGCCGTTCGGCCCGAGCAGGGCGAAGACCTCGCCCTCGTCGATGGACAGGTCGACGCCGTCCAGGACGACCTTCTCCCCGTACGCCTTGCGCAGGCCGGTCGCGGAAACGGCGGCGCGCGTCGCGTGCTTGGTCAGTGCGTTCATGCCACCCATGCTCGAACCCTGCCCCTGGGTCAAGGTCAAGCCCTGGTCTCAACTTTCTCGCGTGAGCTGCCCACGGACCAAGGGGAATCTGGCCTGCCTAAGACGAATCCGGCAGCAGCATCTTCAGGCTGATGGCGTCGGCCATGGCCTGGTACCCGGCGTCATTGGGGTGCAGGTGGTCGCCGGAGTCATAGGCGGGGTTCAGCCTCAGCGGGTCGGCCGGATCGCGCATCACCGCGTCGAAGTCGATGACGCCGTCGAAGGCGCCGCTGGTGCGGATCCAGGTGTTGACCGCCTCGCGCGTGGCTTCGCCCGCTGCGGTATAAGGCCTCGCTCCCTGGAACGGCAGCAGGGTCGCGCCGAATATCTTCAGGCTCCGGGCGTGCGCCTGCGCGATCAGCTGCTGATACCCGGCGATGATCTGGGCCGCGCTGACGCCCGGGCCGGGCAGGGCCGCGCTGAAGCCGATGTCGTTGATCCCTTCCAGCACGATGACGTCCCGCACGCCCAGCTGGTCCAGGGCATCCCGCCCGAATCGCGCCTCGGCGCTGGCACCGCAGCACCGCGCGCTGGCCAGCACCCGGTTGCCACCGATCCCCTCGTCGGCCACCGCCAGCGTGGGGTCGGCTAGCGCGTCCAGCCTGCGGGCCAGGTCGTTAGGCCAGCGGGCGTCGGCGCCGAGGCTCGAGCCCACCCCGTCGGTGATCGAGTCGCCGAACGCCACCACGGTCCCGTCCGCGCCGGGCGATCGCACGACGAGGCCGCTGAGGTAGTACCACGCCAGGGTCGGGATGGTGAACGCACCCGCATCGGAGTCGGCGGTGTGGTCGCCGGCTTCCGACACCCAGTTGACCTCCTGGGCGTACGGATGGACCGTCGCCGTGCCGGTCCGACCCGGCAGGTACACGCTCACCGCCAGATCCTGCAGCGCCCGTGCCCGCATGGCCACCGGATCGCTGAGCACCTGCACGCCAGGCGGGATCTGGACCGACGCGCTGCCGCCGAAGGTCACCGGGTGGATCGTGCCCGGCGCCACCGCGGCGCCCGGGCCCGCCACCGCCACCGTCACGTGGCCCACCCGTAGCGGCGAGGCGCCGAAGGCGTTGGTCAGCTCCAGCCGGATCGGATCGCCGCCGACGCTGCTGAAGATGACCTCGCGGACCGTCTGGTTGTCGAAGCCGGCGACGGTGAGCGTATCGTGCGCGGCGACCTGCGGGCTGGCGCTCCAGCTAGTGACCCAGCCGTCCCCGCCGTGCCGGGCCGTGCCGTCCGGCCGGGAGTCCGCGATGACGGCCATCGTGGCCGACAGGACAAGCAGGACGGCGGTGCCGAGCAGCCCGAGGCGGATCAGCCGCCGCGAACGCCGGCCCTGTCGTGAGTCCACACCGGGTGTTATGCCACGTTCCGCCCGCTGGCAAGCGGCAGCACGCAGGGACGCTTGAGGACACGCTCGTGTCGCTGCACCTCGCGGTCCTAGCGGCCCGCCCCCGGCCCGCGGGAGCCTGCTAGCCGGGGATCCGGTACTCTTCCAGCAGCCGGCGCCCGATGATCATCTTCTGGATCTCCGCGGTGCCCTCACCGATCAGCAGCATCGGCACCTCCCGGTACAGGCGCTCGATCTCGTACTCCTTGGAGAAGCCGTAACCGCCGTGGATGCGGAAGGAGTCCTCCACGACCTCCTTGGCATACTCGGAGGCGAGGTACTTGGCCATGCCGGCCTCGAGGTCGTTGCGCTGGCCAGAGTCCTTCTTGCGGGCCGCCACCGTCATCATCTGGTGGGCGGCCTCAACCTTGATGCCCATCTCGGCCAGCTTGAACGCGATGGCCTGGTGCTCGACTATGGGTTTGCCGAAGGCGTGCCGCACCTGCGCATAGGCGATGCCGAGCTCGAAGGCGCGGAGGGCGACTCCGCAGCCACGGGCGGCGACGTTTACCCGGCCGACCTCCACGCCGTCCATCATCTGGTAGAAGCCCTGGCCGGGGGCGCCGCCGAGGACCCGGCTGGCCGGGATGCGGACGTCAGCCAGGAGCAGTTCGGTAGTGTCGACGCCCTTGTAGCCCATCTTCTCGATCTTCCCTGGCACGGTCAGGCCAGGGACCGTGGGGTTGGGGCCGAAGCCCGGCTCCTTCTCGATCAGGAAGGTGGTCATGTTCTTGTGCGGGGCATCGCGCCCCTCATCGGTCCGGCACAGGACCGCCACCAGGTTGGAGGTGCCGCCGTTGGTCAGCCACATCTTCTGGCCGTTGATCACGTAGTCATCCCCACCCACCTCCCCTTCCCCCTTCACTCGCACTGCCTTGGTGGAAATCGCCGAGACGTCCGAGCCCATGCCCGGCTCCGACATGGAGAAGGCCCCGCGCACCTCGCCGGCCGCCATCTTGGGCAGGAAGTAATCCTTCTGCTCCTGCGTGCCGTGCTGGCTGATCATGTACGCCACGATGAAGTGGGTGTTGACGATGCCTGACACCGACATCCAGCCGCGGGCGATCTGCTCCACCACCAGCGCATAGGTGAGCAGTGACTCGCCGAGGCCGCCGTACTCCTCGGGAATGGTGAGCCCGAACAAGCCGAGCTCCTTCATCCCCTTGACGATCTGAGTGGGGTACTCGTCCTTGTGCTCAAGCTCGCTGGCGACCGGAAGGATCTCCTTGTCGACGAAGTCACGCACCGTGGCGAGGATGTCCCGCTGGATGTCGGTCAGGCCTTCGGTCTGGGCGAGGCGTTCCATGGCGGGCTCCTTGGGGGTCAGCTAGCGGGTTCGGGACGGCCGGGCTGTTCCCCGCCGCGCTCTTTGACGTAGGTCTCGGTCGGCACCATCACCTTGCGGCGGAACACGCACACCAGGGTCCCGTCCTGCTTGTAGCCGCGGGTCTCGACCTGCACGATGCCCCGGTCGCTCTTTGACTTGGACGGCCACTTGCCGAGCACGGTGGTCTCGCCGTAGATGGTGTCGCCGTGGAAGGTCGGCGCCACGTGCTTAAGTGACTCGACTTCCAGGTTCGCTATCGCCTTGCCCGAGACGTCCGGTACCGACATGCCGAGCAGCAGCGAGTAGATGTAGTTGCCCACCACCACGTTCTGACCGAAATCGGTGGCGCGAGCGGCGTAGTTCGCGTCCAGGTGGAGTGGATGATGGTTCATGGTGAGCAGGCAGAACAGGTGGTCGTCGTACTCGGTAACCGTCTTCCCGGGCCAGTGCTTGTAGACCGCCCCGACCTCGAACTCCTCATACGTCCGTCCGAACTGCATCTGGAATATCCTCCTCATGCCTGCGGGGGCTCGAACTTGGAGGTGCGCTGCATGCCCGCGGCCCGTCCCTTGCCCGCGATCACCAGGGCCATCTTGCGGGACGCCTCGTCGATCATCTCGTCACCGAGCATGGCCGACCCCTTGGCCCCGCCTGCCTCCGAGGTGCACCAGTCGTAGGCGTCTAGGATCAGCTCCGCGTGGTCGTAGTCCTCCTGCGACGGGGAGAAGATCTCGTTGGCGGCCGCGATCTGGTCCGGGTGCAGCACCCACTTGCCGTCGAAGCCGAGCGCAGCGGCCCGCCGGGCGACCTCGCGGTAGCCGTCCGCGTTGCGGATCTGCAGGTAGGGGCCGTCGATGGCCTGCAGGTCGTAGGCGCGGGCGGCGATCAGGATGCGCATCAAGATGTAGTGGTAGGCGTCCGCCGGGTAGCCGGGAGGCTGCTCGCCGACCACCAGCGACTTCATGTTGATCGAGGCCATGAAGTCCGCGGGGCCGAAGATGATCGTCTCAAGCCGCGGCGAGGAGGCGGCGATCTCGTCGACGTTCATCAAGCCTCTGGCGTTCTCGATCTGGGCTTCGATGCCGATCCGCCCCACCGGCAAGCCCATCGTCTTCTCGATCTGGGTGAGCAGCAGATCGAGCGCCTTGACCTGCTCGGCGTCCTGCACCTTGGGCAGCATGAGGCAATCGAGGTTGGCGCCCGCACCCTCGACCACCGTGATCACGTCCCGGTAGGTCCAGTGTGTGGTCCAGTCGTTGACCCGGACGACGCGGATCTTGCCGCTCCAGTCGCCGTTGTTCAGCGCGTCGACGATCATGTGCCGGGCGCTCTCCTTGACCAGCGGCGCGCAGGCGTCCTCGAGGTCCAGGAACACCTGGTCCGCGGGCAGCCCCTGAGCCTTCTCCAGGAAACGCGGGCTGCTGCCGGGGACGGCCAGGCAGGACCGGCGCGGGCGCAGGCGGCCGGTCGCGGTGATGGGCGTGGTCGTGGCGGTAGTCATGTTCACCCTTCGATTGTCATGGCCCTGGCGGGCCCGCTCGCCCACGGCTGGAGCTTGTGGGCCAGTCGTATCTCATCGACGATGCGGCCGATGATGGCGGTGATGCCGAAGTCCCTGGGCGTGAAGACGGCGGCTACTCCCTGGGCGAGCAGGCTGGCCGCGTCGGCCGGCGGGATGATCCCGCCGACCACCACCGGGATGTCCCCGGCGTCGGCCTGGCGCAGCCGGCGCAGCACGTCAGGCACCAGCTCGGCGTGCCCGCCGGACAGGATCGACAGCCCGACGCAGTGCACGTCCTCGGCGACCGCGGCGGCCACGATCTGCTCGGGGGTGAGCCGGATGCCGGAGTAAATCACCTCGAATCCGGCGTCGCGGGCCCGGACGGCGATCTGCTCGACACCGTTGGAGTGCCCGTCCAGGCCGGGCTTGCCCAGCAGCAGGCGCAGTCTGCCCGCCCCGATCTCCGCCGCCGTGGCGTGCGCCGCCTCGCGGACCGCGGCCAGTTCCCTGCCAGCTCCGGCAAGCGTCACCGGGGCGCTGCCGACACCGGTGGGGGCCCGGTATTCGCCGAACACCTCCCGCAGCGCGAAGGACCACTCGCCGGTGGTGGCGCCCGCGCGGGCGCAGGCCAGGGTGGCGTCCATCAGGTTGACGTCCGGCCGCGCCGCCTCGGCCCGCAGCCGGCCGAGGGTGGCCAGCACCTCCGTCTCGTCGCGCCGCCTGCGCCATTCCGCCAGGTCGGCCAGTACCGCGCGCTCGTAGGCCGGATCCACATGGTGAACCGCGGTGTCCGCGTTCGTGGTGAGGGGACTGGGCTCGGTGGCCTGGAAGCAGTTGACCCCCACGACCTTTTCCTCGCCCGACTCGATGCGCGCGCGCCGGGCCGCGTGCGAGGCGACGAGCTGAGCCTTCAGGTAACCGGATTCCACCGCCGGCACCATCCCGCCCAGCTCGGCCACCGCGGCGATCTCCGCCTCGGCGGCGGCCGTCAGTGCCGCGGTCTTGGCCTCCACCACAGGCGACCCTTCGAACAGGTCGCCGTACTCCAGCAGGTCCGACTCGTACGCGAGCACTTGCTGGATACGCAGGCTCCACTGCTGGTCCCAGGGCCGTGGCAGGCCCAGCGCCTCGTTCCAGGCCGGGAGCTGGACGGCGCGGGCCCGGGCGTCCCTGGACAGGGTCACGGCCAGCATCTCCAGGACGATCCGCTGGACGTTGTTCTCCGGCTGCGCCTCGGTCAGGCCCAGCGAGTTGACCTGTACGCCGTACCGGAAGCGGCGCAGCGCTGGGTCGGCGATCCCGTACCGCTCCCGCGTGATCGTGTCCCAGAGCCGGGTGAACGCCCGCATCTTGCACATTTCCTCGACGAAGCGGACGCCCGCGTTGACGAAGAACGAGATGCGCGCCACGACCTCGCCCATCCGCTCCGGCGGGACCTGCCCCGAATCGCGCACGGCATCCAGGACCGTCATCGCGGTGCACAGTGCGTACGCGATCTCCTGCACCGGGGTGGCCCCGGCCTCCTGGAGGTGGTAACTGCAGACGTTAACCGGGTTCCACTTGGGCAGGTGGGCCACCGTGTAGGCGATCACGTCGGTAGTCAGGCGCACCGAGGGGCCCGGCGGGAAGACATAGGTGCCGCGGGCGAGGTACTCCTTGATGATGTCGTTCTGCGTGGTGCCGGTCAGCTTGGCGATGTCTGCGCCCTGCTCCTCGGCGGCGACCTGGTACAGCGCCAGCAGCCACATGGCCGTGGCGTTGATCGTCATCGAGGTGTTGGTCTGCTCGAGCGGGATGCCGTCGAACAGTGCCCGCATGTCGCCCAGATGCCCGACCGGGACCCCGACTCGGCCGACCTCGCCGCGGGCGAGGACATGATCGGCGTCGTATCCCATCTGGGTCGGCAGGTCGAACGCCACCGACAAGCCGGTCTGTCCCTTGGCCAGGTTCCGGCGGTAGAGCGCATTGGACTCCTTGGCGGACGAATGCCCGGCATAGGTCCGCATCAGCCAGGGACGCTCCCGGGCGGGCCGAGGCGATCGGCCCGCCCCGTTCGGCTCAATCATGATCTTGTAACCTGCGCCCAATCCTTACAAGTCCCGGAACCTGTTGATCTCTGTCAGGTGCTTCTCGCGTAGCTTGTGATCGCGCACGCCGAGACCCTCCTGCGGGGCCAGGCACAAGATCCCGACCTTGCCGTGGTGCAGGTTCCGGTGCACATCCAGGGCGGCCTGGCCGGCATCCTCCAGCGGGTAGACCACCGACATGGTCGGGTGGATCATGCCCTTGGAGATCAGCCGGTTGGCCTGCCACGCCTCCCGGTAGTTGGCGAAGTGCGAGCCGATGATGCGCTTGAGGCTCATCCACAGGTAGCGGTTGTCGTACTCGTGCATGAATCCCGAAGTCGAGGCGCACGTCACGATGGTGCCGCCCCGGCGGGCCACGTACACCGAGGCGCCGAACGTCTCCCGGCCCGGGTGCTCGAAGACGATGTCCACGTCCTCGCCGCCGGTAAGCTCGCGGATCCTGGCGCCGAAACGCTTCCACTCCTTGGGGTCCTGGGTGTGCTCGTCCTTCCAGAACTTGTAGCCCTCGGCGCTGCGGTTGATGATCAGCTCGGCGCCCATCGACCGGCAGAGCTCTGCTTTGCGCTCGCTGGACACGACGCAGATCGGGATCGCCCCGCCTGCGAGGGCGTACTGGGTGGCGTAAGCGCCCAGGCCGCCGCTGGCTCCCCAGATCAGGACGTTGTGGCCCTGCTTCATCGACGCGCCATTGTCCGAGACTAGCTGCCGGAAGGCGGTCGAGTTCACCAGGCCCGGCGTGGCGGCCTCCTCCCACGTGAGGTGCTTGGGCTTGGGCATCAGCTGGTTGGTCTTGACCAGCGCCAGCTCGGCCAGACCGCCGAAGTTGGTCTCGTAGCCCCAGATGCGCTGCTCCGGGTCGAGCATGGTGTCGTTGTGCCCGTCGGAGCTTTCCAGCTCCACCGACAGGCAGTGGGCGACGACCTCCTCACCCGGTTGCCAGACGGTCACCCCGGGGCCGGTGCGCAGCACCACGCCGGCGAGGTCCGACCCGACCACGTGGTACGGCAGGTCGTGCCGCGCGGTGAGCTCCGACAGCTTCCCGTAGCGGCGCAGGAAGGCGAAGGTAGAGACCGGCGAGAAGATCGAGCTCCACACGGTGTTGTAGTTGACCGCACTCGCCATGACGGCGACCAGGGCCTCACCCATGCCGAGCTCGGGGACCGGCACCTCCTCCACGTGCAGGGACTTGCGTGGGTCCCGGTCGCGGGTGTGGATGCCGTCGAATATGTGCTCCTCGTCCCGGTGCAGGGTGACTGCCCGGTAGGCCTCCGGCAGCGGCAGCGCCCCGAAATCAGCAGGCTGGCTGCCAGGATCGAGGATCGTGTCGAGGATTTCTTTCATGACTGCCTCCTACCAGGCAGTACCTGCGTCAAGGGGCGCAGGATGTCTGGAGATATTGCTACTTGCCTCCTCAACATCCGTCGGCCGTCCGGGGAGTGACTAGCGCCAATGGGCACATAGCCGCAGGACCAACGGCCCTTTGCCGGGAGGTGGCGACGCTGGGATCCCAGCATGCATCGGAGCTCAGCCACGCACCGCAGGCTGCTCGGCAAAAAAATTACAGATACGGCCCGTTTGGTAAAGGAAAGGATTTTTTTAGTCTGCCGAACGGCGAGTGATGGTGCGAGCAATCGGCTCCTCGCACCCGTCGCCGTGTCGCGTCAGCTGCGGAACTGGGTGCCGGCGGTGGCGTACTCGGCGAGCAGGGGTACCGGGGTGAAGGCCGGGTCGCCGGTGGCGGCGTGCATCGCCTCCAGAACGGCGACGACGTGCTCCGGGCCGGCGTCGTCGAGCATCTGAAGGGGCCCGCGGGGGTAACCGCAGCCGAGCATCATCGCGGTATCGATGTCGGCTGGACTGGCGTACCCGTCCTGGAACATGCGGACCGCGTCGTTGAACTGCGCGTAGGCGAGTGCCTCGGTCAGGAATCCGGGCCGGTCCCGCGAAATGACCGCGTTCAGGCCGAGCCTGGCCGCGAGCGCGCGTGCCTTAGCGGCCGTGCCTGCCGCGGTCACGTCCGGCAGCACCAGCTCGGCGAGCCCTGGCTTGCCGTTACCTGCCTCGACGAAGTGGACACCGACCACATCGCCCGGGTGGCCCACGGCCAGGGCCGCGTCCAGGACCCGGTGTCTGGGGTCTGCCACCACGATGACCAGGCCGGTCCCGGCTGATGGCTGCGGCACGACGCTGATGCCGGCCGCGGTGATCTGGCTGGCCAGCTCGTCCAGCAGGCCGTCGGAGTCTCTGATCAGCGCCACCTCGGCGGGAACAGGCGCAGACGCCGGGTCGTGATCGTCAGAGGCAGCCGCGGGGGTGCTGTGCCGGTAGTCATAGAACCCGCGTCCGCTCTTGCGGCCGAACAGCCTGGCATCGCACAGCTTGCGCAGCAGCGGCGCGGGCGCGTACCGGGTGCCGCCGAACTCAGCCTGGAGCACCTCCAGCACCGCCAGATCCGTGTCCAGGCCGATCAGGTCGAGCAGGGTCATCGGTCCCATCGGCAGGCCGAGCCCCACGGTGGCCGCCGTGTCGATGTCGTCGCGGGTGGCCTGGGCGGTTTCCAGCAGCCGGATTGCGTGGTTGAGGTAGGGCACCAGCAGCGCGTTGACGATGAACCCGGCCCGGTCGCTGACCTGGACCGGAGTCTTGCCCAGGTCACCGGCCAGCAGGGCCAGCGTCTCGGCGGTCTCCGGCGAGGTGAGCACCGTGGAGATGACCTCGACCAGCTTCATAACCGGAGCGGGATTGAAGAAGTGCAGCCCCGCCACCCGGGCGGGATACCGCGTGCCGCCCGCGATCTCGGTGACCGACAGCGAGGAGGTGTTGGTGGCCAGGATCGCATCGGCCCGGCAGGCCTGGTCCAGCTGGGCGTACAGGGTCCTCTTGAGGTCCATCCGTTCCGGTATGGCCTCGATCACCAGGTCGGCGTCGGCCACTCCGGCCGCGATGTCATCCGTGGGCCGGATCCGGGCGAGTATCTCCTCCCGTGCGGTAGCGGTGAGCTTGCCCCGGGTGACCGCCTTGTCCAGGGAGGCGTGCAGCCGGGCCATGCCCTGATCCAGGAAACCCTGGTTGATCTCGATCGCGATCACCCGGCGGCCGCTGCGGGCGACCAGCTCGGCGATACCCGAGCCCATCAGGCCAAGCCCGATCACTGCCACCTCGCGGATACCGGCCGGCTTGATCACGTTACTGGTCATGTTGTAGAGCCTCTCGCCTTGGTGGTCTCCATCAGACCCGGCGCGGCGTGCCTCAGAGCAGGGTCTTCGGTCCTGTCCCTGGCCGGACCAAAGACCCTCCCGAGGGCCGGCTGACGCCAATGGCCACCTAGCCGCGGGACCAACGGCCCTTGGCCGGGAGGCGGCGGCCACCCTATGTTTGCCATGTCGAGCGTGCCCGGCGATGGATGCAAAGGATGACGGAGCGTGAACTATGGCCGACCTGGCCTACGAGGACATCAAGACCGGCGATGAGGCATCGCTCAGCGTGACGATCACGGAAACACATATCGTGCTTTACGCCGGCATCACCGGGGACGTGAACCCGGTTCATGTCGATGCCGAACATGCAAAGGAGTCGATCTTCGGGGAGCGGATCGCGCACGGCATGCTCGTGTCGGGGCTGATCTCCGCGGTGCTGGGCACTCAGCTGCCCGGGCCGAATTCTGTTTACCTCGGCCAGGACCTCAAATTCACGGCTCCCGTTAAGATCGGCGATACCGTCACGGTCGTGGTGACCGTGACGGAGAAGCGCGATGACAAGAGGATCATCAAGCTGCATA
>Ga0209656_10000958_pt1 | contig 18609 bp, 18 predicted proteins | sample BogFormECP12_OM2_FD_188239 | JGI IMG/M metagenome (GOLD analysis project Ga0209656, IMG submission 188239) | Bog forest soil microbial communities from Calvert Island, British Columbia, Canada - ECP12_OM2 (SPAdes) (version 2) | ecosystem: Environmental > Aquatic > Freshwater > Wetlands > Bog ... | reverse complement strand
TTTCGCGGCGAAGAACTCATCGCTGGCCGCCACCACGGACCCGCGCAGCTGGAGCAAGTCGGGGAGAAGTTGGTCATCCATATATGGTTCATCCCCGTTTTAGCAGCCGCCCAACTGCCGCTTCACCTTTACCTTCAAGCAGCGAGGTACCGCGCAGCCACGTCTGCCGCACGCGTCCGGTCAGCGTCCGCCCAGCGTACGGCGTGACCGGGTGCCGGTGATGCAGTCGGGCGGCGTCCACGACGTACGTCTCGTCGGGGTCGAAGGCCACTAGGTCGGCGTCGCAGCCGACCGCCAGCCGTCCTTTGGCCGGCAGGTCCGCGAGCGCGGCCGGGGCGGACGCCATCCACCGGGCCACGTCGTCCAGCGTCCGGCCGCGCCGCCGCGCCACCGTCCACACCGCGGACAGGCCGAGCTGGAGCGAAGCGATACCGCCCCACGCGGCACCGAAGTCTCCCGAGCCGGAGGACTTGAGCTCGGGCGGACAGGGCGAATGGTCGGAGACAACGCAGTCGATCACGCCCGCCTCGAGCCCGCGCCACAGCGCCTCCCGGTTGACCGAGTCCCTGATCGGCGGGCAGCACTTGAATTCGGTGGCGCCGTCGGGCACCTGCTCGGCCGCGAAATACAGGTAGTGCGGGCAGGTTTCCGCGGTCAGCCGGATGCCCGCCGCCTTCGCGCCTGCGATCATGGCCACGCATTCGGCCGCGGACAGGTGAACGATGTGGGCCCGCGCCCCGGTGGCGGCCGCGGCCGAGATCACCTTCTCGATCGCGCGCCGCTCCGCGACCGGCGGCCTGGAGGCCACGAACGAGCCGAAATCCCGGCCGGAGGCCTCCTTGATCTCCGCCGCGTCTTCGGCGTGCGCGATCAGCAGCGCATCCACGCTTGCCAGCGAGCCGAGCACGGACCGCAGGTCCGCTGCCTCGAGCGGCGGGAACTCAGGCACGCCCGAGTCGAGCAGGAAGCACTTGAACCCCACCACCCCGGCCTCGTGCAGCGGCATCAGCGAGCCCTCGTTGCCTGGCACCGCCCCGCCCCAGAACGCCACGTCGACCCAGCATTTCCCGGCCGCCGCGGCGCGCTTCTCCTCGAGCGCCGCCACCGTCGTGGTGGGCGGGACCGAGTTCAGCGGCATGTCGCAGATCGTGGTCACCCCGCCGGCCGCGGCCGCGCGGGTGGCGGTGGCGAACCCCTCCCACTCGGTCCGGCCAGGCTCGTTGACGTGGACATGCGTGTCGACCAGGCCCGGCAGCAGCGCGAGGTCGCCGATGTCGACGTCGCGGCCGGCTTCCAGCCGGGCGCCGTAGTCCTCGACGGCCGCGATGGCCGGGCCGCTGACCGCGACCGCCGCCGCACGCGTCCGGTCAGGCAGCACCGTCCGCCGGGACCGGACCACCAGGTCAAACGTCACCGGCCCCCGTCCCCGCCTGACCGGCCCGTGCTTGGCCAGACAGCGTCTCGATGACCTTCAGCAGCGCCGAATGATCGAGGGCACCGTATCCCTGCGCGCGAGCCGCGGCGATGAGCTGGGCGACCAGCCCGGTCATGGGCAGCGACACGTCGGCGTCTCGCGCCGCGGCCATCGCGATGCCCATGTCCTTGTGGTGCAGGTCGATGCGGAATCCCGGCTTGAATTCGCGGGCGAGCATGGTTTCCCGCTTGAGGTCCAGGATGCGGCTGGCGGCGAGCCCGCCGGCCAGCATGTCGAGCCCGGCCCGCGCCTCCACACCCGAGCGTTCCATCAGCACGATGGCCTCGGCCACCAGCGCGTAGGTGCCGCCGACCACCAGCTGGTTGGCCGCCTTGACGACCTGCCCGGCACCGTGAGGGCCGACCAGGGCGAACGTCGCGCCGACCGCCTCGAACACGCCCCGGGCCGCCTCGAAGGCGGCGGGCTCCCCGCCCGCCATGATGGACAGCCTGCCCTCGATCGCGCCAGCTTCACCGCCGCTGACCGGCGCGTCGAGCACCTGGACGCCGATCTCGGCCCCGGCCCGTGCGAGCTCACGCGAGGTTTGCGGCCTGACCGTGGAGAAGTCGATATACAGGACGCCTCGAGCACCTGCGGCTTTCAAGGTCTCAAATATCCCGAACGGGCCTAGTGCTACCTCCTCCACCTGCGGCCAGTCAGGCAGCATGGTGACGACCACCTCGGCGTCTGCCACCGCGTCGGCGATCGTGGCCGCCGCCTGGCCGCCGGCCGCGGCGAGCCGGTCCATCGAGGATTGCTTGTGATCATGCCCGGTCACCTGGTGGCCGGCCCGGACTAGGTTCGCGGCCATCGGGCTGCCCATGATGCCCAGGCCGATGAAACCGATGCGAGACACGCCTGTCACCTCCAGCCGAAGCTCGTGGAGCTGTCCGCCGGGTCCGACGGCTTGTACTCGCAGCCGATCCAGCCGGCGTAGCCCTGGGCGGCGAGCTGCCCGAACAGCGCCTCGTAGTCCAGCTCGCCCGTCCCCGGTGCGCCGCGGTCCGGCACATCGGCGACTTGGACGTGCGCGATGTCGGCGGCGTCGCGGGCCAGCGTGCCCGCCACATCCTCGCCCATCTTGCCGAGGTGGTACAGGTCGGCCAGGAAGGCAAGGTTGGTCACGCCGGCCTGGGCTCGTACCTTGCTGATCACCGCGAGGGCGCTGGCGCTTGAGACCAGCGCCGCGCGCGGGCTGTCGTAAGAGTTCAGCGCCTCGACGACTACGGTCGCGCCCGCCGCTGAGGCGGCCCGGGCGGCCAGCGCGAGGTTCTCGGTGGCCAGCTCGTCCTGCCGGCCCTCGGGCAGGCCGTCCACGTGGTTCCCGTACAGCGCGTTGAGGATCGTGCAGCCGGTCCGTTCGGCGATTCCGACGCAGACGTCGACGTTGTCCCGGAACGCCGCCGAACCCTCCGGCAGCGACAGCAGCCCGCGGTCACCGGCCGCCATGTCGCCCGCGGCGAAGTTCAGCAGGACCAGCCGCACTCCCGCGTCAGCGAGCGCCCCGGTGAAGGCGTCCACCTCGTGGTCCCCAGGCACCGAGTCCGCGAACGGCCACCAGAACTCCACCGCGTCGAACCCGGCCGCCCGAGCGGCTGCGGGCCGCTTCAGCAGCGGCAGTTCGGTGAACAAGATCGAGCAGTTGACGTCAAACCGCAGTCCGTGTGTGTGCACAGCCATATTCTGCCCCTCGCTCGCTCCCCATCTATCCCTCGCTCGCCTCCGGGCCCCCACCCACCTCCCCATCCCCCTTCACTGCGCCGTCTTCCCTCGTCGCTCCTTCGTCGCGCCTGGGGTGGGTTGGGGGAAGATCACAGTCCAGACGGCGCCGCGGCCCTTTGGCTCGCGAGGGAGTCCAGACGGCGCCGCGGCCCTTTGGCTCGCTCGGGGGCGCCGCGGCCCTTCGGCTCGGGTTGATCATTTTGCTTCCGTTCATCTCTCATTCATGTAGCAGCTGCCCACGCGCTCGGGATATCCGCTAAAAGTGGACACAATCAGACATGAAGGGGGCCTGGCATGCGCGAAGTCGCTGGGCGCAGGGTCACAAGAGGCGTCGTGAAGATGATGGCGGCGGTCGGCGCGGTTTCGTCGCTGGTGCTCGGTATGGTGGTCTTTGCCTTTCCGGCGAGCGCCCATACCGGCGCGCCGACGTACTACGTGCGCCAGATCCTGTCCGGCCAGAGCCTGCACCACTGGTACACCAAGGCCGGATCCAGCAAGCAGTACCGCGAAGCGCTGACCCTGCCCGACGACATCACCATAACCAGCGGGAACCTGTTCACCGGTTTCCAGAACGGGGTGGGGCCGCAGGGGCAAGCCAGCACGGACGGGAACCGTGACAGCACGATCGTCGAGTTCACGCCGAACGGCACGGTCATCCACCAGTGGGACATCCGGGGCAAGTGCGACGGGCTGACCGCTGACCCGTACACCGGCCAGGTCATCGCCACCGTCAACGAGGACGCGAACTCCAGCCTGTACAGCATCGCCCCGTGGAACGGCCAGGTCACGCACTACTCGTACAGCAGGCCGCTGCCGCACCACGGCGGCACCGACGCCATCTCCTTCTACCACGGCCTGATGCTGATCAGCGCGTCGGCGCCCGGGACGACCGGGGCGGCCGCGCCGAACCCGGCCTACCCGGCGGTGTACTCGGTGACCCTGGACACCGCTACGCACGTGGCGTTCTTCCAGGCCCTGTTCTACGGCGAGTCCAGCGCCACCGCCGCCAACGGCCCGCACGTGGGCAAGACGGTCAAGCTGGCCCTCACCGACCCCGACTCGAACGAGGTCGTACCGTGGTCCGCGCCCCGGTTCGGTGGCGATTTCATGCTGACCAGCCAGGGTGACAAGGAGCAGATTTACGTGCACGGCGCAGGCACGTCGTTTCAGCACCTGTCGGTCCTGGCCCTGTCTCAGTCGGTCGACGACACCGCCTGGGCTACGGCCTGGCACGGAGCCTTCTATACGACCGACACTGGCGGCGACACGGTGAACGTCATTACCGGTACGTTCTCGCCGGGCACCGTGTTCACGGCGGTGACCCCGTGCGACGCGAGCAACGCGCCCGCCACCTGCCCGGCCCCCGGGTTCCCGGCGAACTACCTGGGCCAGCTGAACATGTACACCGGCCAGATCACGCCGGTGAAGCTCCGCGGTGCCAGCGTCCACCCGCAGGGCATGATCTTCGTCGCCAGCTGACTGGGAGCCGCCGGGCCGGACCGGCCCGGCGGCTCGCTAACAGCGGTTGACCTGCGCAAATTCATCAGGCATCGGCTACCGAGCCCTTCTGCTGGCGGTTAGTGTGGCCTGGTGCTCGGAGCTGGATGGACGCAGGCCGTGGCCCTGGTGGCGGCCTTCGCCATCGCGCTGATAGCCACGCCCGCGGGTATTTCGGGCGCCGTCTTGCTGCTTCCGTTCCAGGTGAGCGTGCTCGGTACTCCCAGCCCGGCCGTCACCCCAACCAACCTGCTCTACAACGTGGTCGCGACCCCGGGGGCGCTCTACCAGTACTGGCGGCAGGGACAGACCGGCGGCGCCCTGTCCCTGGTGCTCGTCGCCGGGACCGTCCCCGGCGTGATCGCCGGATCGGTCATCCGCGTCGACCTGCTTCCCGGCGCGCACGTCTTCGACCTGATGGTCGGCCTGGTCCTGCTGCCGCTCGGCATATGGCTGGCCGCGACGAACCCGTCCCGTGGCCGCGACACCGGCCGCCTGCCCCTGGCGATCCCCTCACCGGTGCTGATCATGGTGGCGGCCCTGGTGGGCTGTGTCGGCGGCATCTACGGGATCGGCGGTGGCTCGATCCTGTCACCGCTGCTGATCGGGTCCGGCCGCCCGGCCGCGGAGGTGGCCCCGGCCGCCCTGGCCTCGACGTTCGTGACCTCGGTCGCGGGCGTGGCGACGTTCACGATCTTGTCGCTGCACCTGCACGGCCCGGTGGCTCCCGCCTGGTCCACCGGGGTCGCGCTGGGCATCGGCGGCCTGGCCGGCGGCTATACCGGGGCCCGGATCCAGTCCCGCCTCCCTGACGCGCTGATCCGCCGGATTGTGGGCCTCCTGGTGACCGCCATCGGCGCCCGCTACCTGTGGTCCGGGCTGAGCTGAGCGGTGTCAGCCCGCGACGACGGCAGGGCGGGTTACCATCGGTACCACGGCCCAAATAGCTGTCAAGTGAACGCCGGACTGCATGGTGCAATTGTCAATTTACCGCCGCAATCATTGATTGCGGAATGTCTCGGGGAATCACCCGATAGGGCGGCGATAAAAATGGGCGGCTGGCGATGATTCCGCGGCTCGGCCGTCGTCAGAACCGCGAAGGACCGTGCCAGTTCGCCTGTGGAAGGGGTTGCCGATGAGCGGTGTACGTGTGCTGGTGGGGACGCGTAAGGGCGCGTTCGTCCTGACTTCGGACGGCAAGCGCGAGAAATGGGACGTCAGCGGGCCGCATTTCCCGGGCTGGGAGATCTATCACCTCAAGGGGTCGCCCGCCGACCAAGACCGGCTGTACGCCTCGCAGTGCAGCGGGTGGTTCGGGCAGGTGATCCAGCGTTCTGTCGATGGCGGGGCGACCTGGGAGCCGGTCGGCAACGAGTTCAGCTACCGGGGCGAGCCCGGCACGCACCAGTGGTACGACGGCACGCCGCACCCGTGGGAGTTCGCCCGGGTCTGGCACCTGGAACCCTCGCTGGACGACCCGGACACCGTCTACGCCGGGGTGGAGGACGCAGGGCTGTTCCGGTCGACCGACGGCGGGCGGCACTGGCAGGAACTGCCCGGGCTGCGCGAACACAAGTCCGGGCCATCGTGGCAACCAGGGGCGGGCGGGATGTGCCTGCACACGATCATCCTGGATCCATCCCGGCCCGGGCGGATCTTCGCGGCCATCTCGGCCGCGGGCGCGTTCCGGTCCGATGACGCGGGCGAGACCTGGCGGCCGGTGAACCGCGGCCTGCGCTCCGAAGGGATCCCGGATTCCGACGCCGAGGTCGGCCATTGCGTACATAACCTGGCGATGCACCCGTCGCGCCCGTCCGTGCTGTACATGCAGAAGCACTGGGACGTGATGCGCAGCGACGACGCCGGGGAGTCCTGGCGCGAAGTCAGCGGCGACCTGCCGACCGACTTCGGGTTCCCCATCGACGTACACGCGCACGAGCCGGAGACCGTCTACGTGGTGCCGATCACCAGTGACTCATACCATTTCCCGCCCGAGGGCCGACTGCGGGTCTACCGCAGCCGCACCGGCGGAGATGAATGGGAGCCGCTCACCAAGGGCCTGCCGCAGGAGCACTGCTACGTCAACGTGCTGCGCGACGCGATGGCCGTCGATTCCCTCGACTCCTGCGGGATCTACTTCGGCACCACCGGGGGACAGGTGTACGCCTCGGCCGACGCCGGGGACAACTGGGAACCGATCGTCCGCGATCTGCCCGCCGTGCTGTCCGTGGAGGTGCAGACCCTGTCAGGAACGGGGCACTGACATGATCCGGGTGGCGCTGCCCGCGCACCTGCGGAGCCTGGCCCGCGTCCACGGCGAGGTGACACTCGACGTCGCGGGCCAGGTCACCCAGTGCTCCGTGCTGGACGCACTGGAAGCCAGGTACCCGATGCTGCGCGGCACCATCCGCGACCAGCGGACCAGGAAACGGCGGGCGTTCATCAGGTTCTTCGCCTGCGAGCAGGACCTGTCGCACGAGCAGCCGGACGCTCCGCTGCCCGAGGCCGTCGTGGCCGGCGCCGAACCGTACCTGATCGTCGGCGCGATGGCCGGCGGCTAGACCCCCAACGGAAGTCGGCAGGTCATCACGGCCGCCGACCAGCGCCAGCCACGGACCCGCCGGCGGTATCGGATGGTTGGACCAGATCACGTTCTCTGGGTCGACCGCGGATTTGATGCGGCGCAGCCGGTCGTAGGCTACTGGCGTCCAGAAGCGGTGCGGGTCCTGGTGCATGTCGGCGATGTTGAGATACATCTGTCCCGACGCCCGCCGGCTCATCGCCGACTTCACGGCCCGGATGGCCGAGGCATGCGTATTGACCAGGACGGTGTCGTCGAGCCGGTCGAGCGGCGCCGCGTTGTGACCAGTGCCCTGGGCCGCGATCCGGAGACCGTGGCGGCGGGCGAAGTTGACGACCGCGCCGACGAGGCAATCGCGAAACCGCTTGCCGCCCCTTCTCGCTCCAGGCTTCGGACCTGACTCCGTAGTTCTACCGATACTGCGGTTCAGGTCAAGGTGGCGGGGCTGCCGATCTCCGTAGGCGCCCCCGATTTGCCGTTGCCGCTTCGCGCCTAGCGTCGAGTTCATCAGACAAGACCGCCGGCCGCGCTGGTGACATGAACGTCACGACGCGGGCGGCACCCCAAGAACGGAGACGGACGTGCCCCTTTGGTTTTGGCTCAATATCCCGGCCGCGGTCGCGGTGATCAGCGCCACCGCCGGCATCCCCCTGTGGCTGGTGCTCAGGCGGCCCGATGAGAAGCGAGAAGACGCGCTTCGGTCATCTGCCCCTCAATCCCAGCCATCCGCGCCGCGCCCGCAGGACGAGCGGGAGCCCCAGCCGACGCACTGACGCGGCCTCCGCCGTAATGGAGCATTCGCTCCCCCCCTCGACGAACAGAAAGGAATCGAATCCACATGGCCGCCTTGGTCCGTCAGGGCCACGATGTGACGAGGACCTCAACCAGGTCCTCGTCCGGCCCGGCGCATCCAGCCATGCTCCACCCCATCCATCTCAGCCCGCCGCCGCTGCGCACCGCCAACGGCCACGACCTGGATGAGCGCAATACTAGCTGGCTAGAGCTCTTCTTTGATCTGGTGTTCGCAGGGGCCGTCGGACAGCTCGCGGGCGCCTTGCAGGACGCCCCGACGCTCGGCGCCCTGGCCCGCTTCGCGATGATCTTCACGCCAATCTGGTGGCTGTGGGTGCAGCTGTCCTTCTACGCCGACCGTCATGAGTCAGATAGCGCCGCGCACCAGAGCGCCTTCCTGACCGCCATGCTGCTCTGCGTGGGCCTCGCGGCCAGCGCGCCGAGGGCCCTGGCCGGGTATACGGCCGGCTTCGTCATCGCCTTCGCGCTGCTGCGTGGCCTGCAACTGGTGCTGTATGCCCAGGCTCGCCACCACCTGCCCGCCACTCGTCTGCTATACGGCTGGTACCTGGTCTTCTTCGGCGCCGGCGGGGCGCTGTGGCTGTGCTCACTCGCGGTCGCCGCGCCCGCACGGTACGCCTTCTGGGGCGCGGGCCTGCTCACCGACGCGGTCGGCGCCCTGGCCATGCTGGCGCCGCGGCGGCGCGTCCCGCTCAATACGTCCCACCTCGCCGACCGGTTCCGGATCTTCGTGCTGATCGTCCTCGGGGAATCGGTGGGCCGCCTCATCAGCGCCGCGACCGTGCGGCCCTGGAGTGTGCCGCTGGCCATCGTGCTGGCCGCAGCGCTGATCACCCTGGCCGCCCTGTGGCAGGCGTGGCTCACGGCGGCCGACCGCCGCGCGCTGGACGGCCCGCAGGCGATAGCCGGTTTCACTGCCGCCAACCTGCCGATCGTGGCCGGCATCGCGGCCGCAAGCGCCGGGTTGCACATCGCCATCCTGGCTGCCGACGGGGCGACGGCGATCGGCACCGGGCCGCGGGCCGCGCTCTACGGTGGCGTCAGCATCTGCCTGCTGGCCACCGCGATTCTGCCCTCGGGCAAGATGACACGCTGGCGCCGAGCAACCCGGCTGGCCACGTCCGCGGCCGCCATGGGGCTCGTTTTCATGGGCGCCTTCGTGCTGCCGGTCTACCTTGTCCCCGCCCTGACCGTGATCCTCGCGCTGGGCCTGACCGTCGAGACCCACCCTGGCTTGCGCGGACCTTTCAGTACTGGTGACCAGCCAGCACGATGGTCACGGGTCAGCTTCCCCGGTAGGTGGAGTAGGCGAACGGGCTGAGCAGCAGCGGCACGTGATAGTGCTCGTCCCGTTCGGTCATCTCGAAGGTGATCGTGACCTCCGGGTAGAACGATGCCGATCCGCGCGCGCCGAAGTAGGCCCCGGTGGCGAACGTGATGCGGTAGATGCCAGGCTCGAACTGGCCAGCGCTCTCGTCGCCGGGCAGGCGAAGCCGCCCGTCGGGGCCGGTCTGCCCCAGGCCGGACGGCACCCACCCGCCGTCGCCGCCGCGTTCCAGCCTTACCCGGATACCCGCCGCGGGGCGCCCGGTCGTCGCGTCGAGAACGTGCGTGGACAGCGTCACAGGCCCAACAGCTTCGTCATCCGCAGGCGGGTTATCTTCAGCAGTTCCGCACGCACCACGGTCCGTTCGGCATCCCGATCGTTCCCGAGCCTGGCCCGCAGCCTGGTCAGCATCTCCTGGCCGGACAGGCCGCTGGCGCAGATCAGGAAAATGTGACCGAAGCGCTGTTCATAGGCGAGGTTTCCCTCCGCGAGCCCCTGCCGTACCTGGTCGCTAGCCGCCGCGGCCCCCGACTGCTCCGCGGCAGACATCGCGCTGCTGGCGGCACGATCGCCGATCCGCGGGTGCCCGTTCATGCTCTCGACGATATCGTCCCAGGTCAAAGTGTCGACTGCAGCGTCGATGGCGGCCAGCAGCGCGGCCGGATCCCGGTGGGGCCGGCCGTCGGCGATCGCCTTCGCGAACGCCCTCGACGCGCAGCACGCCAGGACGTCGCGCTCGGCGTCCCGCGCCGAGGCCGCGTTGAAGGAACCGAGGGTGGCAGACGCGGGCGCCTGCGGGCTCAGGTTCGCCATGCGAACATCCAATCAGGCCCGGCCAAACAGCCGATAGCTGCCCGTTAACTGAAGCACCGGTAACGTCCGTCGCCGAACTGGCCGCGGACGTGGCGCTCGAGCGGGCCAGGCTCGATGCCGCCCGTACCGGCGACAGCAAGCTGGCCGAGGCGATTGTCACCATGCTCGGCCTGCTCCGGCTCGTGGAATGCGGCCGCGGCGAAGATGTACGTGCACGTCAACACCGTGCGCTACCGGATCAGGCGGGTCGAGGAGCTGACCGGGCGTGACCTGTCCAGCCTGACCGACCAGGTGGATTTCTTACTCGCCCTGCGGATTCGCTAGCCTTGTCCGGGTGGTGGTGATCCGGGCCAGTTCGGCGGCGGATGCGGCGCAGGTCGCGGCGGTGCAACGGGAAGGCTGGTTCGCCGCCTACGAGGGCATCATCCCGGCCGAGATCATCGACCGCGCCACTGCCCCCGATCACGGCGCCCGCGTGCGGCAGACGTTCCGGACCCGGCCCTGGCAGCGCATGCTCGTGGCCGTGGCCGCCGGCCAAGAAGACCCAGCTCAAGCCGGAGAGCCGACCGCGTCCGGCATCGTCGGCTACGCCTCCTTCGGTCCCGAGAGGGATGTGCTGAGCGCGCCGTGGCCGCATCCGCTGACCACGGACGGCGAGGACGGCAGCGTCGCCGAGCTCTACGCCCTGTACGTCCGCCCAGCCTGGTGGTCGACCGGCACCGGCCGCGCGCTCATGGAGCGGGTGCTGGCCAGGACCTCCGGAGCAGGCTACCTGTCCATCATGCTGTGGGTGCTGCGGGACAACCACCGGGCCCGGCGGTTCTACGAACGGGCCGGCTTCGCGCCAGACGGCGCCACCAATGTGCTCCATCGCCTTGGTGGCGTCACCGAACTGCGCTACAGGCGCGCCCTCAATCGCTAGTCCTACCAGTAGCTATAACGAACGCTTCCGCTATCGATAAAAACTATCTCTTGGACTTCTAGATTGTGCTGCGGCACGCTGGAAGGCAAGCACGACGGCAGGAAGGACCGTAATATGACGGACGCTGCGACCGCGGCGGCTACCTACTTCGATGCCTGGCAGGCTCGTGACTTTACCCGGCTGCGTTCGGTGCTGGCCGACGACGTGGACTTCGCCGGGCCGCTCGGGAGGGTGAGGGGCGGCGGCGACTGCCTGCGGGGACTGCAGGCCATGGCGCAGATCATGACCGGCCTCGAGGTCCGTAAGGTGTTCCACGACGGGCCCGACGTGCTGACCTGGTTCGACCTGGTCACCAGTGTGGCCGAGACCGTTCCGGTGGCGAACTGGATGCGCGTCGAGGACGGCAAGATCACCCGGATCAGGGTCGCCTTCGACGCCCGGGGCATCGCGAACGGGTCATGATCCCGGCGACTTGCACAGTCAGGGAGTAACCTGCTCAGCCGATCGTGCACGCCGGGTGTTGCGCCATCTCGATACCCCCGCCCTGATACACAGTCCCAGGACGACGACCACGATCACGCCGATCACCGCTCTCGTGCCGACTTTTCCGATCTGCTTCGCGATCTCTTCGCCGAGAAAGTATGAAAGCCCGACGTACATCCCGATCCAGCCGATGCCAGCGGTAAGCGCTCCGAGCATAAATACGTAAAACCGCACCCGGAAAATCCCAGACACAAAAGCCGGCATCGTCACGGATGCCGCGAAGGTATGATGGCCGAAGGCGCGGTCGCCTTTGGCGAGCAGTTTCAATCGCGATTTCTCGAGTCGTCCCGGGTGGTCGAGTAGCCGGCGTCCATTATGGATACCAATCTCGTATCCAATGACCGAACCGAGCATCCAGGCGGCCATGGCCGTGGCCAGCACGATCCATATGTTGAGATGGCCCTCTCCGGCCAGCGTGCCCGCCGCGATCAGCGACGCATCGCCTGGGCCCGGCAGGCCTGCTCCCAAGATCGCGACGAACACGAACAAGATGAGATATTCGGACAGGTTCACGGTTCGGCCCTGACCCGGCTACAGGCCGGTCTCAGCGACCAGTCGCCCCGAGTCAACGGCTGCGCTGAACGCGGCGTAGTCCCGCTCGGTCTGGTCGGCGTACGCCACGGAGAAGTCGGCTATGGCCCGGTCGAAGGCATCTCCCCGGCCGAGATAGGAGGCGATCGCGATCCGGTCCCCCCACCGGGCGTGGGCCCGGGCGAGGGTCGCTCCGCAGATGCGGGAGTACAGGGTGGCTCCCGGCACGAGAAGGCTGTCGACGTCCGCACTGCCTTTCCAGTCTTGAAATTGGCGCACGTAGTAATCGCGGCTTACGCCATCGAGTCCCTTGATGCGCTGCCAGCCCAGGAAGATGTCGGTCGCCGCCTGCATCAGTCGCTGCCCCGCTACCACGCGCTCGCCGTGGTGCGGGTAGGTGCTCTTGGGCACGAAGCGCTCGAGCACGGAGGCTTGTGCCTCCTTGATCTGCAGGAACAGCGGGTCGTTATGGTCGCGGCCGAGCAGCAGCATGATGTAGCAGCGGGTCCCGACGCTGCCTACGCCCACCATCTTGTATGCCGCGTGGACGTAGCGGTACTCCTCGAGGGGGTGGTGGTGACGCCCGAGCGTGCGCCGGTACGAGCTGAGCAGCTTCTTGATGAGCGGGGTGGGGTTCTCCCATTCCGACCCCGGTTTGACCAGATCCTCGATCGGGATGATGACCGGCGGGTCGGCGACGATGCGCAGTTCACCGTCAACCTCGTCTGTCCGCTTGGCGAACACCCGGGTGCTGTCGCGCGTCCGTGCCTTGGCCACCATCTCCTCGTGCACCTTGGCCTCGCCCTTGCCGACTCGCTTGACCCGGACCTCATTGCGGACCATTTTGAGCAGCATCCCGGCCTCCAGATGCTCATACCACACGTCTAGTGTCCTCATCCCGGCGGCCTGACGCATCCGGTCCCGGTACTCCGCGACCCCGGCCATGACCACGGCCCGGCGGTCGGCCGGGGCGAAGCCGCGGTCGCGTCCCATGACCTCGAAGCTGGCCGCCATCCGCTTCACGTCCCACTCCCACGGGCCGGGGAGGGTCTCGTCGAAATCGTTGATGTCGAAAAGCATCCGCCGTTCGGGCGAGCCGAACAGGCCGAAGTTCGACAGGTGGGCGTCACCGCACAGCTGGACGGTGACCCCGGAGACCGGGGTTGCCGCCAGATCGGCGGCCATGATCAGCGCGGCGCCCCGGTAGAACGTAAACGGGGAAACCAGCATCCGCCCGTAGCGGATCGGGACCAGCTCAGGCACCCGGCTCGCCGCCTGCTCTTCGAGCAACGCGATCGGGTCGGGACGGTCTGGCGAGGGCTCCCACCGGCCGTGGCCCGACCGCGGCGCTTGCTTACGGGCGGCCTGGCCCCTGGCGATGCGCTCAGCGACGGTCAGGTGCTGCCGCCGCCAGGTCGACGCGAACGGTACGCCCCCCTCCCGCGTGGTGAGGTCCAGCGAGGCACTTGGCTCCGAACGGTTCTCCACGACACCTCCGGTGCCTATAGGTAGTCTCTCTTCCGCATCCACACGAGGGTGGCCCAGCCCCAGATCGGCGGCAGGTACGAGGTGAACAGGCGCTGGATGAACACCGCGGCGGTGGCGTCGGCCTCCGAGACGCCGGCCGCCGTGAGGCCGAGGATCAAGCCTGCTTCCACCACCCCCATGCCGCCGGGCGACGGCGCGATGCCCCCGATCATCGCGGCCAGCGTGATGACCACGATCAGGACGGGAAGCCGGAGATGGTCGTCGAAGGCCCGCAGCGAAACGGACAGGGCCATGGCCACGAACAGCTCCTGGCCAAACGAGCCACCCACCAGCAGCACAAGCTTGCGCGGGGAGCTGGCTACCTGTTTGAGGTTGCCCCAGATGTCACGCACCTTGGGACGCGCCTTCTCGGCAGCCAGCATGCGGAGCCTGGGCACGGCCAGGGCCACGCCGATCACCAGGGCGACCAGCACCACGACAGCCAGGATGATCCACACCAGTTTCGAGTTCCCGCCCGACTGGGGGGCGACCTCGAAGTGGATGGCCCCCCAGGCGAACGGCAGCGAAACCAGGAACAGCACCCCCTTCGCTATCCAGCTGGAGGTGGCCATGATGGCGCCCGAGCTCAATGCCACCGACGCGTCGTAGCCCTGTTGCTGGAAGAAGCGCACCCGGGTGGCGAAGACCGCCGCTGTCCCGCCGGCCAGCGCGCTGAAGGCCTTGGCGACCTCGACGGCCACCGCCCGTGCGAACGGAAGCGGCCCGGGCACGCTGCCGATGCCTTCGACGGCCGACGCCACGTAGACCAGCTGGGCCAGGACGAATGTCATGATGACCCAGAGCCAGTCGGCCCCGATTACGGTGTCGAAGGACTTGGAGACGTCGATGAGCACCCCGATCAGGGCCCAGCCGCCGATGAGCGTGCCGACCATCATGATCAGCGTCGGCCAGCTCACCCGGCGGGGCTCCACCAGCTTCGGCAGGTCGATCGAGGCGGCCTGGGCGGCGCGCTGACGGACTTCCTCCAACAGCCCGCGCTGGCCACGCAGGCTCCGGCCGAGTGCGGGGTCGAGCGCTGGCTTATGCAGGTGCCGGAGGGCGCCTTCTAGCATCTCCGGCGTAAGGCACCGGGCTGCGGAATCGGCGGCTCGTCCGGTACCGACCGCCACTGCGGTCGCTGCCATGGCACCAGCCATGTCGCGATCAAGCTGATCCGGCGAAGCGCTCGCCGAGGCGTTGCGGAAGTCCGCCACCGTGACCGTCTGCGTGGCCGGATCGACCAGCAGCGCGTCACCGCTGATGGCGCCATGAGCGATGCGGGCCCGCCGGAGAACCAGTAGCTGCCGGTACAGGTCATCAAGCGTGACGTCACTGATATGGGCGGCGTCCGCATCCGACAGGACCGTCCCGGGCGGCAATCGGCAGACGAGCAGCGCGTCCTTGGACGGTCCCGCCGTTCCTGCCGCACCTATTTCCGGCACGGCCGCGCCCACCTGGCCAGCCCGCATGGTGAGGTACGCCTCGTGTTCGACCTGCTGCAGCCGGGTAAGCATGAGGGCCGGCCCGGAGTCCCGGTAGAACAGGAACCGGCCCGCCTTGGTGAGGAGCGTCGCGTCGGCCGCATCCCGGCCGTAGACCGCGATGCCGATGCGCCGACCGGGCGAGTCGGCCCGGTCCGTCTCGGTTGCCTCGTACTTCGCCACCCCCCAGACTTGCCGGGTCACCGGGTGCACATCGCTCGAGCGGATGCCGAGCTCCTCTAGCAGCAGCCGCACGTCGTCGGTCGAAGGCAGGCCGAGAGGTGAGCCGAAGATGAGCCGGACCGCCGCCGTCACCCCCCAGCCGATAGCCAGGCTCCCGAGGACATTGAGCGGCAGCCCGTGACCTCCGACCGCTGAGGCCAAGGCCACCAGGGCGATGAACAACTCGATGAGGCGTTGCACGCTCCGCGCCAGGTAAGGCAGCACTGCCGTGGTGACCGCCATGAAGAGGGCAATCCGCAGGACCGGGAAACTCAGGTCGTAGCCGTTGATCACGATCCCACTCGGCCTTCCGCCGCGGCTTCCGAGCAAAAGAACCAAGATCCCGCTCACGGCTGCCGTGCCGGCCGCACTCAACGCGATGTCCCGCGCGATCTCCCAGCGGCGCGCGACCAGCGCCAGGGCCACCAAGAAGATCGCGATGCCGAGCGAACCAGCCTGGTAGACCACCGTCACCAGCCAGGTGATGCTCCGCGGCGGCGGATTGATGACCTGGACGATGGCCTCGTCGATGCGGGAGTTGAAGCGGATGACGAGTAGGCAGCACACCAGGGCGAGAATGGCGCCGGCCAGGCGTGCTCCGTCGCTCCCGCGCCGGCGTCGCTGACCGTCGCCGACCGGAGCGAACAGGACCGACCGCCAGCCGCGCAAAAGGGATGTCTCGGCAGGAGTCCCGGGAAGAGACTCCGCGCTCTTTACGACGCCTTCAGCCATCCGGGTCCAACTGCCCTTCGAGTGTTACTGGCTGCAGTCTGAGACGAACAATACCGGTGGACGAGGGGCCCGCCGAGAGTGGGCGCGCCACCTAATCGCGAATGGCCGTAGTCCTGCGGACCGGGCCCGACGAGGGCAAGTCGCGGTGACCCTGGTCCTGATCGCCCAGTAGCCGCCGACCAGCGTGTCAGGAGCGCGACCGCAGCATTTCCAGACCCTCGCCGGTCAGGTCGCCGTCAGCCACCTTGCGCCCGGTCATGGCCATGACCAGAGACAAGATGGGACCCGACACCTCGGGTCCGGTGCCGTGCCTCCACTCAGCGTCGGTAGCGCGCAGGGTGAGCCCGGAAATGCGGCGTTTGGAGCCGATGAGCAGGTTGGAGCCCTGGTAGAAGTCTGCCACCGTGACCACCGCGTCGGTCTGGTACTGGTGCCGGATGCCGAGGGCGCGCCGGATGTCCTCGCTGTGCACGATCACCTCGCCGAGCCAGGTCGGGTTCGGGCCCGGCGGGTGCTTCACCGAGTTCAGCACCGACTCGAAGTTGGCCAGGGTATCGGCCGGAGTGGCACCGCGCTGCGCGGCGACGCCCTTCTCCTGGACCTTGTCGAAGCTGAACCCCGAGCCGATCATTTTGCCGAAGAACGCGGGCGGCGTCAGCTTCGCGGCGGAGGTCATGTGGGCGAGCACGTCGCGCACCATCCAGTCGCCGCACAGCGAGGGCTTAGCCCAGTCCTCGTCGCTCAGGGCCCGCAGGTCGTCCGCGAGGGCCTTACGCTCGGTGTGCACCGCCGGCCAGATATCCATGAGTCCTCCCCTGGGACGGGCGCCTCATCGCGCTTGCATATTGTTCGGTAAACGCCAAATTAGTTAAGGACCGAACAAGCCGCAAGCGTATAGTTTCGCAGGTACGGGAGGCAAGGTGCGGGATATCCAGAAGGTGCTGGCGGCGCTGACTTCGCCCGTGCGGCGCGAGATCCTGGGGCTGATCTGGGACCGGGAGCTATCGGCGGGAGAGATCGCCGCCGCCTTCCCGGTGACCAAGCCGACGATATCCCAGCACCTGGCCGTCCTGCGCCAGGCGGGCCTGGCCGAGAGCACCGCGGTCGGCACCTCACGCCGCTACCGGGCCCGCCCGGACGCTCTTCGCGGCCTGCGCGCCGCGCTCGGCAGTGCGGCGAAATGGATCAACGCCGATGATGACCCAAAAACTCCCGAACGGGCGGCGTCGGACGTCCGCACCCAACCGGTCGTGGTGGCCAGCACCGACGTGGACACCAACCAGGCAGTGACGTTCGCCGCCTTTACCGATCCCGTCGTCTACTCCCGCTGGCTCGGCGTCCCTGTCACCCTTCAGGACGGGCGTTTCGCCTGCACGATGGAGTGGGGGACGAGCGTGCGCGGCTGGTACGAGCTGGTATGCCCGCCGGAGCTGATCGTGATGCGCTGGGATTTCGACGACGACAACATCCCGGTCCCGGGCGGCGAGATGACCGGCTACCTCCGGATCAAGCCGCGGCCGGACGGCGCGCACGTCGAGGTGCACCAGCTGGTCGACACGCCCGCTCAGGCCGAGTTCATGGAGGGCGCGTGGGCCACCGTGCTCGGCCGTCTCAAGGCCGGGGTAGCTCGCGCCTCCGACCCGGGCGAGACCATGGAACCCCGTCCCGGCCGCCCTAAGCTGATTCCATGATCATGGAACGTGCGTCACCAGCCGCGTTCGCGCCACTCGCCGAGGTGCGGGCGCTCCGCCCCCAGCGTGGTGTCGTTGCCGTGCCCCGGGTATACCCAGGTCGGGTCGGGCAGCGGGCCGAACAGGCGCTCGGTCACGTCGGTAAGCAGCGAGGTGAAGTCCTCGGGCGAGTTCGTCTTTCCCACGCCGCCGGGGAACAGTGAGTCTCCGGTGAACACGTGCGGCGCCCCGGCCAGCCTGCCGCCCGCGTCGTACAGGACGGCGAGGCTGCCCGGCGTGTGCCCGCGCAGGTGAATGAGGGACACTGCGCAGTCGCCGAAGGTCAGCACCTCCCCGTGCTCAGCCCGGTGCCCGACCTCCACCGGCAGCTCGTCCGCGTCGGCCGGATGCGCGACGACCACCGCGCCGGTGTGCTTTTGCACCTCGGGGAGCGCCTGCCAGTGGTCGAAATGCCGGTGCGTCGTGACAATCGTGCCGACCGGCGTGTCGCCGATCATCTCGATCAGCCGATCCGCCTCGTTGGCCGCGTCGATCAGCAGCCCCTGGCCGGTGCTCGCGCAGCGCAGCAGGTACGCGTTATTGTCCATGGGACCCACGGCTATCTTGGTCACGGTCAGGCCGTCGGTCTCCCGCGTGTCGGACGGACCGCCGACACGCACTTCTCCGGTATAGGTCACTTTTAAAACCCTATACCGAACGGAGCTAGTATCCCCGGCCGCCTCCACGGCATTGC
>Ga0209656_10000957_pt1 | contig 18616 bp, 10 predicted proteins | sample BogFormECP12_OM2_FD_188239 | JGI IMG/M metagenome (GOLD analysis project Ga0209656, IMG submission 188239) | Bog forest soil microbial communities from Calvert Island, British Columbia, Canada - ECP12_OM2 (SPAdes) (version 2) | ecosystem: Environmental > Aquatic > Freshwater > Wetlands > Bog ... | reverse complement strand
AGCCGTGATGAAAATCGAGCCGGCCGGAGATTGAATCGGCGTCCAGACCAGCGTAAACCGCATCCAGCAGAAACTGCTTGCCGTGCATCGCCATGGAGCGCTGGTCGGAGGTAAAGCTGGCGGCGCCCATCCACTCGAAATAGCCACTCACCAAGCCATCCACGCGCGCCCGCACATAGGCGGTCTGGGGAAGGTAACTCGGACGAAGCACACCAGTGATAATGGGTGTGTTCAACTCCTCGGGCGGAACACCCTCAAGCGCGTGATAGACATTGGAGAGGTGTTTGCGATAGAGCTCGTCAAAGTCGCGGTCATTGGCCGAGTGATGCTCCGGACCGTACCACCAGTTCCAGTCGCTACCTTCGGCAATCAGCAGCTCCTCCAAGGCGAGTCGGCGCTGCTCGGCCGAGACCCGATGCGAATGGCGATCATAATAATCGCGAGCCTCGGCCAGGAGGTCCCAGGAACGGTTGTCTTCCGGAGCTCCGATCCACACGTCGAGGTTGGCGTTGATCCACGAGCCCGGAACCAAGCGGCGCAATTGCCCAAAGTCGCTTCCCTTATGCCGGGCGATGGCTTCGCTGATAGTGACCGGCTCAATTTGAAAGTCGCGCTGCAACCCATCGTAGAAGCGTCGCAGGAATTCACGCCCCGACTGCGGGTAATACTCCCACGCATTTTCACCGTCGAGAATGATTGAGACTACTGCTGTTTTTCCTTTCTGCAGAACTGGTTGGGCACAATCTTTAATGCTTTGGATGAGATGATTGGCGGCTTCCTTTGCATCCATTCCCGAATACACGAAGCCGATTAGGTCGGAAAGGTGATGATCGCGGAAGAGCAAATGCATCCGTGTCTCGCTCTTCTCGTAGCGGTAGATGTTGTACAGCCGCTCTGGCCCTTCGCCCTGAAGTCGCTCCCCGTCGTGGCGGCTGAAGTGGAAATCGAGCGATCGGCCCAGGACGCCCTCGTCCGTTGCCATCCACTGAATGCCCTGCCTGCATGCCAGAGTCAGCGTTTCCTCCGAGACGCTTCCCTCGGACGGCCACAGTCCTTTGGGACGAAGGCCGAAGAGAGATTCATGCGCGTCGAGCGCTCGTTGAATCTGGAGAGTGGCGTCGTCAGGATGGCGGAACCTACGTGTGGGAAGGCTCAAGCCGGGCGTAGACTGAGCGCCGACGTTGGTATCGCAGAGCAATGGCAGAATCGGGTGGTAGAACGGTGACGCGGAAAGCTCAACGGACCCATTCCTTGCAGCCTCGGCGTAGGCGGGCAGCACTTTGGCCAGAAACTCGCGCTCCTTGGCGATTACCCGTTGCTGGTCCTCCTCGTTGAAATCCTCACCCTTCTCCACCAGAGCAGCAACTTCAGGCTCGGCCAGGAGGTACTCGTCGAACCAGGCCAACTGGGATAGGACCTGTAGATCTGCGTAATCACGCGTGACGAAATACGAGTCAGGCCCTTCGGGACGCTCGCAGGTGGCCCTGTAGCGCTCCCAGAGTTCCCGATATCGCGGATACCGCCCGATCAGGTTGACCGGGTTCGCCTGGAAGAGGTAACGCAAGGCAAATTGCCTGTCGGAAGGTGTTAGTTCGCGGGCCGGCATGGCCACCAAGTCGAAAAACGGATCATGCGCCTGCCCGGAAACATAGTCCTGGATTTGATTTACCAGAGAAGGAACCAGGTTGAAGTTTTGATGGACGTGGGGAAACTCGCCCAGGAGTTTCACCATCCCGTAGTAATCCTTGAGGGCATGGAGCCGAACCCAAGGAAGGCGATACTCGCCCGTTACCATGTCTTTGTAGAAGGGCTGGTGCATGTGCCAAAGCAGCACCAACCGGATCTTCGGAAAACTGTCACTCATTGCGTCGAGGGATTTTGCCGGACAAGTGTAACAGGAGAATGACTCTCGCGGCCCCCAGGGCATTCTGCCACCTTTGTGGGACCAGCGGTGGAAAAGTGCTGTCTGCCTGAAGAGCCTTATGCTGCCCAGCAGCGCCTAACAGGACTTCACTTCCGATAAACTATGTCTTTGTGCGCATCCTGACCCGCTACATCCTGAAGGAAGTCACCTCACACGCACTGCTGGGCGTGGCGCTGTTTACCTTCGTCATCTTCATGCGGGACTTGGGGCGGCTGCTGGAGTTGATTGTCCGCAACAGCGCTCCCTTGCCCAGTGTGGCGGAAATTTTCTTCTTCACGCTACCAACGACCTTCACCATCACTTTGCCCATGGGCGTGCTGGTGGGCATTTTGGTCGGGCTTAGCCGTCTGGCTGCTGACAGCGAAGTCACCGCCATGCGAGCCAGCGGTATGGGCGCGGGAATGTTCATACGCACTATTTCCATTTTTGCGATCACCGCCTGGATGCTGGGGATGTTCAACAGCGTATATGTGGCGCCGAAATCGGCAACAGCACTCGATCACCTGCAACAGCACCTCCGCTCGTCACAGGCCTCATTCGAGATACAGCCGCGTGTCTTTTACGAAGAGTTCAAGAACATCGTGCTTTACGTGCAGGATGCCATTCCTTCCGCGGGAAGGTCGCTTTGGCGTGGCGTCTTCCTGGCTGACATCAGCGATCCCACCTCTCCGAAAATCACATTGGCCCAGCGCGGCGCGCTGTTGAGCGACTCGCCCGACAAGTTGCGTCTTCACCTGGAAGACGGCACACAGCAGGAGATGATCCCGCAGGCAAAAGACCAGTATTCGATTACCACTTTCCGGAGCACGGAGATTCCGCTTCAACTACCCAGCAGCACGGAACGCACACCCCGTGATCTACTCCCTGTGGCCGAATTGAGCGTGCGGGACCTGCTCGGGAATGCGGAGTTGGAGGAACAAAATGCAGAGCGGATCCGGCGTGTGAATCCGGCTGTGGCGGGCTCGCGCCAATTAGTGGCTCGTTTTTATCGCATTGAATTTCAACGCCGCTTTGCTCTTCCAGCGGCGTGTCTGGTGCTGGCCATGGTCGGTATCCCTTTGGGGCTGTCTGCGCGTAAAGGTGGTAAGAGCACGGGTTTTGTGCTCACCATCCTGCTGGTATTTGTGTATTACTTTTTTTCGCTTATCGGTGTGTCGATGGCGCGGCAGGGGAAACTTTCCCCGTGGGAAGGCGTGTGGATGGGAAACGTCTTCTTTTTTCTCAGCGGACTGGTCCTGCTCTGGCGGGTTGATCGCATGCCCATCGAGATCGGGGGCCTGAGCGAGTTCTGGAAATCGGTCAAGGAAAAGCGCCCTGCTCTTGCCAGCCTGCGGAAAGCGGGCGAAGGGCGAGCGACGGCAAACCGTTCCGCGGTCCACAAGCGCCGCTTCAGCGCCCGCTTCCCGCTGATTCTCGATGATATGATCCTGCGAGACTTCGCCCTGTATCTGGCGATGATCATCGCCACAGCCCTGATTATCGTTTTGGTCTTCACTTATTTTGAGCTGCTCACCGACATCATGCGCAATCGTATTCCCGCGATCATTCAGGCCGAGTACCTGTGGAACGTAAGCCCGTCTCTCATTTACTTGATCGCGCCGCTAGCGGTTATGCTCGCCGTGCTGATTACCTTCGGACTGATGGAGAAATCGAGCGAACTGACGGCCATGAAAGCCAGCGGGATGAGCATCTATCGCGCGGCCCTTCCCGTGATTGTGCTCTGTGCCTTTCTTGCGGCGGGACTGTTCATTTTTGATCAGCTCTACATTCCGCGCACCAATCGCGAGCAGGAGATCCTGCGCAACCAAATCAAAGGGAAGCCGGCACAGACTTATTTACAGGCGGACCGCAAGTGGATTCTTGGGCAGAACAACGACATCTACTATTACCAGGTGTTTGACCCCGATACCAACCGCTTTGGTGGAATTTCAATCTTCGCTTTCGACCCCAACAGCTTTCAACTGACGCGGCGCATCCACGCGGAACGCGCGCATTGGGAAGAAAACCTGAAAAAGTGGGTCTTTGAGACAGGTTGGGTGCGAACTCTGAACGGCGCCTCCATCCAAGACTACCGGACCTTCGAGGTGGCAACCTTTGGCGAACTGCGCGAAGACCCAAGCTACTTCAAGAAGGAAGTCAAGCAGTCTTCGGAGATGAATTACGAGGAGCTGCGGCGTTATATTGACGACTTACAGCAGAGCGGCTTTGACACCGTACGGCTGAAGGTGCAGTTGCAGAAGAAGGTTGCCTTCCCCTTGATTACTCTGGTGATGGCGATTCTGGCAATCCCGTTCGCGGCATGGGGACGTCGCGGCGGCGCGCTGGCCGGCGTCGCCATCGCCATTGGAATCGCGATCGTGTACTGGGTCACCGCCGGGTTGTTCGAGGCCATGGGAGCTGCGAACCAGCTTCCTGCAATGATGGCCGCCTGGGCTCCGGACTTCATCTTTGCCTTCGCCGGAGGCTATTTGCTGCTCAGGGTGCCGACGTAACTCGTGATGCATGCAGAATCGAGTTTGTTTGTCACTCATCTAAATACTTCGCTTACGGCTGACCGCTGATTGCCAGCAATGCTCAAGAACCTACGCCCGCTGTTTCCTTATCTGCGCAAATACCGCGCGACCTATTGGGTCGGCGCCGTTTGTGTGCTGTGCAACAACTGCGTGTGGATTCTCTTTCCGCTGGTGATTCGCAACGCCATCAACGATCTGAACCTGGGGGTTACGGCCTACAAGCTGAAGTGGTATTCATTGGAACTGCTCGCCGTCGCCGGCACTAAAGCGATCTTCCAATTCCTCACCCGCTGGATCCTGATCGGGGTTTCACGCGAAATCGAATTCGACCTGCGCAACGATTTGTTCGCTCATCTGGAGCGGCTGTCCTACAGCTTTTACCAGCGCACCCGCACTGGCGACATTATGGCCCGTGCCACCAACGACCTCAACGCGGTGCGCATGCTGGTGGGCCCGGGCATCATGTACACTGCCAACACGGTGGTGTTTACCGCGGGCGCATTGGCCTTCATGCTGAGCATCAGTCCCAGGCTGACGATCTTCGCCTTCGCTCCGCTGCCCATCGTCAGCATCGTAGTGCAGTATTTCGGACGCAGGATCCACGAGCGCTTTGAGCGCATCCAGGCGATGTTCTCTGACATCTCGGCCAAGGCGCAGGAGAATTTTTCCGGCGCCCGCCTCATTCGCGCCTACGTGCAGGAGCAGGCGGAGATCGACAGCTTTGAGCGGGAGAACACCGAGTACATTGGGCGCAGTCTGAAACTGGTCCGTCTGATGGGCATGCTCTGGCCCACGCTGGAAACGCTACTCGGCGTGGCCATCGTCATTGTGCTCTGGGTTGGCGGGCGCGAAGTGCTGCTGCACCGCATCAGTGTGGGCGACTTCGTGGCCTTCAACACCTACATGGTGCAACTTACCTGGCCAGTCATTGCACTGGGATGGGTCATCAACCTCTTCCAGCGCGGCCTCGCGTCCATGGGCCGCATCGAGAACATCATGGCCGAGCAACCAGAGATCACCGACAGTGGCGTACCCGCCAAGGGCGCTCCCACCGAGGTCCGTGGTGCAATCGAGTTTCGCGATCTCAAGTTTCACTACGGAAAAACGCTGCTGGCGTCCGAGCGCGGCGAGGGCGCGATCCACGGCGACGAAAACGTGCTCAAGGACATCAACCTGCGCGTGCCTGCTGGAACCAGCCTCGCCATCGTCGGCCCCACCGGTTCGGGTAAGTCAACGCTGGTTTCGCTCATTCCGCGCATCTACGACGCGTCAGAAGGCTCAGTCCTCATCGATGGCCGACCGATTCGCGAGTTCCCGTTGGAAGTGTTGCGTCGCCACATCGGTTTCGTTCCGCAGGAAACGTTCCTGTTTAGCGACACCATTCGCGAAAATATTGCCTTTGGCGCGGAGAATGCCAGCGACGCGGATGTGCGGCGCGCCGCCGAGGCAGCCAGCATTGCGGCCGAGATCGAGGAGTTCCCCGACGGCTACAACACCCTGGTCGGGGAACGTGGCCTGACGCTTTCCGGCGGTCAGAAGCAGCGCACGGCCATCGCGCGCGCCTTGATCCGCAATCCGCGAATCCTGGTGCTCGATGACGCCCTCGCCAGCGTGGACACGCAGACTGAGGACCGCATCCTTAACCACCTGCGCGAGATCATGGAGGGCCGCACCACCATATTCATCTCGCACCGCGTCTCAACCGTGCGCAACGCAGACCGCATTGCCGTATTGCATGATGGCTGCATCGTCGAATACGGAACCCACGACGAGCTCATCGCGCGCAACGGCTATTACACCGAACTCAACGACAAGCAGCGACTGGAGGAAGAACTGGAGACGGTGGCGTAGCGGAGGCGGTTCGACGCAAGATCGAACCCGCTGTTTGGGGGTATGGTAATGGTCGTTAAGAAACTAATTCGGCCACGCCAGTTCGTCGGCGGCCATCAAGCCAAAATTCCCGCTCACGACAGTCGAGTTTACGCAGCGGTCTCCTGCTGTTCCATTTCCACATGCGGCGCTGGCTCATGCATCTCGCGATAACGCTTTGGGGTGACGCCCACGATGTGGCGGAAGACGCTGGTGAAGTGGCTCTGGGTTTCAAAGCCCACCTCCGTGGCCACACTGGCTAGCGCGGTCCCGCTGTCACGCAAAAGCTCCTGAGCGCGTTCCACCCGCTGCCGCATGACGTACTGGTGCGGCGTTGTGCCGGTACTCGTCTTGAACAACTTGGAGAAGTAATACTGGCTCATGCCCACGGTCTTGGCCAGTTGCGCAACCGAAACTTCCCGCGCGAGGTTTTCGCGGATATAGGCGAATACACGCTGCAATCGCCAAGGCGGCAAACCACCAACTGCCTCTACAGGCGCAAGGCTCGAGCTCAGGTACGCGTCGACCACCTCCTCAGCGCTCTCCTCTTTGAATGCGTGCAGCGGGAGCACCAGCACGTTCATACCTTCCGCGTTAGCCCCCACGCGTGCCGAATAAGGGTCGTTGCACAGAGCAGCGCGGATCCCCGGGACGCGGTTGGCGACGACAGAGGCGCCCACAGCCCGGCAGGTAATGATGATGCCGCGTTCGGCGTCATGGCGAAGCACGCAAAGCGCCACCTGCTCGGCGTAGTCGGGACGCTCGCGTGAAGTGATCGACGGCGCGGCATCCACGACGCCGTATCCAGCAGCACTGAGCCTCGCGGAGAGATGCTGTTTTGCTTCATGGCCTGCTTGATCGGAAGCGATTGCAATTCGCACTTTACTTGGTCCTCCATTCGTCGGACTTGTACGGTTTCGCTGGAAGTGGCGGGGCCAGAATGGTGGGTGCTGAAGCGGCTTGCGCGCGGCGACTCCTGCTCGTTATCACCAGGTGTATTCCGGTTATGGGGCACACCCGAAGCGCGTTCTTCATTTGACTCGACACGCCCTGATGACGCCGGGCAGGTCGTTTCCCCGCAAGGACGGATGACGCATCTTCGTTCTCATAACGATGCACGGAAGAGTCGTCGGGATGCTTCATTCATCCCATATTCACCTAGAAATGCCCAAAGGTTCCCCGGATTGGGTTTGGGCGGTAGCCAGGGACGACCTGGCCTTAACAAGACGGTAATAATGAGGCGCGGAACGGCATCTCGCGATACACTTTCAAATTCGGGATTTGGCTGCCATGAACCAAGCAATTGCGACCCCTAGGATCCTGAAGCCTGCCCCCGGCGGACCAGGCATTCCACCTCGCTGGACGCGAGGCTCCAAAGATGCGGTGGGCACGGCTTATTCGACCTCCAGCCGGATTTGGTACACCCTCGCCAACGGCGTCGTCACGGAATGCTACTACCCTACGATCGACTCACCGCAGATCCGCGACCTGCAATACCTGGTAAGTGACGGGGAAACATTTTTCCACGACGAACGCCGCAACATGCTATCCGAAATTGAGGCTCTCGGACCTTATGGCCTAGGCTTCAGGGTGACAAATCACGACCGCGAAGGCCGCTATACGATCGAGAAGCGGATCATTGGCGATCCTCACTTGAGCTGTCTTCTTATCCACACCAGATTCAATGTGGTGCCGGAATGGCAGGGTCGCCTGCATCTCTATGTGCTTTGCGCACCGCACATGCAGATAGGCGGCTGGCACAACAATGCTATGGTGGTACATGGCCACGGCCGGCGAGGCCTGGTCGCTTACCGGGACAATGCCTGCCTGACGCTGGCTGCGACCGCCTACTTTGTCCGCACGTCGTGCGGCTATGTGGGCGTCAACGACGGCTGGACCGACCTGTCTAACAACCTCGAGATGGATTACGACTACGATGCCGCGCTGGATGGCAATGTCGCGCTAACAGGAGAAATCGATCTTTCGCGCGGCACGGAGTTCACGCTAGGCATGGCTTTTGGCCATACCGTGCACAACGCGACGGCCACGCTTTTTCAGTCGCTCAGCATTCCGTTTGACACCGCTCTGAAGAGCTTCCTCGATCAGTGGCAGCGCACCAACAAACGCCTGGCCCTGCTGGACCGGATCAACCCCCGCGATTCGGCACTGTTCACCCGCAGTATTAATCTTCTGCTGGCCAACGAAGATAAGCTTTATCCGGGCGCCATGATCGCGAGCATGAGCATTCCCTGGGGCGAGGACAAAAGCGATGACGATCTGGGGGGCTATCATCTGGTCTGGACCCGCGACATGGTCAACAGCGCCACTGCGCTGCTCGCCGTGGGCGACACGGCCACGCCGCTTCGTGCTCTCATCTATCTGACCATGACTCAACGGGACGACGGTGGTTTTTATCAGAACTTTTGGATTGACGGAGAACCGTACTGGACCGGAGTACAACTGGACGAAGTCTCTTTTCCCATTGTCCTAGCGTGGAGATTGTGGAAAGCCAACGCTCTGGGTAACTTTGATCCCTGCGACATGGTGCGTCGCGCCTGCGGCTATTTGATCCGCAAAGGGCCGGCAACACCCCAGGAGCGATGGGAGGAGGCGGGCGGCTACTCTCCCTCCACGCTGGCCGTAAACATCGCGGCGCTGATTTGTGCAGCCGAGTTCCTGGAGTCGCGCGACGACAAGGCCTCTGCCGACTTCGTGCGAGGCTATGCCGACTTCCTGGAGTCGCATATCGAAAAGTGGACGGTTACTAACAGCGGGACAGTGGTGCCGGGAATCACGCGGCACTACATCCGCATCAATCCCGCTGTGAGCCGCGAAGGCGCACAGGGCGACGAGGATCCGGACAGTGGCGAGCTGGTACTCGCCAACCAGCGGCCCGGCGCCCGCGCTACCTATCCCGCCAAGGAAATCGTGGACGCCGGGTTTCTGGAGTTGGTGCGCTTCGGCGTGCGCAAGCCCAACGACCCGCTCATCGAAGACTCCTTGAAAGTTGTGGATGCGCTATTGAAGGTGGACACACCCAAAGGACCATGCTGGAGGCGCTACAATCACGACGGTTATGGCCAGCGCGATGACGGAAGCTCATTCCTGGGCTGGGGCGTAGGACGGCCGTGGCCCCTGCTTGCGGGCGAACGCGCGACGTACGAGCTCGCGGCTGGCCGTGACATAGATCCGTATTTAAGCGCCATCGAGAATTTCACCACCGGCATCGGCCTAATTCCGGAACAAATCTGGGACGGGCCCGACATGCCGGAGAAGCACTTATGTTTTGGCGGTCCGACTGGCGCGGCCAATCCTCTGATGTGGGCTCATTCCGAATATGTAAGATTGCTGCGCTCTGTCGTCGACAAGCGGGTCTTCGATCTTATCGAACCGGTTGCGCAGCGATATGGCAACGATCATCCACGGCCTGTAATCGAAGTATGGAAGATCAATCGCCAGGTCCGCCGGGTTCCGGCGGGAGGGGTGTTGCGGGTGCAGTCTTCTTATCAGTTCGTCCTGCACTGGAGCGACGACGGATGGAAGACAGTGCAGGACACGCCATCTACGGCTACCGCCGTAGGAGTGGAGTTCGCTGATATCCAGGTGGCAGCCACACAAACTGCTCCGCTAGCCTTTACGTTCTACTGGCCATTGGACGGCAATTGGCAAGGCGTTGATTATCACGTTGACGTAATACCGGCCACGCAGACAGTTTCGCAAAAGCAGAAAGGCGGGGTCGAGTGAGTAGCCAAGTGGAAACTCAGGAAAGAAACCGGGCAATCCAACACGGGGGCGATGGCCCCACGCCGGAGCGGCAGCTTGTAGAACTCTGCATCAATACCATCCGAACGCTCTCCATGGACGCGGTGCAGAAAGCAAACAGCGGTCATCCCGGCACTCCGATGGCGCTGGCTCCACTGGCCTTTACATTGTGGGACCGATATCTGCGTCACAATCCGCGCAACCCTCATTGGCCCGGGCGCGATCGCTTCATTCTCTCCAACGGTCACGCCAGTATGCTGCTCTACTCCATGTTGTACCTGACTGGCTACGACCTTTCGCTCGACGACATCAAGCAGTTTCGGCAGTGGGGTTCGAAGACACCGGGACATCCTGAATACGGCCTGGTCCCTGGAGCGGAGGCCACGACCGGTCCGCTGGGCCAAGGATGTGGAAATTCAGTGGGCATGGCAATTGCGCAGCGCTGGCTTACTTCCCAGTTCGGCAAGGAAGGCCATAACCCGTTCGACTACCGCATCTACATCTTCTGCGGTGACGGCGATCTGATGGAGGGCGTGAGTAATGAAGCAGCCTCCGTCGCCGGGCACCTCGGACTATCCAACCTGATCTGGTTTTACGACAACAACCACATCACGATCGAGGGCAGCACATCGCTGGCCTTCAGCGATGACGTGGCCCTGCGCTTCGAGGCCTGGCATTGGAATGTGCTGCACATCAGCGACGTTAACGACCTCGAGATGGTCGACGTGGCGATCCAGGCCGCGCAACGAGAGCCAGCCCGCCCCACGCTGGTCATTGTTGATACCCACATCGGCTATGGCGCGCCTCACCGGCAGGACACAAAAGAGGCTCACGGCGAAGCGCTGGGTGAAGACGAGGTACGCCTTACTAAGATCGCCTACGGCTGGCCGCCGGATGCGCACTTCCTGGTTCCCGACGAGGTGAAGGCCTACATGGGCAAGGCCGTCGAGCGCGGCGCGCAATGGGAGCAGAAATGGAACGACCGCTACAGCGAATGGGCGAACAAATTCCCCGATCTCGGAAAAAGCTGCCAGCAAATGCTTAACCGGGAATTGCCCGACGGTTGGGACAAGAACATTCCGATGTTCCCTGCTGACACGAAGGGAATGGCCACCCGCGAATCAAACGGCAAGGTGCTGAACGCGGTCGCCAAGAATGTTCCATGGCTGACGGGTGGCGCGGCTGATCTCTATCCTTCCACCAAGACGTTGCTCAGCGGCACGAGCAACTTCGAGAAGGGCCGTTATGACGGCCGCAACTTCCACTTCGGCATCCGCGAGCACACCATGGGCTCCATCGTGAACGGCATGTCGCTTTCGGGACTGCGCGCATACGGAGCAACCTTCTTCATTTTCTCGGACTACATGCGCCCGGTCCTTCGTCTGGCGGCAATAATGGACCAGCCTGCGATCTTCATCTACACCCATGATTCGTTCTGTCTGGGAGAGGATGGTCCGACGCACCAACCGATCGAACATCTCATGTCCGTCCGCGCCATTCCGCGGATACTGCTCTTTCGCCCAGCGGACGCCAACGAAGTTGCCGAGGCATGGCGCTACATCATGCCGTTGAAAAACGTACCGGTGGCGCTTGCGCTTACCCGGCAGGCCGTGCCGACGTTTGACCGCGCGAAGTATGCGTCGGCTGCGGGCCTGGCCAAGGGGGCCTACATCATGGCAGACTCCGGCGGCACACCCGACATCCTACTGATAGGAACCGGCTCGGAGGTGCAGCTTTGTGTGGGCGCCTATGAGCGGCTGATAGCAGAAGGCGTGAAAGCTCGCATCGTCTCCATGCCTTGCTGGAGGCTGTTTGAAGAGCAGCCTATTGAATACCGGCGCCAGGTGCTGCCGCCGGAGGTCCGTGCGCGGCTGGCCGTCGAAGCAGGCACTAGCCTCGGCTGGAGCCAATATGTCGGGCCTGACGGGGATGTTGTTTCCTGGGACGACTTCGGTGCATCTGCTCCTATGAAGGACTTGCTAAAGCACTTTGGGTTCACCGTAGATGATGTTGTAGCCAAAGCGCGGGCAGTCATGAAAAACACCAAATCTTAATCCTGGGGGCGTAGGCTTGGCATGAAAATAGCAGTAGGTGCTGACCACGCCGGAGTTCCGTTGAACGAAACCGTGATCGCCGAGCTTAAGCGGCTCGGCCACGAAGTAGTGGATTGCAGCACGCATGACGCCAGCAAGCCGGACGACTATCCTGACTACGCCGAGGCTGTAAGCCGCGCAGTGCTCGATGACAAAGCCAACCGTGCAGTACTTATTTGCGGCAGCGGCGTCGGAGCCTCGGTCGCAGCCAACAAGATTCCCGGATTCGAGCTGGGCTTTGTCACGATTCGTATTCGGCACATCAGGGGGTGGAGCATGACAATATGAACGTGATTTGCTTTGGCTCGCGCGTGATCGGATCGGAACTGGCCCTCGACCTGGTGCGAATCTTCCTGGGAGCGCAATTCACGGGAGAGCCGCGTCACGTCCGGCGGTTGGCAAAGATTGAGGCGCTCGAACGCGAGATTTATGAGGAATGAAATGAGCAATAATCCTTTGATACAGCTTCATTCGTTGGGTCAGAGCGTGTGGCTCGACCAGATGCGCCGTTCCTTGTTGAACACTGGAGAACTCAGGAGGCTTATCGACAACGACGGGCTCCGTGGCCTCACCTCGAATCCGACCATCTTCGAGAAGGCCATCAGTGGGAGCCAGGATTACGCCGAACAGCTCACCTCGCTGGCGCGTGCCGGAAGCAGTGTCTCGCATATTTACGAAGAAATCGTTGTGCAGGACATTAGCGGCGCGGCTGACGCGTTCCGTGGCGTTTATGACACTAGCGACGGTAGCGACGGATTCTGCAGCCTAGAGGTCTCGCCGCTGCTGGCCAACGATACCAAGGCGACTATCGACGAAGCCAAGAAGTTGTTCGCGCGCGTTAACCGCCCGAATGTGATGATCAAAGTTCCGGCCACCCCCGCCGGACTCCCCGCCATCGAAGAGCTCATCGCCTCCGGGCTGAATATCAACGTCACCCTGATCTTCGCGGTTGACGTGTACGAAAAAGTCGCCGATGCCTATATCAAAGGCCTGGAACGTCGCGCTGCCGCAAGCCAGCCAATTGACCGCATCGGCTCCGTTGCCAGCTTTTTCCTGAGCCGCATCGACTCAATGGTGGAGAAACAGCTCAGCCAGCTTGCAGAGAAAGCCACCGACGATGCACAGAAAGAGCGTATCAACGCCTTGCTGGGCAAAACTGCCATCGCCAACGCAAAGCTGGCGTACGAGTCCTTCCAGCGTATCTTCGGCAGCGAGCGCTTTTCGGCGCTGAGGGCCAAAGGCGCGAAGGTACAGCGACCGCTGTGGGCCTCCACCAGCACCAAGAACCCGTCCTATCCCGACACCATGTACGTGGATACGCTCATCGGGCCTGACACCGTCAATACCCTTCCGCCACAAACACTGGAAGCGTTCCGCGATCACGGAACGGCGGCCCCGACACTCGCAACCGGCCTTGACGAAGCACACCGCGTCTTCGACGAACTGGCGGCTGTCGGCATTGACATGAAATCAGTCACTGACAAGCTGACAGAAGAGGGCGTCAAATCGTTCTCCGATTCGTTCCAAGAGCTGATAAAGGTGATTGAAGCGCGGCATGATGAAGTCGCGCGCGGCATTATCGTTCGCCACACCGCAGCGCTTGGCAAGTACGAAGCCGACTTCCAGGAAGCACTCAAGAGTCTCGAAAAACAGAACTTCGTCGCCCGCATGTGGAAGAAAGACTCCACGCTGTGGAAGAGCGATCCCGAACACGAGAAGATTATCAGCAACGCGCTAGGCTGGCTGAATGTTGCGGAGACGATGCAGCCACACGTCAGCGAGTTGCTCGCGTTTGCGGAGGAGGTACGCAAAGCCGGATTCGAGTCCGCTGTCGTGCTCGGGATGGGCGGTTCCAGCCTGTGTCCTGAGGTGTTGGCCCGAACCTTTAGCAGGAAAGATGGCTATCCCCAGCTCTATGTCCTCGACTCTACCGTGCCGACCGCAGTTCGCCACCTGGAGCAGAAAATCAGTGTAGCCAACACTCTTTTCATCGTGTCATCGAAGTCAGGCACTACGACAGAGCCGCAGATGTTCCACCGCTACTTTTACGACCGCGTCAAGCGCGCCAAGGGCGACTCGGCGGGCGAGAACTTCGTCGCGATCACCGATCCCGGTAACCAGCTCGTCCGGGACGCGTCGCGGGACCATTTCCGCCGTGTCTTCCTGAACATGCCGGATATAGGTGGCCGGTATTCGGCGCTTTCCTACTTTGGCATGGTGCCCTTCGCAGTCATGGGCGGAGATGTGAAGGCGCTACTTACGCGCGACACCCACGCAACTCATGCCTGTGCCGGACCGATTGGCGTCAGCGAAAACCCGGGGGCACGACTGGGAGCAGTACTCGGTTCGCTGGCTAACGCCGGTCGCAATAAGCTGACGTTTATCACACCGCCGCCACTTGCTTCCCTGGGTCTGTGGATCGAGCAACTCGTCGCTGAGAGCACCGGCAAAGAGTGCAAGGGGATAGTGCCCGTCGCGGGAGAGCCGCTGGGTCCGCCCGATGTTTACGGCGACGATCGTATCTTCGCATATATTCACACCCACTCGGCCAAAATCGGCGACATCGAAGAGAAGCTCCTGGCGCTGGAAGCCGCCGGGCATCCCGTGCTGCGTCACACCTTGCACGATTCGCTTGATCTCGGCGAAGAATTCTTTCTGTGGGAGTTCGCCACCGCCGTAGCCGGGGCGCTCCTCGGCATCGACGCCTTCGATCAGCCCAACGTGCAGGAGTCGAAGGAGAATACCAGGCGCCTACTTACTGAATATGTGCAGAGCGGCTCCCTGACTCAGCAGAACCTTATTGTGGCCGACAATACGCTGCGCGTTTTCGGCGACGCCGAGACGCGCGACACCCTGCGCCGCGGTGGCTCTTCCCTGCAGGAGATCGTCGCGGCACACATCGCCCGCGTGCAGCCGGGCGATTATTTTGCTCTCACGTCGTACATTGAAGAGCTGAACAACTACGAAACTCTGCTGCGAGAAATTCGTGTCGTGGTCCGGGATGAGAAGAAAGTTGCCACCACCTGCGGCTATGGTCCGCGCTTCCTGCATTCCACTGGACAGTTGCACAAGGGCGGTCCCGACACCGGTGTGTTTATCCAGATAACTTCCGGAGACATTAACGACATCGAAATACCAGGCGAGAAATTCAGCTTTGGTGTGCTCAAGCAGGCCCAAGCGCTAGGGGATTTTGAGTCGCTGGCCAGCCGGCACCGCCGGGCAATCCGAATTGATCTCGGAGGTGATGTCGAGAAGGGCCTGAGGCGGTTGCTTGCTCTGGTGAAGGCAGCCGTTTCGCCAGCCGCGGTTATGGAAGTCGCCGCTCGAACGTGAGCCGGCTAACGCAATCTCACCGCGTCCTGTGCGCGGCCCTTCCATTCCCCGCCGCGTCCTGACCAGTACTTCAGGGCTGAATGCAACGTCGCAAACATGTAAAACGCAGCCGCGACAGGCAACGTCAGCGCCCAGATGAAGGTCAGGCGATAGAAGCGCACCATCGGCAGATACGCGACAAACATGAGCAAATAAGCCGCAAAGCCAAGCCTCCACAATCCGCTGAATACGAAACCAACCGGCAGCAGATACGTAACCGTGAGTCCCGCAAGCGCGCCAATCAACAACCATGTTGAGTGACGTAACTGGTTAAATGCTGTGCGCGCGATCGTGCGCTCGATCTCGGCAAACGATCCATAGGCTCTGAGACTATGGGTGTCCGGCGTCAACCCGAGCCACACCTTACCGCCAGTGCGCTTCACAGCCGCAGCCAGCGCACAGTCGTCGATGATTTCGTTCTTAATTGCGTCAATTCCGCCTGCGCGCGCCAGCGCCTCTGGGCGGACCAGGATGCAGCCTCCGGCTGCACCGGCGGTCTTGCGCCGGGGATCGCGAATCGACTCTGGCGGATACAGCATGAAGAAGAAAAACACGAACGCCGGGATGAGCAGCTTCTCCGCTGCGCTGTGACAGTGCAGCTTCACCATGAAGGAAGCGAGATCGTAGCCGTCGCGTTCTACCAGGGCGGCAAGCGTGGCCACATTTTCCGGCGAGTGCCGGATGTCGGCGTCGGTGAGCAGGAGAAATTGCGGATGCAAAGGGAGTGCCTGCTCAATCCCTTGTTGCAGTGCCCACAACTTGCCCGACCATCCTGGTGGTAACGGCTGCCCAGAGATTACGGTCAGTGCGCCCGCTCGGGAGTGGCTCGCGGCCGTCTGGCGCGCTGCCTCCGCAGTTCCGTCTGTACTGTTGTCATCGATCACGAAAATCCGAATGGAATCTGCACAGCTCTGTTGGAGCAACGAGCTTACCGCTTCGCCGATTACGCCAGCTTCATTTCGCGCCGGGATAATGACCGCGATGAGCCCTGTTCTCGCCTGGGGTTGAACGTCAACGCCCAGTCGCTGCACCTGCCAGAACCTTCCATGCGCTGCCAGGAGATAAGACCACGCAATGACACAGACGACTCCGGCGATCACCGCGAAGCCATGCATGTTCATTGGCCACCCGCTGCCACTCGCCCCTCCTGTGATGACAGCACGCTTGCCTTTCTGTCCCCGCGAAGGAACGGCGTTCGCACTTTGCCCTTTGCCCTTCGCTCTTCGCTATTGCTTCATGGTAAGCCCCCGATGATAGCGAAATCTTGCGGAGAGCGAATAACGACGGGCCGCAGTGTCTAATGCTGCTGCGGAAGCGGCTGCCCTTTAGTTTGCTGGTCCTGTACGGCCTCGCCGGAACGGAGCAGATTTGGCCGTGAGGAAGCGGAGTCGGCCGGCGCAACCTGCGGCTGTGCTACGGAAGCAGGGCCATTATTGTCGCTCGCCTTCGAAGCCGTGGGCACCGAACCAGGATTCGCAGCTGCGTCGGGAGGTGCGGTTGTGGGTGCAGCATCGCCGCCTCCTGGCTTGGTGGCGCTGGCTTCTTTGGTCGGCGGTTCGGCATCGAAGGCAACGAGTTCGTCCAGCAGTACTCGCAACTCGCTGTCATGTGGGGCTGCGAAGAACCACGTCAGCAGGTAACCGCGCCGCGAAGCAATCGCCATGGCGATAGACAATCGCCGTGAGAGTTCGTCGTCTGGAACCTGAAATGCAATGGTGCCGTGCAGAAAAACAACCAGGTTGTGACCGGAAGTGAAGACCTTGGCATCGCGCATGTCGCGTGCGATGGGATGAGTCAGCCCGAACCGCAGAAGAAAATCTTGAGCCGTCCGTCGATCGGCCGTGCTCGCCGGGAACTTCATTCCCGGAAAACATACCATCGGTTCTGCCGAAACTGTCACTTCGCCAAATTCATCGTAGGAGAGCTGGCCGTCGGCGCCGGGCCTTTTTGCCCACGCCGAAAACAGTGTGCGGCTGCAGACCTTCATCAACTCACGCTCACCTGCACCCATCCACGGATCGTCGTAATTCCTCCTGCGTGAGCGCTCGATGGCAGGCTGCACGGCTCCTTCCGCTTCCAGCGTCCAGCCCGGCGGAATGCGGTAGGTAAAGCCAAGTCCGTGGTTCTCATACAGGTGGCCCGAAAACTTTCCAGGATCAATGTGGTTCGCCGGCGGATCGGCCTGGAACTGTGCCAGCCGGTGGGACGAGAGCGCCGGCCCTTCGTACTCCTCAGCATCTGGACCAGCAGCCTCACGAACCTTCGCAGGAGTAACAAATGTTATGCGTTGGAAACAGGACTCAAGCTCTTTGACTGTCGCCTCATTGTTCGCCGCCAAGGTCACCACCACTGCATAACCCTCGAGATTTGAAGACAGCTCCATGTGCTGGTCGGCCCCGCGGCGGGTCTCGTAGAAGTAGAAAAGATGCCCGGCCAATGTGGTCTTGGAGAGCCCATGCAACTGTTCCGCCCCATGGAACCGTTCCTGTTCAAGCGCATTCTGCAGAATGGCTTTGGCATCCGGAGACTTCGCTCGCGATGAAAAAGCGACGATCGAAACCATCGCGTACGCTGGAGGCGGACCTGCCAGTTGCAGCATCTGAATTCGCCCGTCGCGCGCGACCGACTGCGGAACTGATTCGAGCCGAGCAGCCGGCGGAAGGTCGAGGACGAATCCGAAATAGCGACTGGCGTACCGTGTGGCCGAAAGGTAGCCCTGGTCGGGAGAAGTCTCCTGCGCCGCTGCCGGCGCCGAAGCCGTCGTGGGCGCCTGTGCTCTCAGCAACACGGGGCAGCTAAGGACCGACAATACGAGTGCAGATAAAATCCCCGGTGGCTTCATCCCGTCTCTTTCCCTTTATTGTTAGCCGCGGAAGAGGAAGAGTCAATCTCGCTCCGCAACGTTCTTCCGGGGTTTCCGCTGCTTCCAGCCAGCCCGTCAGTTACAATCAACGGCAAAGGAGCTTCTTCGCTCTCGACCCTGAATCGTTGTCCATACGCCTAGAGGAGCACTTCCCTGCACTCTTTTCTCAGCTTGGTCTGCACTGTAATGACGGAACCGCACGGGTTGCGCCATTACCTGA
>Ga0209656_10000956_pt1 | contig 18644 bp, 21 predicted proteins | sample BogFormECP12_OM2_FD_188239 | JGI IMG/M metagenome (GOLD analysis project Ga0209656, IMG submission 188239) | Bog forest soil microbial communities from Calvert Island, British Columbia, Canada - ECP12_OM2 (SPAdes) (version 2) | ecosystem: Environmental > Aquatic > Freshwater > Wetlands > Bog ... | reverse complement strand
CACCGGCGTGGTCGCCTACGGGCTGGCCACCGGCGAGGTGCACATCTTCCACGCCAAGGCCGTCGTGATCGCAACCGGCGGGTCGGGCCGGATGTACAAGACCACGTCCAACGCCCACACCCTGACCGGCGACGGCATCGGAATCGTCTTCCGCAAGGGACTTCCGTTGGAAGACATGGAGTTTCACCAGTTCCACCCGACCGGGTTGGCCGGTCTGGGCATCTTGATCTCCGAAGCCGTGCGCGGCGAGGGTGGCCGGCTGCTCAACGGCGAGGGTGAGCGGTTCATGGAGCGCTACGCGCCGACGATCGTCGACCTGGCGCCGCGCGACATCGTCGCCCGCTCGATGGTTCTCGAGGTGCTGCAGGGCCGCGGCGCGGGTCCCCACAAGGACTACGTCTACATCGACGTCCGCCACCTCGGCGCCGACGTCCTGGAGGCAAAGCTGCCCGACATCACCGAGTTCGCGCGCACCTACCTGGGCGTGGACCCAGTCAAAGAGCTGGTCCCGGTCTACCCGACCTGCCATTACGTGATGGGTGGCATCCCGACGACCATCACCGGACAAGTGTTGCGGGACAATACATCTACCGTCCCGGGCCTGTATGCGGCCGGCGAGTGTGCGTGCGTATCGGTGCACGGCGCCAACCGGCTGGGCACCAATTCGCTGCTGGATATCAACGTCTTCGGGCGGCGGGCCGGAATCGCCGCGGCCAACTACGCCCTGGGGCACGACTTCGTCGAGCAGCCGCCGGACCCGTCGGCGATGGTCGTCGGCTGGGTGGCCGACATTTTGTCCGAGCAAGGCAACGAGCGCGTCGCCGACATCCGCGGGGCGCTGCAGCAGACGATGGACAACAACGCCGCGGTGTTCCGCACCGAGGAGACCCTCAAGCAGGCACTCACCGACATTCACGCTCTCAAAGAGCGCTATTCGCGAATCTCCGTGCACGACAAGGGAAAGCGCTTCAACAGCGACTTGCTGGAAGCCATCGAGCTGGGTTTCCTGCTCGAGCTGGCCGAAGTCACCGTGGTCGGCGCGTTGAACCGCAAGGAATCCCGTGGCGGGCACGCCCGCGAGGACTACCCCAACCGCGACGACGTCAACTACATGCGTCACACCATGGCGTACAAGCAGGGCACCGACCTGCTCAGCGACATTCGGCTGGATTTCAAACCTGTGGTGCAGACGCGTTACGAGCCAATGGAACGGAAGTACTGATGAGTTCGGTTGTCGAGACCGCGCCGGGCGGCGATCCGCCGTTGCCGCCGATCCCCGAGGGTGCGGTGATGGTGACGCTGAGGATCGCCCGGTTCAATCCGGAAAACCCCGACCAGTACGCCGATTCCGGTGGCTGGCAGAGCTTTCGGGTGCCCTGCCTGCCCAGCGACCGGATGCTCAACCTGCTCATCTACGTCAAAAGCTACCTCGACGGCACGCTGACCTTCCGGCGGTCCTGCGCTCACGGCGTCTGCGGCTCCGACGCGATGCGGATCAACGGTGTCAACCGGCTGGCCTGCAAGGTGCTGATGCGCGATCTGCTTCCCAGCAAGCCCCGTAAGCAGCTGACGATCACGGTCGAGCCGATCCGCGGGCTGCCGGTCGAGAAGGACCTGGTGGTCGACATGGAGCCATTCTTCGACGCCTACCGCGCGGTGAAGCCGTACCTGATCACCAGCGGTAACCCCCCGACGCGAGAGCGCATTCAAAGCCAAACGGATCGCGCGCGCTACGACGACACGACCAAGTGCATCCTGTGCGCCTGTTGCACGACCAGTTGCCCGGTGTTCTGGAGCGAGGGCAGCTACTTTGGCCCGGCGGCCATCGTCAATGCGCATCGCTTCATCTTCGATAGCCGCGACGAAGCGGCCGCCGAGCGCCTCGACATCCTCAACGAGGTCGACGGGGTGTGGCGCTGCCGCACCACGTTCAACTGCACCGAGTCCTGCCCGCGGGGCATCGAGGTGACCAAGGCGATTCAGGAGGTCAAGCGCGCGTTGATGTTCACGCGCTAGAGCTAGTGTCCACCCTTCGACTTCAACCGGTCGTATCTCGACATCAGCCGTTCGGACCGTTTCGTGTTCGTCCAGGTCGCGTTGTCGGCGGGACGCACTGAAACCAGCAAACAGGCGTTCTACGCCCGCCTTGCCGAGCTGCTGGCCGACGCGGTGGCGCTGCGTGCCGAGGATCTAGCCGTTGTCATCGTCGAAAACGCGCGTCACGACTGGTCGTTCGGCCTAGGAGAAGCGAGTTATGTCGTGCTGCCGCGCGAGCGCTGGCGTTGAGGCAGCGGGGCCCGGCACTCCGCGTCTCAGAGGTTCTGCACAGCTGGGAATAAGCTAATAGACAGCAGCGTTCCCTACGCTATGCGACTCGGCCAGCAACATGCGGGAGCGGAGACGATCGAGCCCCGCCGATACCAGACCAATGCAAGCCTGAGCCAACCACCGGCAAAGGATTCGCAGCGACCAGTGCGCGAGTACGTGACCAACGTCAGCCGACGGGCGAATCGGGTGACGCCGGCCGCCTAATCGGTCCGCTCAGCGGACCGCGGATCGGACCGCGGGAAATCTGTTGCCGTCAACAGGCCAATAGGACTGGCACCCGAGGTGGGCTCGACACGCTGGAGCTACACGGTTGAAAACGTCGATGGCACAACGTTTCACCGGATTGGCTTTGCGCTGGCCGCGGGTCCGGCTCGCGATCCGCGCCGGAAGCGTATCCGCATCGCCCAGCCTTGCGGCTAGATATCAGGCAAAGAGGGTGTAGGTGTTGCTCCATAGCCGACCGCACGCTCCGTCCGGATCGGGCCGATGGTCGGTGGCGGCGATCTGGAGCTTCCCCGTCAGCGCGGTGGCGGGCAGATCAGCGTAGAGGTGGCCGTTGCCGTCTGCGGCGTAAGTCAGGTAGTCGCTGATGTCCTCCCCGGGGCGAGTGATCCTGACCGTCACTTCGTGGTGGGGCAGAAAGTCGGCGCCGATAACGACCCCGACCCGCGTGACGGTAATCGCCGGCGTGGCGGGCAGTCCGCCCCGGACGGGGTTGTCAGCGGCAGCAGCGACCATGGTTCCTCCGCAGCATGTTCTTCGTGCCGACGGCATGCGGGACATCACCCCGTAGATCACCGGCGCTCGAATGGCTCTTCGAATCGCATACCCTGCGCCGTTACCTGGCAAGGGGTCGGTCCGACCAACGGACCGCGGTGCTAGATCATGGCTGGCGCAAGCCGGCGTCGATGCGGCGGGCGGTGTGCGAGACCAAATCGGGCAAGTTGGGCGGCAACGTCGGCGAATGCATCAGAACCGTGACCGCTCCGGCGCAAGTGGCATTAGGCCACCACACCGGCGCTGACACACAGCAGATCCCCGGAAAGGCGTCCTGGCGATCGGTCACGGTCGCGCCGAGTTCGCGGACTGTTTCGCGCAGCCGACTCCATTCCCGCGGCGTCCAGCAGTCGGGCAGCGCAATATCCCCGCCGGGCTGTGCGGCGTACAAGACCCGGCCGGTGGCGGTCCGCGCGATCGCTTCGGGGTCCGCCGGGTCGGAAATGTGGGCCTGGCCGCGCGCTGCCGTCGCGCAAATCAGACGGAGTCGCTCCTCGTGCAGGATCCGGAGCGACGCCATCGCGCCGGCCTGCACGGCCAGGTTATGCACCGGTCCCTGCGCAGCCTGCCGCAATAGCGGATCGGGTTGCCACCGCTGCCCGATGCGACCGATCAGCGCCCCGACGTAGTAGCGATGCTCGACACACTGCACCGCCCCGAGGACGACCAATTGTTCGGCAAGCCGGTACGTCGACGTCTTCGCCAACCCGGTCGCACGGGCCAGCGCCGTCAAACCCAACCCGTCGTCTGTATGGGCGAGCGCGTCCAGCACCGCGAAGGCGCCGTCAAGCACTCCCCGGCCTCGGCACGCGTCACTCGCGGCGTCGCCGCTGGCGACGTCAGAGTGCGCCGTCAGTGACGCACAGGCAGGTGGGACATTCATGTCGCCTCGCAGACAAGCCCCCGGTGTCTGGGCCCCTTTGAGCGTCTTGTTCGCTCGCGTGAATTTTATACGCCAGCGGAGTCAAAAATGTGGCGTACCTACAACAGAAAACAAGTCGTCATTCGGCACCGCGTCACACTTTCGACGGCTGTGCCGTCTGACCGGTATGACACCGAAAACCCGCATCGAACCCCTCCCACCGAAACGGGCCAACTGGCTGATCCGCGCCATGTACCGATACGCCAAGCGGCGCTTCGGGGAAGTCCCCGAGCCGTTCGCCGTCACCGCGTACCATCCGCGGCTGCTGGTCGCCAACGTCGTCCACGAGACGATGTTGCAATCGGCGTCACGCAAGCTGCCCGCCAACGTGCGCGAGCTGGCGGTGTTTTGGACCGCGCGCACCGTCGGCTGCTCGTGGTGCGTCGACTTCGGGGCGATGCTGCAGCGCCTCGACGGACTAGACATTGAGCGCCTCAAAGACATAGAAAACTACGCCACCTCACCGCGTTTCACCGACGATGAGCGTGCCGCCATCACGTATGCCCACGAGATGACCACGGACCCGCACAGCGTCACCGACGACCAAGTAGCCGACTTGCGAGCCCGCTTTGGTGAGAACGGTGTCATCGAGCTGACCTACCAGATCGGGGTTGAGAACATGCGGGCCCGGATGAACACTGCGCTGGGCATCACCGAGCAGGGCTTCAATTCCGGTGACGCGTGCCGGGTTCCCTGGATGACCGAGCCCAGCGAGGCCAGCGAAACCCCTGCGCAGCGCTAGAGTGGCGGCATGCAGGTCTGGGAGCTCGGGCCGGGCCGGCTGATGGTTGCCGGCGCGTTCTCCGACCTTGCCGTGCACCATCACCCCGCGGTTCAGATCACCGTCGGCGGGCGTGGTCCTCTAACGGTTACCAAGGACTGGGCGGCCGGTTCGCCGAAGCCGCGAGCGAAGCAGCGGGCGCGCTGCGAGTCGGCCTCGCCGTGGGTTCAGGATCGCCGAGCCAAGGGAGAGCCGGTGAACTTGTCGGGATTGGCGATATCCCATAGCGCGCAGACCTTTCCGTCCCGCACCGTCATCGCCATGATCCGCGGCCGCATTTCGCGGTACCCGTCGCTGGCCGGGAGGCCGGCCGTGTAGATGCCGAGCTCGCCATTGATCAACCCCAGCTCATACGCGGTATACATCGACGGGCCATAGCGTTGCGCAAGGCCGAGCATGAACCGGACGACCTTGTCCGCGCCGTGGATGACCTGAACTGCCGTGGGCGCCTTGCCATCCGAATCACCGGTGAATGTCACATCGGGATGCAACAGCGCCACCACGGCTTCCAGGTCGCCGTCGGCCATCGCCGCCATCAGCCTGCCGACCACCTCGTTGTGCGACGGATCGGGTTCGGGCGGCGGCTCCGCGGTGACGGCCTTGCGGGCCCGCGACGCCAGCTGCCGGGCGGCGGCCTCGTTGGTTCCGAGCACCTGCGCCACTTCCGCGAACGGCACCGCAAACCCGTCGTGTAATACGAACGCGACCCGCTGGTCGGGCGACAGCCGCTCCAGCACCACCATCGCCGCGAACCGGGCATCCTCGCGCGCCACCACGGCGCACAGCGGATCAGACACTTGGGAAGCCGGGTAGCCGGTCACCACCGGCTCGGGCAGCCAGTTGCCGGTGTAGGTCTCACGACGGTGCGCCGCCGACCGCAACCGATCCAGCCCGAGCCTGCTAACCACCGTCGTCAACCAGGCCCGCAAATCGGTGATCGCTTGGTCTTGACGATCCCAGCGCAGCCACGCGTCCTGGACGATGTCCTCGGCGTCGGCCACCGTGCCGGTCAGCCGGTAGGCGACCGACAGCAGATGCGGCCGCAGCGCCTCGAATTCGCTGACCTGCCCGGTCGAGGTCATGGCCCGAGCGTAACGTTCACCAACACGATGCTCGACAACCTCTGGCTGCACTTCGCCCGGCACGGCCCGGACATCACGCCGCCGATCATCACCCGGGGCGAAGGTGTGACGATCTTCGACGACCGCGGCAAAAGCTACCTCGACGGATTGTCCGGTCTGTTCACAGTGCAGGTCGGCCACGGCCGCACCGAACTCGCCGACGTGGCCGCCCGGCAGGCGAGCACTCTCGCATTCTTCCCACTGTGGGGATACGCCACCCCGACCGCGATCGAGCTCGCCGGACGCCTCGCGCAATACGCTCCCGGCGACCTGAACCGGGTGTTCTTCACCACCGGCGGCACCGAGGCCGTCGAGACCGCGTGGAAGGTGGCCAAGCAGTACTTCAAGCTGACCGGCAAACCCAATAAGCACAAAGTGATTTCGCGGTCGATCGCCTACCACGGCGCCACCCAGGGCGCCCTGGCCATCACCGGGCTGCCGCGCTACAAGGCGCCGTTCGAGCCGGTGACGCCCGGCGGCTTTCGGGTGCCCAACACGAACTTCTATCGCGCGCCCGAACCGTTCCACACCGACGTCAAAGCTTTCGGACAGTGGGCCGCCGACCGGATCGCCGAGGCGATCGAGTTCGAAGGGCCCGACACCGTCGCCGTGGTGTTCCTGGAACCGGTGCAGAACGCCGGCGGCAGCATCCCGCCTCCCCCAGGCTATTTCGAACGAGTGCGGGAGATCTGCGACGAGTACGACGTGCTGCTGGTCTCCGACGAGGTGATCTGCGCGTTCGGCCGGATCGGGTCCATGTTCGCCTGTGACGACTTCGGCTACGTGCCCGACATGATCACCTGCGCCAAGGGGATGACGTCGGGCTACTCGCCGATCGGCGCGATGATCGCCAGCGAGCGGTTGTTCGAGCCGTTCAACGACGGCAACACGATGTTCCCGCACGGCTACACCTTCGGCGGCCACCCGGTGTCGGCGGCCGTCGGGCTGGCCAACCTCGACATCTTCGAGCGCGAGGGCCTCAACGACCGCGTCAAAAACCATGCGCCCGGCTTCCGCGCCACCCTGGAAAAGCTGTATGACCTGCCCATCGTCGGCGATGTGCGTGGCGAGGGATTCTTCTACGGCGTGGAACTGGTCAAGGACAAGGCGACCAAGCAAACCTTCACCGATGCCGAACGCCGCTCGCTGCTTGGCCAGGTGTCGTCGGGCCTGTTCGAAGCCGGGCTGTACTGCCGCACCGACGACCGCGGCGATTCCGTCATCCAGTTGGCGCCGCCGCTGATCAGCGGTCAAACCGAGTTCGACACCATCGAATCGATCCTGCGCAGCGTGCTGACTGATATTGGGAGTCGGCTATGACGAAACCCGCCATCGACCCGATCCGGTGGCAGCCACCGCCGTCACGACCATTACCCGAACCCGACCTCACGGCAACGCTGCACGTGGTCGAACTGCCCGGCACCGCGCCCGAAGACGTCGTCGCCGATGCCGAAGGCAACATCTGGACCGGTGTCGAGGACGGACGCATCATCCGGATCACCCGCGACGGCAGCTCAATTCAGGTGATGGCCAACACCGGCGGCCGACCGCTCGGGCTGGCGGTCGCCCGTGACGGCCGTCTGCTGATCTGCGACAGCCACCGCGGCCTGCTGCGATACGACCCCGCCACCGGGACAATGGAAACATTGGTCGCCGAGGTGGCCGGCCGAGCGCTGACGTTCTGCTCGAACGTCGTCGAATCATCGGACGGCACAATCTTTTTCACCGAGTCGACGAGCCGCTTCCACTACGAGTACTACAAGGGCTCGGTGGTCGAGGGACGCCCGACGGGGTCGCTGTTCCGGCGTGATCCCGACGGGACCGTCAGCGTGTTGGCCCCAGATCTGTACTTCGCCAACGGCGTGACGCTGACCGCGGACGAGTCGGCGCTGGTGTTCGCCGAGACGACCGCCTGCCGGCTGTCTAAGTACTGGCTCACCGGAAGCCGGGCCGGGTCGATCACGCCGTTGGTCACCGAACTGCCCGGCTATCCCGACAACATCTCGACCGGTCTCGACGGCCGGATCTGGGTGGCGCTGGTCTCAGACCGCAACCGGCTCAGCGAACGGCTGAGCCCACGCGCGCCGATCATCCGCACCCTGATGTGGCGACTGCTGCCCTACCGCTGGCTGCCCAACCCGAAGCCGACGGTGTGGGTGGCCGCGTTCGACCCCGACGACGGCGATATCGTGACCCAGCTTCGCGCCCAACATGCGACCTTCGGCCTGGCCACCGGAGTGGTGGAAACGCCCGGACGGCTGTGGCTGGGCCGCATCGGGGGGCCCGGCGTCTGTTATCTAGATTTGTAACTTCTGTAACACCAGTCACAGCGCGGCTCCCAGGATTCGGGCCGCTGATCGCCTACTCTGCACAGACGATGCCTTATTTGCGGCCTTTCTTACGCTATGCGTCATGCCTGGTAGCGACGGCTTTTATGGTCGCGGTGCCCGCCGTGCTCGGTATGCCGGTTGCGATCGCCGAGCCCAACGCCGGCGGTGCGGGGCATGACACCTGTCCGTACAAGGTGGCCACCCCGCCGGCGGTGGACTCGTCGGAAGTTCCGCAGGCCGGCGATCCTCCGCTGCCGCTGCCGGTGCCCGCATCGCCGATCGGCGGCAACGCGCTGGGCGGCTGCGGTGTGGTGACGGCGGCCGACACCCCGCCGGTGCCGGGCGACGTCTCCGCCGAGGCCTGGCTGGTGGCCGACTTGGACAGCGGCGCGATCATCGCCGCGCGTGACCCGCATGGCCGTCACCGCCCGGCCAGCGTCATCAAGGTGCTCGTCGCGATGGCATCGCTGAACGAGCTCAACCTCAACAAGACCGTCGACGGCACGCCTGACGATGCCGCCGCGGAGGGCACCCGGGTCGGCGTTGCCCCGGGTGGCACCTACACCGTCAACCAGTTGCTGCACGGGCTGCTGATGCACTCCGGCAACGACGCGGCGCACGCGCTGGCCATGCAGCTGGGCGGCATGCCGGTCGCGCTGGAGAAGATCAACGGGCTGGCCGGCAAGCTCGGCGGCCGCGACACCCGCGCCGCAACGCCGTCGGGGCTGGACGGCCCCGGCATGAGCACCTCGGCGTACGACATCGGCCTGTTCTACCGATACGCTTGGGAGAATCCAACTTTCGCTGACATCGTGCGTACGCAGAAGTTCGATTTCCCGGGGCACGCCGATCACCCGGGCTACGAGCTGGAAAACGACAACCAGCTGCTCTACCACTATCCGGGCGCGCTGGGCGGCAAGACCGGATACACCGACGACGCCGGCCAGACGTTCGTGGGCGCCGCCAACCGCGACGGGCGCCGGCTGATGGCGGTGCTGTTGCACGGCACCCGCCTACCGATAGCGCCGTGGCAGCAGGCGGCGCATCTGCTGGATTACGGCTTCGCGACCGCGCCGGGGACCCGGGTGGGAACACTGATCGAACCCGACCCGTCGTTGCTCTCCGCGCTCAAGACATCGGCCGGCGGGGCCGCCGTTCCGGGTGCCGCCGCGAGCGCTGCCGCGATCGTGCCACCGGCCGACGCGCTGCCGGTACGAGTCGGTGTGGCGGTGATCGGCACCATCATCGTGTTCGGGTTGATCATGGCCGCTCGCTCGATGAATCGCCGGCCGCAGAACTAGCTCATGGTCGGCAGGAGTTCGACGATGAGTGCGCGGATGCGCTCGGCGATGTCATCACGGATTACGCGGACGGTGTCGAGCGGTTGGTCCGCCGGGTCGTCAAGTCTCCAGTCCCGATAAGACACACCGGGAAAGTAAGGGCACGCGTCGCCACAGCCCATGGTGATGACGACGTCGCTGGCCTCCACCGCGTCGGGGGTCACGACCTTAGGGACCTGTGCGGTGATGTCGATACCGAGTTCAGCCATCGCCGCGACGACGGCAGGGTTGATCCGATCCGCGGGTTCGGTTCCCGCCGACCGGACTTCGATGCCGTCACCGGCGAGATGGGTTAGTAGCGCGGCGGCCATCTGGGAGCGGCCGGCGTTATGCACGCAAACGAACATGACGCTGGGTCTGCCGCTCATGCGAATAGCCGTTTCCGCAGCGCTAGCGAGACGTAGACCAGGGCGACGAGCACAGGCACTTCGATCAGGGGTCCAACGACGCCGGCCAACGCTTGGCCGGACGCAACGCCGTAGGTGGCGATCGCCACGGCGATGGCCAGTTCGAAGTTGTTGCCGGCGGCGGTGAAGGCCAGCGTGGTGGTGCGTGGATACCCTAAGCCGAGTACCGCGCCCAGAAGGTAGCCGCCCACCCACATGATCGCGAAGTAGGCCAAAAGTGGCAGTGCGATGCGGGCGACATCCCATGGCCGGGAGGTGATCTGGTGGCCCTGCAGAGCGAACAGGATCACGATCGTGAACAGTAGCCCATAGAGGGCCCAAGGACCGATGTTGGGGAGATAACGGGTCTCGTACCAGTTGCGCCCCTTGGCTTTTTCGCCCCACCGGCGGGACAGGTATCCGGCAAGTAGGGGAATGCCCAGGAAGATGAGCACGGATCTGGCGATCTGCGACGTTGAGGTGGAGATGGCGGTTTGCGGCAGATGCAGCCAGCCGGGCAGCGCCGAGAGGTAGAACCAACCCAGGGCGGCGAACATGAGCACCTGGAAGATCGAGTTCAGCGCGACCAGCACTGCAGCGGCTTCGCGGTCCCCGCAGGCTAAGTCGTTCCAGATGATGACCATCGCGATGCAGCGGGCCAGGCCGACGATGATCAGCCCGGTGCGGTATTCGGGCAGATCGGCCAGCATCAGCCAGGCCAGGGAGAACATCACCGCAGGGCCGAGCACCCAGTTGAGCAGCAGCGAGCTGATCAGCAACCGGCGGTCGCTGGTAACGGTATCGAGCCGGTCGTAGCGGACCTTGGCCAGCACCGGATACATCATGATGAGCAACCCCAGTGCGATGGGCAGCGAAATCCCGTCAATCTGGACTTGTTGCAGCGCGATGTTGAGGTTGGGCACCCAGCGTCCCAGCAGCAGGCCAACAGCCATAGCCACCGCGATCCAAACCGGTAACATCCGGTCCAGCATGGAAAGGTCTGATACAGAAGGAATTTCAGTCGTGGCGGCAACGCCGGTGTCGGTCATGGGTGCGCCGTCAGCAGCACGATGTGGCTTCGGCGGCGGTCTCCCCGAAGCTCTCGGCATCCGCGAGCACGGTGTAGACCTCCCAGCGCTCGCCGCTGGGAGCGGTGACCCAGACCTTGTCCTGCGTCGCAAAGCAGCAGGTGGTGCCGATCTCCTCTTCGGTGAACATCTCGGCTTCAGTCAGCCGGGCGATCTCGGCGTGCACGATCTCGCTGGAATCGACCTCGACCCCGAGGTGATTCAGCGACCCACCCTGGCCAGGGTTTTCCAGTAGCACCAGCTTCAGCGGCGGATCAGCGATGACGAAATTGGCGTAGCCAGGTTTGCGTTTGGTTGGTTCGGTATGAAACAGGTTGGAATAGAACGTGATTGCCTGACCCAGATCCTCAACATTGAGCGCCAATTGAATCCGCGACATGGCAGCGAACCTTCCACTTGTGAGACATATATCGAACTACTGCTGCTGGCCCAGCATGCCCACCTTTTCGATATATGTCAATGCATGTGGCAAGATGGTCTGATGCCGAAAGCGTTGCCGGCTATCGATACGACCGCGCCGGTCTGTTGTGCCCCGGTCGCCGCGGGACCGATGAGCGACGCCGACGCGTTGCAGATCGCATTGCGTTTGAAGGCCTTGGCCGATCCCGCGCGGGTCAAGATTGTGTCGTATCTGTTCAGTTCCGTTGCCGGTGAGGAGATTTCCGGAGAGCTAGCGGCCGTGCTCGACCTGAGTGAGTCCACGGTGAGTCACCATCTGACCCAGCTGCGCAAAGCCGGCCTGGTGGTCTCGGACCGCCGCGGGATGAACGTGTTTCATCGGGTACGCCCCGAAGCATTACAGGCGCTTTGCACGGCACTGGATCCCAAGTGCTGCACTTGACCCGGCGGCATGGACTCCTGCTGGGCCTCACCGCAGCAAGCCTGGGCGTGGTCTACGGCTACGACCTTTCCAACATCGCGGGTGCGCTGCTGTTCATCACCGACGAATTCGGTTTGACGACGCGGCAACAGGAGCTGGTGACGACCGCGGTGGTGGTCGGCGAAATCGCCGGAGCGTTAGGCGCGGGTGTGCTGGCCAATCTGATCGGGCGCCGGCGGTCGATGGTGCTGGTCGCGGCCGGCTACGCGGTGTTCGCGCTGCTGGGCGCGATGTCGGAGTCGGTGCCCATGCTGCTGGTTGCCCGGCTGCTGCTGGGCCTGACCATTGGGGTGTCCGTCGTCGTGGTTCCGGTGTTCGTGGCCGAATCCGCGCCGGCCAGCGTGCGCGGTTCGCTGCTGGTCGGCTACCAGGTCGCAACCGTGTTCGGCATCATCCTCGGCTACCTGGCCTGCTACCTGCTGGCGGATTCGCACAACTGGCGCTGGATGCTGGGGCTGGCCGCCGTGCCGGCAACATTGGTGGCGGTAGGGTTGCTGCGGATGCCCGACACCGCGCGGTGGTACTTGCTCAAAGGCCGGGTCGCCGAAGCGCGGCGGGCGCTGCAACAGGTGGAGCCCGATAGGGACGTCGAACGTGAACTCGCCGAGATCAGCGCTGCGCTGGCCGAAGAAAGCGGCGGTACGTTCATGGAGATGCTGCGCCGGCCGTACCTGCGCGCCACCGTCTTCGTCGTCGTGCTGGGTTTTTTCATCCAGATCACCGGCGTCAACGCGATCGTCTACTACAGCCCCCGATTGTTCGACGCGATGGGCTTCCGCGGCGACTTCGCGCTGCTGGTGCTTCCGGCGCTGGTTCAGGTCGCTGCGCTGGCCGCCGTGCTGGTCTCGGTGGTTCTGGTCGACCGGCTGGGGCGGCGCCCGGTTCTGCTATCGGGGATCGGCGCGATGATCGCCGCCGACGTGGTGCTTATCATCGTGTTCGCCGCGCATTCGCCCGCGATGTTCGGTTTCGTTGGCGTGCTGCTGTTCACGATGGGGTTCACCTTCGGCTTCGGCGCGCTGGTATGGGTGTATGCCGGTGAGAGTTTCCCGTCCCGGCTACGGTCGATGGGGTCGAGTGCGATGCTGACCGCCAATCTCGCGGCCAATGCCATCGTTGCCGGTGTATTTCTGACCGTGCTGCATTCGCTGGGCGGCGCAGGCACTTTCGCAGTGTTCGGCGTTTTCGCTGTGGCCGGCTTCGCGTTCGTGTACCGGTTCGCCCCCGAGACCAAAGGCCGACAACTCGAAGAGATCCGGCACTTCTGGGAGAATGACGGTCATTGGCCTGAGAAATTAGCAAGCCCTGCAACGGATGTGCAGGCATGTCACTGATCGCCGCCGGCACTGTCGTGCTGCAGCAGGGCCCCTGCCGACCCGGTTGGGTGGAAACCTCGGCCGGACGGATCGTTGGCTGCGGGTCCGGCCTGCCGCCCCGGCAGGCCGATGTCGATATGCCCGATGCGCTGGTCGTGCCCGGCTTCGTCGACATCCACGTGCACGGTGGCGGCGGCGCGTCATACATCGACGGCAACGACGCAGATATTCTGCGCGCGGCCATGTTTCACCGCAGGCATGGCACGACCACCAGCCTGGCCAGCCTGGTCACGTCGTCGCCGGCCGACCTGCTCACGGCGGTACGCGCGCTCGCCGTTTCGACCCGCGCCGGCATTGTCGCCGGTATCCACCTGGAGGGCCCCTGGCTGAGCGCGGCGCACTGCGGGGCACACGATCCTCGGCAGCTGCGCGACGCGGAACCCGCCGAGATCGACGCCGTGCTGGCCGCCGGCGGTGGCGCGATCCGGATGGTCACGCTGGCACCCGAACGCGCTGGCAGCAGCGATGCGATTTCCCGCTTCGCCGACGCCGGAGTGGTTGTCGCCGTTGGACATACCGACGCAACTTACAAGCAGACCCGGCATGCCATCGAGCTGGGGGCGACGGTCGGCACCCACCTATTCAATGCGATGAGGCCAGTGCACCACCGCGAGCCCGGACCCGCGCTGGCCTTGCTGGCGGATGCTCGGGTGACCGTGGAGTTGATCGCCGACGGCGTGCACGTCCACCCCGCAATGCAACGAGCGGTGATCGAGGCGGCGGGAGCCGATCGGGTGGCATTGGTCACCGACGCCACCGCGGCGGCGGGATTGGGAGACGGCGAATTTCAGCTCGGCGCAGTGCAAATCGAGGTTGTCGAGCGGGTGGCACGCGTGCGTGGGACCTCGACGATCGCCGGGAGCACCGCGACGATGGACCAGCTCTTCCGCGCCGCGGCCGGCTTCGGCTCGGACCGCGACGCGGCGCTGGCCGCCGCGGTGCGGATGACCGCAACGGCACCGGCCCGAGCGCTCGGCCTCGACAACATCGGCAGTCTGCGCGCCGGTGCCGACGCCAATCTCGTTGTCCTGGACCGAGATCTGCATGTCACCGCCGTCATGGCCGATGGCGAATGGCAAGCGGATCGCTAACGCTGATTCGCCGGGACCCACCCGGAGATCCGCGGAAGCCAGCGCGGAACGTTCTGCTGGTACTCGACATACTCGCTGCCATATCGCTGAGTGAGATGCGGTTCTTCCCAGAACCGGATGGCGATTTCTTGCAACGCCCAAAAGCTCGCGAACCAGACCAACAGCGAACCCGACGCGGCGACGGCCGCCTCCCCCAGCAGGATGGCGAGCACGCCGCTGATCATCGGGTTACGCACATGCCGGTACGGGCCGACTACGACGAGGTGGACCGGCTCTCCCATCAGCTTGCCCAGCCCGAGCGTTCCCTTGCCAATCCGATGGAACAAAGACACCGTCCACAACCACATGCCCAACCCGCCGGCGATGAGCAGACCGCCGACGATGACGAGGCCGATGTTCAGCGGAGAATCGAAGTTCAGCCGCGCGTGACCCGGGGTCACGATAAGCGCCGGTACGACGAGCGTCACCGTCACCGGAAACACCAGGATCGAGATCAGGTGTCGCCACCATAGCTGCCGTTCACGTGTGTCCGTAACCATGTCAAACCCCTTTCGATCTAGATACTTCAACCTCGGTTGAATAAACGGTACGCCTTCGACACCCTAAGACCAACATGCGTTGAAGTATGCTGCCGGGCATGTCAAAGCCCGGCCGTCCGGGTCGGTGGCGTACCGGCCAGCAGACCCGGCAGCGGATCGTCGACGCCGCACGTGAACGTTTCACGCGCGACGGCTACGAACGAGCCACGGTCCGCGCGATCGCCGCGGAGGCCGGGGTGGACGTCGCGATGGTCTATTACTTCTTCGGCAGCAAGGAGGGCTTGTTCAGCGCGTCGGCGCTGACCGGGCCCGAGCACCCGCTGCACCAATTGGCCACGCTGCTGGACGAGGGTCCCAACCAGATCGGCCAGCGGCTGGTTCGTCGTTTCCTCGAGCACTGGGATGAGGGCGGCGCCTTCGAGCCGTTCATGGCGGTGTGGCGCTCGGCGGCGATCCAGCCGCAGGCCCGACAGGTGCTACATGACGCCCTTGCCGGTCCGGTGGCCACACGTGTCGCCGCGGAGTTCGGGGTCACCGATGCCGAGTTACGGGTAGAGCTGGTGGCCAGCCATTTAGCCGGGTTGGCTTTCGCGCGTTACCAACTCAAGCTCGAGCCGATCGCGTCGACCCCTGTCGAGGACGTAGTCGCCTGGATGGGGCCAACGTTGCAGCGCTACCTGACCGGCGACTAGGCGTCGTCGACAGGTAGCGCTGTGACAGCGTCACGCCGACGCGGATGGTCCTCGGTCTCCTCGGCCCGCCCGAACAGGAACGGATAAGCGATACCGGCGATCGCCCCGCCGATCAGCGGCGCCAGCCAGAACACCCACAGCTGTTGCGGTGCGCCGTTGCCGTTGAAGAACGCGACAGCGGTGGACCGGGCCGGGTTGATCGACGCGTTGGAGATCGGGATCGCCACCAGGTTGGTCAGCGCCAATGCGAACCCAATGGCCAAGCCGGCGAAGCCCTTCGGCGCCCGCGCGTCGGTCGAGCCGAGGATGACGAACAGGAACATCGCCGTCAGGACGATCTCGGCGAGGATGACTGCACCCAGTGAATAGCCACCGGGCGAGTTTTGGCCATAGCCGTTGGCCCCCAAGTGCCCAGTAGCGATGAAACCGGGCTTGCCAAAGGCGATGTAGTAGATCACCAGTCCGGCGAGCAAGCCGCCGATTACCTGAACTATCCAGTAGGCCGGCAGGACTTTCCATTCCACCCGGCGGGCCAATGCCGCACCCAGCGTGACGGCGGGGTTGAAATGCCCACCGGAGATGGCCCCGAATGCGTACACGCCTGTCAGCACAGTCAGACCGAAGGCCAGGGACACGCCAAGGTAGCCGATACCTAGTGGGTATAGATCGGCGGCGTGGGCCTCCGCCGAAAAAACCGCGCTGCCAACGCCACCGAGCACCAGCCAAAAGGTGCCGATCGTTTCCGCTGCCAATTTGTGGAACAGATTCGGTTCCGACATCGCCGACCCGCCTTCGCGTAGAGCAACTATTCCTGCCCATGAGGGTGACACGATTGAGCGCCGAAGCGCCCTGTCGTGTCCAAATCGTTTCGCGATAGATAACTGCGACGGTGAGTGCGTGACCTACCCTTTATTTCGTCGGACCAGTCGGGAAAGACCCAGTGCCCCAATGGCACCCACTGCGGCAGCTGTCAAGGCCTGCCGCGCATTGAGATCCTCGCGAAGATGCACCCTGGTCGTGATCACCGCTGGCGCGGGCGGCTCCACGGGCGCCGCCGCCAGGTTCTCCGTCGACGTCGCCGCCCACGCGGTCGCGTACAGCAGCAGCCGCGCAGTGATGTACGCAAACACCATCAGACCCAGCACCGGCCCGAAGGTGGCACCCGCCGGGCTACGCAACACAGACTTCAGGTAGATCGACGCGACCAGTTTGAACAATTCGAAGCCGATCGCCGCGAGCAGAGCCGCGCGGATCGCGCTGGCGAATCTGACTGGCTCTCTGGGCAATCGGGCGATCATCCAGGTGAATACCAACCACGACAACAACACTGATACCAGCAGCGACCCCCCGCGCAGAATCGCATCCAGGACCGGCGCGTTGTGAATACCCAGCGACCCCAACACCTTGTCCATCGGCGCCGCGGTAGCGAGCGTACTGAGCGCGAGGGTGGCGAGGATCGCCACGAACGACGAAACCATCGTCGCAAGATCGGAGAACTTGGTCCGGATGTATCCCCGCGACCCCTCGCCCTGTCTCCACATTTCGCTCAGCGCCACCCGCAGGTTGCCGATCCAGTTCAGGCCGACCCATGCCGCGACGGCCAAACCGATGACGCCGACCGACGCCCGCGAAGCGATCGCCGAATTCATGATCTCGACCACTTGTTGTCCCAGCGCGCCCGGCACCGCGGCCTTGACCTTGCTGTCGATCCCGGTCAGTACATCGGGCCGACGCGACAGCAGGAATCCGCCGACGCTGAAACTGACCATCAGCAAGGGGAACAACGCGAAAATCGTGTAGTAGCTCAGCCCGGCCGCGAAGAAATTGCCCTTGGACTCTTCGTATCGGTCGTTGGCCCGCATCGCGTGGTCGAACCAGCCGAACCGCGCCCGCAGCCGATCCAGGATGCCTGGTTTGGCCGGTTCGCTCATCACCACCCGCTAGGGACGTTTTGGCAAGAACCCTAGCCGGTCATAGACCCGGTCGACCGTTTTTGCGGCCACGTCGTCGGCCCGTGCCGCCCCGGCGGCCAGGATTGCCTCCAATTCAGCTGGATCCGTGAGTAACTCGTCGACCCGTGCCTTGATCGGTGTCACGAACTCGACGACGGCCTCGGCGGTGTCCTTCTTCAGATCGCCGTAGCCGCGGCCGGCATACTGTCGCACCAACGCGTCGATCTCGACCCCGGTAACCGCGGACTGGATGCTCAGCAGGTTCGACACGCCGGCTTTGGCATCCGGGTCGTATCGGATCTCGCGTTCGCTGTCTGTCACAGCGGAGCGAATCTTTTTGGCGGACACGGAAGGAGTGTCGAGGAGACTGATCAAACCGGCATCGGTGGCCGCCGACTTACTCATCTTAGACGACGGGTCTTGCAGGTCGTAGATCTTCGCGGTGACCTTGGGAATGAGTAGCTCGGGAACCACGAACGTGTCCGGGAACCGGCTGTTGAACCGCTGCGCGATATCGCGGGCCAGCTCCAGATGCTGACGCTGGTCTTCACCGACCGGTACCAGTTCGGCGTCGTAGGCGAGCACGTCGGCGGCCTGCAGCACCGGGTAGGTGAACAGGCCGACCGTCGTCGCATCGCTCCCCTGGCGCGTCGATTTGTCTTTGAACTGCGTCATGCGCGAAGCCTGACCGAAACCGGTGAAACAGCCCAGCACCCATGCCAGCTGGGTGTGCGCAGCGACGTGGCTCTGCACGAAGATGGTGCTGCGGCCGGGGTCGATACCTAGCGCCAGATACTGGGCGGCGGTCACCAGGGTCCGACGCCGCAACACGTCGGGATCCTGCGGGATGGTGATGGCGTGCAGGTCAACGACACAGAAGAATGCGTCGTAGTCGTCTTGCAGCTGGGCCCACTGTGTGATGGCGCCCAGCGCATTTCCGAGGTGCAGAGAGTCGGAGGTGGGCTGTACGCCGGAGAAGACCCGGCGGGATCCGGCGTTACTCATTGACGCCGCTCCTCCTCATCGCTTCGCTCTGCATCG
>Ga0209656_10000955_pt1 | contig 18653 bp, 17 predicted proteins | sample BogFormECP12_OM2_FD_188239 | JGI IMG/M metagenome (GOLD analysis project Ga0209656, IMG submission 188239) | Bog forest soil microbial communities from Calvert Island, British Columbia, Canada - ECP12_OM2 (SPAdes) (version 2) | ecosystem: Environmental > Aquatic > Freshwater > Wetlands > Bog ... | reverse complement strand
CTCTGGGCAAGCAAGTCATCGCTCTCGGACTCAAACTTAAAAACCTCTACATCATTCCCGCATTGTCAGCGGCTGCACCCTGAAAGTCTTGCCAGATTCGGCAAAGACCTGTTGATATAGGTACTAAACTGCTTTAGTTGTGCGGAATGCTCCAAATCGCGGCAGTGGTCGCGAGGCCTATGGCAATTTGAGCCGCTTGCACTCCCACCACTTTGCCCTTATTGGTGGGCACGTAGAGGATGTCTTCGGGCACGAGCTTCACGTCGGGCGCCTTCGATTGCGTGATTTTGTCCAGCGCCACGGGGATTTGCTGAACACCGTCTCCGTTCCTGCGCACGATTGTCGCGTGGGACAGTCTGGCGAATTTGGTGGGCCCATGCGCCATTGCGATGGCACGCAAGGCAGTGTATTCGGTCTTGTTCTCCATCACAAAACTGCTGGGCGACAGCACTTCGCCCACAACGTAGATCACACCAGCGCGCGAGACGAAGACGGTCTCGCCCTGGTACACCCAAACATCCGCATCCATCACCTTCTGTGGGTCGTTGGTCAGCAGCACGCTGCGCTGGGTGTGGTTGGCCCGGTTTGCAATGGTTACCGTCCGGCCAGCGTTCGAGGTTGTCCCGCCTGCCGCGCTGAGGAGGTCGAACAAACGCCTCGACCCCAGCACCGGGTAGATTCCCGGCCGCGCCACTTCGCCCATGACTTCAGCGCCGCTGCCGTACTCGGTAACCAGCAGAGTGACGTGTGGATTCTTGACATAGTTACCGGCGCGCAAGGCCTGCTCAATCTTCGACTGGGCATCTTCCAGATGCAACCCGCCGACGTGAACGTTATTTATCAACGGCAGGTTGACATCGCCGTCGCTGTTTACTCGAGCTTTTTGCGTGAGATCCGGCACACCGTACACCGAAACTTCCAGCAGATCTCCAGGCGAGACAACATAACGCGACTGATCTCGCACCAGCAGCGGGCCGGGCGAGGAATTCGCTGGAGTCTCCGCCGGCGCAGATGAGCCCTCGGACTCAGACGGCTTCGCTGGAGAGGTCGCTGCTTGTTGAGCTGCAGCCGTCGCTGTAACGGCTGCCAGCACAAAGGACAGGAACAAGGCACAACGACGAGTGCCTGATTGCACAGTCATTTTTTCGTACTCCAGTACAGTCCGATAAGGTTCGAGGACAACGAAGGGGGCAATGCGGAGAGCGCTGACACGAGATTACCACAGGAGCTGCGCCGCACATCCCTGATGGACGCCGTCGATTGCACACGCGTTCACGCCCTGGCGAATGCCACAGATCGTGCCATTTTGACTAAAGGCTGCCTAGTTGCAATACTCGATTCCCTGGGTGTTGACCTCCAGAAACGCTGCTGCACGTTCATAGTTACTTGTGCAATCGCCCAAACACATCGGAGCCGCCGCGCCACCGCAGATCGCACCCAGTGGCGTTGTGTCCGTCCTTGGCACAGGGTCCATCGGGACCAGACACCTTCGCGTGTTCCGCGACCTGGTCGGAGCGGAAGTGTCGGCGATCCCGGTCAGGGCAATCCGTCGCTCAGAGCTTCAGGCCAGTGGGTTTGAAGTTTGCAGCAACCTGGAAGAGGCGATTGCAGGCGGAGCCCGGGCCGTCGTCGTGGCCACGGATACGTCACGTCACGTGACGGACCTTCGCTTGGCGCTGGAACTCGGGTGCTCGGTGCTGGTGGAGAAACCTCTCTCCGCCAGCACTTCGGTCCTCTCTGAGGTTGCGCGTCTAACCGCCCAAGCCCGCGGCTGTGTGTATGTCGCCTGCGATCTGCGTTTTGACCTGTCCCTTCTGCAGTTTCGCCAACGCCTGCACGAGATTGGAGCAATCCATGCCGTGCGGATCGAGTGCCAATCGTACTTACCCGAGTGGAGGCCCGATCGCGACTACCGGCAAAGTTATTCGGCACGAGCCGCCGAAGGCGGAGTTCTGCTTGACCTGATCCACGAGATCGACTACGCCGCGTGGCTGTTCGGCGCTCCGTCGCGAGTGTTCGCGCAGCTGCAGAACTGCGGACGTTTGGGCATTCAATCGGAGGAAGCGGCAGATCTCTACTGGGAAACGCCGGATGCGGCCGCGATATCGATTCGCCTGGATTACCTGAGCCGCACAACGCATCGGACGATGCATGCATACGGCGCGTCAGGCGAGATCGAGTGGGATGGCGTTGCGCAAACAGTCACTTTACGTATCAAAGACCAACCGCCCCAAATGGCGCATTTCCCTCAAGAGCGGGACGCCACGATGCGGGATCAGAACACGGCTTTTCTTCGTGCGGCTTGCGGCGGCGACCCCGGAACCCTCACAACATTCGAAGAGGGCGCGGTTGCCGTCAGCATCTGCGATGCAGCGCGCCTCTCTTCTGCAAGCGGCAAGTTAGAGGCGGTGATGGACTGGAGGAACGCTTGAATCTCCGTCCTGTACTGGCGGTGATACCTGCCCGTGGCGGGTCAAAAGGTTTGCCCAAAAAGAACATTCTTCAGTTCGCCGGCCTGCCGCTGATCGCGCATTCGATTCGCATGGCGGCGCTTTGTCCCGAGATCGACCGGTGCATTGTCTCCACCGACAGTGAGGAAATCGCAGACGTCGCGCGCAAGCATGGAGCGGAGGTTCCTTTCCTGCGTCCCTCGGAACTGGCTCAGGACAACACACCCATGTGGCCTGTGCTGCAACATGCCTTGAGAGAAATCGAACGTTATTCCGGAACGCAGTTCGGTTCGCTGCTCCTTCTGGATCCGACGTCTCCCGGCCGAATGCCGGAAGATATCCTGCAGGCGCTTCGAATACTGGAGTCGGATCCGCAGGCGGCTGGTGTAGTTGCGGTGTCCGAACCTCCGTTCAACCCGCGCTGGGTCTGCGTGGAAGAAGTCGGGGGATATATGAAGCAACTGGTTCCGCAGACTCATACTTATGTGCGGCGCCAGGATGTTCCCCCCGCTTATCGCGTCAATGCACTCTTGTATCTGTGGAGACGCGGTCACATGAATGAAGACGCGCCCCGCTTCTATGAAGTTCCCCATCGCATTCTGGTTGTTCCCGACGAGCGGGCCATTCATATCGACGAACCACGCGACTTTGCGCTCGCCGAGCTGTTGGTGCGCGAAGGATTCGTAAAGTTTCCCTGGCTGTCTACGCCGGCTACTGGTGGCCGATGAAAACACTTCGCGAAATGATGTCGCTCGAAGGACGCGTTGCAGTGATTACCGGCGGCGCGGGCAAGATCGCAGAGGCGTTCGCGGAGTCTCTGGGTGAGCTGGGGGCAACCATCTGTATCTTCGACGTGGCCGAGGAAGCCGCTAACGAAAGGGCAAGCCAGGTCAGGCAACGATTCGGCTTCCAGTCGAGTGCCTTTGTCGCCGATGTGGCACGCGAGGATTCGGTGCAAGCGGCAGTGTCAGCCGCGGTCGCGCAATTCGGCGGCGTCAACATTCTGATCAACAATGCGGCTTATCCGAAGCTGGACCTGCCAAACGATGGTATAGAGGTTGAAACGCAAGACCTGGCTCACTGGAAAGCAAATCTGGATGTCATGCTGACAGGTGCTTTCCTGATGACCCGGGCCTGTGCTCCCCATCTGCGGCGCGGCGAACGTGGATCGGTAACCAATGTCGCGTCCATCTACGGGTTGCTCGGTCCGGACATGCGGCTGTACGATGGCACCGAAATGGGTAACCCCGCCTACTACGCCGCCGCCAAGGGCGGGATCGTACAACTAACTCGCTACTGGGCTACTACGCTGGCGCCGGAAGTGCGCGTGAATTGCATCGCTCCCGGCGGGGTGTGGAGGCAGCAGCCCGAGTCGTTTCATGAGCGATACAAGAGCCGAACTCCACTAGGGCGCATGGCGACCGAGGAAGACCTGAAGGGTGCTGTCGCATACCTCAGCTCGGACCTGTCGGCGTATGTTACCGGCCAGGTGCTCGCAGTTGACGGTGGGTGGACGGCATGGTGAAGCCGGTTTTCATCGGAATGCGGGCTGTCGGCCCCGAACTGCCCTGCCTGGTCATCGCAGAAGCGGGAGTCAATCACAACGGCAGTCTCGATATGGCATTGCGGCTGGTTGACGCCGCTGTGGAAGCCGGTGCGGACATCGTCAAGTTCCAGACCTTCAAATCGGAAGAGGTGGTGACGCCGCTTGCGCCGAAGGCCAACTATCAAGTGCAGAATACCGGTGCGACTGAGTCGCAACTCGACATGATCAGGAAGCTCGAACTGCCAGATGATTCATTTCGCGCAATCCAGGGGTATTGCCGCGAAGGCGGCATCGGGTTTCTCTCGACGCCATTTGATCATCGCAGCGCCGACCTGCTGGAAGAGTTGGGCGTGGAAGCGTTCAAGATTCCGAGCGGTGAGATTACCAATCACCCACTCCTCATTCATATCGCTCGTAAAGGAAAACCGCTGATTGTGTCGACCGGCATGTCGAATCTCCAGGAGGTGGCGGCTGCCCTCGAGGTGATTTATGCCGCCGGCAATATGGAACTTGTGCTCTTGCACTGCGTCAGCAACTATCCTGCCGCGCCTGCCAACGTGAACCTGCGCGCAATGAAGACGCTCGAACAACGCTTCAGCGTACCGGTGGGCTACTCTGACCATACCGAAGGCATATCTATCCCACTAGGCGCTGCGGCGCTGAGTGCCTGCATTGTCGAGAAACATTTCACTCTCGATCGAAAGCTCCCGGGTCCGGATCACCGAGCGTCCCTGGAACCGCAGGAGCTAGCAATGATGGTGCAAGGCATCCGGGATGTGCAGTCAGCTCTGGGCGACGGAGTCAAGAGAGCGGTGGCGGAAGAACTCAGCACTGCTGCGGTGGCGCGCCGCAGCCTGGTCGCCGCGCAGGATCTCCACGCCGGAACTGTGTTGACGGAAAGTATGGTGGCGATTCGTCGTCCCGGGACGGGACTGCCTCCGTCAGATCTCACGCGGGTTCTAGGGCGACAACTGAAACAGGACATTCCCGCGGGACATTTGTTCACGCTGGAGATGCTAGTTTGAGAACAATTGGGGTGGTGACAACCAGCCGGTCGGATTACGGAATCTACCGCTCATTGCTGGAGGCAATCCGAAAGGATCCCGCACTCGACTTGCGCCTGGTCGTCTCCGGCACGCACCTCTCAGCGCATCATGGATCGACGGTTCGCGCCATCGAAGAAGACGGCTTCGATATTGCGGAACGTATCGAGATACTGCTGTCCTCCGACACACCGCAAGGCATCAGCAAATCCATAGGCCTGGGGGTCATCGGCTTCGCGCAACTCTTTGACAGGTGGCGTCCCGACATCATGGTCGTTCTCGGCGATCGCTTCGAAATGCATGCTGCAGCGCTGGCTGCTTTGCCGTTCAGGATTCCGATTGCGCATATCTCCGGGGGAGAACTCACAGAGGGGGCCATTGACGATGCCCTGCGACACAGCCTGACTAAGCTGAGCCACCTGCACTTCCCGGCAACCGAAGAGTATGCGCGACGAATTATTCAACTCGGTGAAGAACCTTGGCGAGTCGTCGTCGCAGGGGAGCCCAGTCTCGACCAACTGCACACCCTGCAGATGCTGCCGCGCGAAGAGTTGGAACGACGCTTTGCGCTTCGCCTATCCAGCCCATTCGTGATGGTGACGTTTCATCCCGTCACGCTTGAGTACGAAAGTACGGAGTACCACGTCACCGAACTGCTGGCGGCCATCGAGTCCAGTGGCATACCCGCGGTCTTCACCATGCCAAATGCCGATACCGGCAACCACGTCATTCGCGAGAAGATCCGGAAATTCGTTGTTGAGCACGGTGACTCGCGACTGGTCGACAACTTTGGAATCCACGCCTACTTCAGCATGATGAGTCTGGCTGCAGCGATGGTGGGGAACTCTTCGAGCGGCATCGTGGAGGCGGCTTCGTTCCAATTGCCGGTGGTAAATATAGGTACCCGCCAAGACGGCAGAGTTCGAGCGCGGAATGTGATCGACGTGGGCTACACCCAGGAGGACATTGTGCGCGGAATCACGAAGGCCATTTCTCCCGAGTTCCGCGCGTCGTTACGGGGGCTGGTCAATCCCTACGGCACTGGCAACGCGAGCCCCATCATCACAGATCGCCTGCGAACCATCGAACTTGGAGACAGGCTGATCCGCAAGAAGTTCTACAACCTTCCTGTCGAACCGGAGAACGATGCTGAAGAGCGCCGTCAAGCGAGCCACCTTACCATCTGACCGATGGGAGGTAGGCGGCGAGTTTCATTGGATGGGCTTGCCGCCGGCGCCTTTTATCCCATGGCCGAAAGCAGCAAGCTGGTACTTACTTGGGAGGCATGCTCTGGTCGCCCTCCTGCAATCTCTCCCGTCAAGGCCAGGGCGATTGTGGGTACCAAGCTACTTCTGCTTTGACGTTGCGGACTATTGGCGCTCTTTCATCGAAGTCTCCACCTACTGGGACGACCCTCGGCGCGCTGAGCCGGAATGGTCGACGCTTCATCCCGAGGCAGCGGACGTCGTTATCGCCGTGAATTACTTCGGCATCCGCGGCGGCGAAATTTGGCGAAGTTGGCGCGAGCACAATCAAGGCGTTTTAGTGGAAGATCACAGTCATGATCCCGTCTCCGGCTGGGCGCTTGCTTCGAATGCGGACTACGCTTTTGCCTCGCTGCGGAAAACTCTTCCCGTGCCCGATGGCGCGATTTTGTGGTCCCCTCGCGGTCTTCCGATACCAGCGACTGGAACCGGGGACAGCTCTGCCAGTTTGCTGAAGCTATCCGCCATGCTTTGGAAGCGGGAATATCTTCTGGGTAGCTTCCCTCCCGAGGCGAAATTGACCTATCGCGCGTGGCAACAAGAAAGTGAGCACGCTCTCGAGAAGTCTCCGATCTCATTCGCTACTGACTTGTCTCGGCAATATCTCAGTTGGGGAGTTGCGGTGAAGTGGCGTAAACGACGAGTCGACAATACGCGGCGGCTGTTATCGAAGCTGCGAGGCATTAGGGAATTTCGACCCATTTTTTTGGATTGGCCTCAAGAGGCAGCCCCGTTAGGTGCTGTATTTGAATTTGATTCCCCGAAACACCGAGATGCTACTCGTCACAGACTGCAGGAGGCTGGGATTTATTGCCCTGTCCATTGGCTGGCCACGGCAGGATGCGACCCGGCAGCTCGTGATCTCGCGGGCCGCCTGTTGACCATCCCAACCGATCAACGGTACACGAATCAAGATATGGAGAAAATTGCCGCTTTCGCGACGAATCGGTGAAGCTAGTCAGGTAAACTATTGCAAAGCATTGGGAGGCCCGTACCACTCCGGGTCGACCTGGGTGGACCTGCGCCAGCTTCAACAATTGCGATATTCAATTCGAGCTGAGTAATCGCATAGAGCCCTAGCATGGGCGTTGAGGACGCATGTCACAATCCGTAGCCGTTGGACCCGATCCCGTATGGGAACAGATTTTCAGTACCAGGGAGTGGGGCAAGTATCCGCCAGAGCACGTGGTGCGCTTTGTAGCCCGCACCTTCTACCGGGTTCCAGATCGTTCCCATGTTCGCCTCCTCGAGATAGGTTGCGGTCCCGGCGCCAATGTCTGGTTCATGGCGCGCGAGGGATTCAGCGTCTGCGGTATTGATGGCTCTCCTACCGCAATTCGCAAAGCGGGCGAACGGCTGGCCAATGAAGGACTGACGGCCGATCTTCGCGTGGGAGACAACGCTGCCCTGCCCTGGCCGAACGATACGTTTGATGGTGTTCTGGAGAATGTGAGCCTGTGCTGTAACGGCAGCGAGTCGATCCGTGCCGCCCTTGCCGAAGTGCGACGCGTCCTGAAACCCGATGCGCCGTTTCAGGCATCGTTTTTTACGACGAGAACATGGGGATACGGCGCTGGCACGACCGTTGAACCCGATGGATTTCGGGACATTACCGAAGGGCCTCTGGCCGGCACCGGCTTTTGTCTGTTCCTCACTCGGGAGCGCTTGACCGAGTTCTTCAAGGAGTTCGCGAACGCTTCCGTCGAGCGCATTTCCTGGACCATGGAAAACGGGAAGCACTTGGTAGAGCAGTTTGTGATCACCTGCCGCAACAGAGAGACATAGGGGGCGAGCTAGCCGGTTGATATTGCTGTGAGAGCTGATTAATGTACGCGAGAGTTCGAAACCTGAAAGACACGGAAGAGGCTTCGCCTTTGGAGCAGTCGGCAGTGTACCCCGCGAACCTTCCGCGCGTGACCGTGCAAGCCACCATTCGAACCACCATGGAGGTGATCGATCGCTTTGCGAAAGGCATTGCCGTCGTTGTCGACGATGCGGGCCGCTTGCTGGCGACCGTCACCGACGGAGACGTACGCCGCGCCATCCTTGCCGGGATCAATCTTGACCATCCTGTTTCGCAGCTGCAGAAACCGGGACAAGCCAGGCCCGTTGCCGCAAGCACAGGGACCTCCGAGAGTGAATTGCTGGCTTTGATGGAACAGCATAGCATTCGTCAGGTTCCACTTTTGGACGAAGCCGGCCGAATCTGCGGGCTGGCGGTGTTGCACGAAATCCTGCAGCAGAACGAACTACCCGTCACCGGTGTGATCATGGCCGGGGGATATGGTAAGAGGCTGATGCCGCTGACGGAGGCTGTTCCCAAGCCCATGCTGCCAGTGAACGGGCGTCCGCTTTTGGAACACACGCTTGCGAAGCTTCGCCAGTCGGGAGTTCGCACCGTTAACGTTGCGACGCATCATCTCAGCCAAAGTATCGTTGACCACTTCCAAGACGGCTCCAGGTTCGGAGTGCGATTGCAGTACTTCGAGGAAGCCGAGCCTCTGGGCACCGCGGGCGGTCTGGCGAACATGGTTAGCGGAACCGATCCACTGCTGGTGATTAACGGCGATATCCTGACCAGCGTCGATGTCCGTGCCATGCTCGATTTCCATCGTGAGCATCGCGCGTCACTTACCGTTGGTGTGCGGCAATACGACATCGAAGTGCCCTTCGGAGTCGTCGAAACCGACGGCGTTCAGGTCACCGGCATACAGGAAAAGCCGGTCTTACGGCACTTCATCAATGCGGGAATCTATTTGCTCGATCGCGATGTCTGCCGCCTAGTGCCGGATGGCAGACGTTTTGACATGACTGACCTGATCGCCGCGGTGATCGAGTCTGGCAGCACCGTCATCAGCTTCCCGGTTCGAGAATACTGGATTGATATAGGCCGCATCGAGCAGTATCACAAGGCAGAGCTCGATGTGGCGGCGGGGATAGTTTGAGCAACGAAGCCTGGAGAGGCCGCACGGTGCTGGTCACCGGAGCAGGCGGGTTCATTGGTAGCCACCTGGTCGAGCGCCTTGTGGAGCTTGGCGCTGACGTACGCGCTCTGGTGCGATATACATCAACCGGACACGCGGGATGGCTCGACTCGTCTCCGGTGAAGAGCGACGTGGACATCGTGCTCGGCGATGTCCGCGACTTCGACAGTGTGCGCGGCGCCATGCGCGACCGGTCCGTCGTCTTTCACCTCGCAGCGCTGATCGGCATTCCCTACTCCTATCGCGCGGCACAATCCTACGTGCGCACTAACATCGAAGGGACGCTTAACGTTCTGCAAGCGGCCCGCGATTTCGAAGCCGAGCGCGTCGTATGCACGTCCACCAGCGAAGTTTACGGTAACGCGCGGTACGTACCCATCAACGAAGAGCATCCGCTGCAAGGCCAGTCACCGTATTCCGCCAGCAAGATCGCCGCCGACAAGATCGCGGAGTCGTATTACCTCTCGTTCGGGCTGCCGGTTTCGATTGTTCGGCCGTTCAATACCTATGGTCCGCGGCAATCGGCGCGTGCTGTTATCCCCACCATCATCACGCAAGCGCTCTCCGGCTCCGAAGTCCATGTCGGAGCGCTGTCTCCCACGCGTGACTTTAATTACGTAAGCGACACGCTCGAAGGCTTTCTCTGTGCAGCAAGCGAACCGCAGGCGATCGGCAAGACCATCAACTTTGGCTCTGGAGTGGAGATCAGCATCGGGGACCTCGCCAAGTTAATCGGCCGCCTCTTGGGCAAGGATCTGACTCTGGTCTCCGAGGAGCAGAGAGTGCGTCCTGAGAAGAGCGAGGTGGAGAGGCTTTGTGCCGACTCCAAGCTGGCTCACCACCTTCTTGGATGGCGATCTCGCGTCAGTCTCGAGGACGGGCTTCGGCAAACTATTGCATGGATGGAAGACAATCTCGGGAATTATCGCGTCAAGGAATATGCTGTTTGAACTTCCGTTCAGGGTCCCCGCATCACGAGCGCCTGCTGTGATCGTGTCGGAACGATGTTCTGTCTATGTCATTTTGTCAATGACCGTGCTGGCCTCGTAGTTGGAAATCGTGCGATTTCCGGGTTGCGCACGCGGCGCGCCGTTTAGCCGATGATCAAGTCACTCGTCAAACAACTGCCACATCCGCTTTTGCTGCGCCTCTATCATGCCTATTATCTGCGGCAGCAGCGCTGGTTGGCCCTTGAGCTGGCTCGCTCAGCCAGACTGCCGCTGCTCGATACTTTGAAACTGTCGCCCCTCAAGACCAGTGACACAGTATTCATACTGGGCAGCGGATGGTCGATCAACGAGATCCCCGATCAGCGTTGGGATGTCATCGGGCGGCACGACACGATTGGGTTCAACTTCTGGCCAGTACACCCATTCGTGCCACGCATTTTTGTCTTCGAGAATCTGTGCGCCGGCATTCAGCAGGACTTGTACCGCGCATTCTTCACGATCATTCAGCGCCGGGCCCATGACTACCAGAACACTGTGAAGATCGCGACCGAGCCGTATCCGCAATCCGAGAAGCAGCTACTACACGAATTACCGCCGGGCTTTCGGGAGAATCTCTACGTCGGCTACACTGCTCCGGTTACGGCGCGGACCGAGGCAGAACTCGAAGCAGGCATTCGCTTTTTGCGTTCCACCGGCGTGTTTGACGCAGGCGACAACGTGGGATGGCTGTTCAAGTATGGCGGCTCCGTCATTGCGATACTGAGCCTGGCGGTAAGAATGAACTACAAGCGAATCATGCTTTGCGGCATTGACTTAGGCAAACAGGATTACTTTTACCACAATCGCGAGCGCTATCCGGAAAGCGCCGATTGGGAGTTTGCGCCGCGCCAGGACGTCCACCTGACCGCGCGTCGCCTTCCGTGGATGGTGCCTGCACAGCAGGTCATCCAAACATATAAGAGAGTCGTACTCGATCCCGCTGGCGTCGAGCTCTTCGTGGAAAATCGAAGCTCAACTTTGTTTCCGCAGACCCCAGAGGCTGCGGCACAACTATGGGAGATGCTGGATAAGCAGACTGCGTAGGTTGGCATCCAATGCGTCCGTTTCCAAACGGCGCGCACTGCCTACCACCTGCGACGTTGTACCAGTCGGTCCACCACGGTGGTTCCGTCAAGCTGGTTGAACGTGTGGCAGCCGGTGCGTGCATTCCATGGCGTGCCAAGCCGTCCGACCTCGACCTCTTCAAAATCGCTAACGGTCAGCCGTGTGATCTTGTTGAACACGACTTCGCGGCCGTACTGCACGGAGCAGTCCTGAGCTGGGCGGATGACATCCGCTCCGCTCCAGAATATGCGCCCGGCGGGCCTGCTGCTTCGTGAATCAGACTTCACAGGATTTCCTAGGTGCGAGCGCCATGGCCCCTGTAGCGAGTCGGAATACATAATGTACAGTTCGTCCCTGACGTCCACGAACATCCACCAGCGCTCATCCTGAAACCAGAGAGTGGCATCCGCTCCCGCAAAGTTATCTACCAACACTGTGTCGAGCTCCCACTGGTCGGGAAATCGAACGCACCGGTACAGCTCGACCCTGCCCACGGCCGTCGTCTCCGGAAGCATCAATATGTCGCCCTTATGTTCGAAAACAAACGGATACGACAGGTGGTAGGGACGCTCGAGCACAGTGCCAGGTCCGGACCACTTGCCTGAGGCCGATCTCGACATCACGGCAATGTGGCCTCTGCCCGATTCGTACAGATACTCCTCGACGAACACATGCAGCACGCCGCCGCGTTGCAGCAGAAATGGATCGCACCAGTAGCGATCTAAGGGCGGTGTGAGGATTTTGGGATTGCTGAGGCGACGAAAATCCTGGGTGGTATCGACCGCCAGTTGCCACTGTCCAACATTTAAGGCAGCCGCACCTGCATGTTTTCCGAATCGCGCCAACAAACCCAGCACCGCCAGACTCGATTTCCCGCCAGCACCATTTTGGGAGCGAACTGCGGAGGTGAAATCGGGCTCGAGGCGTTGCGCGCGGAATGTTTGCGGCGAAATCCACCGACGCAGAAGGTCGGACGCTTTGTCGGCAAGTCCCAGCTGGTTCCTGATCCAACTGCGCGGATCGGTGCGGCCCACGATGGTCTCCAGCACGCGTGGAGAGCCAGATGCCGGGGATGTTTCCACAAGCGAAATGGTGCTAAGCGACCGCTCGAAAACTTCCCACAGCCCGGGATCACCGTGCTGACGCTCGCTGGCTCCAAACTGGAACTTCCAGACCGGTATGCCGATTGCCTCGGGAATGGCTCGGTCTGCTTCGGGGGTGACGAGAAGTACGTCGGCGCGACACTTCGCCAACTGCGTGGCAAGGTGCTCCACTTCATGAGCAGCAACCGACAGGATCTGCTCGCCGGTTTTTGCTGCAACGTCGACGTCTTGCAACAGACTGTCCGGGGAAAGATAGCGTTTGCGCTCCCACTTGGCATACCACTCGACGATCCACCGACGGGCAGGCTTCGGCAACCCCGAGATGCTTGCGACAGCAACCAGAGCCACGCGGCCTTCAGTAACTGCGGATTGCAATGGCTCCCACATCCAACGCGGGCATTGCCCAGCCGCCGTTAAAAGCCCGAGCCGAAAACCTCCTCTATTGTCACGGCCCTGCATTGAAAATTATGACTGCGTATTCGGCTTGCCTGACGAGGCGGCGATAGGACAGGCAAACAGTGCTGAGAATTGCCACGTATGCGTGGCTGCTGCGGATTTACCGTAGGCTATGCCCGAGCCTGCTACGTGTTGCCGCAATCTGTACTAAGGTATGCGCAAGGCGATCCGCATGTATCATATATGGTAACTCAGCAACATGCCTCGGGTTGAGGAAGGTCTTGGGCGGACTGCTAAGTTTCACTCCCGCCCGGGACCCGGAAAGAGTAGCCAAGACCCTTCCCCTCAACAATAGGATTGCCTAGACAAGAACCTTAGCGAATGATCGATCTTCATTGCCATATTCTGCCACTTATCGACGACGGCCCCGGTTCGTGGGAGGCAACGGCCGAGATGTGTCAGATAGCCGCTCGAGATGGTGTGCGCCACATTGTGGCCACTCCCCACGCGAATCACAAGTACAGTTACGATCGCGGGCGTTTCGAGTCCATGCGGCAAAAACTGCAAGCTACCGGCGGCGATTCGTTGACGTTCAGCCTGGGTTGCGACTTTCACTTTTCCTACGACAATATCGAAGACGCGCTCCTCCATCCCAGGCGATACACTATCGCACGCTCGAATTACCTGCTGATCGAGTTCAACGACTTCAGTCTTATGCCTGCAATCCGGGAAGGCGTCTTTCGGCTAGTCGGCAGCGGCATAATTCCGATCGTGACCCATCCTGAACGAAACCCGGTATTGTTGGATAGGCGCGAGAAGGTTTTGGACCTGATCGACTATGGCTGCCTGATTCAGGTGACGGCGAGCTCTTTCACAGGTCACTGGGGAGAACGTCCTCAGCGAATGGCAGAGTGGCTTCTTAGGCGCGATGCCGTTCATACCGTAGCGAGCGATGCCCACGACGCACGGCACCGTCCGCCCATTTTGTCGGCTGCCCACGAGCGGGTCAGCAAACTCACAAACAAAACCGTCGCGCAAGCTCTCTTCGTTGACAATCCAGGTGCGATTGTTTCGAGATATTCACCGTTGCTGCGAGAAGTCCCCTCCGCAATTCCTCCGTTGGAAAGTTAGACGACCGCTCCATCTGAGCGTTGAGACTTGCTACGGTGCTTATCCTACTGTGGCGGGGTTTGCGGGCTTGGCGTTTCCGCCGCCTTTACTTCCGTCGAGGGTGCTGGAGGTGTCGCCGCTTTCACGCCGTTACTGGAGCCACCTTGGCCAGCCGGCGCCGACAGACTCACGCGCGTCAAATACGGAAACATCGGCGTCACCTCAAACGGCATCTTCTCGCTAGCCGACAGCAACCGAACTGGTTGTGTCTTCTTGATACTGAGTTGGTCAGACCAGGGGTCGAGCTTGATACGCCCGCCTAACGGCAACGCAGCAATTTGCTTCACGTCCTTCGTCTGCAGAGCCGGGGCACTTGAAACCAGGCTGGACATGCGAACCCCTGTCTCGGGAGACTGGAGCGAATTGCCGAATTCCGCCCTGATAAGATTAGGTAGCTGGGGAGCCTCGGCTTGCATTGCTGCAAAAAAGAGGCCGGCAGAAGCCAGCTTATCCTTGTAGGGAGAATTCTGAAGCAGTTGCAACCCCTTTGCGTCGGCGGCCTTCTCCTCTTCAGGAGTGCGGCTTACAGCGATCTTGCTGATGGTCGTTTCATCGGGAAAGATCATGCGGTCGCTGAAAGCGTACTTCTCGTTGATTCCGTGACCCAACACGATGTGGCCCATTTCGTGTGCCAGGACAGCCGCCAGCGAAGCCTCGTCGGGTAGTGCATCCAGCAGCCCGCGGCTCACTACGATGGTGTGGCCAATCGTGAAGCTCTCCATCGGTTGCGTCAGCAAAACCCGGCAGCGGACCTCCGGCACGATCTCGAGATTGTTGGTGACTTCCAGGTTTTGAACCACCGTGTTAAGAACCTTGTCGACATCGCCCTCTGGCGCCAGCAAGGCCGCCCGCTGCATCCGGTCGAGGACATTGTCTTCGGCCTGGCGTTCCCAGGCGCGCTGCGCTTCGACCGTTGTCACATCCTGCTTGGAATTGCTCTGGTCCTTCACCTTGTCCGGAGAATCCACCACAATATCGGTAAACTCGCCGTTCTTCTTGGAACGTACGACATCGTAGCCCCACAGCAGCGTCTGTGCCCGGAAGTCCCAATGGTCCTTTCCGCGGGTAAGGTCTGTCTCCTCGCTGTAAACATAGCCCGGCAACCACTGATCGTTGCCCATGTTCAATCGCCAGCTATCGAAGTGCAGGAACTCGCCGTGCTTGGGATTTGGCGTGTATGTCCCATTGAAGCGCACGACGTTATACCCCTCGTCTTCAGCCCATATGCGTCCAATGAACATGGCCCTCGTCTGCGGCTGTTTCGGCTGAACATCGATGACCAGAGTTCTCACGTCACCCAGAAACTCCCGACGGACGAAACGGAATTCGTAATGCTGCCGGTCAAACGACGTCGCGTCCATGAGGATCATCTGGGCAAAGCCATCGGACATGAATCCGCCGCTCGGAGATTTCTTATCGCTTTTCTTCGCCCCGGTCAGCTTCATGGCGCCGAAAATCTTCTGCAAGGAACTCGGCTGCGGCTCCTTCTGTTGCGGAAGAAAGTTCGTATCATCCACGCCCGTTTGCAGTTTCACCCGTCCCAGGAAATACTGGTCGCTGACCGGCACCGAACCGAAGTCCTTGTCGGGGCGCATATTCTGGATATACGTCTCCACCATCGGGTTGTAGTCCCTCAAATGCTTAACGAACAGCATTTCCTGGGTCGAGATCTTGTCGACGACGAGATCGAACTTGGGATCTGACGGCCAGGGCTGGAGCTGATTCTGCGTTTTCGCCTTGTCCTTGCCTGGCGCGCTGGTGACTACGCTGCAGATCATGGCCAGAACAAATACAGATACGTCCCTACGAAACCGCCAAACCTTTGACATCAATGCCTCCAGCCCTACCCTAGGACAAACGGAAAACTATTCTGAGCCGGCCTTGGGCATCAATGGCCTGGCCATCCCGGCGTGCAGGCGCGAAGCGAATTCTCTCAGCCGCCTTTACCGCCGACTCATCTAAGCCGTAACCCAAGCCTTGCACCACACGAAGAACGTGGACCTGGCCTGTCGCAGTAAACTCGACTTCCAGTTCGACATCTCCTTCGATCTTCCGCTGGCGCGCTTCTAACGTGTAAGACGGAGTGGGCTTGCTGAGCAAGGAAACAGGCGTGTCCTTCGAGGCAGTGTTGGCGGCTTGTCGCTTCGGCCCATCGCTGGGAGCAGGCTCTGCGTTGCCGAAGTTAGTCGAGCGCACTTTTGCGTCCCCCCTGGTAGCAGTGACTCTTTCCTCCGGCCCGGCAACGCCGTTTCCAAATCCGGCGCTGGCAACCGTACCTCGGACGCCTTTGTCTCCTCCGGTTCCGTTACCCGTTCCCGGACCTGATGGCAGGTCGAATGAGCCAACCTTCGCGATGACCGGACCTTTGCTCGTGCTGTTGTTGTTGTTTACAGGCACTCCGTTCGGATCGCCAAAGCCTCCGGTCTGAACCTGGCGGAGTGGCTTGTGCTCCGTCACCGGCGCCGAGCTGCCCCGAAACGTATCTGGTTTCGGCACTGCAGTGACTGTCGGAGGAGTTACCTTGGCAACTTCCACCTTCGGCACTTCGATCGGCGGCGGCGCCACTACGGGAGGTTTGGCTTGGACTTGCGGAGGAACGATCGGCTTGGGAGCCGACATCTTTCTCGCCTCAACCACTGGGTTGGATTCTTGCGGAACAGGCGTTAGTACCGGCGCAACCAGGTGAACGCTCTCCCGGGTATCGATGTCGTTCAACACCGGAGCCATGAAAGAAATGCTTGTTGTGGCAAAAAAGACCACCAACGCGGTCGGCACCAGGTAGCCGACGGCAAGCGTGCTCCAATGGATCGGGGATTCAGGTAGCGATGCAAAAGCACTCGCCGGAACAGCATTTTCCAGCGTCTTCATGTGAGATTCCCTCATGCCGTTTCGACGAAGGGCGTTACTCACTGCCGCTGGCAACTCTCACCGGACGGCAACTTGATCGTGCGATGGGCGCTTCGCATGATCTGCATTCAGGAGATAAGCGAGTTAATCCGCTCCGGTGCCATCAAACAATTGGGTGTAGGCTACCATTTTCTGCGCTTACTGCCAAGGCAATGACCCTGACTGAAGAATTAAATCTTATTCACCATCCATGACGTAGCCGGACGGTCAATTCGAGTGCACCGTGTAAATTCTGACCACCTATTCCCATCTGCCGATGGATCCTTGCCGCAATGCCAATCTCCCTGACGGTTGACCCCCACAAGGTGCCGATCGTCTAGGGCCTTGGGGCTCATGGATGTAGCGGCGTGGACGCCGTTCAGAAAAGGCCTCCGGAAACCAGCGTTGACACTGCCGACGTTCTCCAGCAGAAAAGGACGCGACCCTTCTGCTGCAATCAGAGCTCCGTTTCCCTCGCTTAAAACCGGAGGTGCGCTCCAGATCTCCCGTATCCGTTGCGCGAAGCCAGCATGAACCGGTTTTCGTGGCGTCGCGCAGATGTCAGAGGCCGGCTGGAACCGGCCGCTCACAAACGGGTGGCAGCGCAACGGCGCCCGCGCTTGGCGCGACACCCCGTTTTGGAAGTCACAAACCGGCTTCCTGTTTTGGAAATTTGAAAACGCCTTTGCTGGCTCTGTCGATTATCTGAACCCACACTGCCACCGATAGGTGACCAGTATCGAGGTGATACTGATGCCTGTCGCTGCAGTCACACCTGCTCAACCATGCACGCCGCCACAACGAAACTTCGGAATCATCGCGAGCACTGCAGTTCTGCTTTTGGTCGCGGCCCTGACCGGATGTGGGGGAGGAGGCAGCTTTGCGCCAACTCCATCGTGTACTACTACTGGCTTTGATAATCAAACCAACGGCGGCGCTACCTATTCTCAACTGCAAGCGATGTGGCAACAAGCGCAGCAGGATTTGGCAACGCAACCCATCGCCCTCAATCCTGTAACGGTACAGATGCAAGGTGCAACGCTTCAGACGATTGCGCCCGACTCGCGGGCGACTGGGGTGCAGCCGCAGTGTATTGCCGTCGTCGCCGTACCCGACCTGACGGTTGCACAACTGCAGGCGGAGAATCCCGGCGTCGCGTTACAACACAACACAGATCCTACCGGGATAATTCACTGCCCCGATGGTGCTCTGGCTAAGTATTGTCACTCCTTTACCGCCAGCAACAATCAAGCAGCATATGTCGCCGCATCTATGGTCTTGAACTTTGGCGCAACGGGGTGGGAATTCGAGAACATCATTCTGGCCCGCCTGGGGTACAACACTGCTGGTCGATGACTAACCAGGATCCCTTCGTAGGAGCAATTACCTCTCGGATTCCATTCGCTCACCGCTCACGCTTTCAGCGCGGCGCGACTGCTTCTGGGGACTGGTCAGAGGGCGATGTGACTGCGCAACGACCACGAAAGCGATGGCCGCCAGAGCGGCGGCCAAGTGCATGATGGGCGGAAACTTAGTGGAGCCGACGATCGGACTTGAACCGATGACCTGTCGATTGCGAATCGCTGGGCGCCGACTCTAAACCATTAACAAACAAAGCACTTAGCATAAGCGGCTCGTACGGAAGGTGACAGGGTAAGTCCTTTGGAGACAACATGCGACATTTGCTAGTCCCACAAAAGTCCCCACAGTAACTGAAGTCCGACGCACTGCGGCTAGCGGTACCAGAGACACCGAC
>Ga0209656_10000954_pt1 | contig 18664 bp, 16 predicted proteins | sample BogFormECP12_OM2_FD_188239 | JGI IMG/M metagenome (GOLD analysis project Ga0209656, IMG submission 188239) | Bog forest soil microbial communities from Calvert Island, British Columbia, Canada - ECP12_OM2 (SPAdes) (version 2) | ecosystem: Environmental > Aquatic > Freshwater > Wetlands > Bog ... | reverse complement strand
AGATCGTGGGCTGTGGGAACCCGGAGAACACCGAAACAGAAGGCGCTGCGGCCCCTGCCAAGCCGAAGAAGGGCCACATCATTTTTTACTTGCTGTTCCTGAGTCTGGTACCCGGCACCCTCTCGGTGCACGCACAGGATGCCGGCGGCAGCCGTCCGCAGTCTCGGAATGTTCTGAGTGCCACGCCGCCATCAGGAGTGCTACGGCTGACGCTCGATCAAGCCGTCAGCCTGGCCCTAAAGCAGAACCCTACTGCGCAAATCTCGCTGATTCAAGAGCTCCAATCAGTGCAGGACAAAAACGTAGCGCGGGCAGCGTTGCTGCCCGAGGTCGACGGCAGCGTGAAGGAACAAGTGCAGCGCATTAATGTCCGGGCGCAATTTGGCGGCCTGGGCATTTTCCCTGGGGTACCGGCCGCACTGGGCCCGTATCCCGTATTTTCCGTCGGACCGTCACTCGCAGCCCCCATTTTCGACTTGACGTTGTGGCGCCGCTATCAAGCCGCGCGAGAGACAGTGAGCGCCTCGAAAGCCAATACGCTCTCCACCCGCGAGCAAGTGATTTTGTTGGTGGTTTCGCAATACATCGGCACACTGCGGGCTGTTGCCGACGTGGAAGCCTCGCAATCGCGAGTCGATCTGGCGCAGGCGCTATATGACCAGGCGGCCGATTTGCAGAAGGAAGGCGTAGGCACGGGCATCGACACGCTGCGTGCGAACGTCGAACTGCAAAACGAAAAGCAACGGTTCATCGAAGCCGAGGCGGATCGCGAGCGTTCGCTTTTTGGTTTAAGCCGGCTGCTGAATCTCGATCCGCGGCAGGTGCTCGAACTGGCCGATTCACTGAGCTTCTTTGATACCCCGCAACCGGAAGCGGAGCCCAGCATCGAACTGGCGCTCGGGCAGCGGCAAGAGTGGAAATCGCTGGTTTCACAAATCAAGTCTGCCGAACTGCAAAAGAAAGAAGCCTCGGATTCACGCTTGCCGAACTTGCGAGTGGACGGTGATTGGGCCTACCTCGGGACGCATCCGAACGATGCTGTCTCCACCTACAACTTCGTGGCCTCCGTGAACATGCCGGTGTTTACCGGGGGGCGAATTCGTGCCGAGGTGGTGCGAGCCAACCTGGAAATTGAGCGGCTCCAGCAGCAGCAAGACGATTTGCGCAACTCCATCGCACTCGACGTTAAGACTGCGCTGATCAATCTGACCTCCGCGCGGAACGAGGTGCAGGTCGCGAATCTGGGCATCCAGCTCTCTCGCGAAGAAGTGGATCAGGCGCGTGACCGTTTTCGCGCGGGCGTGGCCAACAATATCGAAGTGATTCAGGCACAAGATGCCTTGGCGCGTGCCAATGACAACCAGATTGCCGCGCTGTATCGCTTTAATCAGGCGCGTGCCGACTATGCGCGGTCCATCGGTCAAATGGAAAAGCTGTACGCCAGGTGAGGAGACCATGAGCGTTGAAATCGAAGTCGGGCTAGAAACTGCGACGCGCATTCCTTTTGAATTCGAGGAACCTAAAAAGGAGCCTCCGAAAGGTCTGGCGAATCCGCGAATTCAAAAGATGCTGCTTGCAGGCGGGATTGTGATGCTGACCGTACTTGCAGCTCTGTTCCTCTACTATCGCAATCGCGAAAGCACTGACGACGCACAGGTGGACGGGCACATCACCCCAATCGCCGCCAAAATTTCCGGACGCGTGCAGGAGGTTCTGGTTACCGACAACGAGCCAGTGAAAGCAGGCCAGGTGCTGCTGAAGATCGACCCGCGCGATTATCAAGCGGCGGTGGATCAGGCACAGGCCGCACTCGACGTTGCCGAAGCCGACGCGCTCTCTGCCGGCGCCGATGTGCCACGCACCAGGACGGACGTGGCCAGCGGAAATTCCAGCGCCGACGCGCAATTGCTGGCCGCGCAGGCTGACCTTGAACGCGCACAAACCGTGTACGACCAGGCGCGCACCGCCGACCTGGCTTATGCCCAAGCCAACATCGACAAGAGCCGCGCCAACGCGGAATTTGCCAAGGCGGATCTGGCGCGTTACAAGCCGTTGCTGGATAAGGGAGAAATTTCCAAGCAGCAATTTGACTCCGCGCAAGCCAACGCCGATGCCACCAGCAGCGCGTTGCGCGCCGACGAGGAAAAATTGGCGCAAGCCCGGCGCAATGTGGAAATGACCAGGGCGCAAGTGGATGCGGCCAGGGCCCGTGTAGAACAGGCGCGCGCCGGCGTACGGACCGCGCACGCCGACAGCAACCAAATCACCATGCGTACCGCGGACGCGCGCTCCAAAGTGGCAAAGGTGGAACAAGCGCGCGCCGCACTCGAAGCCGCAAAACTCAACCTCAGCTACACGGAGGTGGTCGCTCCTGTTGACGGCGTGGCCACCCACAAGCAGGTGGAGGCCGGACAGATCGTGCAACTGGGGCAAGGGTTACTGGTCGTGGTGCCGCTGCAGGACGTCTGGGTGACCGCTAATTTCAAGGAAACCCAATTGCGGAGCATGCACGCAGGTCAAAAGGCTGAAGTAAAGGTGGATACCTATGGCCGCACCTTCAGCGGGCATGTGGATTCCATCGCCGGCGCCACCGGCTCGGTACTGAGCCTTTTGCCGCCGGAAAACGCCACCGGCAACTACGTGAAGGTAGTGCAGCGCGTCCCCGTAAAGATCGTGCTGGACCCGATTCCGCAGAATAAGGCCGTGCTTCGACCGGGGATGAACGTGGATGCCACGGTGGTAACGGAATAGAAACCGCAACGTCCTAGTTCTTAAGTACAGGCGGCAAGATTCCTAGCTATGAAGAACCGACTCATCTCGAAACTGCGCATGCCGGACGGCTCGATCAACCCCTGGGTGATCGCCGTGACGGTAACGCTCGCGACTTTCATGGAAGTCTTGGACACTTCCATCGCCAACGTGGCGCTGCCGCATATTTCCGGCAGCCTCTCGGCCGGCGCCGATGAGTCGACCTGGGTGCTCACCTCCTATCTCGTCTCCAACGCTATCGTGCTTCCGCTGTCCGGCTGGTTTTCGGGGATCTTGGGCCGCAAGCGTTTTTACATGACCTGCGTGGCGCTCTTCACCGTGAGTTCTTTCTTGTGCGGCTTGGCGCCCAGCCTCGGCGTGCTGGTGTTTTTCCGTGTGCTTCAGGGCGCCGGCGGCGGCGGACTGCAGCCCAGCGAACAGGCCATCCTCAACGACACGTTCCCGGTCGCCAAGCGCGGCATGGCCTTTGCGGTGTACGGACTCGCGGTGGTGGTGGCGCCTACGATCGGTCCGTGGCTCGGCGGCTACATCACCGACAGCTTTTCGTGGCGCTGGATCTTTTACATCAACGTGCCGGTGGGAATCATTTCGCTTGTTTTGACTTCCTTTCTGGTCAGCGATCCTCCGGATATGAAGCGTGCCTCGGTGAAGCGCGGCTTCCGCATCGACTACATCGGCATCGGCCTGATTAGCTTGGGCCTCGGCAGCATGCAGATCATCCTGGACAAAGGGCAGCGCGAAGATTGGTTCGCCTCGAACTTCATTTGGACTTTCGCCGTTCTCATGTTTGTGGGAGTCATTGGCGGAATTCTTTGGGAGTTGCGGGAAAAAGATCCGGTGGTCGATCTGCGGATGCTCAAGGATCGCAATTTCGCGGTGGCTACCACGGCCATGTTTTTCCTGGGCTTTGTGCTGTATTCGAGCACCGTGCTCATTCCGCAGTTCCTGCAGCAGCTGCTGGGCTACACCGCGGAATTGGCCGGCGCGGCGCTCTCGCCGGGCGGCGCGGTGATCATGTGCATGATGCCGGTGGTCGGCATTCTGGTCTCGCGGGTGGACACGCGGCTTCTGATCACTTTCGGCTGTATCGTTTCGGCGTCGGCGCTGTTTGTCATGGCCGGATGGAATTTGCAGCTGGACTATGGCCACGCGGTGCGCGCGCGCATGCTGCAAAGTTTCGGCTTGGCGTTTTTGTTCATTCCCATCAACGTCTCGGCGTTTACGTACGTTCCGCGCGAGAAGACGAATATGGGCACGGGGATCATCAATCTGGCCCGCAACATTGGTGCGAGCGTCGGTATCGCCACGGTCACCACCATGCTGGAGCGCCGCACGCAAGCGCATCAAGCCCGGCTGATGGAGGGCGTAAACGATTACAGCGCCGCGTATCACAACACGCTCAACGGCACGCAGGCGAAGCTCATAACCGCGGGTTCCAGCGTTAACCACGCGGCAGCGCAGGCGCACGGCATGATTTACTCCACGGTGCAGCGGCAGTCCGCCATGCTGGCGTTTCTGGACAATTTCAAAATGCTCGGCATCGTCTTTTTCGCCGTGATACCGGTGCTGTTGCTGATGAGGAAGCCGAAAGCGCCCCGGGGCGATGTACCGGTGCATTGAAGGAAAAAACAGTTTTCCGCGACGAACAACGGGGGCAGTAGAAAAAACAGGGAAGTCAGATTTTGATGGAAATGGGGGCAACACCAGATGGCAACCACGATGGCAACACCAACGGTAGTAGCCGGTGCACCGGCTGTTCCCGTGAATGAGGACAGCCTGATTCGCGCCGGTCAACGCGGCGACCACGAAGCGGTGGAAACACTGTTTCGCCGCTACCACCGGCCGCTGTTTCAGACCGCGCTGCGCGTGTTAGGCAATGCGGAAGACGCAGAAGACGCTTTGCAGGACGGGCTGCTTTCCGCCTATCGCAATCTGAAGCGCTTCGAGGGCCGCTCACAGTTTTCCACCTGGCTGACGCGCATCGTCATCAACGCTGCTCTGATGCGCAGGCGCAGTGCGAAAGCGCGTCCCGCCGTTTCTCTCGACGAGACGCCGCGCGAGGATGAGTTGCCGGCGTCCGAGCGCTTCGCCGATGACGGGCCCAACCCCGAGCAGGTCTTCGCCAGCACGGAGTTGCGCGAGATCATCAGCGAGAATCTGGGCGAACTGTCGCCGCTGCTGCGCACCGCGTTCGTATTGCGCGAAGTGCAGGGCTACTCGACCGGCGAAGCGGCCAAGAAACTTGGCGTTACGGAGAACACCTTGAAAGCTCGCTTGTGGCGCGCTCGGCACCAACTGGCGGAGCGCTTAGGCCGCCGCTTGCGCCGCATTCAAGACGACATGCGCGGGGCCAACGGTATTGGCGACGAGGCTTGCAGCTATTGCTAATCAAAAAGAAGTACGGCAGGTGAGAGCGAGCGAAACGGAATTACTGGTTTAGTTCGCAGGCTTCTTATTTGATCGCTGAAGCTTCGCGAGCGTTTGAAAAGCTGCCGCGTGCCGCGACATACATCCCCAGCACACGCAGTTCGCTGGTAACGCTGCGCACCGCGGCCAGCGCCGCTTGCAGTTTTTCACGCGAGTCGGACTCCACGTCCAGAAAAAACTGATACTCCCACGGCCGCCCATGGATCGGGCGGCTTTCGATCTTCAGCAAGTTCACTCCGTGCGCGGCAAATGGCTCAAGTGAAGCGAGCAGCGCGCCCGGACGGTGTGAGAGCCGCATGGCCAGGGACATTTTTCTGGCGTCCGGCGACGCTTCCTCAGCTGGCCGCAGCAAAACGAAGCGGGTAAAGTTTTCCGCGTTATCCTGAATGCTCTCGGCCAGAATTGCCCCACCATAAAACTTCGCAGCACGGCGGCCCGCGATGGCCGCGGCTGAGCGTTCACCTTGTTGCAGTACCAGGCGCACGCTGCCGGCAGTGTCTTCCGCGGGAATGCGCCGCAAGCCTGGGTGGTTAGAGAAAAATCGCTCGCACTGCGCCAGCGCCATGGGATGCGAGGCCACAGAGCGGATTTGGTCCAGGGATGCTCCGGGAAAACCGATTAAATGGTGTTCGATGGGCAGGATGGTTTCCGCAGTGATTGCCAGCGTACTTTCCAAAAGCAAATCGTAAACACGCACCACGGAACCGGCCAGCGTATTTTCAATCGGCGCCATCAACGCATCGGCGTCGCCTTCATCCAAAGCCCGGAACGCCGAATCAAAGGTCGCCCGCGGAACCGTGGTTATGCCCGGACCCAGAAGCTGCAGCGCCGCAGCTTCGCTGAACGCGCCCGGCTCACCTTGAAATGCCACGCGAATGGCGCTGTTCTCCATGCCGCCGATGCTACCATCATTTGCCCGCTGCGGTTTGTCAGGAGGCGTCAGCGCCGCGTGGTTGCGGCGGCTCTCAATGGAAGGAATGCGTCATGCATGAGCCGCGCCCGTCCCGCGATATAATGCCAGGGCAAGGAATATCGCCCATGAGCGGAAAACCGGAAGCCGACGAATACGCCGCATTTTACGAGAAATATATCGCCCTCGTTCCGTCCGCGGATGTTGTGGGTGCCCTGGAAGCGCAGCGCCTGCAGACCACTCAGCTTCTCTCGGCATGCAGCGAGCGCGAAGGCAACTTTCGCTACGCGCCGGAAAAGTGGACCATGAAAGAAGTGATCGGTCACCTCGCCGACAGCGAACGCATCTTTACCTATCGCGCGCTGCGCATTGCCCGGGCGGACGCCACCCCGCTCTCCGGATTTGAGCAGGAAGATTATGTGCGCGCCGCGGGTTGCGCGCGCCGTCAGTTGCGCGAGATGGCCGAGGAGTTTGCGGCCGTTCGCATCGCAAGCATCGCGCTCTACCGCTCCCTGGACGACGAATCATGGCTGCGCCGCGGCGTGGCCAACAAAAACGAAGTCAGCGTTAGAGCCCTGGCGTTCATCACCGCCGGCCATGAACTGCATCATCGCCGTCTTCTTGAAGAACGCTATCTCGCGGCGATTCCGAGAGCTTGAGGGTAAATTCGTAGGACGGTTCGAAGGACGCGCGGCCACGAGCTACGCGTGCGGTTTTAAACAAATTGCCTTGCTTCGGTGTAAGCGGCAGATGCAGGGTGGCGGTACGCGGGGGTTGGCACTTCAGGGCGCGACGGCGCCGCAGTCGCGCGGTAGCCCGCGGCTCGACCAAATAAAAGATCATCACCGCGGCCAGCGCGATCAACACTGCCGCGCCAATCGTCTCGCTCGTCTCTCCCTCCAGCGGGTGGGCGATCATCTCGGCCAGCAGGTAGGCTCCTACTGCCAGCATCAACGTGGCCAGAAACGCCACGAGGCTTCCAAACGTGCGCGCGGCGCCGCCGCGAATCAGTAACGACTTCCGCGCCCGGCCCGGGATGCTCACTCGACGATAGGTCGCGGCCATGGGTGTTACCTGGCGCCCGATCGTTCCTGCAGCTCGGGAACGTCGTCGGGGCGCAAAAAATCGAGGTATTTAAACACCGGCGGCACATAGTTTCGCTTCATGGCGTGGCCGCAGGTGCAGCGCGGCCCGCTGCCCGGGACCTGGCTTGCTGATTCGACCAGCACTTCACAGCGGCACTCTGGATTGATGCAGTGCCACCGTTCTCCGGACTTCATAAGCATTAGCTGGACCTCCGCTTTCGTGCTGTTTACTTTATTAGTACGACTTCCATATGGCATATGGAAGCGGAGTGGGAATCTACACATTTCTTGAAGGAGTTGCAAGTACCCTTGAAGTTAACAGGTGGACGGGCCTAGGGGCTGGGCAACGCGGCGGCCCTGCCTGATCCACACAATCCGCCGGTGTGGTATTGCGAACGCAAGGCGACTCTGCGGCAATGGGTGCGCTCAGTTGCGGGGGCGCTCCCCGGCTGTTAAAATCGCTGATTTGCAGGGCAGCCACCGTCCGCACTGTGGGAGAAGGCTGCGAAGAAGAGGAGACTGCGCGTGGCTAAGTATGATGTGGCGATCATTGGCAGCGGACCAGGAGGATACGTCGCCGCCATCCGCGCCGGGGAGCTGGGCCTGAAGACCGTGGTGGTCGAAAAGGACCCCTATCTGGGAGGGACTTGCCTGCACGTTGGATGTATTCCCACCAAAGTATTGCTGCATCACGCCGAGGTTTACGATCATTTTAAAAATGGCGAAGAACTGGGCTTTGAAGTCAGTGGGCTGAAGGTCAATTGGGCCAACGTGCTGGCGCGCAAAGACAAGATCGTCAAGAAGCATGCCAAGGGCATCGAATTTCTGTTCAAGAAAAATAAGGTGGACTTCGTCCAGGGCTGGGGCCGCTACGAAGGGCCCGGAAGAGTCAGCGTGGAAAAGGACGGCAAGACGTCGATCATCGAGGCCTCGAATGTATTGATGGTGAGCGGCTCGGAAGCGCGCTCGCTGCCGGGCATCGAACCGGACCACACCACCATCCTCACCAACCGCTCCATTTTGCAACTTCCGGCCATTCCCAAGACCCTGATCGTCGTGGGCGCGGGAGCTGTAGGCGTGGAGTTCGCATCCATCTACAATTCGTTTGGCACCCAGGTAACTATTCTGGAAGCGCTGGACCGCGTGGTTCCCGTCGAAGACGAAGAGATTTCAGCGGAACTGGAGAAGACTTACCGCAAGAAGAACATTCAGGTCTTCACCGGCAGCAAGGTGGACAGCGTTAAGAAAGACGCACAAGGCGTGACCGTCACCTTCAAGGACAAAGAAGGCAAACCGCAGACGCTGCAGGCCGAGAAGTTGTTGCTCGCCGTGGGCCGCAAACCCATGACCGAGAATTGCGGGCTGGAGAAATCTAAGGCCAAACTCGAGCGTGGCTTCGTGCACGTGGGACCGACGATGGAGACCGATGAAAAGGGTCTATACGCCATCGGCGACATCGTCGCGGGCATGCCGCAACTCGCGCATGCGGCCATGATGGAAGGCATCGTCGCGGTAACCACCATCGCCGGCAAACCGACGAAACCAATCTTGAAAACGCGCATACCCAACGCAACGTATTGCGAACCGCAGATCGGCTCCATCGGCCTAACGGAAAAAGATGCCCGCGCCGCCGGCCACGCCGTGAAGATTGGAAAATTCCCCTTCGTCGGCAACAGCAAGGCTACGATCCTTGGAAATCACGGCGGCTTCATCAAAGTGGTCTCTGACGAGAAATACGGCGAGGTACTGGGGATCCACATCATCGGCCCGCTGGCCACGGAAATCCTAGCCGAAGCCGCCACCGTGCTGAACCTCGAAGGCACCATCGACGACATGATGAACATGATGCACGCGCATCCCACGGTGTGGGAAGGCATGGGAGACGCCTTCGCTTCCGTGCGAGGCTTGCAGATCAATGTGTAGCAATTCGCTCTAACGTTGCGCACCAACCAACAATGCCTGGCAAACTCTTCTCGATGAACCTTGCAATCCGCGCTTGCGTCAGGATAGCGCGGTGAATACCTGTTCCATCGTGCATCTCGGCTTGGTGGGCTGGGCGGACGTCTTTGCCTTACAGCAGCGCGTGGTGGCGGCGCGCAAGTCGGGCATGATGGGCGACACGCTGCTGATCTGCGAACATCCCCACACCATCACGCTGGGACGAAATGCCAACTTGCAACATCTATTGGCCAGCGAGAATGTCTTGCGGCAGAAGAGCGTGGAACTGCATCACACCAACCGCGGCGGCGACATCACCTACCACGGTCCCGGGCAACTCGTTGGCTACCCCATCCTCAATCTGGCGGCCATCCGGCGCGATGTCGGCTGGTACATGCGCATGCTCGAGGAGACCATGATGCGGGCTTCCGCGGAATATGGCGTCACCGCGGTCCGCGAAGCCGGCAAGACCGGCATCTGGGTGACGGGCGCTGCGGGAGTTCCGCCCGAAAAACTAGCGGCCCTGGGCGTGCATCTCAGCCGCTGGGTGACTTCGCATGGCTTTGCCTACAACGTGAGCACCGACCTGCGTTATTTCGGTCTGATTGTGCCCTGCGGCATTGCGGAGCGAACCGCCACGTCGCTGGAAAAGCTGCTGGGGAAAAGTGTGGACCTCGCGGACGTGGCCGGACGCGTCGCCAGGCATCTTGGCGCGGTGCTAAATCTCGAAATGCGGGTCGTGCCGAGGGTACAATTTATGGGCGAGCTGGAGCGCGCGGAACAGTCGGCGCTCCTTCCGCGAACCGCGCAGGAACATATGCCGAACACCTCGGGCGCCAAGTTGGAAACCGTACGGAGCGACGCATGAAAGCAGAGCTTACGCGCCAGCAGTACCTCGACCTGTACTACTACATGCGCCTGAACCGCGCGGTCGAAGACACCATGACTAAACTGTTCCGCCAGAATAAAATCGTGGGCGGACTGTACTCCAGCTTGGGGCAGGAAGGCATTTCCGTAGGAACGGCGTACGCGCTGGAGAAAAAAGACTGGCTGGCGCCCATGATCCGCAACATTGGCGCGCTGCTGGTCAAAGGCGTGCCGCCCCGCGACATCTTTACGCAGCACATGGCCAAGTACACGTCGCCAACGCTGGGCAAGGACGGCACCAGCCATTTCGGGGACCTGGAAAATCTCCACATCGTTTCCCCCATTTCCATGCTCGGCGATCTGATCCCGGTAATGACCGGCGTGGCCATGGCCGGCCGTTATCTCGGCCAGAAAATCGTGGCCATGACCTGGATTGGCGACGGCGGCAGTTCGACGGGCGTTTTTCATGAAGGATTGAATTTCGCGGCGGTACAGAAGGCGCCGTTCGTGCTGATTCTGGAAAATAATCAGTGGGCGTATTCGACGCCGGTAAGGCGCCAGGTGCCCATCGAGAATTTGGCGGATCGCGCCAAGGCTTACGGCATCGCCAGCTACGTGGTCGACGGCAACGATGTCGTGGCCGTGTACCAGACCGCCAAGGAGGCCGTGGACCGCGCTCGCGCCGGGGAAGGCCCCATCCTCATCGAGGCCAAGTCCATGCGCATGCGCGGCCACGCGCAGCACGACCCCGCGGAGTACGTTCCCAAGGAGATGTTCGAATACTGGAAACAGCGCGACCCCATCGAGCAGTACGAGAAGTTTTTGCTGGGGAAAAAGCTGCTGGATGCCGCCACGAAAAAGGGGCTCGAAAACAAGATAGATGCCCTGCTCGAAAAAGATCGCGATTTCGCCGAAGCCTCTCCTATGCCGCCGCCGGAGCTGGCCGCGCAGGGCGTGTATTGCACCGGCGACGATTGCCACAAAGTGGCGCCCAAGTGGGCGCGGGATAAAGCGGAAGTAACCCCGCCGAATTCCAGCGTGGTCGCGGTGTGGAACGTGCAAGGGTTTGGCCAGGGCAAAGGCTCGGGCGGCAAGAACGCCCCGATTCACTTTGGGGACACTCCCGCAGCGCAGGAAGAAGCCGCCAACGAAGGCAAATTGGCCCCTAAAACGCCGGTTAAAGTGGTGAGCAACGGCACAGAAAAATCCCCGCAAAAATCGCTGAATAGGGCCGCGACGCACGCAGGCGATAAAAAGTCGGCGAAAGTGCCCGCCGGCAAGGCGAGGAGATAGCCATGGCCGAAAGCAAAGCTTCCCCGTCTACCAACGGCGGTTCCCCCTCCGCTGGCCAGGTAACTTTTCTCGAAGCCATTAAGCAGGCCATGTATGAGGAGATGGAGCGCGACCCCGCCGTGGTACTGCTTGGCGAAGACGTGGGCGTCTACGGCGGCGCCTTCAAGACCAGCGAGGGTCTGCTGGAGCGTTTCGGCTGGGAACGCGTCATCGATACCCCCATCAGCGAAAGCGCCATCATCGGCGCCGCCTGCGGCATGAGCTACCTCGGCCTGCGCCCCATCGCGGAGATGCAGTTCATCGATTTCATCGCCTGCTGCTTCAATCAGCTCACCAATTTCGTGGCCAAAGGCCATTATCTGTGGGGCGCGCCCGCGCCCATGGTGGTGCGCGGACCTTCCGGCGGCGGCGTGCACGGCGGACCGTTTCACTCCGCGAATCCCGAAATGTATTTCGTGCACACTCCCGGCCTCAAAGTCGTCTATCCCTCCACGCCCTACGACGCCAAGGGTTTGCTGAAATCCGCCATCCGCGACAATAACCCGGTGCTCTTTTTCGAACACAAATACTTATATCGCCGCATCAAGGAAGAGTTGCCCGCTGGCGACTACACTGTGCCACTCGGCAAAGCCATCGTGCGCCGCGAAGGGAAGCACCTCACCATCGTTTCCTACGCGGCCATGATGCACACTTCGCTGGAAGCCGCCGACGCCCTGGCGCAAGAAGGCATCGAAGCCGAAGTGATCGACCTGCGCACCCTGCAGCCGCTCGACGAAGAGACCATTCTGCAATCCGTACGCAAAACCAATAAATGCCTGGTGGTACACGAAGACACCAAAACGGGCGGCATTGCCGGAGAAATCGCCGCGATTCTTTGCGAGAAAGCTTTTGGCGATTTGGACGGCCCGCTGATGCGCGTTACCGCTCTGGATACTCCGGTGCCCTACGCGCCCACGCTGGAAGAATATTTTCTGCCCAACGCCAAAAAGGTTTTTGCCGCCGCCAAAGAACTGGCGCGCTATTAATTCAGGGCTGCGACGATAAACTTGCGGCCGAGTTGGTAAAAAAATTTGGAAAGTTTCCTAGGAGAGCAATCATGGCCGTAGACATCGTAATGCCCCAGATGGGGGAGAGCATTTTCGAAGGCACCATCACCAAGTGGCTGAAAAAACCCGGCGACAAAGTCGAGCGCGACGAGCCGCTGTTTGAAATTTCCACCGACAAGGTGGATGCGGAGATCCCCTCGCCTTCCGCGGGCGTGCTGAAAGAGATCAAGGTCAGCGAAGGGCAGACCGTGCCCATTCAAACCATCGTTGGCGTGATCGACGCGGCTGGATCTGCGGCGGCGGTCGTACCGGCCCCCGCTCCTAAGGCGGAGGCTCCCAAAGCCCCGGCTTCAGCTGCACCGCCCGCAAGACCCGCTCCGGCCCCCGCTCCAGCAGCCTCCGCGCCAGCGGCGCCTTCACACGCGGCTCCGGCCGCGGCTGCCAAGGATGGCGCGCGCATTCACAGTTCGCCGCTGGTGCGCCGCATGGCCAAGGAACACGGCATCGATCTCAGCACCATCGCCGGCACGGGCGCCGGTGGGCGTATCAGCAAACAGGATATTGAGGCGGCAATCGCCGGAGGAGGCGCAAGCGCCGCAGGCTCGCCCGCGCACTATGAGGAAGAAACCGAAGAGCAACTCGAGGAAGCCTACGAGGCCCCGGCAGCTCCGGCACGCCTTGCGCCTTTGCGGCCCGCGGCCCCAGCCCCTCCTCCTATAAGTTCCGGTGGCCAGGCGCACGTGGCATTTGAATCCGCCGTGCCCCGCGAAAAGCTGTACTTCGGCGACTACGAAGTTTCACCCATGAGCGTCATGCGCCAGCGCATCGGCGAACACATGCTGGCTTCGAAACGCGTCTCGCCCCACGTGTACTCGGTGGACGAAATCGACATGAGCAAGATCGCGGCCCTGCGCGCCAAGTCCAAGGACGAGTTCGAGAAGCGCAACGGCACCAAGCTGACCTTCATGCCCTTCTTCGTCAAGGCCGCGGTCGCCGGCCTGCGCGCTTTCCCCACCCTCAACGCTTCGCTCGATGGCACCAACGTGGTCCTACATAAGGAAATTAACATCGGCATCGCCGTGGCCCTCGACTGGGGTCTGCTCGTACCCGTAGTGAAACATGCCGACGAAAAAAATATTCTGGGCATCCAGCGCACCATGAACGACCTGGCAGAGCGCGCGCGAACGAAAAAACTGAAGCCCGAGGAAGTTCAGGAAAGCACCTTTTCGATTACCAACCCCGGCGTCTTTGGCGGCCTCTTCGGCTTGCCCGTAATCAGCCAGCCCAACGTGGGCATCCTGGGCCTCGGCGCCATCGAAAAGCGCCCGGTGGTGATCAACGATTCGATCGCCATCCGCTCCATGTGCTATGTGACCCTGAGCTACGACCACCGCGTCGTGGACGGCGCCATCGCTCATCAATTCCTGCACAAAGTGAAAGAAGCGTTGGAAAACTGGAGCGAGCCGCTGCTGTAGCCCGCAAGGCCGCGGGTTACTGCACGCGCAGCAGCGGCTTCAATTTGGCTACCCACACCGCGAAATTGTCGAGCGGCACCGGCTCAATGCCCGCGGAACGCAAGGTTTCGCCCACGAACTGGTGGCGTTCATTTTTGGACAGCAACTCCACATCGGTCACGGCCGCAAATTCCGTTCCCAGTTCGGATTTGGCGGCGATACGTTCGGCGGTGTAGGCCAGCAGCTTGGCGTCCGTGGGGGAGCGCGTGACCGACAACGTCTGCACGAAGCCGCGCGTGCCGTTGCGCCGGTAGCTGTAGTCGATGCGCATGGGATCTCCGGGAAAGGTGTACGGCGCAGCGCGCACGGATTTTTCCAGGCGGTTCCAGATCTGCGCCTGGCGAAACACCTGGCCGCAGTAATGCCGCATGCCCGCTCGCGAGCCCGGCGCTCCCACGCGCCCCGGAGTCCGCTCCGGCGCCACGTGGTCGGCATACAAGCGCTCCAATTCGGCGTCCAGGTCTCCCGCCAGCACCGCTTTCTGCGGCGCGAGTTGCAGGGCATTCGATAGCGTATCGTCCCATTTGTGCAACAACTGCTGCCAGGCGGTGGGCTTCGCGCCAGCCGGGCCGGAATCGTACCCGGCGCTGTTGGCGGCATACTCCACAAAACGATTTTCCAGATCGTCGCGCAACGCGCGCAACAGATCCTCGTCGGCCTGCGGGTGTATCCGTCTTACGCGGCGAAACTCTTCCGGCTCCTCGATCAGACGCAGCCGGCGTTCCGACGTTTGCGGGTCGTACAGCAGCACCCCGATGTTCACCCACTCGTCGCGCACCAGATTCGGCGTGTAGCGCAGCACGCGGTAGACATATGTCTTTTCCATCTGTGCGTGGTTGCTGCTAACGGTTTCGGCGGCCATTCCTGGCGACTCCTACACCCAATTGGGAAAGGGCTGGCGGCTGGATTTCTTGGCCCCCAAAATCAATTCCTCTACCCGCGACCGCCGCCGGTGCAACTGCTCGAGCAGCCGCAGCAGGGCGTCGTAATCGTCCGCGTACCACTGCGGCGGAATCTCCCGGCTCAGTTCATCGAGCACTTTTTCGCCCAGCCCTTTTTCGAGCCGCGTGAGCCAGGGGGCAAACGATTCCATGCCCGTCACGCCCTGATACACGCGGTTGCGCGTATACAAGCCCCGCAGCGGCGCATCCGGAAACGTCCACTCTCCGGCATTAAAACAGAACCCCTGATCGATCATCCTGGTTTCGTACACCAACTCGCGCGCCTCGGCCGGGTCACCGGCCAGCCCGATCTCCCCCAGCACCGCCGGCGGCGGCGCGGAGTGCGGCGCGGGGCCCCCCGCGGGCCGATCGTTTGCCGACCAGTCCGCGCGCACGTAAAACAGCGTCTGCCGCCCGTTGGTGTTGCAGGTCCACTTGTCGAACACCAGCATGCCCGCAAACTCGTGCAGGTTGGCCACCGCGCGCAGTTGCTCGTCCGGCAGAAAATCGTGCAGGGTCATGCGCCGCGGATCACCCGGAAAACGCGAACCGAACTGCAGCCCAGGCTGGCATGGAATGCGCGACCGGGGAAGTTCAACACACAGCTCGGGTGTCAGACGGATCAGCTCCTCGGAAACTTCCACCACGGCCACCGGCGTCGTCGGCAGCCCCAACCGCGCCGCCAGCTTCGTTCCCAGCAATTCGTTCACCAGCACCCGGCTGTGCTGCGGATTGTTTTGGAACTTTACGACGTAGTAGTGCCCGTCCGAGCAGTGCATCAAGTGCGACTGCGCCCCGCCGCGCATCCGACGTATCTGCTCCAGTGCCCGCAACATAGCGTCTTCCGCCTGGCGTTATGCTAACGGCACTTGCGATTTAGGGCAAGGGCACTGGCGGCCACGAGGCAAACTTTCCCGATTCGAGAACACTCTGCGCGCCAATCGGGAACCTTCTTCCAGCCCCCTCCGTCTCGCTTCGAACCACATGGCCCCTAAAACAGGCCAAGCCCCGGAACCTTCCGGGGCTTGGCATTACGAACTCTTTCAGCCGATGTTCGGCCACGCTAACGGCGTTTCTTCTTGCCGGCTTTTTTCGCGGGCTTCTTGGCGGACTTTTTCGTCTTGCCTTTGCCCGCCGCTTTTTTGGCTTTCTTGGGCGCGCTCTTCTTCGTTGCTTTCTTGGGAGTGGTTTTCTTGGGCGCCACCTTCTTGGCCGGAGACGCCGCGCGCGCCACCGGAGGGGCGGACACCCGCGGCGCGGCCTTGGCCGCATCCTTTACCGTGGTTTTGACTCGCGGCGCAGCTTCCTCGCCCTCTTCCTCGGTCACAATCAACTCTTCTTCTTCCGTGTCTCCCAGCTCGTCGGCCTCTACGCCCAACTCTTCTTCGTCCTCGATGGGTGCCAGCTCGCTATCCTCTTCAAAACTATCTTTCTCGAAATCCATGCCATCCTCCCCAGGGGCAGATTAGGTCCCGCGTACATCGATTCTCTGGTGCTGCCCGGCCGCTGGGAGACGCTGCACCCCTCGCCGGCGCTCCTGCAAGGTTACAAAAGCCTTCCGCGTTGTTATAGCATTCGCGCGGTCTTTGTCAAGCATTCCGCGGCGCGGGCGCGGAAAAAAGGCAATATCCGCAGGTCCGGGCCGTAACCAAGCCGCCTGCGCGCATGTCCAGCCTCCCTGCGCGGATTTCTTCGCTCAGTTGTGCGCCGGTGACGCTGTGCCCGCCTGCGCCGCGGCCGTACCCGCATGTTGCGGCTTTTTCCCGGACTTCGCCCGGCTGTGCGCCCGGCCTCCCGCAGGCGCGGCTTCCGGAGCTCCGCCGACGGTGTAAATCCGCAAGACCATCCCGCGGCTAACCCGGTCGGCCTTCAGCCGGTTCCATTTCTTCAAGTCTTCCGCCGTCACACTGAAGCGGTCGGCAATCCCCAGAAACGTATCGCCCTTGCGCACCCGGTAGCTCACTAGCCGCCGCGCGGCTTCCGCTTGCGCCTGGGCTGCAGGGATAATCAGCTTATCTCCGGGATCCAGTGTGCTGCCGCGTTCCAGATTATTGGCTTCCGCTATCGCCGTCGGCGTTACTCGGTACTTCTTGGCGATGGACGACAATGTCTCGCCAGGCGCCACGCGATGCCGCCGCCAGCTCACCCACTTGTCCGGCGGAATATCCGCAATCTCCGTGGAGAATTTCGCCGCCGTTCCCGGGGGCAGGCGCATCTCAAACGCCGGGTCATCCGGCGTCGCTAGGCGCAACAAAGACGGATTCAGCGCATGCAACGTCTCCACATCCACGTCGATCGTCTCCGCCACCAGGCGCAAATCAATAGCCCGCCCGGGCTTCACCACCTCGAACGGCACGGGAGGATCGGGCTCCGCGTGAATGCCATAGTGCGCGGCGTCCTTGGCGATCAGCGTCAGCGCCAGGATGATCGGAACATAGTTCTTGGTCTCCTTGGGCAGGACGTTGCGGCGGTACAGCTCCCAAAAGTCCGCGTACCCCGTGCGTTCCACGGCTTTTTGCACGTTGCCCGGCCCGCAGTTATAGGCCGCCATGGCCAGATACCAGTCCCCAAACATGCCGTACAAATCTCTTAAATGGTGCGCCGCCGCCCGCGTCGCTTTCTCCGGATCCTGCCGGTCGTCCACCCACCAGGTGTGCCGCAATCCATACTCATTCCCGCGCCACGCCACGAACTGCCAAATCCCCCGGGCCCCCGCCCGCGACAGCGCCAGCGGCTGAAACGCACTTTCCGCCTGCGCCAGGTAGATCAAATCCTGGGGAACCCCTTCCTCGCGCAACACCCGCGAAATCATCTCGCGATAGCGCCCCGCCCGCCGCAAACCCGTCTCCACAATCGCCTTGCCCCGCGTGGTCTGGAAAAAATTCAAAAACGACAGCACTTCATCGTTCACCGTCAGCGGCAAGTCGTGCGAAATATTTTTCGCCGACTCCTCCGCGCGGTCTTTTAGTCGCGGATCCACGGGAAAGGTCATCTCCGCCACTTCATCAATCGGCGCGGGAACCGCCGGCGGCTCGCTAAAACCATCCCCCGCGTGAAAGGCCTGCAGCTCTTCGCCGTATACCGTATCCACCACGCGGTGAAACAGCTCGTTCAAACGCCCATCGCTGGCCGGGTCGTATCCGCTCTCCAGCATCCAATCCACCGCGTCATTAAAATCCTTGCGCGCCGCCTCCAGATGCCCCGCCTTGTAATTTTGCTCTCCCGCGGCGAACTTCTCCTCCACCCGCTGCACCAGATATTCCCTGCTGCTCAACACCGCGGGCAGCAGCGATATCGTCGGCCGCGCCGTCGGGTTCCGCAGCGGCAGCGCAGTGCCATCGGGCATTTCCTGCCACGACGCGGAACTGCCTGGCGTCGCCCGGGCATCACCTGCTGGGGCCGGGTCTGTATACGCCGGTGCCGACGCCGGAACCCGCGCCTGCGCTGGCCGTCTGGCGGCGTCGTCGCATCCAAACGCCAGGCATGCCAGCACAGCGACGAACAAAGCTAATTTCCGGCTTGGCTTGGGTGCGGCTGGCAGGGCTCGGTCCTTCATCTCTCCATGGTAAGTACCCGGCACTCCCCGGGTCAACGCTTTCCGCCACCCCGGGGGTTGGCGCAAACACCACACAAACGCGAGCAGCGGCATCCAGTCCACAGCGCGCAAACCCTCGCACTCTTGCATCCGTTTCGCGCATTCAATTTTAGGGACCTAGCGTGTGGGTCGGAGCTATGGCGCGACGATAGACCAACCCCAGCTAAGAGGCTGTGCTCCCTGAACCCGCCTTTTCGGGGTAAACTGCCGAGCGCCAAGTCAGCCATCCCCTATTTCTCGTGAGGGCCGCACTCATGCTCCGTACTCTGCGCCGCACCT
>Ga0209656_10000953_pt1 | contig 18665 bp, 18 predicted proteins | sample BogFormECP12_OM2_FD_188239 | JGI IMG/M metagenome (GOLD analysis project Ga0209656, IMG submission 188239) | Bog forest soil microbial communities from Calvert Island, British Columbia, Canada - ECP12_OM2 (SPAdes) (version 2) | ecosystem: Environmental > Aquatic > Freshwater > Wetlands > Bog ... | reverse complement strand
ACAGAGCATTGTCTAACAAAACGCTGCGCCGCTACGGCTTCTTACTACCATCAGAGCTTGCGGGCCGTCAGCCGCTGGGTTCAACCGCCGGATGCTGAAAACGGCATGTCCGGTGGTGTGGGAGGGTCACGGTGCGCAATTGCCGTGACCCGACCCGATCATAGAATACTTGGTCATTTCGTGGATCTATCAGGAAGTACGTGTAGTGCAGTCCGGCTTTTTTCATTTCCTGGCCTCCGTTATGATTCCAGTCACTACATCGTCGTACCCGAGCAGCGCTTTCTGGCGCGCGTCCCAGACCTCATTGTCGCTAGCCCCTGCGTACACGACCTCAGGCGCAGCTATGTTCCGGAACGTGCCCACAAGCTTCCTGCGCGGGTCTGGTGCCACCATGAGGAACGAACTGAACTTCCGGCCGGTCTGATGCTCAGGGAGCGGATACCGTTTCACCACCTCCTTCGCCGATTCGCTGATCTCCAGTGCGTCCCCAATCTCATCAGCGGCTCGCGGACTTGGCTGAGCGGACACGACAAAGAGCTTCGTGTTATCGAACACGGCGGCCCGCAACGTCTGATCTGCAGACTGGAGCGCCGTTGACTGCTGGAATACGGTGCACACCACGGCTCCGTATTTGCGCATCTGGGCATAAAATTCTTTGAGCGCCTTAGCGCCTCCGGGGAGTTGGATCATCCGCGCGCCTTCCTCAAAGATAATGAGCTTGCGCTGAGCACGCGGGCGCTTGATCACCTGTTGCCGAGCCAGGTTGAGCACGAGAAAATGCGCCGCAGCCCGGAGTTCCTCCATCGCGTCCGCGATAAGCCCGAGTTCGAAATGTGTGACATCCGCATCAAGACGAACGGTAGTTACCCCGTCAAAAAGGCGTCCGTAAGAGCCGTTCGCTTTCCAGACACTTAACCGGTCACCGATCTTCACCGCCTCGGCGTTATCGTCATATCCGCCGATCGGCGTCAGGGTCATCAGCTCGACCAATTGCGCATGGGTCGGCATTTCCTCGGGCGACAGGTAGGACATGCCCAGGTCGCGGACGATGCCACGAGTTAAATGATGCGTGGAGAACTTAGCCACCTCATGTTCGTCCAACTCGGGCGCCGCCGTATCCCGCAGTTCGCTCCATGCGTCCAGGAAGGTGTTCCCTTCCCCCGGCATTTGAACGCGGTGCGCCTCGATCCAAAAGGCCCGGCGAGCTATCAGATTGGACTCCTCGGGATGAGTCCTCGACCATTCTTCCCAAGCCGAGTCATACAGCAGATTGATATGGCTAGCCAGGATACTCTGCAGGCCTGAGATGCGAGCCTGGTCAACGTTGTTGCCAATATTCTCACGCAACATTTGGAGGCAGAGCGCCACCGCACTGCCAACATGCTCGCTGGTTAACGGAAGTCCGCAGGTGTCCAGGTAATTGATGGTTGTCGTCCCGCCTGGCGCGATTACGATAGGGTGACCGTCGGCAGTCTGCACCGTTGTGCCGTGCGACAGGCCTTCTTCGACAACCAGGATGTACCCGAAATTGTGTGCTATCTGCGCCCATAGATCTGTCAGCAAGATCGATTTGCCGGCGCCGACCACGCCAAAAATCAGCATGTGCTGCGGTACGCGTCCGACCTGCGTAGTAAATCCTACCAACCCACCTTTAGGCGAGTCGTAAAGAGCTTCCGCGCTATCCAATCTGCCCGTAAAGGTTGACGACCACGGAAGGAGTTCGGCGGCCGTCTGGTCGTCTGTCGGCAGATCGTATCCGCGATAGCTTCCAAAGGTCCAGCCAGGCCAGCTCTGAAACCAGAGCTGGCGCGCCGTCTCCGCGTTCGTCGCATAATGGCAGGTTGCGCCGGCCATCGACGCAAAAGCGTTCCGGGCAATGCTGGCACGCGAGATCAATGCATCTGCGTCCCTGTGCCATAGCCGCAACACAAAAAAAACATTCGTCGCTACGACATTGCCCCGCTCTAAGTCCGAGATCCGTTCTTTGGCCATCGCCAGTTGCTCACTCAACGAATAGGTGCGCTTTGGCTGGGTCCGGACTTCGCCCTGGAGCTGGTTCGCGGTTTTCTCGATGGCTTTTACCACGTCGGCAGTCTTCTGCGGGTAAACGTTCAGGGTTATCTCAAAATCCTGAAAGCCGAGATCCAAGATCCGCGTCACAAGTCCGGGCCCTATGCGCTTCGGCAACTGCCGCATGGCCAGGACCGCGTGATTGAGTCCATCCAACTGGAATGAGACGCCGGGCACTGGCGGTTGAACCACGTCCCCAAACAGGCAGTTCTCCTGGATCGAGCGCGCTGGATCGTACCACTCAAAGACATTTTCCGGGATCGAGGCGCCGCAACTCGGGTTGAGGAAGCGATAATAGTGCAGGTAGTGCTCTTTATCGGTCATCATAGCCACCCGGCAATCCGGGAAAAGAGTCTGCAACAGGTCACCTTGGACCTCCGCAAATCCCAGGGATTCCCGCGCGGCCAGTCGCTGAAAGTGTTCCTCTAACGAATCCTCTGACACCGAGAATCGAGGGGAACTATCGATGACCCGCGTAAAGAAAAGAACCAGGATTTCCCGCCGCAGCTTCCCTTCCCGCATCGCCTCCACGTACCGAGCATGGCGCTCCGTGCGGTTCCAGATCTGCCACCGATGTTTTCTCTTGTCCGCTATCGATTCAGTGGCGTTCTTGTAGTTGTCCAGGACCTCCGAGTAATCCGAGCACACCATATACCGGCACTGCAACGTGTACTCCTCGCCCAGCGCCGCGAGCAAGTACCTGAGCCGATCCGACAGATCGCTCTTTGCTTCATCGTCCATGGAATCCATCTCGGCCGGCTCAATAATAAAGCCTCTGGAGACGGCGGTTTGTTCTGAGCCTCCATCCCCGAACCACAAAAGATCGTTGAGGAAAAATCCATTAGGCATTCCCTCTCTACTAATACGGCTCGTGCGACTTCCTTCTAACCGGCGCAACAAGCGTTTGACCTTTTTATGGAGTTGCACTTTGACTCTTCTTGAGCTCTGCTCTCAGCGCGCTGATCAACAGCTTCGCTTCCGCTAGCTCTTTCTTCAGAAATTGGATTTCTTGATACGCTCTTCTGTTCTCAGACAAGCCCTGTTCCCTTCTGGGAATCCACCTGCAATTCTCTGGGCTATAAGGGCCGCTGGCATCCCTTCGATCGAGAGATAACCCGGCTTCCATGCACTTCCCATATCCTTAATGAAGTTATCCACTTTGAGCCAGTCCTGACAGACGGTAACGCCTTTAGCCCCGTAATGTTTGTAGGAAGCAGCGTCGATGTTGAGGCACCTATTCATCATTCCATGCCAAGTCTGATATAACCGATGGCTATGAAGACCGTGGCTGGAATTCTTTTTGTGTAGCTCCTTTAGCCTCTCCCTCTTAAGGCAGCCGCAGCTTTTCGTTCCCGGCGTTCCTCGAAGCTTCGTTGCGTTAACCACGACGCCCTTACTGCCGCACTGGCAATTACATAACCAATTGAACTGCCCATGATCATCCTTCCCCGCTTCCTGAATTACCAGCAATCTTCCAAATGTTTGGCCCGCTAGATCTAAGCGATTATGAGCTGGCCTTCTGTGAAAACACGCGAGGCATCCGTGGCCTTCTAAGAGATCATCGGCAAGAGGACTCCACCGGTGGCCGCAAAGGCATTCAATGAGGACGTTCTTACGTCTGCCACGATAAGTCCCCTTAACGGTGAACTTGTCTCCGTGAACCTCTTTAACCTTCGCCACGAACTCTTCCTGCGTTAAACGCATTGCTTACCTTTCCTAGCTGGGTTAATCGGTTGTTTGTTCGGAGGTAGAGGCGAGATAGCTCGGCCGATCAGTACGACGCAGGCCAGATCCCTGGTAAAATGTGGCCTGCGCCCCGTCACGAAAATCAGCAGGTACCCGAATGTCAGGACGAACGGCATAGATCCAAGGCATGCCAGCGGGATGCTGCCTGATTGCGACGCAATCGAAATCAGCAGTGCCGATACCGCCGCGGAGATCACTACCGGGAGAACACCGCCTTCGGCTCCCCAGAACTTAATGCGACGGGAAAACCGCGCCTGGGTATCTCTTAATGCCCGCATGCCGCCTCCTAACTGAAGTTAATGACCAGATTTTGACCTGGGAAAAAGATCGCTAGCAAAATGTTGCACACGCCGCTTGCAGCGAATAATCCGATCCCTTTGGCGAGAGCGTACTTCCAACTACCGTCGCCGCGCTCGGAGATCAGCGCCATGATGATCATTATCACCGCATACACGTAGCCAAGGATTACGACAATCCCTAGACCGTGCCCAACCGCGTTTTTCAGATCCGCCATCGTGTTGACGGTTTGCGCGAGAAACAACTGTCCTAATTCATCCATATGCTTTTGTGTTAGTTTATGCTTTAGTGTTAGTTTATGGTGCCGACCAACTCTCGGCCTCCACTATTAAATACCCGCCGGTAGCCGGTTTGATGCTCTTCAGCGTCAACGGTTCAGCGGGCGTCGCGACTATCGCCTTTCCGATTGTTAATCCAGGCGGGCGATTGTCATAAAACTTCACTTGAATCAGAATACGACCGAACGCGATGCTGCCTTCCTTCAGCAAGCCTTGCGTGTAATTAGAAAACGTTTCCTTACCCTGAATATTTCCAAGGTACACAAAGCGACCTGCGAGATACGTGGGCTCTGAGAACGTCGTGCCGATAAGATTTTGTAAATCCCCTTCCACGTACAACTGGCCGGGAGGGAAGAACCCATGCCCATACGATGGCGGTTTTCCCGAGTCTTGCCCTTTTACATGCGCAATCGCGATCAGCAGCGCGATCAGGGCACACCCCATAGTTTTGATGCTCAATCCGGCATCGCCATTCGTAAAAGCACCAATCGGAGAACAGATATATCGAAGTCTCACCGAATTCGACATTCCAGATTTTTTGTCTCGAGATGTAACTTCCATGACAAAGACCAAGATCTTGGCTTACGGCCCTCCATAAAGGTTCTCAGGCAAGGGGACCGTCAGCTTTAGCTGACGGGGGAATTGCCACCTTGGCGCTTATGCCTCCCCTCAAAGGGTAATTTTTGGTCTTGCAATTGTTGTGTTCTTTTGAACATACTCGAAAGTTAGTGGCAGGACATGCCGTGTCTTCCGTGGATCCGGCGCTACATCGCCTGAGCAAAAGAAATCTTGGATGCAGCTCAAATCCTATAAGTTCCGACTCTGGACAAACGCTAACCAGGAGCGTGAGCTTGGTATCGCCCTGGAAACACACCGAAGGCTTTACAATGATGCACTGGCGCAGCGCCAATGGTTCTACGACCAGTGGCAGATCTCGCGCAACTACTGTGATCAATCCGGCTGGTACAAGGAAGAGCGTCTGAAGAATCCGTACTTTGCGCGAATCAATTTCAGCAGCGCTCAAGGGACGCTGCGGCGCTTGGATAAAGCTTTTGCCAACTTCTTCCGGCGCGTTAAGAACGGTGAAAAGCCAGGCTACCCTCGGTTCAAGTCGCGCGAGCGGTTCGATTCGATTCTTTACCCGAGCCACGGGGATGGTGTCCGGCTCTCCGGCAACCGATTGAGAGTCCAGCATGCAGGAACAATTCGCGTCTGCCTGCACCGGGAAGTGGAAGGCAAGATCAAGACGCTCTGCTTGAAACGCGAAGGTGGTAAATGGTTTGTGGTTGTCACATGTGAGCTTCCCGACAGAGCCAAAATTGAGAATACCCTCCCTCCTATTGGCCTTGATTTCGGCTTGACGCACTTTGTCACGACTTCTGATGGCGAACGGATTGCCAATCCTAGGTTCCTCAAAGCCGAGTTGCCCGTTTTGCGTCGCGCCCAACGTGCGCTGTCTCGCAAAAAGAAAGGTGGCAGCAATCGCAGAAAAGCGCGCCTGCAACTCAGCCGATTGCACGCCCGGGTCGCCAATTTGCGGCACGAACACCGGCACAGAGTTTCCAATCACCTTCTTTCCCGCTACGGCAGGATCGCTGTGGAAGGCTTGAACGTGCGAGGCATGGTCAAGAACCGCAGGCTTGCCCGGGCGATTTCCGACGTTGCCTGGTCGAGCTTCGTCGAAGTGCTCACACTCAAGGCTGAAAGGGCCGGAGGTGAAGTAAGAAAAGTGTCCCCGAGCTACTCCAGTCAAATCTGCAGTCGCTGTAGTGCCAACGTGCCCAAGAGTTTGGCTGTTCGCCTTCACCGCTGCAACTGTGGGTTGGTGCTTGATCGGGACCAAAACGCTGCGCTCAACATCCTTGAGCGCGCCTGGCCTGGAACGGGCCAGTGGGGCGTAACCTTGCCGCTGGGCGAGGTGCTCCAAGAAGCTGTCTGCTTTAGCTGACAGAGTGTTCACTTGCCCCGCGTTTATCGCAAAGTTTTGGCGGCTGCAAGAAAAAATCGCAAGTGTGAGTTTCTGAAAAGTAAGAAACTTGAAATAAGTGACTACATGCAGTGACGGCACTACTGGCAGTGAAGGTACTGCCTTCAAGTGCTGGAGTATGGGGGTGACTGCACGAGCCGGAGACTTGGCGCATCAGTGCCCGCTGCGGCACTGCACACGGACACCAAAGTCGAGTCTAATCCGATTAGCTCAGGACCAAGTTCTCGATTGCTTCCGCGAATTCCTCGTCATCCATTGGACGGTCGGTTTATTGAATCGACCACAACGGAAACCGTTGTCCCGCACAGAGTCCGGGATCTTGAAGGTAAATAAGATCAACCCGGCGATCGTGACAAGCACCGATGAGCGGTTTGTTGTCTCCAAAGACAAGGGTGGCGAATGAGCCTCCATAGCGTCCAGCTCCAATGCGAACGATCACGTGATACTGATTGACCAGCCTGTGGGCGGCAACAACTTCTGCGGGAATGGCTGTCATTGGTGCTTTCTAGGTCTGGATACGGAGGCGACGACCGTTTGAATCGAGCGTAAGAATTTTCGCACGGTTGAATCAGCAGCTCCCATACTTTTTCCGACGGGGTGAGCTCGCTTTCAGGTATGACGAAAAATTGGCGTAAGTGCCATTACGATTTCGGCGCGGCGGGCTCTACTTGTCGGAACGTGAGGCTGCACGCTTTCAATCAAGGTCGCGAGTGATGTACATTTCTGCGCCGCGGAGGTATCGGTTGCCAGAGGAAGGTGTTGTTAGCCCTGATGAGTTGCTGAGCGCGTTGAAGCGATATCTCGAGGAGTCTCGCGACACTGAACAAGCGGTGGCGTCCCAAATCGGCGTGAATCACCACACTTTGCGTCGCTGGCTATCCGACAAGCAGAGCCCGAAAAAAGGAAAGCTGGCCCTGACCGCATCGTTTCTCAGGCGCGCGGGATATTTGTAATAGGGGTTCCACTATCCTCCGAACCAAAACGTACGCTAAGCCCGTTTTTGAATGGAATTGGCCGAGATTCTATAGCAGCGCAGTTCGTCCTTCGAAATAGCTTCCTTGTTTCCTGCGGTTCGCTTCGACGGCGAGCGGACGGAGGTTCATCCAGCAACAGCACATTGCCCTTTCCTCAGCTTTTTGGAGATCGAATGCGCTGGTGGGCAGTATGTGATCAAGGTGCCACGCTTTGATGACCTTTACGGATCCAGAAATTGAGGAGTCCGCCAAAAGCCGAAAGGCCCATGAATCATTAGTCTACAAATAGGTCTGGGATCGGTTCGATCTCTGGATTTACTGCGTACTTGTCGAAGTTGGTTGTTCCCTCAGCTTTCAAGATCTCTTCATCGATACAAAATTGGCCACACAGCTGTGTTGGTTCTTTCGTGAGAATGGCGTAAGCGGCGTCCGCAACAATCTCCGGGGTGCGGCATTGATTAGTATCAACACCCGGAATCATCGCCACAGCGGCAGTCTTAATGATCGTCTTCGGCCAGAGACAATTAAACGCAATTCCACATTCGCTGAATTCCGCGGCAATCCCGAAGGTCATCATCGCCATCCCAAACTTCGAGACCGTATAAACAGCGTGTCCAGCGAACCATTTAGCTTCCAATGAAATCGGGGGCGCCATCGTCAGAACGTGCGCATGGTCGGACTTCTGAAGATGTGGCAAGCAGAGTCTGGAACAAAGGAAAGTGCCGCGCACATTGACATGGAACATCAAGTCGAACCGCTTCAATTCGGTTTGCTTGGTATTCGATAGCTGGATTGCGCTTGCGTTGTTCACGAGGATATCAATCCCCCCGAAGCGATGAACTGTTTGTTCAACCGCGCTGGCAACCTGTTCCTCGAATCGAATGTCCGTTGCGATTGGCAGTGCTTGACCACCGGCTTTCTCGATCGATTCTGCAGCCGTATAAATAGTTCCAGGGAGGTGCGGATGAGGATCGGCAGTCTTTGCGACGACCGCGATGTTCGCCCCGTCCTGAGCCGCGCGCAGGGCAATGGCTAATCCGATGCCGCGGCTCGCACCGGTGATGAACAATGTCTTCTTGTTTAGAGAAGCCATCTGCAGCTAAGTTTCGTCATCCGGCACCACTCTTGTGATGGTAGTTCCAGTTTCTTAGATAATGCCAGTGTTATTGAAGTTTGATACCAAGATATCACCTCGGCTGAGTGGCCCACTGGACGGAAAGCCATCCGGCACAAATGGCACACCGTAAGGGTCTTGGTCACCGTTCGATGCGATTATTGACACATCGAGAAAACTGGCTGGAAGGAACGCGCGGTTGTCGTCTGCCATTGATTGCTGCAGCGGCAACACCGAAAGGGCGCTCGCCAAAAATCCGTAGCGCAAGAATCGCCCGAAGCCTCTCGTTCTATCTCCAACCCGCAAGTCCATTTGCTCAACGGCATCCCCGCCGCTTATGCCCGTCGCGTCCGTCACTCTGGCAGTCGCGGAGTCGAGTGCTTTTGTATGCATTTTTTACTCCATTTCAAGCCCGGCCAGACATGGCGCCGATTGTGCCTACGCCTTTAGCCGTCGAATAGTGGCTCTTGGAAGCCTAACACCCCCAAAACCGAGGAGCTTATTCAGAAGGCTCTTTGCGCTGCCTCGGAGGCAGGATTTTCTCCCGAAGAAATCGAAGCGATCAACGCGCAAATCCTGAGCAGAATATCCGTTTTCAGGATCCTGGTTCTTCAGAAAGCAAAGAAATCCCACTTTCGATGACACCGAAGCTCGAGTGCAAAGCTTATTGATGCGACAGATGACCAGGAATATCTGGTTCGAGGAGCTGTTAAGGGAATAGAGCTATGCAACCGTCTTTTGCAGGGTCATCCGAAGCACCAACTATAGAGGATAACCGCCATGCCGAACGAAAATTCTGTCACCGGCTATAATATTCTTCACGATCCGCGTCTGAACAAAGGAACAGCGTTTTCCGAAGCAGAACGCTGTGCGCGTGGTCTCGAGGGCCTGCTACCACCCGGCGTCAGCACGCTCACACTGCAGGTCGCGCGTGTTCATACCGAACTTGCAAACCTCGACAAGGACTTGCAGAAGTACCTTCTTTTGTCCGACCTCCAGGTCCGCAACGAGACGCTATTCTACGCGATGCTAATGTCGGACCCGGCCGCTTTCATGCCACTGGTCTACACGCCTACAGTTGGCGAGGCCTGCCAAAAGTTCAATCGTATTTTCCACGCAGCGCGAGGCATGTACCTGCCGATCAGTGCCCGCGATCGCCTACCCAAAATCCTGAGCAACTGGCCACAAAAGGACGTACGCTTCATCGTCGTTACAGACGGGGAACGCATCCTCGGTCTCGGTGATTTGGGGATTGGCGGTATGGGTATCCCGATCGGCAAGCTCGCACTCTACACAGCATGCGCTGGTGTGCCGCCGCAATTCAGCCTGCCGGTCGTCCTGGACGTAGGCACCAATAATCAGGAGTTGCTCGACGATCCCCTATATCTGGGCTTGCGCCAGAACCGTGTTCGCGGTGAGGAGTATCAGTCCTTCGTTGACGCGTTTGTTGAGGCGGTGCAGAGGCTCTATCCGAGGTGCTGCATCCAATGGGAGGACTTTGCCAATTTCAACGCGGTCCCCATCCTGGAACGCTATAGCGACAAGATCTGCACGTATAACGATGACATTCAGGGCACCGCGGCTGTGGCGGTGGCCGGGATCTTGGCCGCTTTGCGCATCACCGGGCAGAAGATCACCGATCAGCGGTTCCTGTTTCTCGGCGGCGGATCGGCTGCGACTGGCATTGCAGAGCTTATCAGCCAGGCCATGGCGCTGGAGGGAATGGACATTACAGAGGCACGAGGCCGCAACGGATTGTTCAATACTGGCGGTCTGGTGGTGACGTCGCGAAGCGACCTCCGGGACTTTCAGAAGCCGTTTGCCCAGGACAGGGCCCCCGTATCCACGTTTGTCGATGCGATCAAGATGCTCAAGCCGACCGGCATCATCGGTGTCAGCACGATACCAAAGCTTTTCAATCGACAGGTGATTGAGACGATGGCGGAGATCAACGACCGTCCGATTATTTTCCCTTATTCGAACCCGACATCTCGCTCCGAGTGCACGGCCGAGGAAGCCTATAATTGGTCTGACGGTAGGGCGATCTTCGCCAGCGGCAGCCCATTCCCACCGGTAGAGATCGCGGGGCGGACGTTTGTGCCTGGCCAGGGAAACAACGTTTATATCTTTCCAGCCATGGGCATGGCGGTATTCGCGACCGAGGCGACCCGTGTGACACAAGAGATGTTCATTGTGGCGGCGAAAGCGGTGGCGGAGCAGGTCTCGGAGGAGAGTCTTGCCACGGGGCTCATTTACCCTCCGCAAAGCCGGATCCTGGAGGCGTCGCTTCATGTGGCCCGACGGATCGCCGAGTATATCTTTGATAAGCAACTCGCCAGAGTGCCGAGGCCGGACGACATCCAGGCGCATATCCGCGCTTGCGCTTATCGGCCTGTCTACCGCGCGTGAATTGAGCAGACCGCGAAGCCGCCAGAAGAAACCCCCTGTGGCCGATACACGAGTAACGTCGCTGATTGAGTTCAGCGACCGACGCGCTCACGTCCAGACGCTGCTTCAACGCATGATGGAACCATGAAACACCAGATTCTTGTCACAGGCGCTGCAGGCCGTTTGGGCGCAGTCGGTCGCACTGTTGTGGAGATACTGCGCCAACGCGACCTGCCAGTTCGCGCGCTTGTCCGACGCGAGGATGAACGTGCCGATGCGCTGCGACGAATCGGCGCCGAGATCGTTGTTGGCGACCTCACCCGCGCTGCCGATGTTGCGCGTGCTTTGGAGGGTTGCCAACGGATGTTTTTCAGTATGAGCGTGTCCGCGCCTTACCTGGAGGCGACAGTTACTGCCGCCGCTGTCGCGCGCGAGCGCGGTGATCTCGATGTGTTCGTCAACATTTCACAGATGACCGTGTCGCAAATGAGCCTAACCGAGATGACGGATTCTCCCCAGCAGCGGCAGCACTGGCTGGGCGAGCAGGTGTTGAACTGGTCAGGATTGCCCGTTGTGCATGTCCGAGCCACGGTCTTTCTCCAGAACTTTTTCTTTTCGGCTTGGGCCGCTGAATCGATCGGCAGGGACTCGACGATTCGGCTGCCCTTCGGCGCCGGGCGAACGTCGCCTATCGACGCTGAAGATGTGGCGCAGGTCATCGCCGCCATCCTGGCAAGTCCGGGCGGTCACATCGGCAAGGTTTACGAACTGACCGGGCCGCGGTCTCAGGATATGAGCGCACACGCCGCGGAGTATTCCGACGCACTCGGTCGAACCATCACCTATGTTGACGTGCCATTGGAGCACTGGCGAGATGAGGAGCTACACAGGCGCGATCTGCCCCACCATGTCTTAGAGCACCTGCTGACCATGGCTCGTCTCCATGCCGCCAACCGTTATGATCGTCTCACGGACGATGTCCGGACGATCACGGGACGACCCGCGACGAGCACCCGAAACTTTGTCGCGCGCCACGCCAACTTGTTTGCGAGTTCACCCAATAACGTCTGAACGTAAAGGCAACGATGAAAATCGACTGCGCGCACGCCCCGCTCGGCCAACAGTTCTCGACGTCGCGGTACGAAAGCGAGAAGCGCAGATACCAACCCACGGCCAGGAGAATCACCTCCGGATCAAATTGTCGCCACTTGAACAGTCCGGTGCAATCCCGTGAGAAACGGGCCTGGAACTCTTCCCGTCGGTCACATGTACGGAGTTGCAAACGATCACACACTTACCGGTCACACCAACGGAGTGGCTCTCATCGGAGAGAAGAGCATTCAAAATTGATGGGACGAGAAACATCCGACCATCTTAGCGGACGAACACAAAAAAAAGCTGTCGGGATTTGGCGACGGAGGGAATTATTCTTAATTAATTAAAGTCGACGGAGCGTGGACTTTTTTCCAAGCTTTTGGACGGAAAATCCACGTTGAGTGGTCTATTGGCTGGCGCGGGTTTTTTTTCTGCGACGCCTCAGAGGCTAAATTGCTCGACAAGCGATACGAATGATCGTGATCCTGATTGCAAATCCCGAAACGCCTTTTCGACGTCCTCAAGAGTGGGTAGACCTTTGATGACCATTGCGGTTTTGGGTCCGAAATTGGGGCTAATTCGTCTTATCGCTGCATTTAGGGTATTGAGAATCTCGTCTCGCAGTTCAATTGCAAAGCGATTGTACACAAGATAACGCCAGACTCCGTAGTATTCGAGAAACGTTTCGCCAAGGATCCCACCCATTGACCATCCGGTTTCTCGTGTGGCAGACGCCAGCGCTAACTGCTCCGCCCTGTGATGCTCCTTGAAGTTGTAGACGGAGCCTTTCTCCCTTTGCTGTTCCTCAGCCACGCGGAACACGTTTAGACCACCCAACTCGCGGACGATTTTCGTTCTTCGCCTCAGATGTTGATACTTAGCAGGGAGGCGGAACACCAAAAGGCGATCGTCTGGCAGAAGAGTTGCGCCTTCTCGATCCCGATTGTGGAAGGCCTCCGGTGATCCATACTGGTACGTGGCATTGCGCCGCAAAAAAAGGGTTCTAGGATTGATATAGAAAAACAAAAAGCCTTTCATTTCGGAGGTCGTGCGGTCTTTAAAAAAGACGATTTCATAAGTCGCGCTGCCGATGCCAAGAAGTTCTGTTGCACAAAGCCGGACAAATTCGGAAACCTGATGGCTCAAATCTGCACGCGAGTGACAATGCCGATCGTCCAAAGCGTCCGCCAAAAGCTCTTCAAATTGATCTGAAGGAGGCTGAAGCTCAATTGAGGTCTTTCTCCGAGATGAGAAGACGCCAAATGGCATCAGGTGGTTAGACACATCCCGGATTAAGGCGCTTGAAAATATGCCACCGCTGAGTGGGAAGACTTCGTCGTCAGCGAAAGAACCAAACGGATTGTCCGGAGGAAACCAACGCGACAATTGATCTCGATGGAAATCTTGTTTATTCTTCATTTTCCTCCGTGCTGTTTTCGTCCACCGACATTTGCGACCTTTCGAGTCGTCGAAGATATGATTCTGCCCCATGCGGCAGCCGAATAGTTGTATCTTTTAACCGTCGCTTGAGAAAAATTGCTGTAAATAGGCCGGCTCCAGGGTTCGAATCCATTTCTCTTCCAACGGCTGCCGCACGTATATAAGGACTTGGGTGTCGATTAGCCGGTTGAGGGCTGAATCCTGAATAGTCGGAAAGTAAGCCTCGTTCTCTGAGTATTCTCGCGAATGCTTGATCCAACCTAATTGATTCGAGGGCACGCGGTGTAGTTACGAGAGTTCGCTCTTTGTAACCAAGTAGACGCACTATCGAATTTACAGCTTCATCTGGATTCTCGTGCTCTTCTAGGTATCGCGTCCAAGTGGATTCGACGACCGGCCAAAAAGTACGATTGTCGAGTTCGGAAAAGAACTTGGCGTAACCCGAGATCGCGGCTAGGTCGGAAATGGGATCGGCGAGCAGCGGCAGAACAGTATTGTCCCCGTCGGACACAGCAGCTCTTTGCAAATCTCCGAAAGTCAATAGTGCCCCTGTAAAGAACTTTGGAAACAGGTTTTCGAAATAGGAGACATCACCAGTTGCCATCGCTTCGAAGGCTTCTCTCGTCACGATTGCGTAAGCTTGGCCGAAGAAGTCGGGACTTGGTTGATCCTGTCGCAAGTCTAACAGTCCTTTGAAATTTTTGGCACCTGCGAGGGTCAGATGCTTTTGGATCTTGGTTACGGACTCTTGGAGCTCGGTCCATGGCACACCAGGCCAGTGGGCATCGGGATTTTTTTTGAACTTGTCGAGTATAGCGACCCAACCCTCCGCGAAACCGAGATGCGCCTTAAATTTCTCACATGCTTCTCTGCCAGAGGAAAGCGCCTGCCCTACAAGGAGCGCCGACTTGTGTTTTGACCAGGTGTCGACCTCAGGCAGAACTTCTTTCAGTTCGCTGATAAGCGAGGTCATTAACTCCTGAACGTCTAGGATCAGGCGTCTGGCGACGAGCTGTTGCACATACCACTTCGGGGTAACTACGCGCCCTTCCACGATCTTCTCCGCTTCCAATTTTGTCCGAATGTCTTCGATCTCAGTGATTGTGGCTCTGGAGAGAAAGCGATTTGGCAATCCTGCGAAATGTTTGCGAAAGGCGCTATCCGAGGTTTCTTCGACAAATCGTTCATCCAAATCGTGCGTCCGGGATCCCAACCCAACGAGAAGGGCTGTCGGATAGCGAAAAAGAAAGTCCGTGCCTGACAAAAAGAAGCTTTGCCGCGCCTTATGGATTTTCTCAGAAGTGCTTTTCTGCAGCTTGAGTTGCGACTTTACTTGCTCCTTTACCGTAGAACAAAGAGCGAGGCCGTCGGCGACCAGAAATTTTGAGCCAAGATCTTGAAGTAGATCCACGAAATACTGGGGTAAGACTGCCCAGTCAATTGGGTCTTGTCGCGTAATCAGGGTGTTTGAGCAGAATCCTAGAATTTCGTCCAGTTTCTCCTCGAACCACACATAGTTCGGCAGCATGTCTGGCGGGGGCACCCTGCCTGTCCGGAGCGTTAGGTCCAATTGGCTATGGCTTGTTCTTAGCCAGTCTTGAAAACGCGGAATTCTTTCGAACCAGTAGCTACTACTAGGTATTAAAGCTTTCTTCCGTGAGTAAGAATACTGGAGACCGATCGTTCCTACAAAAAGTCCTAAAATCGTTTGGCTATTGAGTTTGTGATATTCTTCTTCGCAGGCCAACGCCGTGATGCTTCGAAGCGTTGCCAGATTCCCAGTTATCAGTTTTCGATAGTGATTTTGAAAAGTATCATCGCGAAAGATTCCGCTGTTGCTCGACACGCCATTGAATCGACGAACAATTTCGGCACAGATATATCCTTGTAGAGCCCCGGGATCGAAAAAATTGAACAGCCTCGTGCCAAGCTTCAAGAATGCAAACATCGCGAAGATCGAGACTACGCCGACTGTCGAAAGCGCAAGAGGGCCGACACGGTAGCCGAAGCCGGTCGCAACAAGTTGGATAACTGAAAACGCCCCCAAAAAAACGACGAGCTTGATATATATATTTCCGACTTTTTCTCCCACGGCGAGCGTGCGTACGTCCCCAGGCACCCGAGCGTAAACAGTACTCGCAATCACACAGAGAGACGTGAAATAGAGGCTCGTGAACAAGCTCACGATGGTAGCTTCTGTACTGAGCAATGTTTGGATAGACGATTGGTCGAGGTAGACAGTTTTGAGGGCTTTCGCTGAAACGTGGAATAAATGACCTGGACTTTGGCTGAGGTAGGTAATGGCATGAGCCCGAAGCAGGTGATCAGCGAATCCAATTCCAGCTGCCAGGAGAATGGCTAAGGAGCAGTCGAACGCGACCAGAGCGACCATTTTTGTAAGAATCGAGGTGCTCTCACCGACCGCATGAGCCTTCAGAATGATTCCGAAAACGACTCTTCGAGTATGGAACCAAAGAAACTGCCAGATCTTTCTCGCTGACCAGTAGTGCCTGAGTGTGCGCAGCTTATACTGCCACCAAGCGGCATTACTTCCCCAATCTCCGATCATCGAATCACATTCTACTAGGTCGTATGGATTTGATCAAAACAGACACGAATTTGTTCGGAAAGACGGCGTCCGGAAGGTCCGGACTGGTGGGATTTTCCGACGAGCGGAAAGACGGTTACGATTTCAAGGAATCAGTTTTAGAAATGCTGAGCAAATAACAGAGGCGGAAGTCTGATGATCAGGCGAAAAACGTAATTGATCCATCGAGCTTGCAGATCCAGACCTCGCCGGGGCCAGCACCGAAATAGAGCAAGCGTTTTTCGTCGATCTCGGAGGCGGAATGCGAAGGCGAAAGAATCTCGATACAAATCTCCGGGGCGCGCTCAAAAATTGTGAGCCGGCGGATGTCCTTGACGCACTCGGGGGCGAGCCAAGCAACATCAATAGCTTTAACGCCGTCCGCGCGGGAAAGGGGGCATTCGGTCAAGGTTTGACCGTTGGGAAGGAGGTGGTGCAATAGGGCGGCGAGATGAGCTTGGCGCCGGCCGTGGAGAGGAGCAAGGGGCGGACTCATGAGGATGTGGCCGTGCGGGTCGGTCTCGATGCGGTTCGGAGACTTCGCGAGAACAAGGTCGGCCAAAATTTCCATCCAACGTGCCAAGTTAGACCCCGTCCGAGACTGAAGATCTGGAAGCTCGATCGTGATAGGCACAGTCTCGATTACACGAGAAAAGTGAAGACCGCATTAAAACCGACACTGGCATCAAAATCCAGACCCGGCGACTAGGTGGGTTCGTCTGCGGATACATCTTAGCAGCCAGCTTATCAGCTCACGCCTCCAAAGTGGCTCAACTTGAGCATGATCCACTTTGTCTCCTCGTGCCTGGCGGTCGGGTCTCGAACCCGAGGGCTATCATAAAAGGGGGAAGAAACCCACTGCTGCAGTGGGCCGAGGGTTGTTGTAGACTTTACGCGTTAGCATGCTAGTTTGTGAGAAGTGCAACTTGGATACCGATTTCGCTTTTACCCAACGGCTGAGCAGGAACAAATCTTGGCTCAAACGTTTGGATGCGTGCGGTACGTCTACAATTGGGCGCTCCGTATGAGAACCGATGCGTGGCACGAAGGAAGGCGAATCAATTATAACGCGTCGAGCGCGGCGCTGACGGAGTTGAAAAAGGCCGAGGAAACTAAGTGGCTCAACGAGGTGTCGAGTGTTCCTGTGCAACAAACCCTTCGCCACTTGCAGGGCGCTTTTTCCAACTTCTTCGAGAAAGTCGCCAAATACCCCACGTTTAAGAAAAAAGACGGAAAGCAGTCTGCTGAATATACTCGATCCGGTTTTCAATGGGACGCTGGTACTCGTACCCTGACAGTAGCTAAGCTCGGTCCTATCAAGATCAAGTGGAGCCGCGAGTTCTCTTCTAACCCTTCGACCGTGACACTGAGTCGAGACCAGTCGGGTCGCTACTTCGTGTCGCTGCGCCTGGATGAGGCAATCGAAAAGTTTCCAGAGGCAACCGCTGCCGTGGGGATAGATCTTGGAATCAATCGCACCATGACCCTTTCGGATGGAACGCGAATAGGCAATCCGCGTTACACGGCGAAGTACGAAGCGAGGCTCACGCGATTGCAACGTCGATTGGCCAAGAAGCGAAAAGGATCTGCCAATCGCGCAAAAGCCAAGCGCAAAGTAGCGAAGCTCCACACTAAGATTGACGATTGCCGAAAAGATTTCACGCACAAAGCAACTACCAGGATCGTTCGCGATAACCAAGCGATCTACCTTGAAGACTTGTCCGTGCGCAACATGATGGCTAACCGTTGCCTCTCGAAAGCGATTGGCGATTGCGGTTGGAATGAGATCACCCGCCAACTTACCTACAAAGCCGAGTGGCACGGACGAACGATAGCCAAGATCGACCGGTTCTTTCCGTCCTCGAAGCGATGCAGTAGTTGCGGGCGCATCGTAGAACAATTGCCGCTGGATGTGCGGTCCTGGCAGTGTCCCGAATGCTCTACGGAGCATGACCGGGATGAAAACGCAGCGAAAAACATCCTGGCCGTCGGGCAGACGGTTGCGGTCTCTGGAGGAACCGTCAGACCAAAGCGAACCCCGGTTCGCCGAGGCAAGTTCCAGCGAAGGAGAAACCACTCTGAAAAACTTAGCGTAAGCTAAGCATATCAGGGAATCCCTCGGATTTAGGCGTGGGAGGATGTCAACCTAGTTCCTATTTCTTCAGAGACACGAAGAGACGCTCGACTCTACGATCCTCTTCCTTGCGCCTGTCTGCAACAAGATCCCAATCACGTTGACCAAATTGCTTGCTTTCATTGCTATTAACCCCTAGACTGATGGCATGGAACTTGCCCCTGCTAATGTCGCAGAGCAGCCCCGCGATGTTGCCCAGGAGGCTGCCGAAACGATTGCCCGTCTAAAGCCGCCTGACGTTCCCGCAGAGCAGTTTATTGAGGATGTTATGGGCCGTTACGCCGCCGTGCTCAAGTTGGACCGCGACAGGCCGGCGAATCACCAGGCGATCGCCCGCGCGATCGATCGAGGCGCACTGGCACGCAAAGACATGGAGGAGGACGAAGGCGGATCGCGTTCTAGCGAGCAGATCGCTGAGCTTCTGAACTTTACACGTCAAGCAGTCGACCAGCGGCGAAGGGCCCGCAAACTGATCGCGTGGCAGGATGCGGCCGGCCATTGGCGCTTTCCGGTGTGGCAATTTGATGAGACAGGCCGACCGTTCCCAGACCTAGC